>Ga0105090_10001844_pt1 | contig 11573 bp, 10 predicted proteins | sample PPLLak3March2015_FD_79110 | JGI IMG/M metagenome (GOLD analysis project Ga0105090, IMG submission 79110) | Freshwater sediment microbial communities from Prairie Pothole Lake near Jamestown, North Dakota, USA - PPLs Lake P7 Core (1) Depth... | ecosystem: Environmental > Aquatic > Freshwater >... | reverse complement strand
TCATCGAGCGGGGCTCGAAGAGCTTCGCCGCCGCCGCCCGCCTCTTCGACCCCGAAACCCGCGCCGGCGCCTACCTGCTCTACGCCTGGTGCCGGCACTGCGACGACCAGACCGACGACCAGCGCCTCGGCTTCGCGGGCTCGCGGCTCGACGAGGCCGAGGCGCGCGCCCGCCTCGACCGGCTCGAGGCCGCGACCCGGCGCGCGCTGGCCGGCGAGCCGACCGACGACCCGGTCTTCGCCGGCCTGCAGCGGGTCGCCTCGCGCCACCGGATCCCCGAGCGCGACGCCCTCGACCATCTCGCGGGCTTCCGCATGGACGTCGAAGAGCGCCGCTACGACACCCTTGCCGACACTCTCGAGTACTGTTACCACGTCGCGGGGGTGGTCGGGGTGATGATGGCCCGGATCATGGGGGTGCGCGAGGAGCCCACCCTCGACCGCGCCGCCGACCTCGGCATCGCCTTCCAGCTCACCAACATCTGCCGCGACGTCCTGGACGACGCCGCCCTCGGCCGGGTCTACCTGCCGGCGGCGTGGCTGGCCGAGGCCGGGGTGCCGGGCGGGCGGGTCGCCGAGCCCACGCACCGCGGCGGCGTGGTCGCGGTGGTGCGGCGCCTGCTCGCCGAGGCCGAACGCTACTACGCCTCCTCCCGCCTCGGCATCTCGCAGCTGCCCTTCCGCTCGGCGTGGGCGGTGGCGGGAGCCCGCGCCGTCTACCGCGACATCGGCCGCCTGGTGCTGCGGCGCGGGGCGGCCGCCTGGGAGGAACGCGCCGCCACTGGAACCGGGCGCAAGCTCGCGCTCGTGCTCGGAAGCGGCCTCACGGCCGCGGCGGCGGTCGCGGTCGGGCGCGGCCCCGAGGCGGAGCCCCGCGCCGGGCTGTGGACCCGCCCGCACTGAACCGCTCGTTCAGCCGCGGCGGGTGAGGACCTCGAGGGGCGGCGCGTAGATGAAGCCGAAGGAGACCGCGCCGTCGCGCTCGCGGGTCGCGTGGTGGATGTGGTGCGCCTTGATGATGCGCTGCAGGTAGGGGCTCGAGAAGCGAAGCCGGTGCGGCAGCCGCCGGTGGACGATGACGTCGTGGAAGCCGAAGTAGATCGCGCCGTAGGCGGTCATGCCGAGGCCGACGGCGAGCAGCAGCGGGCTGCCGTGGGTCCCGAGGTAGATGAGGAGGATCGACGGCAGCGCGAAGAAGACCCCGAAGAGGTCGTTGAGCTCGAGGCGCCCCCGGTCGCGGCGGTGGTGCGACTCGTGCAGGAACCACAACGGGCCGTGCATCAGGTAGCGGTGCATCAAATAGGCGACGCCTTCCATGGCCGCCACCGTGACGAGGAAGATCAGCACGTACAGCATCATCGCGACCACGCCCCCTTCGACCTACCCCAGCCAACCGGCGGCTGCCCTCACAGTATTTCCAGCCGCCGCGCCGCGCGCCGCGCCAGGAGGAGACCGACCGCCGCGGTCGCCGCGAGCATCGCCCACGGGACGAGCAGCGCGGTGGCCGTCTCGTCGCGCCAGAAGATGGCGGTATAGGCCTCGAGAGCCCAGGTGTTGGGGGTCAGCCAGCCGATGTCCTGCAGCAGCTCCGGCATGAAGAAGCGCGGCACCATGCTGCCGCCGAGCGCGGACACCACCAGGATGGCGACGTTGGCCAGAGTCTGCGCCTGGCGCCGCGTGCGGCAGGTGGCGGCGATGACGAGGGCCAGGGCGGCCGCCGCGGCGGCGGCGAGCACGGTCGTCACCGCCCACGGCAGGAGGTGCCCCGGCAGGTCGACGCCGTGCACGAGCCAGGCGATGACGAAGATCACGCCCACCTGGACGAAGCCCTGCAGGACGAGGAAGAGGAACTTGCCGTCGACCAGGACCGCGATGCGGCCGGGCCCGGCGAGGACCCGGTCGAGGATGCCCGAGTCCCGCTCCTCGAGCAGGCTGATGGCGCCGTGCACCGCGGAGAAGAGCACGAAGAGGACCGCGACCGCGCCCGCCGAGTAGGCGACGTGATTGGCCGCGGCGGAGCGGCCGGCGACGCTCTCCAGCTCGAAGAGATTCTCGAAGCCCCAGCCGCCTCCTCCACGCCCCGCCTCGGACTCCTCCTTGAGCTCGCCGAGGCCTTCTGCGAGCTGCTCCCGCTGGACCTCGCTGAGCTCGATGAACTGGTCCTCCACCAGCTCCATCACGCCCCCGAGGGCGACGTCGGGCAGGGCCGCGAAGTAGGCCTGCTGCACCCGGCCCTCGAGCATCGGCACCGCGACCCCGCGCACCGGGTCGCTGACCACGATCAGCGGCGCCATGCCGAATCCGCCCGGCGACTCGAGGGGCTCGCCGCCGGCGCGGACGATCAGGCCGACGTCGGCGGTGCCGCGGCGCACCCAGTCGCGCACCCGCTCCGGGCTGAGCTCGTCATCGCCGACGACGCTGAGGGCGGGGTCGGCGCGGAGGGCGCGCAGCAGCCGCGCGGAGGTCTCGCTCCGGACCTCGTCAGCCACCGCAACCTCGATCAGCAGCTGCTCGCCGGTCGCGCCGGCGAAGATGGCGGCGAAGATCAGGAAGAAGGCCGCCGGCAGCAGGAAGCTCATGGCGAGGGCGGCGCGGTCGCGCACCAGCCCGAGCACCATCGCCCGCAGGACGGCCCGGCTCACGCGTCGATCTCCCGCCCGGCGAGCCGGAAGAAGACCCCGCGCAGCCCCGGCTCGCGGACCCGCAGCTCCGCAACCTCGAGGCCCGCGGCCTCGAGCGCGGAGCTCAAGCGCGCCAGCTCCGCGACCCCGCCCGCCAGGCGGCCGGTCCACAGCCGCGGCTCGCCGGTCGGCGCGAGCCCGGCCCCCGCGAGCCGCTCCCGAGCCGGCGCCGCCGGCGCCGCGGCGAGGGAGACGAGCAGCTCCTTGCCGTCGCCGAAGCTCGCCCGCACGAGCTCCTCCACGCTGCCCTCGGCGTGCAGGCGGCCCTCGATCAGCACTCCGACGCGGTCGGCGAGCTCCGCCGCCTGCTCGAGGTCGTGGGTGGTGAGAAGGATGGCGAGACCGTCCCGGCGGAGCTCGCGCAACAGCTCGTGGACGTCCTCGCGGGCCGCCGGGTCGATGCCGACCGTCGGCTCGTCGAGGAGCAGCACGCGGGGGCCGTGGATGACGCCGGCCGCGATGTTGAGCCGGCGCTTCATGCCCCCGGACAGGGTGTCGACGCGATCGCGGGCGCGGTCGGCGAGCCCGACCCGCTCGAGCAGCCGCTCGGCGGCGGCCCCCGCCGCGGCCCGCCCGAGGCCGAGCAGGCAGCCGAAGATCTCCAGGTTCTCGCGCGCAGTCAGCTCGGGGTAGAGGGCGAGCTCCTGCGGCACCAGGCCGAGCAGCCGCCGCGCGCGGGGGTCGGCTGCCGGGTCCTCGCCGGCCAGCCGCACGCTGCCGCCATCGAGGCGCAGCCGGCCGCAAATCGCCCGCACGAGGCTCGTCTTGCCGGCGCCGTTGGGGCCGAGGAGGGCGTAGATCTCGCTCCCGTGCAGCTCGAGGTCGACGCCCGCGAGGGCCTGACGGCCACCCCAGGCGCGGCGCAGGCCCGACACCTCGAGAGCCGGCGCCCCCCCGGCAGGCTCGCGCCCGCAGCCATCGGCTCCTGCTCTCCGGTCGGCCATCGGCCAAGCTCAGAGGTAGAGTACACGCTCCATGGTCGGCTCGGTATAGGAGCGGGCGAGGTCGATGAGCGGCGTCGCCGAGCTGCCCAGCGGGTCGAGGGCGGAGGCGGCCGAGCGCACGTAGCGGCAGACCTCGAGGCGCGCCGCGTCCGGTCCCAGGCGCGAGGCCAGGGTGGTCTTGCCATGGTCCTGGGCGGTGTCCTTGCCGATCACCTCCTCGCTCGAGAAGGTGTCCAGCAGGTCGTCGAGGAGCTGGAACGCGAGCCCGAGATTGATCGCGTACTCGCGCACCGCCCGCACCCAGCGCTCGTCGACGCCGGCGACCCGAGCTCCCGCCTCGACCGCGGCCACGAACAGCGCGCCGGTCTTCTGCACGTACATCCTGGTCAGGCCGCTGAGGTCGCCGCCGCTCTGCCAGTCCGAGCGCAGGTCGCAGAACTGGCCGGCGATGATGCCGTCGCTGCCGACCGCGCGCGCCAGCAGGCGCACCAGCTCGAGGCGGACAGCGGCATCGAGCCCCTCGCTCTCGGCGACGACCTCGAAGGAACGGTTGAGGAGCGCGGTGGCGGCCAGGATCGCGGTGTCCTCGCCGAAGACGCGATGATTGGCGGGCAGGCCGCGGCGCAGGGCGGCGTCGTCCATGCACGGCAGGTCGTCGAGGATCAGGGAGGCCGTGTGCAGCATTTCGATCGCGCAGGCGGGATCCAGGGCGGCGGCCTCGGGCGCCCCGAAGCCGGTCGCGACCTGGACCGTCAAAAGGGGGCGGATGCGCTTGCCGCCGGCAAGCAGGCTGTACCGCATGGCGCGGTGCAGCGTCTCCGGAGGGGCGTCCTCGGCCGGCACGAGATCGGCCAACCGACGTTCCAGCCGCGCCCGCAGCTCCGGCGCCACCTCGCGGTGGCCGCGATCGCCGAGCGCGAGGGGCGTGCTGCCGGCGCCGACAATGTGCTCGCTCAGGTTCATCACCGGGAACTCCACTTCGCGGGGCCGCATCGGCCTCGCCTGTCCGGCGCCGCGTCCGATCACGAAATCCATACATTCAACCGCGTCCACGACCCCCAGCATTCCTCGGCCGCCGGCGCCGTTGGCCCTGACCTTGCGGCGTCCGCGACGGAATATCATCCTTCGGCACCCAGGTTCGACCGGGTGGCCGGCGCGCCCGAGGGAGGTCTGGAATGCTCGACGCGACCTACAGCTTCGTCTACGACCGCGCGTCGGCCGACGCGTCCTTCCACGGTATCGCCCCTCGCGAGCTCGCGCTGTCGCTGCTCGCCGGCCTGCCGCCACCGCCGGAGTGGGAGGGCTGCCTCGTCTACCAGGGCCCGAGCCCGCTGGCCGCCGCCACGGTCTGCCTCGCGACCCGCGGCCCGGGCGCGGGCGAGGTCCAGCTGCGGCTGCTGGAGGCCTTCGAGCGCCAGGGCCTCGAGGTGCTCGAGGTCTACGAAGGGGGCCCCGAGCCGAGCCAGAGCATCGCCGTCGCCAGGAACGGGCGCTGGTCGGCGCCGCAGCCGGTTTTCACGTTTAAACGTTGAACGTTGAACGTTGAACGTTCCGCCGCTCTCACTGCCTGCTGCGGGCGTCGGGGACGCCGGCGTCGGATACCATACCGCTGTGAAAACGCCTCTCCGCATCGCCATCACCGGCGCCTCCGGCTTCCTCGGCCGCCTGCTGGTGCAGCTCCTCCAGCGGCGCCACCGGGTGGTCGCCCTCGACCGCCGGCCGCTCGCCGAGGTCGCGATGGCCGACCACCCGAACCTCGAGTGGTACCAGCTCGACCTCTGCGACACGGAGCTGCTCCGGGGCACGATGGCCTGTATCCGAGCCGGCGGACGCGTCGACGTGCTGATCCACCTCGCCGCCTACTACGACTTCAGCGGCGAGGAGCACGCCGAGTACCGGCGCACCAACGTCGAGGCGATGCGCGCCCTCCTCGACGCCGCGCGGCGCCTCGATCTCGAGCACCTCATCTTCGCGAGCTCGGTTGCGGCCTGCCCCTTCTCGAACCCCGGCCGCCCGATCACCGAGGCGACGCCTCCGCACGGGAGCCACATCTACGCCCGCACCAAGCGCGCCGGCGAGGAGATGCTGGCCGGCTGCGCCGACAGCTTCTCGCCACTCATCATCCGCTTCCCGGCGATGTTCTCCGACTGGTGCGAGTACCCGCCGCTGCAGGTGCTGCTCGACACCTGGCTCTCCCGGCGCTGGGACGCCCGCGTGCTCGCCGGCCGCGGCGCCTCGGCAATCCCCTACCTGCACGTGCGCGACGCCGGTTTCTTCATGATGCGCCTGCTCGACGAGCGCCGCCGCCTCGATCCGCTCGAGGTCCTGATGCCGGGCGAGGACGGCGCGGTCTCCCACCTCGATCTCTTCCGCGCCGCCACGACCCACGTCGAGGGGCGCCCCCGCCGCGCCATCCATCTCCCCCGGCCGCTCTGCCGGCCCGGGATCTGGCTGCGAGACCTCGTCGGGCGGGCTCTCGACGCGCGGCCCTTCGAGCGCACCTGGATGGCCGACTACATCGACCGCCGGATGGAGATCGACGCCGGCCGCACCCGCGCCCGCCTCGGCTGGGCGCCGACGCCGCGGCTCTCGCTGCTCACCCGGCTGCCCTTTCTCATCGAGCACCGGCGCGAGAGCCCCCTCGAGTGGTACCGGCGCAACCGCCAGGCCCACGAGCACCTGCAGCTGACGTCCCACTTCCGCGTCTACCGCCTGCTCAAGAAGTACGAGCCCGCCATCGAGCAGGCGCTGCGGGAGGCTCTCGAGGAGCGCGCGGGGAGGGCGCAGTCGGCGGTCGCGATCCCGCCGGAGCAGCGCTTCTGGGACCACCAGGTCACCCTGCGCCACCTCATCGCCGCGGTGGGCAGCGGCGAGAACGGGCCCCTCCTCGACTGGAGCCGCGACCTCGCCGGGCGGCGCCTCGCCGAAGGGTTGGCCGTCGAGGAGGTCGTCGCCGCCTTTCGCCTCCTCGACCGCGCCGTCACCTCGACCCTGCGGGCGGACGACGAGGGTCGCGAGCTCGATACCGCCCTCCGGGACCTCATCGACACCCCGCTCGAGTTCGCCGTTGACCGCGTGCTCGAGGTCTTCGAGGACGCCGCCGCCTTCGGCGCAGAGGGCTAGCCGCCGAGCGGGCCGTCCGCGCCGGGCCCGCTCGTGGACGCCAGCTGCAGCAGACCGGGCCTGGCGACCGGGGCGGGCGGCGGTGCCGCGCCCCGCGACCGCGGGCAGGCCCGAGACGTCCCACCCTCGACTGCGTACGGGCAGGACGAGGCGGCGACCGCCCGCAGGTAGGGGCAGGCCGAGGAGGCCAGCGCCGCCCGCCGAGCGAGCCAGGGGCAGACCGCACCCTCTGTCGCAGGCACGACGCGCGAGCCCATGCCTTCGACGAAGACCGCGGGGCGCACCGAGCTCGCGGCCGCCGGCTCCGGTCGGCCCCCGAGGGCGTGCGCTGGAACGATCAGGGACACGACCAGCATCGTGATGGCGACCGAAGTCGTCAGGATCACTGAGGACTCGACTATCTTCCGCATCGCAGTAACCTCCGGGACCAGCTCCTACTCCCCGCAACGCGACTATGCCCGGGAGCTTTCCCACCCCCGGGCAGATTTTTCCTCGCGACCGTGTTCTCCGTCGCGAGCGACGGTTCTCACCGTCGCGGAGGAAACCATGAAGTGGACCTTCAATCTCATGCGGGTGCGGGGGATCGAGATCAAGATCCACCTCACCTTCCTGCTCATCCTCGCCCTCGGCGGCTACGAGTGGGGCCGCGTGCACGGCGCCTCCGGCTTCGCCTTCGGCGTCCTGATCATGCTCGCCCTGTTCGCCTGCGTGACCCTGCACGAGCTCGGCCACAGCATCGCCGCCCAGCACTACAAGATCCCGGTGCGCGAGATCGTGCTGCTGCCGATCGGCGGCGTGGCGATGCTCGGCAAGCTGCCGGAGAAGCCGCAGCAGGAGCTCGTGATCGCCGCCGCCGGGCCGGCGGTCAACGTCGCCATCGCCGCCGCACTCGCGGTCCTCGGCGGGCCGCTCGTCACTCTCGACGGCAACGGCCTGGTCGGCGGTGCGACGCCCGCGCCGTCCGTCGCCACATTCCTGACCTGGCTGCTCGCCGCCAACATCACCCTCGTGGTCTTCAACCTCATCCCCGCCTTCCCCCTCGACGGCGGACGGATGCTGCGAGCGGCCCTCGCCATGGCCACCGACTACCGGCGCGCCACCGTGATCGCGGCCGGGATCGGCCAAGCCGCCGCGGTCGGCCTCGGCCTGCTCGGGGTCCTCAGCGGCAACTTCATCCTCGCCCTGATTGCGGTCTTCATCTTCTTCGGCGCCGGCATGGAGAGCTTCCAGGCCAAGGCCAAGACGGTGCTCACGACCCGGCGCATCGGCGACGCCTACAACAAGCACGCCCTGACCCTGAACCCGAACGACCGGGTGTCGACGGTGGTCGACTACATCCTCACCAGCTACCAGCCCGACTTCGCGGTCGTGCTCGGCAACCGGCTGCTCGGGGTGGTGACGCGGGACAACGTGCTGAGGACGCTGGCGGCTCGGAGCGACGACCCCTACGTGGCCGAGATCATGCAGCGGGAGGTGCCGCAGGTCGAGGCCTCGGCCGGCATCGACGAGGTCCAGGAGCGGATGGGGTCCGAGCAGGCGCGCCTGGTCGCGGTCTACGCGGGCGAGCGTTTCCTCGGTCTGGTCAGCCGGGAGGATCTCGGAGAGGCGCTGTCGGTCCTGCTCTTCACCGCCCGCAAGGAGAATGTCCAGGGGAGCCTCGGCCAGGCATGAGCCCGAGCGGGTGAACCTTTCGTGTCGCCACACGTACGAGAAGGCTGAGCGCAGGAGCTTTCGAAAGCAACCTCCTCAGGGAGTTCATGGACACGGCAACTCAGCGGTGGCCCCAACAGGCCCGGAATAACGTGACGAAACGAAGGGAGATGGGATCATGAAAGCTACGAAGATGATCGTCCTGGCCGCGATGGTCGCAGTGCTTGCCGGAGCCGGGCTCGCGGGCGCCGGCGACTGGCAGAAGCTCGGCGGCAAGACTATCGCGTTCAAGGACGAGGCGAGCACGTTCACGGTCGAGACCAAAGACGCCCCGGTCGGCGAGATCAAGCTCAAGGTGAGCGGCAGCTGGGTCCGCTTCACGAACCTCACGCTCAGCTTCAGCGACGGGACCAGTCAGGCGGTCACCGACCGCATGGACGTCGAGCCCGGAATGACCAGCGAGGCGATCGCCATCGCGGGCGGTCCGAAGGCCCTGTCGGGCATCGAGATCACCTGCTCGAGCGCGGCTTCGGCGCGCGGCGGCCGCGCCACCATCGCCGTGCTCGGCTCGTAATCGCTGCGCCCGGCATCCACCCGATCCGACCACTGACCATCACGATGGGGACCGCCGCCGGCGGTCCCCATCGTCGTTGTCATCCTGAGCGAAGCGACCGCAGGTCGCCGAGTCGAGGACCTCGCCAAGTCCCCGGAGAATGTCCCGAGGGACGCCGCGTCAGCGCCCGGCGGCGGCCCGGCGCCGCAGCTCCGCAGCCATCTCCCGCGCGCGGGCGGCCTGCGGGCTCGCGGAGCGCGCGGCGTAGGCCTCCAGGTGCTCGGCCGCGCGCTGCGGTCGCCCGGCCTGGGCGTGGGCCAGGCCGAGATTGAACAGCAGCTCGTCGGCCCCCGGCCGGAGCGCGAGCGCCCGCTCCCAGGCCGCGATCGCTCCCTCGAGGTCACCGGACTGGACCCGCGCCATGCCGAGCCCGTTCCAGCCTTCGAAGGAGCCCGGGGCGCCCGCGACCCCTCGCTCCAGCAGCGTCCGGCCCTCGGCCACCTGACCCCTGGCAAGGGCCAGCAGGCCGAGGTTGACGGCCACGATCGGGTTGTCGGGGTCGGCCTGGCGGGCCCGCTCGAACAGCATCCCAGCCTCGTCCCAGCGCTGGCGCTGCGCCGCCAGCCGGCCGAGCGCGAGGAGCGCCTCCGGGTTCTGCGCCGCCGCGAGCCCCGCCAGCGCCTGCTCCGCTTCCTGCGGGCGCCCGGCGGCGAGCAGCACATCTGCGAGCGCGAGCACGGGCTCGGGCCGCGGGTCTCCCACCGCCACTGCTGCTCGCGCCGCCGCCCCCGCCGCCTCGAGATCTCCCTGGGCGAGCGCGATGCGGGCGAGCAGGACCTGGGCGAGAGCCGGGTCGTGGCCGGTTGCGAGCTGCGCGAGCTCCGCGGCCTCGGCGAGCCGCCCGGAGGCGGCGAGCAGCGACGCCGCGCTCAGAGCGAGGCGCGGGGACTGCCGGGTTGCCCGCAGGCCCTCCAGGTAGGTTGCGAGCGCGAGCTCGGGCCGCCCCGACCGGTGCTGTGCCTGGCCCAGGAGATCCCAGGCATCCTCGATCCCCGGATCGCTCACCAGCACCTCGGCGAAGGCTGTGGCGGCCCGCTCCCAGTCTCCGGCCTCGAACCGCCGATACGCCTCGCGGAGCCGCCGCAGCACCCCGACCCGGTCCTTCGGGTCGGGCAGCTCGGCACCCTCCTCGACCACCGACGAGCCGAGGTAGCCGAGGGCCGCGAGGCGCCTCCGGGTTTCCGAGTCCGCCGTCCCCGGGGCCACGAGCTCCCGCTCCCACGCGGCGAGCTTCGCCGCCAGCTCGGCCGCCCGTTGAGGGTCACGTTGGACGAGGTCTGTCGTCTGATCCGGGTCCGTTTCGAGGTCGTAGAGCTCCGGCCGCGGCGCGGCGATGTACTGGTTGTCGCCCACGATCACCGACGCGAGATCGCTCCAGCCGAAGTGGAGCCTCGGGAACACGGTCTCCGCGAAGATCGCGACCGCCCCGGGCGCCGGCGGCGGGGCCAGCAGGGACCGTCCGGGAAGCCCCCCGTCCACGCTGAGGCCGAGCCCCTCGAGCACGGTCGGCGCGAGATCGATGAGCTGCACCGGGTGTGCGACCGAGGTCCCCGCCCGCGCGGCGCCCGGCAGCTTCAGGATCAGCGGCACCTGCAGGGTCGAGCGGTAGAGGAAGAGGCCGTGCTCGTCCTCGCCGTGCTCGCCGAGCCCCTCGCCGTGGTCGGAGAGCACGATGATCAGTGAGCGGTCGTAGGCGCCGAGCGCGCGGAGCTCGGCGATCAGCCCGCCGACCACCGCGTCGGCGGCCGCCACCTCGCCGTCGTAGGCCACGGCGTAGCGCGAGGCAAAGGGCTCCGGGGGCTGGTAGGGCGAGTGGGGCTCGAAGAGGTGGAGGAAGAGGAAGAAGGGACCGCCGGCGACCGACCGCAGCCACGGCCGCACGCGCTCGAGGGTTTCAGAGCCGGCGCGCTGGATCCCCTGCAGGCTGCGGCCGGCCGCGACCTCGAGATCGTCGTCGTAGAAGTCAAAGCCCTCGCCGATGCCAGTCGCGCTGCGGAGGACGAAGGCGGAGACCGCGGCCCCGGTCGCGAAACCCTGCACCGCGAGCCGCTGCTGGAGCATGGGTGTGCGCCCGCCGTCCACGGTGTAGCCCAGGTTGTCGCGGACGCCGTGCGCCGGCGGCAGCAGCCCGGTCAGGAGCGAGACGTGCGCCGGCAGAGTGAGCGGCGCCGGCGTGTAGGCGCGCTCGTAGAGGATCCCGTCCCGCCGCAGCGCATCGATCGCCGGCGTGTCGACGGCGCCGTAGCCGTAAGCCGGCAGGCGGTCCGAGCGCAGGGTGTCGATCGAGATCAGCACCACCGGCGTGCCGTCGGCAAGCCGTCCGGCGCCGTCATCCCCCCGGCAGCCGGCCATCGCGAGCAGGCCGAGACAGAGGGCGGCCGCCGCCCGCCCGCGCCGCGCCGCCATTCCCACTCCCGCCCGCCCCCGTTGCGCCTACTCCCGGTAGCTCAGGAGCCCCCGCGCGACCTCGGCGTCCGGGTCCTCCGGCGCGAGCTCGAGAAAGGTCTCGAGGTGGGCGCGGCCCTCGTCGGCGCGGCCCGAGTTGAAGAGCGCGACGCCGAGC
>Ga0105090_10001842_pt1 | contig 11575 bp, 13 predicted proteins | sample PPLLak3March2015_FD_79110 | JGI IMG/M metagenome (GOLD analysis project Ga0105090, IMG submission 79110) | Freshwater sediment microbial communities from Prairie Pothole Lake near Jamestown, North Dakota, USA - PPLs Lake P7 Core (1) Depth... | ecosystem: Environmental > Aquatic > Freshwater >... | reverse complement strand
GTTTGATCAGGTCACGCGTCGCCAGGCCTTTCAGGTTCACGTCGCCGAGCAGGCGCGCGGTGGTCACGCCCGACAGCAGGGCGCGCTGCGCCGAGGCCGGATCTTCGATATGCGCGTGCGCGTCGATGAAGCCGGGCAGCAGGAAGGCGCCCTTGAGGTCTATGGCTCCCGGCTTGGGCCCGGCTGCGGTGATTTCGAGGATGCGCCGGCCGGTGATATGCAGATTGACGTCCCGCACGTCCGAGGTGCCGGTGACGTCCAGCAGGCGCGCGTTGCTGAGCCAGATGTCGGCGGCCTGCGCAGGTGCGGTGCCGATGCCGGACAACAGAAGGACGGCCGCCAACGCGGCACGTTTCGGATGGGGCCGGCGCTCGTTTTTACTGGACATGCTGCTCACTGCGGTCGACGCCGGGCGAGCCGGCAATACCGCAAGCATATCAAGAATCGTACGGCGCCAGCAGCCAGACTCTTTGGCTCACGCTCAAGCGCAAGGCATTGCTTGTTGGTCTGTAAATTGAACGCCTTGCTGTAATTGGACGTAATAACCGCAGATGGGGAGCAGGACAGGCCGTCCTGCTTATGGGACGAAGTTCAGTGCCGCGGTTTTCGTATATTCATCAGGCAGCACATCAACGAATGCACCCGGCCGATTCCAGCCGGATGGATTTTCCGGCTAGCGCCGAACAGCACTTACGGCTTGATAGGGGCCTGTCCACTGCTGATTCCCGCAACCGGAAAACGGGCGAATGCCAGCCTGACGGCCTCATCGAGCGCCGCAGGCACGTCATTTCTGGTGCTGTTGGTCATCCGGCTGCTTACTACGCTTTCCCAGACCAGTTGCCGACGGCTGGCATCAACCACATCGATGCGGACTGCGCCTTCCTGATATTGGGTTACGGTAGTCCTCTGCGTATGCATCGGCCAGGTGCTGTAAAAACCGCCACGGTGGTTGAACGAGCTGCGATGCATGCTCATCGACCGACTGGGCTGCGTCGTGGTGTTCACCTGCATCCGGTCATTCAGGTCAGCGCCGAAATTGATGAGCAGCTGCGGTGCCTGCGGATCATAGCGGAAGCCCCGTATCTGCATTTCACGGGTTGCCGCCTGCCGAAGCGTCTGCGACACGATGGTCTGGTAGCCCTGACGGTCGGTGCCCAGGGGTTCAAGGAAGCCGAAGGTCTGAAACCTGCTGAAATCTGCGCTGCTGTCCTGCTGGACGCTGACACTGGGCGATGAAGCGCAGCCGACAAGCGCGCCGAATGCCAGCGCTAACGCCAATGCCTTACCCTTATTTAACATGTCCATAATGATCTCCACGGTGTGTCTGAATGTGCTTAAGCCTGCTTCATGGTGGCGGACAGGCCGCCGTATGGATGCTCTAGGAGGGATACTAGCATGATTTTCCACAGGCCAGAATTGCAGTTTGCTATTGATTCGAGCGCCATAAAAAACCGCCTTGCGGCGGTTTTCCAGCGGATCAGAAATTGGGCTTGATCGGCGCGTCGTTGAAGCGCTGTACCGACTCAAGCAGGATCCGCTTGGCCTCGGCGGCGCTTTTCCAGCCATCCAGCCTGACCCATTTGCCTTTCTCCAGGTCCTTGTAGTGCTCGAAGAAATGCCCGATGCGTTCCAGCCAGTGCGGCGAAACCTGGTCGACGTCATGGATGTGCGAGTAGCCGTTGAACACCTTGTCGATCGGCACCGCGATGATTTTCTCGTCGGAACCGGCTTCGTCGACCATCATCAGCACGCCGACCGGACGGCAGCGGATCACCGAGCCCGGCACCAGCGGCAGCGGCAGGATGACCAGCACGTCGGCCGGATCGCCATCGCCGCATAATGTGTGCGGGACATAGCCGTAATTGCATGGGTAGCGCATCGGGGTCGACAGGATGCGGTCGACGAAAATGGCGCCGGAAGCCTTGTCCACTTCATACTTGACCGGCTCGGCATCCTTGGGGATTTCGATGATGACGTTGATTTCATGCGGCACGTCTTTGCCGGAGGCGACTAAATCCAAACCCATGCTGTTCTCCAATATGTGTAGCGCATGATACCGCAAGCGCCTTGTATTTTCACGTTTAATTTTCCCCTTGATTGCGCTAACGCATTGAAATTGAATAATATGTTATTGAGCCCACGTGCCGTCATGGCTTGATTTCAGTCAAGGTGCGGCAGGGTGATTGGTGTAGAATTGGGGCGTAACCAACCCATCATCAGGAGCTATCATGCAATCTTCCATGCTTTCCCATTCCTTGTCCGTTGAATTCCCGGAGCTGGCCGAGACCTTCCATCAGTTGAAGATGAATGACAAGCATTTCGCGCATCTGCTCGAGCAGCACGACGCCATCGACCAGCAGATCAGCCGCGATGAAGAGAAGCTGGAGCCGATCGGCGACGAAATGCTGCACAGCCTGAAGCTGCAGCGTCTGAAACTCAAGGATGAAATGTACCGGATGGCCTGCGCGGCCTGATCGCAAAAAATGGCGCATCATGCGCCATTTTTTTCGGCAAAGCCAGGCGTTCAGCCTGCAGGCGTATAACAGAACACGTTCAGTTTATTGCCGTCCAGGTCGCGGAAATAGCCGGCATAAAAGCCGCTGTCGCCGCGCGGTCCGGCCGGGCCTTCATCGCTGGCGCCAAGCGCAAGCGCTTTGGCATGCAGGCGGTCCACTTTTTCGCGGCTATCAACCACCAGGGAAACCATGGTGCCGTTGCCGGCGGTCGCGGGTTGGCCGTTGAAGGGTTTGCAGATGCCCAGGCTCGGCGCCTGCGGGCTGACCGCCCAGGCGATGAAGCGTTCCTCTTCCATGAACCGGCCGGCGCCGATCTCGGCCAGCAGGGCATCGTAGAATGCGGCGGCGCGGGGCAGGTCGTTGGTGCCGAGGGTGACATAACCGATCATGGCGGAGCTCCTGTTGCGGTGTGCGGGGCTTCAACTATACGACAGTTCCGTTCCGGTAAAAACTACAGAATGGCTCCGGACAGCCAGGCCCAGGCCAGCAAAGCCAGTGCGCTGAGCGCCGACAGCGAGATGAAAAACGCCAGCACCGAGGCCAGGAACGACAGCAGCATCAGCAGGCCGTCACGCTCGGCCATGGCAAAACCGAACAGGGCGATGGCGACGCCCGGCGGCAGGTTGGTGAACGGCCCGGGCAGGATGATAACCAGAGCCAGGGTAAGGCAGAAAAACGCCGCCAGACGGGTGATCAGCGGGCCGGTGAACCCTGGCCAGCGCGGCTTGGCGAATAACTCAAGGCGTCGCAGCCATTTTTCGGTTTTGCGCAGGCTGTTCTGCACGCGGTCGGCGGCGAAGGTCCTGCGGTTGAAGCGCGCGGGAATGGACGGATGGCTCTGGCCGAAAAGCAGCTGCACGGAAAATAAAATGATCGGCATGCTCATGATCGAGCATAAACCGGTCGGCAGGATGGCGGCCAGCATGCCGAAAGCGATGAACGCGAAGCCATAGCCGCGGTCTCCCATCGCCTCCAGCATGTCGCTGACCCGGATGTCCCGGCCGTCATGCCGGTCGAGCATATGCAGCATGTCATCCAGCAGCGGCTGTGGCTTGCCGGTCGGTTCGGGGGTATCGTCCATACCCCCAGTATCGCCTAATTGACGCGTGCACGACAAATGCCCTGTTCATGAAAAACCCCGCCGAAGCGGGGTTTTTGCCTGTGTAACAGCCTCTCCCGTGGGAACGGAGAGTGAGGGACGATCAAGCCAGGAACGGGATCAGCAGCAAAGCCACGATGTTGATGATCTTGATCAAGGGGTTGATGGCCGGGCCGGCAGTGTCCTTGTACGGATCGCCGACGGTGTCGCCGGTGACCGCGGCTTTGTGGGCTTCGGAGCCCTTGCCGCCGTGATGGCCTTCCTCGATGTATTTCTTGGCGTTATCCCAGGCGCCGCCGCCGGTGCACATCGAAATGGCCAGGAACAGGCCGGTCACGATGGTGCCCATCAGCAGGCCGCCCAGGGCGTCCGCACCCAGGGTCATGCCGACGATCACCGGAATCGCCAAGGGCAGCAGCGAGGGGATGATCATCTCGCGGATCGCGGATTTGGTCAGCAGGTCCACGGCTTTGTCGTACTGCGGTTTGCCGGTGCCTTCCATGATGCCGGGGATTTCGCGGAACTGGCGGCGGACTTCCTCCACCACGGCGCCGGCGGCGCGGCCGACCGCCTGCATCGCCATCGCGCCGAACAGGTAGGGGATCATGCCGCCGATCAGCAGGCCGATCACCACGTTCGGGTTGTCGATGGAGAAATTCACCGGTTCAAGACCGGTACGCTCCGACAGCTTGTGCGAATAATCGGCGAACAGCACCAGCGCGGCCAGGCCGGCCGAACCGATGGCATAGCCTTTGGTGACCGCCTTGGTGGTGTTGCCCACGGCGTCCAGGGCGTCGGTGGTCTTGCGGATTTCCTTGTCCATGCCGCTCATCTCGGCGATGCCGCCGGCATTGTCGGTGATCGGACCGTAGGCGTCGAGCGCGACGATCATGCCGGCCATCGACAGCATGGAAGTGGCCGCGATGGCGATGCCGTACAGGCCGGACAGGTGGTAGCAGCCGTAAATGGCGGCGGCCACGGCCAGCACCGGCGCGGCGGTGGATTTCATCGAAACCGCCAGACCGGCGATGACGTTGGTGCCATGTCCGGTTTCCGAGGCTTTGGCCACGTCCTGCACGGGCGCGAATTCGGTCGCGGTGTAGTATTCGGTGATCACCACCAAGGCGGCGGTCAGGCCCAGGCCGATCAGCGCGCACCAGAAAATGCCGTTGGAATGTTCCAGGGCGAACATGGAGTCGGTCACGAAATAGAACGCAACGGCGGCCAGCAGGCCGGAAACGCCCAGACCGCGGTACAGCGCGTTCATGATCTTGCCGCCTTCGCGCGCTTTCACGAAATACGTGCCGACGATCGAGGCGATGATCGATACCGCGCCGAGCACCATCGGGTAGACCACGCCGTTCCAGCCGAAATCGGCGAAGTATATGCCGGCGATCAGCATCGCCGCGATGATGGTCACCGCATAGGTTTCGAACAGGTCGGCGGCCATGCCGGCGCAGTCACCGACGTTGTCGCCGACGTTGTCGGCGATCACGGCCGGGTTGCGCGGGTCGTCTTCCGGGATTCCGGCTTCGACTTTTCCGACCAGATCGGCGCCGACGTCAGCGCCTTTGGTGAAGATGCCGCCGCCGAGGCGGGCGAAGATGGAAATCAGCGAGCTGCCGAATGCCAGGCCGATCATCGGCTGCAGCGCAGCCTTCACCGAATCGGCAGTCTGCATGCCGGCCGATTTGACGACCCAGAAATAGCCGGCCACGCCGATCAGGCCCAGGCCAACGACCAGCATGCCGGTGATGGCGCCGCCTTTGAAACTGACGTTCAGCGCGGCATTGAGGCCTTTGGTGGCTGCCTGCGCGGTGCGCACGTTGGCGCGCACCGACACGAACATGCCGATGAAACCGGCCAGTCCGGACAGCGTGGCGCCGATGGCGAAGCCGATGGCGGTGGACCAGTCGATGGCGACGCCGATCAGCAGGAACAGGACCACGCCGACGACGGCGATGGTGCGGTACTGGCGACGCAGGTAAGCGCCCGCGCCTTCCTGGATGGCGGCGGCGATTTCCTGCATGCGGGCATTGCCGGCATCCTGCTTGATGATCCAGCTTGTCGTGTAAAGCCCGTAAATAATGGCCAAAGCCGCGCAGGCCAAGGCGAGTTCCAATGCGTATTGCGCTAACATTCCACACTCCCGGATTTTAAGATGAATTGGGCGGTCTTCGTCGCCGTTCCAAGAGTATGGCAGAGCCCGGATAACTTAACTAGGGCTGAACGGAAAAAAGTGGAGATCTGCGCCGGCTGGCATGACCCGGCGTCATGGGCGGCTATCCCGACGCTTGCCATTCCCCTGCCGGCTTGGCATGATTGGGGAAAATGTGACGCCGGTCACATATAACACAGGGGAAAAATTATGCGTTTATTCGGTATTCTGCTGTTGGCCGTGCTCCTGAACGGCGCCGTTGCGGCCAAAGGGTCGCCGGTCTGGAAAGAATCAGGCAATGTCTACAAAGGCAAGACGGCGCTGCCGGTCAATTCCCTGGCGCTCGGTGCGGTCAATGTCGATGTCGGCGTGCATCTGGAACGGCTGACCCTGCTCAGCGGTGAAGGCCACACCGGCAAGAAAGTGGCTTCCGGCCTGTTGGCCGGCGCCCTGTCACTGGGCGGCCTGGGTGGCGTGGATACCGCCTCAAGGGAGCCGCTGGAAGAGCATTTGACTCCGGAAGACGCCAAACGCATTGCGGCAGACATCGCCCAGATCGTTTCGGAACGCTTCAAAGCCATGCCCGGCATGAAAGTGTATGCCGGCGAGGAAGTGACTTCATCGCCGTTCTACCAGAGCATCACCGGCAGCTATGAGCAGGACGACCACAAGAAAGCGGTGCAGGACGGCCGTTGGGGCGCGGATTATTACTTCGGCTATTATTCGTCGCCGGCCGGCACCTATAAATACCGCCCGCTGGAGAAATTCAGCTTCAGTGACAAGGATTTCTCGCCGGTGGTCCGGCAGAACCTGGGTGTGGACGCCGTCGCCACGGTCAACGTGTTCCTGGCCAATACCCGCAAGGAATTCCGCATCCAGGACATGAGCGTCAAAGTCACCGGTCTGGCCTATTCAGGGCAGAAAACGGGCGATATGCCGACACTCACCTTCATCCTGGAGGATTCCGGTTCGGTCGCCATTCCGCTTGAAGGCAAGGACGGCGATAAAGACAATTACGCCGCTTGGCTGAATCTCAAGCCGCAGTTCGAGGCGCAGATCGACGCGGTGGTGGCGAAAATCCGTGCCGCCATACCGGCTTCTTCGGCGGCGCCGGCGCCAGCACCGGCGAGCTGATTCTTCCTGATACCCTTGAATGAAAGCAGGGCGGAAATTCCGCCCTGTTTTTTACTTCACCCACGCCTTCAGTTTCTTCCTGACCAGCGGCAATTTGAGCTTGGCGTGCAGCGGCAGGCCGTTTTTGCCCAGCGGCACCGGGGCCTGGCCTTGGATCAGCGGCGACAGGTATCTGCGGCAGGCCGCGGTGATGCCGAAGCCGTCCTTGCGGATGAAGTTGTCCGGCATCTTCTTTTCGTGGTTGGCGATCCTGCTCAGCGGCACCGGGTCGATATGCCAGCGGTAGGGAGCGTCCGAGGTCCGCACGATGGCCGGCATCACGCCGTTGTTGCCCGACAAGGCCAGCTCCACCGCCGCCTTGCCGACCGCTATGGCCTGGTCGAGATCGGTCTGCGAGGCCAGATGGCGGCCCGAGCGCTGCAGGTAATCCGGCACCGCCCAATGCACCTTCATGCCCAGCTCGTCTTTCACCATGCCGGCCAGCAGGGGGGCTGCACCGCCCAGCTGGCTGTGGCCGAAAGCGTCAACGCTGCCCTCGGCCTGCGCCAGAAATTTGCCGTCCGGGGTTTTCACGCCTTCGGAGACCACCACCACGCAGTAGCCGACCTTGGCCACGACGTCCTTGACCTTGGCCATGAAAACGGCTTTTTCGAAGACACGTTCGGGGAACAGGATGATGTGCGGCGCTTCTTTTGCGGTTTCACCGGCCAAGCCGGCGGCTGCGGCCAACCAGCCGGCATGCCGGCCCATCACTTCATACACGAACACCTTGGTCGAGGTTTCGGCCATGGCTTCCACGTCGATGGCCGCTTCCAGCACCGAAACGGCGGTGTAGCGCGCCGCCGAGCCGAAGCCGGGGCAGCAGTCGGTGATCGCCAGGTCGTTGTCGACGGTTTTCGGCACCGCCACGCAGGTCAGCTGGTAGCCGGATTGCCGGGCAAGCTGGGAGATCTTCAGGGCAGTGTCGGCCGAGTCGTTGCCGCCGTTGTACAGGAAATAGCGGATGTCGTGCGCTTTGAACACATCAAGCAGGCGTTGGTACTGTGCGGCGTCCTGTTCCAGCGATTTCAGTTTGTAGCGGCAGGAGCCGAAAGCGCCGCCTGGAGTATGTGTCAAGGCCTTGATTTCATTGGCGGTCATGCTTGAGGTGTCGAACAATTGCTCGCGCAGGATGCCCAGAATGCCGTTCTTGCCGGCCAACACCGGAATCTTCCGGGAGCGCGCCTGGGCCAGAACGGCGCTGGCGCTGGCGTTGATCACGGCGGTCACGCCGCCGGACTGGGCATAAAGTAATCTGCCTTTTGACATAAACATCCTTTAAAATTGACTAAATACGAAGCAAAGGTTAGGGTGTCATTATGTCAAACTTTTGCCGATGCGGCCTGACTGTCAACGGGCCACGCGTTGCTTCCATCATTATTATTGAGGTTTTATGCGATTGGTTCTACTCGGTGCCCCGGGATCCGGCAAAGGCACCCAAGCGACTCGATTAAAGGAATATCTGAATGTTCCGCACATTTCCACCGGCGAACTGCTGCGCGCGGCGGTGACCGCCGGTACGCCGCTCGGCCTGCAGGCCAAAGGTGTGATGGAAGCGGGCGGTCTGGTGTCCGACGAAGTCGTCCTGGGCATGCTGGAAGAGCGTCTGGTCAAGCCCGATACCGCGCTGGGATTCATCCTCGACGGCTACCCGCGCAACCTGGCTCAGGCCAATGCCCTCAGCGAACTGCTCGGCAGGCTCAAGCAGCCGGTCGATCTGGCCGTGCAGCTGGATGTCGATACCGAACTGCTGGTCGAGCGTCTGGCCGGCCGTGCCAAAGCCGAAGGCCGCGCCGATGACAGCCCGGAATCGGTCCGAAAGCGCCTCGGCGTGTACGTAAGCCAGACCGCACCGGTGGTCGATTTCTTCCGCAATGAAGGCAAACTGGCGCATCTGGACGGCGTCGGCAGCCTCGATGAGGTGTTTACCCGCATTACCGAGGCGCTGGCCGGAACGCCTGACGTCGGCTGAAGCGCGGAAATGAACCTGCATATTCTGGGAATCTGCGGCACCTTCATGGGCGGCGTGGCGGCCTTGGCGCGTGAGCTCGGCCATCGCGTGCAGGGCAGCGATGCCAATGTCTATCCGCCGATGTCGACGCAGCTCGAGCACTTGGGCATTAGCCTGTTTTCCGGCTACCAAGCCGCCGATATCGCGCCCGACACCGACTGCGTGGTGGTCGGCAACGCCCTGTCGCGCGGCAATGAAGCCGTGGAGCATGTGCTGAACCAACAGTTGAATTACCGCTCCGGCGCCCAGTGGCTGGCCGAAAACGTGCTGCCGCACCGGCACACGCTGGCGGTGGCCGGCACCCACGGAAAAACCACAACCACGTCCATTCTGGCCTTCATGCTGGAAGCGGCCGGCCGCGATCCGGGTTTTCTGGTCGGCGGCGTGCCGGAGAATTTCGGCGTGTCCGCCCGCATCGGCTCCGGCAGGGAGTTCGTGGTCGAAGCGGATGAATACGACACCGCGTTCTTCGACAAGCGCTCCAAATTCGTGCACTACGGCCCGCGCGTGGCGATCCTGAACAATCTGGAATTCGACCATGCCGACATTTTTCCCGACCTGGCCGCCATCCAGCGTCAGTTCCACCATCTGGTGCGCATCGTGCCCAGCGAGGGACGACTGATCGTCAACGGCGAGGATAAGGCTTTGGCCGAAGTCCTGGCCATGGGCTGCTGGACGCCGGTAGAACGCTTCGCCATCGATGCCGACGCCGAGTGGCGGGCCCGCCTGGTGAAAGAGGATGGCTCTGAATTCGCCCTGTTGCATAAGGGCATTGATCTCGGCACGGTGCGCTGGCAAATGCTTGGCCGGCACAACGTGATGAACGCCCTGGCCGCGTTCGCCGCCTGCGCGGCCGTCGGCGTCGATGTCGCCAGCATCATCCCGGCACTGGCCGATTTCATCAGCGTCAAGCGCCGCATGGAGCACATCGGCAGCGCGCATGGCATCACCGTGTACGACGATTTCGCCCATCACCCGACCGCCATCCGCACCACCTTGGAGGGCCTGCGCGCGAAAGTCGGTGCGGCGCGCATCATCGTGGCGATGGAACCGCGTTCCAATTCCATGCGTCTTGGCGCCCATTCGGAGCAGATCGCACCGTCTTTGGATGCCGCCGATGCGGTGGTGTTCCTGCACCGCCCGGAATTGCCCTGGAATGCCGAGGCAGTGGTGTCGGCCTTGAAAGGCGAGGGCCATAAAGTGCCGACGGTCGATGCCTTGATCGACACCCTGAAATCGCTCGCGCGGGAAGGCGACCACATCGTATTCATGTCCAACGGCGGCTTCGAAGGCGCGCCGCGGCGCTGCCTGGAAGCCCTGCAAGCCTAAACGCAATACCTTCGGAGACAACGCCATGAGCCTGCACGGGAAAACCCTTTTCATCACCGGCGCCTCGCGCGGCATCGGCTTGGCCATCGCCAGAAAAGCCGGCAGCCTGGGCGCCAACGTGGTGATCGCCGCCAAATCGGCGGTCGCCAACCCGAAACTACCCGGCACCATCTTCACCGCCGCGGCCGAGGTGGAGGCCGCAGGCGGCCAGGCCCTGGCCATCCAATGCGATATCCGCGACGAGGCCAATGTCGAAGCGGCCATGGCACAGGCAGCTGAACATTTCGGTGGAATCGATGCATTGATCAATAATGCCAGCGCCATCTGGCTGCGCGGCGCGCTCGATACCCCGATGAAGCGCTTCGACCTGATGAGCCAGGTCAATTCGCGTGGTACGTTTTTGTGTTCGCAAAAGGCGCTGCCGTATTTGTTGAAATCCGCCAATCCGCATATCCTCACTCTGGCGCCGCCGCCGAACCTCGACCCGAAATGGTGGGGCCCGCACACCGGCTATACGCTGGCCAAGATGGGCATGAGCCTGGTCACCCTCGGCCTGGCCGAAGAATTCAAGGGCCGCGTGGCGGTCAACGCACTGTGGCCGCAGACGGTGATCGCCACCGACGCCATCAACATGATCCCCGGCGTGGAGCTGTCGGCCTGCCGCCGGCCGGATATCGTCGCCGACGCCGCCGTTGCCGTCTTGCAGCAGCCGTTCACCCAGGCCAGCGGCCGTTTCTACATCGACGAAGCGGTGTTGCGCGAAGCGGGCGTCAGCGATTTCGATGTGTATGCCGTCGAGCCCGGCAAACGCCTGTTGCCCGACCTGTTCCTTTAACGCCATGGAGCGCTTATGAAATTCCTGCACAGCATGGTCCGCGTCAAGGACTTGGATGCTTCCCTGAAATTTTTCCGCGATGCTTTAGGTCTTGTCGAAAACAAACGCCGTGATTATCCGGACGGCAAGTTCACTTTGGTTTATCTCGGCGCGCCGGAAAATCCCGAGGTGGAAGTCGAACTGACCTTCAACTACGAAACCGAAGACTACGGATCGGCACGCAATTTCGGACACCTGGCCTTTGAAGTGGATGATATCTATGCGGCCTGCGAACGGCTGCAGAATGCGGGTGTTGTCATCAATCGACCGCCCCGCGACGGCCGGATGGCGTTCGTGCGCTCGCCGGACCTGATCTCGATCGAGCTGCTGCAGAAAGGCGGCGCCCTGCCGCCGCAGGAGCCGTGGGCTTCGATGCCGAACTCCGGGGTCTGGTGATCAGCCGAGTTTTTCGGCG
>Ga0105090_10001841_pt1 | contig 11577 bp, 7 predicted proteins | sample PPLLak3March2015_FD_79110 | JGI IMG/M metagenome (GOLD analysis project Ga0105090, IMG submission 79110) | Freshwater sediment microbial communities from Prairie Pothole Lake near Jamestown, North Dakota, USA - PPLs Lake P7 Core (1) Depth... | ecosystem: Environmental > Aquatic > Freshwater >... | reverse complement strand
CCGCCGCGCTGCCCAGCGCCAGCAACGTGGCCATGCTGGCCGAACGCTATGGCGCCGACAACGGCCGGGTGACGCGCATCATCATGAGCAGCACGGTCATCGCCTTCGTCAGCTTCACGCTGCTGGCCTGGGCCTTCGGCGTACAGCCGCGCACCTGAACCCGCACGAGCGCGCTGAGTGAAAGAGTCTGCGTCCACGCGCCGTAAGGTCTGTTCCGCCGGATCGACTTCGGTAGGTCCACCGCTGCGTCGATCGTGTTGTTCCTCGCAAGGAGCCCTGGCATGCCGCAGTCCCGCCCGCTGGTGGCCCGCCGCATGACGCCCAGCCGCGCATGGGGCGCCGCGCTCGAATGGCTGCGCCGCGCCTGCGCGCTGCCATTGCTGCTGTTGATGCTGGCCGGCTGCGCCAGCCTGCCGGCCGTGAACCGGCAGGCCATCGCCAGCGAGGGCATTCCGGTGTCGGCGCAGACGGATCTGGGTCGCATCGCAGGGGCCTACCGGCCCGACCCGCTGCATTCCGGCTGGCGACTGATGCCCCTGGGCAGCTACTCGCTGGACACGCGCGTGGAGCTAGCGCGCCGCGCGATGGTCTCGCTGGACGTGCAGTACTACCACGTCGAAAGCGACGAGACCGGCCGCTGGCTGTTGCGTGCGCTGCGCGACGCGGCGCTGCGCGGCGTACGCGTGCGCCTGCTGATCGACGACTTCTATACCACCGGGCACGACGAGTTCTTCCTCGCCTTTGCCGCGTTTCCCAACGTCGAGGTGCGGCTGTTCAACCCCTTCATCGAACAGCGCGACGGCGGCAAGGCGACGCGTTTCGTCTCGGCAGTGGGCGACTGGAAACGCGTCAACCACCGCATGCACAACAAGCTGTTCATTGCCGACGGTGCGATGGCAGTGATCGGCGGGCGCAATGTCGCCAACGAGTACTTCCTGCGCAGTACGTCGGAGAACTTCATCGACGTCGACGCCTTCGTCGTCGGCTTCGTCGTGCCGCCGCTGCAGGGCCTGTTCGACCGCTACTGGAACAGCGACGCCGTGTTTCCGCTGCAGTCCATCGTGCCGCCGCCCGCCGATGGCGCCGAGCTGCGCCGGCGCTTCGACGAGTGGACCGGCCCGGCACTGACTCCCGCCCCGCCGCCGCTGCCTCCCAACGACCTGCTGGGCTACGGACCGATCAAGGACGACCTCGACGAAGGTCGGCTGGGCTTGATCTGGGGTTATTCCTATGTTTTCGCCGACCACCCGGACAAACCCTTCGATGGCGAAACCGGCGGCGTGCTGATGGATACCAGCGTCACCTACAACGTCTTCGAGGCCTTTCGCAAGGCGCGCAGCGAGCTGGTGATCACCTCACCATACATGGTGCCCGGCGCCGACGGCATGGCCATGCTGACCGAACTGGCGCAGCGCAAGGTGCACCTGGTGGCGATGACCAATTCGCTCGGCGCTACCGACGAGCCCGTGGTGCACCTGGGCTACCGCAAGTACCGCGAGGACATGCTGGATATCGGTGTCGACATCTACGAGATCAGCCCCTCGCGCACCAAGAGCAACGTGCGTCACAAGCTCTTCGGTTCATCGCTGGGGCGCCTGCACTCCAAGGTGGCGGTGGTGGACCGCAAGACGGTGTACATCGGTTCGATGAACCTCGACCCGCGATCGGCCACGATCAACACCGAACTCGGCGCCGTGATCGACAGCCCGCAACTGGCGCGCGAGATGCTGCGCATCATCGACATCGACCGGCTGCAAAGTGCCTACCGCGTGACCCGCAAGCCCGGCGGCGGCCTGTACTGGGCCGGCATCGAAGGCGACCAGGAAATGGTCTACGAGGAAGAGCCCGAGGTGTCGCTGTGGCTGCGCTTCAAGCTCTTCATCCTGTCGCCGCTGGTGCCCGATGCGTTGTTGTAGCTTGCCTGGTTCGCGCAGCAACGGGCGAGCACCATGACACGGCCACCGTCCCTGCCCATCACTCTGGCCCAACCAGCGCTCGGCAACCGCAACAGGTCTCGGGCCAAGATCCAACCCAACCCGAGCCTGAAACCAGGTCTCGCACGATCATGCCCCGGCGGCCGTTCATTCGCCAGCGATTTCCAATTCACCGGTCGTGCTGACAGTTCGCGTGGCATCGACGACGTTGGTCGACAAACCGGCAACGACGCCGCGCGCATGCACGACTGTCGGCACCGCCGTGGACACCAGCACCGCGTCGTAGAACGTGGCCGCGTCGACCAAGGCACCACTGGCATCGCGGTAGCGCGTGTTCACGCCCGTGGCCACGCCGAAACCTGCAAGGATCAGCTGGGTAGTCGCCACCTTCACATCCGCCGGACCCTTCACCACGACCAGTGAATCGGCTGCGGTGCGCTCGACGCGTGTGGCGACCAACGCACCGGCCGCATCCTTGTAGGCCTTGACTTCAAGCCGGTCAGCCGGATTGAGCGCGCCCAGGGTGATCTCCGTGGGCTGGCCGGGATTGGCAGCGCCATCCCTCAGGTCCGTATCGGCATTCACCTTGATACTCTGCCCCAGCAGCGTGACCGTGCCAACGGTCGCATCCACGGCCTGCAGGCCGGCTTCGAGGCGCACATTGGCCTGCTGCTTGATCACGAGCACGCTGGCGACCAGCACGCCATTGCTCACCGTACCTTCGGCTTCGACCTTCAGGCCATTGCGGATGTCAGAAGCGGTGCCGTTCTTGATCACCGCGTTGGCAGCATTGACCGTCTGGCCGGAAACCTTGAAGTCCGAAGCAATCGACACGAAGTCGGCGACATAGCCCTCGACTTCAATGCCATCGCCGTCGGGGTAGCTGATGCGGTCGCGATCACGATCGCGCAGCCGGTCGGCCGTGAGTACGCCATAGGCAAAGTTCTTGCCGCTGGCCTCGACGGTCATGCCGTTCTTCAGGTTTTTCGGGCAGTTGCCATCCGCGACGCCTGCAAAGTTCACCGTCGACCCGTTGATCGTGAACGTACCGGCCTTGTCGAGGTTGGCCACCACGCATTCACTTCAAGTTCGCTGATGCCGTCCTGGAACCGCTCCTTGAACTCCATCCGCGTGGCACGAAACTGGTTGTTGGCCGGGTCGGGCAGGCAGCTGACCTCGACCTGGTCGCCGACGGCAAAGCCGTTCATGTCGCGCAGCGCGACACCGTCGAACACAGTCTCCTCGTCGAGTTGCACGGTCTGGCCCAGCACCGTGACCGTATTGCGCACCTGGTTCATCGCCGTGATCGGGCCTTGCACGCAGTCGTTGTACTGAATGCTCTCGGCCACGCCCGTGCCATCGCCATGGATGCGGCCGCGCACGCGCACCGCCATGCCCACGCGCAACTGCTCTCGCGACCCCTTCGCATCATCCACGTTGACGCTGGCATTGGCAGCGTCGAAGCGCACGCCATTGACGATGACGCTGCCAAGACCGCTGATCGTGCCGATCGACGTCTGCGTGGACGCAGCTGAATCATCGTCACCCCCACAACCGGCGAGCATCGACACAGCGACAGCAAGCAATCTCATAATGGTATTGAGCCTTTGGCACTCCTTCCAAATCAACTTCCCGAAGTGAATTTGTTGGCCCACCGCGGCAAGACGCGTTGAGCACGCCGAATAGCACTGCCTATGGGAACAACGGTTTCGAGGCGGAGGGGTCCGGCACCTGGCCGGCCGGCACGGAGTTCAGCGATGAACCCACCACGCGGTCAAGGCAAAGCCGGCGTTGTAGAAGGCATGCAGAAGCGTCGCCGGCAGCACACTGCCGAAGCGCTCGCGCAGATGCCCGAAAACCATCGAGGGCGCGGCCACGGCCAGCGCCCAGCCGGGCGGCTGCGCCACCAGATGCGCGGCCACGAAGGCAAACGTCGTGACCAAGTTGGCCACCGAAACCGGGCCGAGCCGCCGCGCGGCGCCCAGCCGCAACAACTGCCCCTGCAGCAGGCCGCGGAACACCAGTTCCTCGAGCAGTGGCTGCACCACGACGAAGGACAGCCAGGCCGCCATGCCTGACGGTGCATGCATCGCCCGCCCCGTCGCCAGCGCCAGCGCCAGCCATACCGGCACTGCCGCCAGCAACGCAAGCCGCCAGTGGCCGTCGCGTGCCCAGCCCGCGGCGGGCGGCGCCAAGCCGCAGTCGTGGGCGAGCGACGTCGAGGGTGGAGGGGGACTCGGGTTGGGCATCGGCTGCGATCGTCGCACGGACACATGACGAAGAAAGGGCGCCCCTCAGGACGCCCTTCTAGGCACGTTACCGCGCCTGCTGTGGCCGTTGCCGATCAGCCGCGCGCAACTCCGCGGCGGCGGCGCAACCCCAACCCGGCCACTGCAGCGGCCAGCAGGCCGAGCAGGACACCGTCAAAGCGCGCATTCGGGTTCATCGTGCAACCGCCACCGTCGTCGTCATCCGGCTTGCTCACCGTGACCGTCGCGCTCACCGTGTCGTCGCTGCCGTCGGCATCGACGATATCGCCCGTGACGCTGGCCGTCATCGCGTAGCTGCCTGCGGTGGCGGAATTGACCGTCAGGGTGACCTCGCGGCTGGCGTTGGCCAGGATCTCCGGAATGGTGCAGCTGAAGGCTGTACCGTTGACCACGCACAGCGCCGCGTCACTGATCGACTCGAGCGTCAGGCCGTCGGCAACCGAGCCGCTGAGCACCACGTTCTTGGCATCGCCCGGGCCCTGGTTCAGAACGGTCAGCGTGACCTGGCCCTGCTCGTTCGTGTCGAGCGAAACGCTCTTCGCCGTCAGGTTGAGGTCGGCATTGGTCAGGCCGAGCAGCGCAATGCTCGCGCTGTTGTTGCTCGGGAACGGGTCGGCTTCGTTGGCCGTGATCGTGGTCGTGACCACGTTGTCGCCCGCACTGGCCACACGCACCTTCAAGGTCACCGGGAACGGCGTGCCGCTCGGCAGATCGGGCAGGCTGCAAGTCACGGTGTTGCCGCTGGCGTTGCAGGTGCCGCCACTGAAGGTGCCCGAGCTGAGTGTCACACCGCTGGGCAGCGTGGTGGTCAGCACCACACCGGTCGCGGTTGCTGCGCTGGTGTTCAAGGCCGTCACCGTCAACGTGGCGTCACTGTTGACCGGCACGCGTGTAATGTCGGCCAGCAGGCTGGCGATTGCCAGATCGCGGCGATCCACGTAGACCTCGAAGGCGCCGATGTCGCACACCTTCGTGTCGATCACCAGTGCATCGAAGGGGCGGATCGAACCTCGCTGGTCACTGCTGGGGCAGCCGTCGGTCACGCCCTTGTCAATAGCCGGGCTGCCAGTCAGCAACGCGTGCGTGAGCGTACCGTTGAGCACATTGTCGTTGGCGGCCAGCGGGCCGATCAACGCGTCGGCGACGTTCTGCCGGTCGCTGGCCGACGACAGGTTGCAGGTGGCGTCTGTCGATAGGTTGCCGCCACCGCTGACCACACTTAGCGGCGAGCCCGAGCCCCCCACCTTGCCGCAGTTGGCCGACACGCCGCCGCCAGTGTTGTTCGACAGCAGCGTGTTCTTCAGCGTGGCCGTGCCGCCCACCAGGTTCAGGCCCGAGCCCTTGTTGCTCGAATCCTTCACGTTGTTGGCGATCGTCACGTTCAGCAGCGTGACACTCGAGTTGGTATTGATGCCTGCGCCCGAGTCGGTGACATGGTTGGCCGAGATCGTCGAGTTGGTGACGGTGAAAGGCGATGCCGAGGGCGAGACCACGTTGATGGCGCCGCCGCTCACTGCGTCGTTGTGGCTGAATGTGCTGCGCAGGATCTCCAGCTTGTTGCCGCCGGCCATCTGGATGCCGCCACCGTTGACGGCCATGTTGGCCGCACCGTCGCCACCGATGGTGCTGTCGGCAATGGTGGTGGCCTGGCTGGCGTAGATGGCGCCGCCGTTGCCGTTCTTCTCGTATTCGAGTGGGCCGACCACGGTCTTTGCGACGTTCTTGCTCAGCACGGATTGGCTGATGTTCAGCACGCCCTTGCTGTAGATGCCGCCGCCGCTGCCCTGCGTCTCGTTGGTGAAGCTATCCGCCGGATCGGCAGGATCGTCGAAGTCACCGTCCCAGCTGGCGAAGTTGTCGGTGATCGTGCTGCGCGTGATGGTGGTGCTGGCACCGTCATTCGCGTAGATCGCGCCGCCGTTCATGAACACGCCCTGGCCCTTGGTGAGAATCAGGTTGTTCAGCGTCAGCTGCACCGATGCCGCGGGCGTCACGCCGGTGTCCGGCGTGTTGATGTCCAGCAGCCGGTCGTTGAAGCCGGCGCCGCCCTGGATCGTCGCCTTGTTCGCATAGTCCGTGGCATTGGCGGTATCGATGCTGAGGTGCGACAGGATGTCCAGGTCGCCGGACAGCGCAGCGCCTTCGCCAGCACCGACTACCGTCAGCGTGTGTGCGCTGCCGTTGTCCAGCACGATGCGGTCGTACTTGGGCGCATCGGCGGTGCCGTTGTCATTGCCATTGGCGTAGGCGACTGCCGAACGCAGGTTTGGGCATGTCACTGTGGCCGTAGCGGTGCCCGAACAGGCCGCCGGGGCCGAATCCGCAGGCGCAGCGCCCGGCACCAGGATGGTCTGCCCCAGTACGGGCGCGACCACCATGTCGGCGCCAGCCGCCAGCGGCCCGAGCGCCAATGCCGCAGCCAAGGCAATCTGCCTCAGCTGGCGATCTTGCTTCTTCATCTTCATCTAGGTTCTCCTTGCTAAAGAAGGGGGGGTCAGTCAGCCCTGGCGGCCACGCACACGGCGCAGCGCCAGTCCGAGAGCACCCATAAAGGCCAGCAGCAGCAGCGTCGGGTCGAATGCGGCCTTGCCGCGCGCCATCGTGCAGCCGCCGTCGTCGCCCTCGACCACCGTGGTCACCGGCGGCGGGGTCACCAGCGTGACATCGCCGCTGGCGTACTCCGCCTTGGCGACGCCGGTGCTCGCCGCGGCCTGGTTCCACACACCGAAGAAGCGCCGGCCGTCCGGTCGCGTCACCACTTGCGACTCGTACGCCGATTCATCGTCCTGGAACAGTGGACCCGCGGCCACCGAGTAGCGGATCGGCGTCATGAAGGTCTGCGCCGAGTCCAGGCTGACGGTGATGTATACGCCCAGGTCGGCACCGCCCTCGGCCACGTAGGGCGACACGTTCTCCTGCGTACCCCAGGCCAGGTACACCACATCGGTGTTCTGGCACTGTGTGGCGTCCGTGGTCGTCGGATCGTTCGGGTCGCCCGTCGGGCAGTCAGCGGTTCTGCTCTTGGGCGTGCCGAAGAGGCGCGGTTCACGCACGTTGATGCGCTTGTCCTCGATGTTCGTCACGTTCGTCGGCAAGCCCCAGCTACCCGTACCGGTGGCGCTATCGAAACTGTACTTGCGCAGCCAGAAGTTGTAGTTGTCCAACTGGGCCCACAGCTTGACCAAGTCCGTGGTGTAGGAGTAGCCGATCCACAGATCGCCACCGCGCAGCACGCCGCGGTGAGCGAGCGCGTTCTCGGTGTAGTTCGCCTCGGTGTCATCGGACAAACCGTTGTCGGTCTCGGTCAGGCTGGGTGCACGGCTGCTGATGTTCTCGCTCTTGGCGCTGGTCAGGCCGATGACCGTGGCGTAGTCCGAGGTCGCGCAGGCCGCATCCACCGCAGGCACCATGTTGGCCGGCTGCAAGCCGCCCATGCCACGGCGCACGACGATGTCCGACGGGCCGCCCTTGTCGTAGATGCCCTCCTTCCAGAACACGGCGATCTGGATACCACCGGTGCCGGCGTCCGCCGGGCTCTGCGTCAGGAAGCGCACGCGCCTTGCGTTCTTCAGCGGGTTGCTGATGACGCAGCCGGCCTTGCCCGCAGCCGTGGCGGGCACCGTGTTGTACGGGAAGGCGTGATAGCGGACGAACTTGCCTTCGTCCAAGCCCTCGGACCCCTTGGTCTCCTCGTAGGCGATGATGGCCGTGCTGCCGACCATGCCGATGTTGGGTCGTGATGCGCCGGCCACGCCCTTTTCGACCGTAGCTGGGTCGACATTGGCACCTGTGCCATCGAAGATCGGGTTGAGCGAGCCCGACAGTCCGTACAGCCCCAGCCAGTTGTCAGTGAGACGCTGTGCCGGACTGAGCACGAAGTCGTCGCCTGGCGTGCCGGGCACTGAAAGATCGACCGTCGCATGGGCATACCAGACGTCGGTGCCGCCATTAACGTTGGCACCCGAGGCGCCGTCGCCGGGGCCGTCGGCTTCACCCAACTGCAGGCCCTGCGGATCTTCCTGCCACGAAACGTTGATCTGGCCCTTCTTGGTTTCGGCGTTGTAGTTGCTACTGCTCGAATCCTGGATCGCATCGCGCAGGCCGGTGCTCAACTGCACTGCCAGGCTCCAGCTAACGCCGTGGTCGGTGGAGCGGGCCATCCAGGTGCATGAGAACGGGATGATGCGGCTGTCGCGCTCAAGATAGCGGATTGCGCGTTGCACCGGGGCCTGCACGTCGGCCGTGCCCAAGTCGCCATCGGGGCAGTACTTGCTGACCCACGTCAGCACCATCACCGGACCGCTGGTCTTGATGTTGGCCTTGTCGATGTCGCCGGGATACACCTTCAGTCCGGGCTCCAGCGTGCCGCGCCACTCGGTGGAGATGCTCGACCTGTCCGACGACTGCGAGATGTTGATGGCCGCCGACCAGTCCGCGAAGTTGTCGCAACTCTTCGTCGAGTCGGGTTTGCAGATCTTGACGAAGACGTCGCGCGCCGGGCGTTCGACTTGGGCCTTCACGTCGTACACAAGGCGGCTGTTGTCCGGTGCGTCGCCATAGGCCACCACCAGTGTGCCGTCGCCGGCACGCTGGATCTTGGGTTTGTCGCCCGAGATGCCGTCGCTGAGCGCGATCGGCGTGTTCGCGCTGATCTGCTCGAACGGGAGGTCTTGGGTGGTGACGGTCTTGTCGTCACTTCCGCCGCAAGCGCCCAAGGTCAACACGCCCAATACAGGCCATACCCATCGATTGGTCCTCATTCGCTTCATTCCGACTCCACAAAAAAACGTCCAAAAAAATCAATTCCCACACCCGAGAACACCTGAACGCCAGCAGATACCCAAGTCAACCGCCATGCAGTCTGCAACGAACCCGACGACTGCGAATTGAGCATGCGCAAGGTCGGCGTGGGCAGTGAATCGATACCACGCAATATGCTTACTAACGGATATAGAGGGCAGGCATAGGACCCGCCGCCATCCGGCCCGTGGAGGATCCTGCATCTCCCCAAGTGCGCAGGTGCCAGGCGCACCATGAAAAAACGCCCGGCGACTTGCCGGGCGTCCGTAGAGAGCAGGTACGAGGGCCTATTTCACCGTCACGATGATCGAGGTGCTCTTGCCATCAGCACTCAGCGTCGCCGTTCCGCCCGACTGCGACGGATGCAGGCCGTACATCAACGTGTTGTTGTTGTATGTCTTGCCATCAATCACGGCCGAATCATCCAGCGAGAACGTCAGACGCCAGATCCCGGTCTTGTCGGCAACGCCGGTGCACTTGTTCAGGCGCCAGTTGAAGCCGTAGGTCAGGCTGCCACCCACGTTGATTTCCGAGGAGTACTTCGGCTCTTGCGAGCCGTCTGGCAGCGCGAGGCCGTCGGCGATGGAGCCGTCGAACCCGCAGGCCCCGCTCGGCAGCACGTTGCCAGCGCCATCCAACTTCTCGATCTTCAGCCGCGCAGTGGCCGCAAAGACCCGGCGCTCCGTGGCATCGGCTGCGGTACCGGTTGTGCCTTGCATTTCCGCCTCGCCCGTGCCGTAGAGCAACTGCATCGGATAGCCGAGCATGCTCTCGGTCACCGGCCACGACGTGGTGTTCGCATCCGGCAGCCCCTTGTACTGGCGCAGAACCGTTTCGACACGAATCACCTGGCTCGACGACAGCGACGCGCTCGTCAGGTTGTCACCCCAGTCGACCTCGACCTTCTGCGCGCCCGCGTTGGCATTGTTAACCCAGGTGGCCTGCCAGGTGCTCGAGCTTTGCTGTTCGTAGTAATCCACCCCGTTGAGCGATGAGATATCGGCCGGGTTGAAGTATGGGAACGGGTCGGTGATGTCGGTGGCCGTGGGCCGCAGGCCGGTCGCCAGATCCTTGTAATCGGTTCCGGTGATCACGCCGCCCAGGACGCCCACGCCGTCAGCAAACACCAGCGGTACGGACAGGTTGTTGCCGAAACCGGTTTCGCCACTGCCACCGCCGGTGGGCGGTCCCTTCGGCGTCGCCGAGACTTCAGCCGAAGGCGGGCCTTCACCCCCTGCCGTGCTGGCGGTCACCACGTAGTAGTACGTGGTCTGGCCCGCCGGCACCAAGTCGATGTACGGCGATACGGCATTCAGCTTGACCGTCTTCTCGACGCTAGGAACGATGCCCGGCGTCGTGCTGCGATACACAGTGTAGGAAACCACCGGATCAGGCGACGTCGGCGGCGACCACGCCAGCGTGACCGACTTCGTCGTCTCGGGCGTGGCGATGGCCGACACACCCTGCGGCGCGCTCGGAACCGGCACCTGCGGCGTGGCCGAAGCCTGCGCCGATTCGACACTCTCGCCACCGGCACCGACGGACGTAACCACGTAGTAGTAGGTCGTGCCGTTGGTCAAACCCGTGTGGAGGAACGGTGCCGTCGCGCTGGCCACCTTCGTTCCAGTGGCCTTGGTCACGCCTGCGGTCGTTGACCAGTACAGGTTGTAGGACGTGGCTCCGAGGACGTCGCTATCCCAGTCGATCGTGACCTGGGCGTTGCCCGACACCGCGGACACCGAGGTCGGCGCAGCTGGTGCCAGCGACGCAGACGCCTCGGCCGAAAGCGCACTTTCGCCACCGGCGTTCACCGCCGTGACGACGTAGTAGTACGTTTGTCCGCTAGCCAGCCCGGTCTGTACGAAGGGCGTCTTCGCATCGGCCACCTTGATGCCGGTGGCCGGGGTCACGCCGGGCGTGGTCGACCAGTAGAGGCTGTACGACGTGGCCCCCAGGACGGTGGCGTCCCAGCTCACGGTCACGTCCGTCGCACCCGCCACGGCCGAAACTGCCAGCGGTGCATTAGGCGCCAGCGTCGCCGAAGCTTCCGCCGATGCCTTGCTCTCACCGTCGCCGTTGACGCCTGTGACCACGTAGTAGTACGTCAAGCCATTGGTCAGGCCGGTTTGAACATAGGGCGAGGCAACCGCCTCGATCTTCGTTCCCGAGAGCTTCGTGACGCCGGCCGCGGTGGACCAGTACAAGTTGTACGTATCCGCCCCGGATGCCTCAACCCAGCCCAGCGAGACCTCTGCATTGCCCGCCGTCGCCGTGAGCAGTGTCGGAGCATCTGGCGGGTCGTCATCGCTGCCGCCGCAAGCGGACAGCAAGCCGAGCGTCATCACAGCGATGACACCCCAGATCGAAAGATTCTTCGATCGCGTTAACAGTTTTTCGAACATATCCTGCCTTCCTTCCGATGTGTTCGCATTCGTTGAATTACCCACCACTAATATTTCATGAGCACTGGCTGGCCCGATTGAGCGTGCTCAATGGAAGCACCATGAGCCTCCGGCAAAGTGAGTCGTGCGGTCGCCCCTGTCGAAAGGTGGGGTTGAGCGGTAGCTGTTTGG
>Ga0105090_10001840_pt1 | contig 11578 bp, 10 predicted proteins | sample PPLLak3March2015_FD_79110 | JGI IMG/M metagenome (GOLD analysis project Ga0105090, IMG submission 79110) | Freshwater sediment microbial communities from Prairie Pothole Lake near Jamestown, North Dakota, USA - PPLs Lake P7 Core (1) Depth... | ecosystem: Environmental > Aquatic > Freshwater >... | reverse complement strand
GCAATTCAAGCCACATGGGTCACGCGCCTCGCAAGGAGTATCACGGGCACCACGCCGACGGCCACGATCAGGGCGGACGGCAGCGCCGCGCGCTCCCATTCGCCTTCGGCCGCCATCTCGAAGACCCGCACCGCCAGCGTCTCGAAACCGAACGGTCGCGTCATGAGCGTGATCGGCAGTTCCTTCATGAGGTCGACGAACACCAGCACCGCGGCGGCCAGCAGGCTGCCGCGCAGCAGCGGCAGGTGCAGACGACGCAGGCGCCCGAGACCCCGCGACCCGAGCAGCGCCGCCGCGTCGTCGAGGTTGCGATGGATGCGCTCGAGCCCGCTCTCGACCGGGCCCGTGCCGACCGCCAGGAACCGCGCCAGGTACGCGATGAACATGGTGAGCAGTGTGCCTTGCAGGAACAGCTGCGGCGATGCGGCGCCCATGGCCGCATCGAGCACAGCCTGCAGCCGGTCGTTGATTGCGCTCACCGGCGCGAACAGTCCCACCGCGAGCACCGTGCCCGGGATCGCGTAGCCGGCCGTGGCGAGGCGTCCGATGCCTCGCACCCAGCGACGCGGCTCGCCGCGCAGCGCATAGCCGTGCAGCACGGCCGCCGCCACCACGACCAGCGCCCCGGAGGCTGCGATCGCCACGCTGCGCCCGGCGAAGGCCCAGTAGCGGGCGTCGAGATCGGTGGCCGCGTGCCGGTATGCCCAGGCGAGCAGCTGCAGCATCGGCAGCACGAAGGCGACGGCAAGCACGGCGGCGGCGAGCGCCGTCGCCGCGAGCGCCGGCAGGCCTCGGAGTCGCTGGCGCGGCAGCGCGCCAGACGGGCGCTCGCCGGCATAACCGCGGCGTCCGCGCATGCGCCGCTCCACCCACACGCCGGCGAGCGCCAGCAGGCCGAGCAGCCCGGCCATCTGCAGTGCCGCCCCCAGCGAGTACATCCCATACCAGGCGCGGTAGATGGCCGTGGTGAAGGTATCGACGTTCAACGCCGCCACGACGCCGAAGTCGGCCAGCGTCTCCATGCACACCAGCGCCACGCCGGCGGCCACTGCCGGCCTCGCGAGCGGCAGCAGCACGCGGCGGAAGGCCGCGCTTCGGGGGAACCCGAGCGACTGCGCGACCTCGAGCGAGCGGCTGCCCGCCGACTCGAACGCCACCCGCGCCAGCATGTACACATACGGGTAGAGGCACAGTGTCAGCACCAGCGCCGCGCCGCCGAGCGAGCGGATCGGCGGCAGCCGAATCTGCGGGTGCACGGCCTCGCGCAGCCAGACCTGCAGCGGGCCCGCGAAATCGAGCGCGCCGGCGAAGACGACCGCGAGCACGTATCCCGGCACGGCGAGCGGCAGCAGCAGCGCCCATGCAAAGATCGCGCGACCCGGGAAATCGTGCCCGGCGACGAGCCAGGCAAGCGCGGTGCCGAGGACCCCGGTGGCCACGCCTACGACCAGCAGCAGCACGATCGTATTGCCCGCCACTCGCGGCAGGACATATTGCAGCTGATGCGCCCACACCTCGCCGGCGGGCGCGGCCCAGGCCATGGCCGCCGACAGCATCGGCAGCAGCGCGGGCATGGCGAGGACGACGAGCGCTCCCACCGCCCAGGGGCGTCGCGCGGTGGGCGTCATGCGTCAGCGATAGCCGGCGCGATCCATCAGGCGCACCGCAGCCGGCTGCAGGCGACCCGCCTCGGCAACATTGATCAGGCTCGGCTCGAAGCTGCCCCAGGACTTGACCAGCGGGTCCACGGCCGCCTGCGGGTTCACGGGAAATTCGAGGTTCACGCCGGCGAAGTGGGCCTGGGCGGCATTGCCGGACAGCCACTCGAGGAACCGCGTGGCGGCGGCCGTCCGGCGCGAGTGCTTGGCGATGCCGGCCCCTGAGATGTTGACGTGCACGCCACCCTCGCCCTGGTTGGCCCAGAACAGCTTCACCGGGAAGTCTGGTCGCTCCTTGAGGATGCGCCCGAAATAGTAGGTGTTGACGATGCCGACGTCGCACTGCCCGGCGGCAATCGCTTCGAGCAGCTGGGTGTCGTTCGCGAAGACGTCGGTCGCGAGGTTCGCAACCCATCCGCGCACGATGCGCTCGGTGGCGGCCTCGCCCTGCGCCGCGATCATCGTTGCCACCAGCGACTGGTTGTAGACCTTCTTCGAGGTGCGCAGGCACAACCGCCCCTTCCAGGCCGGCGCCGCGAGCGCTTCATAGGTGCTCAACGTGGCGGGATCCACGCGCTTCGGGCTGTAGGCCAGGGTGCGCGCGCGCATCGAAAGGCCGAACCAGCGGCCGGCCGGGTCGCGCAGGTGCGCCGGGACGTTCTTCTCGAGCACTGCGGATTTCACCGGCTGCAGGAGGCCCCGCTCGGACGCATTCCACAACTCCCCGGCGTCCACGGTCAGCAGCACGTCGGCCGGGCTGTTGCGCCCTTCGGCGGCGAGTCGCTCGATCAGCACTGCGGCGTCACCGGTCGTGAACACGACCTCGACGCCTGTCTCGCGGGTGTAGGCGTCGAAGACCGGCTTGATCAGCTGCTCGTTGCGGGCCGAATACACGACCAGCGTGTCGGCAGTGACAACCGCGGGCCGGGAACCGACGCCGAGGGCGGCAATGATGCTGAGGCAGAAGACGCGCGCAAGCTTGGATGTAGGCATGGTTTGGAACGACGATATTGATGCGAATGATTCTTAATTATATGCACCCATGGCCCGATCCGCCACGTGCTCAGGTCGGTCGGTCGGCCGGTTCCAGTGCCGCCTGCCGCACCCGCAGGTAATCGCGTCCGGCCCGCATCATGTCGGTGAACGCCTGCGGGTCGTGCTCGCGCACCGCGCGATGCAGGCGATCCACGGCCTCGACGAGGGCGCGCAGCGACTCCTCGCCATAGGCGTTCAGGCTCTGGATCTCGTAGTACAGGTCGGGGTTCTCGCCGGCCACCCGCGCGGCGACGTCGAGCTGCGCGTCGAAGGTCGTGCTCGACATCCGCGCGAGCCGCGGCGCAGCCTCGCCGCTGCCGGCCAATGCGGTGAAGAAGGCGATGTTGAGGGCGTGCGACAGGCCGAGCACGTAGGCGATCAGCCGGTCGTGCTCATCGAGTCCCATGACGACGAGGTCGGCCATGGTCGAGGCGAACAGGCCGCGTGCCTCCTCGAGCGCGGCGGCATCGCCGAGGTCCACGAAGATCACGTGCCGGCCCGACAGCAGCTCGGTGTCGGGGCCGAACATCGGATGCACCGAAGTGACGCGTACGCCTGCATCGCGCAGCGCGGCGAGCCCGGCGCGCAGCGGCGTCTTGAGCGAACCGACGTCGAACACCACGCCGCGCGGTCGCCGCGCAGCCAGTGTCTCGAGGACCGTTCCGGCCACCTTCAGCGGCGTGGCCACGACGATGAAGTCCTCCTCGAGCGCGTCCTCGCGCCAGTCGGCCCGCCACTCGTAGCCCGGCAGCTCGCCGGCCGGATCGGCGATCACGATGCGGAATCCCTGCGAGGCGAGGAAATCCGCCATCCAGCGACCCATCTTGCCGTGCCCGCCGATGACGAGCGCGCTGCGCCCGGAGCCGCGACCCTGCGCGGACACGCGTGCCTGCTCCTGCGTCGTGAGCGAGCCACGGATGAGGGAGCGTAGCAGCGCCTCCGCCAGCGCCGGCGACACGCCGAGGGCCGCGGCGTCGCGACGCGCCTTGAGCAGCACCTCCCGCTCGCGGCGGAAGTCGCGCGTGGACTGCCCGGTGGAGCGCTTCACCGCGGCGATCTCCGCGCCGATAGACTGGCGCTCCGCGACGATCTCGAGCAGCTGCCGGTCGAGCACGTCGAGGCGCGCACGCAGTTCTTCCAGGGTTCTCATCGGCTGCTGGCTGACGACGGGGACCGTCTTTCTACCGGCCGGGGGTGCGGGCCGCAAGCATGGCGCCGGCGTGTCGCCCCCACTCCTGCGGCATAATCCGCCGTCCCGCCGTCCCGCCGACCCAAGGGCCCCGTTGATGCTCAGCAAAGGCTTCCTGCCCGGCACCCTGCCCGACGACCCGATGCCACTGTTCGCGGAGTGGTTCGACGGCGCGCGCGCCGCGAAGGCGCAACCTAACCCCGACTCGATGGCGCTCGCCACCGCGACCACGGATGGCCAGGCCTCGGTGCGCATCGTGCTCTGCAAGAAGCTGGTGATCGACCCGGGCTACGCGGTGTTCTTCACGAACTACGACAGCCGCAAGGGTGCCGAGCTCGCGGCCAACCCGCGCGTCGGCGCCGTCTTCCACTGGGATGCCCACGGACGCCAGGTGCGGCTCGAGGGTCGCGTGGTCCTCTCACCGGCCGACGAGAGCGACGAGTACTTCGCGAGCCGCGCGCTCGACAGCCGCATCGGCGCCTGGGCCAGCCTGCAGAGCCAGCCGCTCGATTCGCGCAAGACGCTGCTCAAGCGCGTCGCTCAGGAAGCGGCGCGCTTCGGCACCCACGTGCCGCGGCCGCCGCACTGGGGCGGCTACCGGCTGTGGCCCGAGAGCGTGGAACTGTGGATCGAAGGACCCTTCCGCGTCCACGATCGGGCCCGCTGGACGCGCAGGCTCGAGCCGGCGGGCGCTGCGTTCGCTGCGGGCCCCTGGACTGCGACCCGACTGTTCCCGTGAAAGCGTGGCCGAGCGCACTTTCTTCGGCACGATCCGCATCGCACTGCTGCTCGCGGTGCTCGCGTTCGTCGCGCTCGGCGCCTGGCTCGACCGCCGCCGCAGCACCGACTGGGATGCGCCGCTGCGGGTGACCGTCTATCCGATCGCCGTCGGCGAAGGTGACGAGCTGCGCGATCACGTCGCGGCGCTCGCGGCCGAGGACTTCGACGACCTCGAGGCGTTCTTCGCGAACGAGGCCGGCGAGCACGGGCTCGCGCTCGAGGAGCCGTTGCGCGTGCGCGTGTCGGGTGCCGCGGCGTCGCCGCCGCCGCTCCCCGACGACGACGCCGGCGTCCTCGGCATCGCCGCGTGGAGCCTGCGCCTGCGCTACTGGGCCTGGCGCGTCGCGATGGACGACCCGTTGCCGACGCCCGACGTGCAGGTGTTCGCCCTGTACCACCCCGCCGACGGCACCACGGCCGCGCCCGATTCACTCGGCCTCCGCAAGGGCCTGGTCGCGATCGCCCAGCTCTACGCGGATCGCGACGCACACGGCAGCAACCAGGTGGTGATCGCGCACGAGCTGCTGCACACGCTCGGCGCCACGGACAAGTACGATCGCGCGACCGGGCAGCCGCTGGTCCCGGAGGGACTCGGCGACCCGGAGCAGTCGCCGCGCTTTCCGCAGCGCCGCGGCGAGATCATGGCCGGACGCATCGCCACCGGCGCGGCGAGCGCGGTGATCCCGGAGTCGCTCGAGGCGATGCGGGTCGGCACCGAGACGGCCCGGGAGATCGGGTGGCAGCGATGAACGGAGCCGGCGACGGGCTTCTCGAGTGCCGCGGCCTCGCCGTGCGCGTGCCCGGGCGCGAGTTGCTGCGCGGCCTCGAAATCGTGGTCCGCCCGGGCACGATGCTCGCCGTGCTGGGCCGCAACGGCGCTGGCAAGAGCTCGCTGCTGCAGGTCCTGGGCGGGCTCGCGGCGCCAGCCTCCGGCGGGGTATGCCTCGACGGGATCGCTTTGGCCGACTGGCCACGCCGCGCGCTCGCACGGCGGCTCGGGCTGCTGCCGCAGGCGGTCGAGGACCCGTTCCCGGGCTCCGCGCTGCAGACGGCGCTGGTCGGTCGTCATCCGCACCTGGATTTCTGGCAATGGGAAGGCGATACGGATCGCGCCGTCGCGCTCGACTGCCTGGCCGCGATGGACCTCGCCGGCCTCGAGGCACGCGACGTCGCCACGCTCTCGGGCGGCGAGCGTCGGCGCCTCGCGATCGCGGCAGTGCTGGCGCAGGACCCGTGGGTGTTCCTGCTCGACGAGCCCATCCAGCAGCTCGATCCCCAGCACCAGCTCGGCGTGCTGCGGCGGTTCCGCGGGCTGGCCGACGCCGGGCGCAGCGTTGTGCTGAGCCTGCACGACGCCGGCCTTGCGGCGCGCTTCGCCGACGAGGCGCTGATGCTCTACGGCGACGGCCGCTGGCTGCACGGTCCGGTCGACGCGGTGCTCGACGCCAGGACGGTCGGCGGGCTCTACGGAATCGACATCAGGGAGCTGCGCTGGAACGAGGGCCGCACCTTCGTGCCTGCCTGAGCGCTGCGGTGCATGGTCGGCCTGGCCCTGCTGCGAGGCCCGCGTTGCCAGACGTGTCGCCCGCGCCCGGACTCGCGGCGATAATCGGTCACCGCGCCCGCCTCGTGCCGCGCACCCCGGTGAATGCCCGATGAACGATCGAGTCCTGCAGAGTGCCGCGGCCCCGCTGGTGGACGAGCTCCGGCGGGTCCTCGGGCCCGGGCGAGTGCTGGTGTCGGACGACGACTGCCGCTTCTACTCGCAGGACATCGCGGGTCCGCGGGCCCATGTGGCCGCCTGCGTCGTGCAGCCCGACTCCGTCGAGCTGCTCGCCGCCGGCGTGGCCGCCGCGGCCGCGGCCGGATGTGCGATCGTGCCGCGCGGCGGCGGGTCCTCGTACACCGGCGGCTACGCGCCGCCGCGTGACGATAGCGTGATCCTCGACACGCGCGGGCTCGACCGCGTGACGGAGGTCAACACCGCCGACATGTACGTCACCGTCGAGGCGGGCTGCACGTGGCAGTCGCTGCTCGCGGCGCTCGAGCCGCACGGCGTGCGTACGCCGTTCTGGGGCCCGCTGTCGGGCGGCACCGCGACCGTCGGCGGCAGCCTGTCCCAGAACGCCATCCTGTGGGGCTCGGCCCGCTACGGCGTTTCGGCCGAGACCGTGCTCGGCCTCGACGTCGTGCTCGCCGACGGCTCGCTGCTGCGTACCGGAGCGGCGGCCGTCGCGACGGCGCGGCCCTTTTTCCGTTACTACGGGCCCGATCTCACCGGGCTGTTCCTCGGCGACGCCGGCGCTCTCGGTGTCAAGGCGCGGGCCACGCTCAGGCTGATCCGCCGCCCGGCGCGGGTCGAGACCGCGTCCTTCGGCTTCGCGACCCACGAGCAGTTGGCCGGCGCGATGACCGACGTCGCCCGCGAGGGCCTCGTCTCGGAGTGCTTCGCCATGGACCCGGTGCTCAAGGCGCAGCGCATGAAGCGCGCGGGCCTCGCGCAGGACCTCAAGGCGGTGAAGGGCGTGATCGCCTCGGCGGGCGGCCTCGCCGCGGGGCTCAAGGAGGCGGCGAAGGTCGCCCTCGCCGGGCGCGGCTTCCTCGACGAGGCCCCCTATTCCATGCACGTCGGCGCCGAGGGACGCACCGAGGCGACCGTGGCGGAATCCCTGCACGAAGTGCGGCGCATCGTCGCGATGCATGGTGGCAAGGAGGTCGAGAACACCGTGCCGAAGGTGCTGCGCGGCACTCCGTTCGTGCCCATGACGAGCGCCATCGGGCCGTCGGGCGAACGCTGGCTGCCGGTGCACGCGCTGGTGCCGCTGTCGGACGCGGCCGCGGCCTGGAGCGCGGTCCGCACGCTGTTCGACGCACGCCGCGCGGACCTCGAGCGCCTCGGCGTCGAGATCGGCGTGCTGACCGCGATCGTGGGCGCGAACGCCTTCGTGCTCGAGCCGGTGTTCTACTGGCCGGCGCCGCGCACGGCCTACTACCAGCGCGTGCTCGACGAGGCGACGCTCGCGAAGTTCGTGGATTTTCAGCCCAACCCGGAGGCCGAGGCGCTGGTGTTCGAGTTGCGCGGCGCGCTCACCCGGCTGTTCCTCGAGCGCGGCGCGACGCACCTGCAGATCGGCCGTACGTATCGCTATCGCGAGGGACTGCGACCCGAGGCGCTGCGGCTGCTCGAGGCGATCAAGCGGGCGGTCGATCCCCGGGGCGTCGTGAACCCGGGCGCGCTCGGCCTGGGCCAATAGCCGGCGGCGTGGCGCTCCTCGTCACGCCCCATCCTCCGTACGTCAACTGCCGATGGCTGCGAGCACCTGCTCGTGCAGTCGCCCGTTGCTCGCGAGCACCGACGTGGTCGCGAGCGTGAGCGGCCGGCCGTCGATGTCGGTGAAGCGGCCGCCGGCCGCCTCGACAATCACGGCGCAGGCCGCAATATCGAGGATGTTCACGTCGGACTCGACGACCGCGTCGATGCACCCTGAGGCGAGCAGGTGGTAGTGCAGGAAATCGCCGTAGCCGCGGATCCGGCTCAGGCGGCCCACCAGCCGGCCGAAGGCTCCCCAGCGCGGTCCCATGGCGAGCGTCCTGAGGTTGCCGGTGGACAGCGCCGCCGACTCGATCGAGTCCACCTCGCTCACGCGGATGGCTCGATCGCCGAGCCACGCGCCAATGCCCGCCTCGCCGTAGGCGATCTCGCCGTACTCAGGCGCCGAGGACACGCCGACCACCAGCCGGCCGCGGTGCATCAGCGCGATCTGCGTCGAGAACATCGGGTACTCGCGCACGAAGGCCTTGGTGCCGTCGATCGGATCGACCAGCCACAGGTATTCGGCGTCGAGCGCGCTCGAGCCCGTCTCCTCGCCGTAGAAGCCGTGGTCGGGAAAGCGCGAGGAAATGATGCCGCGAATGGTCTTCTCGGCCTCGACGTCGGCTTCCGTCACCGGCGACTTGTCGGCCTTGATGGTGATCGCGAGGTTCGAACGATAGTAGCGTCGCACGACGTCGGCCGCGGCGCGTGCGGCCTCGAGTGCGGTGGCGAGATGTGGCGAGTGCATGCCGACAGACTAACGCCGACCACCCGTCCTTGACACCTCCGCCCCCGTTGCCTACCGTGCGGGCACTGTCAGGTGACGCCGCGCGATGCGCGGCAGAACGGGAAGCCGGTGTGATTCCGGCGCTGCCCCCGCAACGGTAGTCGAGTCGAGCCTGCATCGGCCGGATGAGATCCGGCGCCCACTGCGACCCATGTCGCGGGAAGGGGATGCGGGCGGGATCCCGGCAAGGATCCACTCGAGAGCCCGGAGACCGGCCTGACGGACGAGACCAGCCTCGCGGAGGGCGAGCGGCCGGGTTCCGCGCGCCTTGCGCCCACCCGCTGCCGCCCGAGCAAGAGGCTCTACGAGAGCCCGCGTCGGCGGGCATGCACGGGGTGTCTGCATCGATGCGCCTTCCAGTCACAGTCCTCTGCTGCGCCGCGTGCGCATCGGCCACCGCTTCCCCGGATGACCCGGCCCGCGGCACGAATCACGTGGTGGTCACCGCCACCCGTGTCCCCACTCCCGTCGAGGAAGTGCTGGCGCCCGTGATCGTCATCGATCGCGACGACATCGAGCGCAGCGCGGCCGGCGACGTGGCCGAGCTGCTGCGCTTCCACACTGGCCTCGAGCTCGGTCGCAACGGCGGCCCCGGCCAGACGACCGCGGTCTTCATACGGGGCGCCGACAGCAACCACACGCTGGTGCTGGTGGACGGCGTGCGCATCAATCCCGGCACGATCGGCGTCGCTCCGCTGCAGAACATCTCTCCCTCGATGGTCGAGCGCATCGAAGTCGTGAAGGGCCCGCGCTCGGCCCTCTACGGCACGGACGCGATCGGCGGCGTGATCAACGTGATCACGCGCCGCGGGGCGCAGGACGGCTGGGTGACGGAAGTCGGCTACGGCGACTACGACACGCGGCAGGCGAGCCTTAACGGGGGATTCGCAACCGAGCGCGTCGAGATCGACCTCGGCGTCGCCTGGCTCGACAGCTCGGGCTTCCCGACGCGCACGATCGATGACGTGGACCGTGGCTACGAGAACCTGAGCGCCTCGGCCCAGCTGCGCGCCGACCTCGGCCCGGCGGAGCTTGCACTGCGCCACTGGCGCGCAGAGGGCACGTCCGAGTACTCGGACTTCTTCCTGACGCCAGTGGACCAGGATTTCGAGAACTCCACGACCGCCCTGTACGTCGACTGGCCGGTGGGTGCTGCAGCAGAAGCGCGCATCGGCGCGTCGCACTTCGAGGACCGCATCGATCAGAACCAGTCGCCCGACTACCTGCGCACCCGACGCGACAGCGTCGACGCACAGGTCGACTGGCGGGCATCGCAGCGCCATGCGCTCGCGGCCGGCGCCATGTATGCAAGCGAGCAGGCCCGCAGCGAGTCCTTCGGCGATCGCATGCGTGCCGACACCGATGCGTTGACGCTGTTCGTGCAGGACAGCATCGACGCGGGCAGGCACCGCGCCCTGCTCGCACTCGGCTACACCGACCACGAGACCGCCGGCGACGCCGTGACCTGGAATGCCGAGTACGGTCTCGCGCTCAGCGAAGCCACCCAGGCCTACGGGCTCGCCGGCACGGGCTTCCGCGCCCCCGACGCCACCGACCGCTATGGCTTCGGCGGCAACCCCGACCTGGAGCCCGAGGAGTCGACGAATTACGAGATCGGCATCCGTCACCGGCTCGGCGACCGGCACGCACTGTCGCTCGCGGCGTTCCGCAATGACATCGACAACCTGATCGAGTTCGTCACGATTTCCTACGACCCCTTTGACGGCGTCAATCGCAACGTCGAGGAGGCGCGCATCGAAGGCGTCGAGGCCGCCTGGGAGTACGACGCCGCTCCCTGGCGGGCCCGGGTCGGTGCGATCCACCAGGACCCGCGCAACCAGACCACGGACCAGGCGCTGCTGCGCCGCGCCCGCGACAGCCTCACCGTGTCGGTGCAGCGTGCCTTCGGCCGCTTCGACCTCGGCCTCGACGTGCTGGCGGCGGGCGAGCGCAAGGACTTCGGCTTCCCGAGACTGGTGACGCTCGACTCCTACGTGCTCGCCAATCTCACTGCGCGCTGGCGGGTCACGCGGTCGCTGTCGCTGGTCGGTCGGATCGAGAACCTGCTCGACGAGCAGTACGAGCTCGCCCACACCTTCAACACGCCGGACCGCGGCCTGTACGTCTCGCTGCGCTACGCCCCCGGCGTCGGCGCCGGAGGCGCGGCCGTGGTCGCGAAGCGCAATGCACCCGCTGACGCCGTGCCGGCTGCATACTCGGCATCGGCACGGTCTCGACACCCGGAGCGGTCATGGGCCATCGACTGAGCAGGATCTACACGCGCACGGGCGACGACGGCAGCACGGGCCTCGGCGACGGCATGCGCGTGCCGAAGGAGCACCTGCGCGTGGAGGCGTACGGAACGGTGGACGAGGCCAACAGCGCGGTCGGTGCGGTGCTCGCCGTGCCCGGCCTGCCCGAGGCCGTCGTCCAGTGCCTCACCGGCGTGCAGCACGACCTCTTCGATCTCGGCGGCGAGCTGTGCATGCCCGGGCATCGGGTGATGGTGCCGGCCGATGTCGAGCGGCTCGAGGAATCCCTCGACCGATTCAACGACGGCCTGCCGCCGCTCAAGGATTTCATCCTCCCGGGCGGCAGCCCGGCCGCCGCGGCCTGCCACGTCGCGCGGACGGTCGTGCGTCGAGCCGAGCGGCGGGTGTGGGCGCTCGCCCGGGTCGAGCAGGTCGCGGCCGAGGTACCCCAGTACCTCAACCGCCTCTCGGACCTGCTGTTCGTGATCGCGCGGGTGCTCGCGCGTCACGGCGGCGGTACCGAGGTGCTGTGGCGCCACCGGCCACGCTGAGCCCGGCTCGCTG
>Ga0105090_10001839_pt1 | contig 11582 bp, 10 predicted proteins | sample PPLLak3March2015_FD_79110 | JGI IMG/M metagenome (GOLD analysis project Ga0105090, IMG submission 79110) | Freshwater sediment microbial communities from Prairie Pothole Lake near Jamestown, North Dakota, USA - PPLs Lake P7 Core (1) Depth... | ecosystem: Environmental > Aquatic > Freshwater >... | reverse complement strand
GGCGCCGCAGGGCAATTACGATTACCAGAACAAGTATTTCAGCGATGAGACGAAATACCACTGTCCCTGCGAGCTGCCCGAGGAAGATGAGCTTCGTATCCGGGCGCTGGTGATGAAGAGTGCGCAGGCGCTGGGCTGCAGCGGCTGGGGCCGCGCCGACCTGATCCGCCGCGCCGACGGCAGCGTGCAGTTCCTGGAATTGAACACCTCCCCGGGCATGACCGGGCACAGCCTGGTGCCGATGGCGGCGCGGCAGGCGGGACTCTCCTTCAACGATCTGGTGTTGCGGATACTGGAGCTGGCCCATGTGGGATAAGCCCGCCGCCCTCAACACCCTTGCCGACCTGCTGTTTGTCGCGGCATTGCTCGGCTTGCTGTATGGCGGCGTGGCCTACGCCGTGCGCCTGCCGGCATTTTCGATCAACGCGGTACGCGTGGTGACGCCGCTGGCGCATGTCACCCGCGAACAGGTCGAGGAAATCGTCCGTCGTGAAGTTAGCGGCACATTTTTCACGCTGCAACTGGGATCGGCCCGTACGGCTTTCGAAAAACTGCCGTGGGTGCGAAGCGCAACAGTGCGCCGCCAGTGGCCGGGCAGCCTTGAGGTTGCGTTGACGGAACACATGCCGCTGGCGCGCTGGGGCAAGGAAGCGCTGGTCAATGTCCATGGCGAGGTGTTTGAAGCGGCGTTTGACGGTGCCTTGCCGGTATTCAACGGTCCCGCCGGCTCCGCCAAGGAAATGACCATCCAGTACGACCACTTCCGGCGCAGCCTCGCTGCGATCGACAAAACTCCGGGCGAAATCAACGTGTCACCGCGGCGCGCCTGGCAGATCCGGCTCGACGACGGCATGACCCTGGACCTGGGGCGTGATCAGGTCGAAGAGCGGCTGCGGCGTTTTGTCACTACTTATCCGCGGACGATTGCGCGTATGAGCCGCCCCGTTGACCGCGTTGATTTGCGTTATGCCAATGGATTTGCCGCACGGGTGCCGGGCTTGCCGCCTGCAACAGAAACCCGGCAAAAGCGTGGAGCTTAAGAAATGACAGGAACCATGAACAAAAACAGGGAAAACAAAAAATTGGTGGTCGGACTCGACATCGGCACATCGAAGATCGTCGCCATCGTCGCCGAACTCAAACCCGAAGGTGGCTTCGAGATCATCGGAATGGGCAGTCATCCGTCGCGCGGCCTGAAGAAAGGCGTGGTGGTCAACATCGAGACCACGGTGAATGCGATTCAGCGGGCATTGGAAGAGGCGGAGCTGATGGCCGACTGCAAGATCCGCGAGGTCTACACCGGTATCGCCGGCAATCACATCAAGAGTTTCAATTCGCAGGGCATGGTCGCGATCAAGGACAAGGAGGTCGCGCAGATGGACATCGACCGGGTGATCGAGACCGCCAAGGCGGTGCAGATCCCCAACGACCAGCAGATACTGCATGTGCTCAACCAGGAATTCATCATCGATGGCCAGGAAGATGTGCGCGAGCCGCTGGGCATGTCGGGGGTTCGGCTCGAGGTCAAGGTGCATATCGTCACCGGCGCGGTGTCTGCGGCGCAGAACATCATCAAGTGCGTCCGCCGCTGCGGTCTGGAGGTCAACGACCTGATCCTGCAACCGCTGGCGTCATCTGTCGCGGTGCTGTCGGACGATGAAAAAGACCTCGGCGTGTGTCTGATCGACATCGGCGGCGGAACCACCGACATGGCGGTGTTCACCCACGGCGCGATCCGCCATACCGCGGTGATCCCGATTGCCGGCGACCAGATTACCAACGACATCGCGATGGCGCTGCGCACCCCGACCAAGGACGCCGAGGATATCAAACAGCGTTTCGGCTGCGCGCTGTCGCAACTGGCCGATCCGCAGGAAATGGTCGATGTGCCCGGTGTCGGGGATCGCAGCTCGCGGCAACTTTCGTGCAAAACGCTGGCCGAGGTCATCGAGCCGCGGGTCGAGGAATTGTATTCGCTGGTGCAGACCGAACTGCGGCGCAGCGGTTACGAGGAATTGCTGTCCTCGGGCGTAGTGCTGACCGGCGGCTCCAGTGCGATGCAGGGCATGGTCGAACTGGGCGAGGAGATTTTTCACATGCCGGTGCGCATCGGTCTGCCGCAGTACGCGGGCGGGCTGGCAGAAGTGGTTCGCAGCACACGGTATGCGACGGGGGTCGGCCTGCTGATCGCGGGTGCTGACGAGCACCGCCAGCGCGATGCTGCGCGCATGCATATCAACAGCTTCCAGCAGGTACTGGAACGGATGAAGCACTGGTTTACGGGGAATTTCTGATTTTGATGATTGCAGCGGTGGATTCGGATTTGTTTGAAGGTTTTTACGGGATGGCGGGATTTTTCAAATTTAACGTTACTTTGTTTGCAGAAAAAGGAGATACAAATGATTGAACTGATTGATGCACAAGCGCAGGAAGCGGTAATCAAAGTGATTGGGGTTGGCGGTTGCGGCGGCAATGCAGTGGATCACATGATCGTCCAGGGCGTACAGGGCGTGGAGTTCATCTGCGCCAACACGGACGCTCAGGCGCTCAAGCGCAATCAGGCCAAAACCCAGTTGCAGTTAGGCAGCGAGATCACCAAAGGTCTGGGGGCAGGCGCCAATCCCGAGATCGGTCGCCAGGCCGCACTCGAGGATCGCGAGCGCATCGCCGAAATGATTTCTGGCGCGGACATGCTGTTCCTGACCGCGGGCATGGGTGGCGGCACCGGCACGGGGGCTGCGCCGGTGGTGGCCGAGGTGGCCAAGGAGATGGGAATCCTGACGGTGGCCGTGGTCACGAAACCTTTCGCCTTCGAAGGCAAGCGGCAACGCCTGGCACAGGAAGGGTTGGACGCGCTGGCGCAGCATGTCGATTCGCTGATCGTGATTCCCAACGACAAGCTGATGCAGGTCCTTGGCAATTCGGTCACGCTTGATGAGGCCTTCCGCGCAGCCAACGACGTGCTACATGGTGCTGTAGCTGGTATTGCAGAAATCATCAGCTGCCCCGGCATGATCAACGTCGACTTTGCCGATGTGCGCACGGTGATGGGCGAAATGGGCATGGCGATGATGGGTTCGGCAAAAGCGGCCGGCATCGGTCGCGCGCGTGAGGCGGCCGAGCAGGCGGTGGCCTGCCCGCTGCTGGAAGACATCAACATTTCCGACGCCCGCGGTGTGCTGGTCAACATCTCGGCCAGCAAGGCGACATTCCAATTGCAGGAAATGTATGACGTCATGGAAACCATCAAGGCTTTTGCCGCAGATTCGGCGACCGTCATTGTTGGCACTGTCTACGATGAAAGCCTCGAAGATGCCCTGCGGGTGACCATCGTCGCGACCGGCCTCGGCAAGCCTATGGTGCGGCAGAACGCCAAACCGATGATCGTGGTGCAGAAGACCGGCACCGACAACATGGGCATGGAGGTGGACTACAACGCGCTGGAGCAGCCGGCTGTGATACGCCGTCGCAACCGGGATGCGACGGTTGAAGCCATGCGGCAGTCCGGGGTCGAGATGCTCGATATCCCGGCATTTTTGCGTAAACAGGCCGATTGAGCGGGGGAAGTTTGGGGCAGGGCCAGGGTTTTGCGCCGGCTTGAGTCGTGGGCAAAGTGCAAGGGGCCGGCGCCTGTGCTGCGGTGCGGCAGCATGATAAAATTCTGATGCACCCAGCATAAGCCGGATAAGCCATGACTCCAATCGCATAATAGTTGAACGTGATCAAGCAGCGCACATTGAAAAACGTGATTCGCGCCACCGGCGTGGGTCTGCACACGGGCGAGAAGGTCCATCTGACCCTGCGCCCGGCGCAGCCGCACACCGGTATTGTGTTTCGGCGCATTGATCTCGATCCGCCGGTGGAGATCAAGGCGGATCCATACGCAGTTCACGATACGCGGCTGTCATCGTGCCTCGAGAAAGACGGTGTACGCGTCTCCACCGTGGAACACCTGATGTCGGCGCTGGCCGGCTTGGGTGTCGACAATGTTCAGGTGGATGTAACTGCGCCGGAGGTGCCGATCATGGATGGCAGTGCCGGTCCCTTCGTATTCCTGCTTCAGTCGGCGGGTATCGAGGAACAGGAAGCGCCGAAGAAGTTTATCCGCATCCTCAAGGCGGTCGAGGTTCGTGATGGCGACAAGTGGGTGCGTTTTGACCCGCACAACGGTTTCCGGCTGGAACTGGCCATCGATTACGCCCATCCGGTATTCGAGCCCGGCGCGCAATCGGTGGTTGTGGATTTCGCCACAACGTCTTATGTCAAGGAAGTGGCGCGGGCAAGAACCTTCGGCTTCATGCAGGATGTTGAAAGCATGCGTTCACAGGGGCTGGCACTTGGCGGCAGCCTCGACAACGCCATCGTCATGGACGAGTACCGCGTGCTCAACAACGACGGTCTGCGTTATGACAATGAATTCGTCAAACACAAGGTGCTGGATGCGATCGGTGACCTGTACCTGCTTGGACATCCGCTGATCGGCGCGTTCAGTGGCCACAAGTCCGGCCATGCCATGAACAACCGCCTGTTGCGTCACCTGCTGGAGCAACCCCAGGCTTGGGAGTACGCCAGTTTTGATCGCACTGAGGATGCGCCACCTTTCCTCGCCTGGCAGCCTCAGCTTGCCTGATCCCGGGCCGGGCTGTGCGGCCCGCTACTGACCCCGGGTGTTTTCCATGTTGATCCTCCGCCTGATCGGTATTTTTGCGTTGATTGCGATCGGCGTATCCCTGGCCCTGTATGTGGTCCGGCGCGAGCAGCGTTATTTGCGCTTTGCGTGGAGGGTTTTCCTCGGTACGCTGGTGTTTGTTGCGCTGCTGATGGTGTTTTACGCTGCCGAACGTCTATTGATGGTGGTTTGACGGCCGATTACCCCCGCCCGCCTCCCAAGTTGTAATTCAGCGATCGTTACGTCTCCGCGCGGCAAACCGGGCCAGGGCTGAACCCAACTCAGGATCCTTGACCTGTTTTGAGAGGATTTCAAAATCATCAATAGAATCAATGGTTAACCGTGCTTTTTCGGCCTGCGTGCTGGCCGCCAGAATGCTGCGTTCAACTTGAACTTGCACCCGGATTCCAGTAACCTCAACCCCCTGTTTTTGCAAATTCTTGAGCAGTCGGGGCGCCTGTTGACGTAGCTTGGCCGCGATTGCTCCGTTGTCTGCCGCTATGACCAGCATGCCGTCATGATTATTGACCACACGGCTTGCCCGGGCCATATCAGGGGGCGCGCAGACTACATAAAGCCGTTGCAGTGCAGCGATGCGCTGAGTTGCCTGTGATAGTGCCGTCAAACCTGCGTTAGCAATGATCAGTGCGCTGAGTTTGCGGGTGGGCATGGCGGTAAGGGAGATTGGCCGTGAATATTATTCTGGTTTCAGAAAAACTGCCAAAGGCGCGGACCATCACACTTGGGTGGCTGCATCTCGCGGGTGCCGCTGCGATAATGGGGTTTATGGTGCTGGCTCTGGCCGGGGCGCTCAATTACGGCATTCTGCGCTTTGCTGCAGAACTGAACATACCTTACGTCAAAGACATGCTGGTTTCCATCCACCAGCGGCAACAGGAAAAAAACCAGTCCTACCTGCAGGATAACCTGAATGCGATGGCTGTCCGTCTTGGACAGATGCAGGCGCAGCTGCTGCGACTGGATACTCTGGGCGAACGCCTCGCCAAGCTGGCTGGTTTCAAACCGCAGGACCTGATGTTCAACGAGGCGCCGGGCCGCGGCGGCGCGATTTCCTCGGTGCCCAGCCAGAACCTTTCCCTTGGGGACTTTACCCGGCAGGTTGACCTGCTGACGCGGCAGCTGGAGGATCGTGGCGACAAACTGGGACTGCTGGAGTCGATGTTCACGCTGGAAAGTGCCAGAAAAAAACTGACCCCGACCAAACTTCCGGTCGAAGGCGGCTGGTATTCATCGAACTTCGGATGGCGTATCGATCCCTTCACCGGGCAGCGTGCTTTTCATGAGGGCATAGACTTCATGGCCGAGGAAGGCACACCGATTTATGCCGCTGCCGCAGGCGTCGTGGTGTACTCAGAATTTCACCCTCAATATGGTAATATGATCGAGATCGATCACGGCAATGATCTGATCTCCCGGTACGCCCATGCGTCGAAGCGGATGGTGAAAGTCGGCGAAGTGGTTTTGCGCGGTTCGCGGATCGCCGATGTGGGCAGAACCGGACGTGCTACGGGCTCTCACCTGCATTTTGAAGTGCGCCAGCGCGGTGCGGCGAAGAACCCCGCGCAGTTTCTGCAATTGCCCGGCTGAACGGCTGCAGGCTGTATGTAGGCAGTAATAAGCGCGAAAATTGCAGGGGTGGGATTATCCCACCCCTTTTTTATTCAGGATGTTCATGATTACCGGTTTATTGAAGAAAGTGTTCGGCAGCCGCAACGAACGGTTGCTCAAACAATATCGGCGCACAGTGCGCGCGATCAATGCACTGGAGGCGCAGACCGCGGCATTGTCGGACGATGCGTTGCGGGCGAAGACCGGTGAATTTCGTGAGCGTATCAGCAAGGCCGTCACGGAAGGCGGTGCAATCACCGATGCCCGCGCGCAAAGCGGACAAACTGCCGTGCTCGACAGCCGCCGCCGCGCAGCCCTTGAGGATATCCTCCCTGAGGCATTTGCCGTGGTCCGCGAAGCGGGCAAGCGCGTGCTGGGCATGCGCCATTTCGACATGCAGCTGGTCGGCGGTATCGTGCTGCATAACGGCAAGATCGCCGAAATGCGCACCGGCGAGGGCAAAACCCTGGTGGCAACGTTACCGGCTTATCTGAACGCACTGGCCGGCACCGGAGTGCACATCGTGACGGTCAACGACTACCTGGCCCAGCGTGATGCGGACTGGATGGGGCGCATCTACCGCTTTCTCGGGCTGAGCGTCGGCGTCAATCTGTCGCAGATGGATCATGACCGCAAGCAGGAAGCTTATCGCGCCGACATCACCTACGGCACCAACAACGAATTCGGTTTTGATTACCTGCGCGACAACATGGTCTACGAGTTGTCGGAAAAAGTGCAGCGTGGCCTTGCGTTTGCGATTGTCGACGAAGTCGATTCGATCCTGATCGACGAGGCGCGCACACCGCTGATCATTTCCGGCCAGGCCGAGGACACAACTGATCTTTATGTGCAGATGAATGTTGTAGTGCCCCGGCTGTTGCGCCAGAAGGACGAGAAGGCGCCGGGGGACTACTGGGTGGATGAAAAAGGCCACCAGGTGGTGTTGTCAGAAGAAGGGCACGAGCATGCCGAGGCCCTGCTCGCACAGGCCGGTATGCTGCCCGAAGGCGGCAGCCTTTACGATGCCGCAAACATCGGGCTGATGCATCACCTGAACGCCGGGCTGCGTGCTCACAACCTGTTTCACCGCGACCAGCAGTACGTGGTGCAAAACAACGAAATCATCATCGTCGACGAATTCACCGGGCGGCTGATGCCCGGCCGTCGCTGGTCTGAGGGGCTGCATCAGGCGATCGAGGCGAAGGAGGGCGTGGAGATCCAGCGGGAGAACCAGACGCTGGCCACTATCACCTTCCAGAATTATTTCCGCATGTACGGAAAACTTTCGGGCATGACCGGCACCGCCGATACCGAAGCCTACGAGTTCCAGCAGATTTACGGCCTTGAAACTGTGATCATCCCGACACACCGCCCGATGGTCCGCGATGACCGCATGGACCAGGTGTTCCGCACGGCAGCGGAAAAATACAGCGCAATCATCAGCGACATCCGCGCCTGTTACGAGCGCGGCCAGCCAGTGCTGGTGGGCACCACATCAATCGAAAACTCGGAATATATCTCCGGCATCCTGAGCAAGGAAGGCCTGCCGCATAACGTGCTCAATGCCAAGCAGCATGCGCGCGAAGCCGAGATTATCACCCAGGCCGGCAGCCCGAAGATTGTCACGCTAGCCACCAACATGGCGGGGCGCGGCACCGACATCGTACTTGGTGGCAATCCCGAACCCGAGATCAACCGCGTACTTGCCGACGAAAGTCTGGAAGAGGCCGCGCGCCAGCAACGGGTCGCCGTGCTGCGAGAAGAATGGCAAAAACGCCACGATGAAGTGGTGAAGGCCGGCGGTTTGCATATCATCGGCACCGAGCGCCACGAGTCACGGCGCATCGACAACCAGTTGCGCGGCCGTGCCGGTCGCCAGGGCGATCCGGGATCGAGCCGGTTTTTCCTGGCGCTGGATGATTCGCTGTTGCGGATTTTTGCATCCGACCGCGTTGCCGCGATCATGAATCGCCTGAAGATGCCTGAGGGCGAGGCGATCGAGCATCCCTGGGTTACGCGTTCCATCGAGAATGCGCAGCGCAAGGTCGAGGCTCGCAATTTCGACATGCGCAAGCATCTGCTCGAATATGACGACGTTGCCAACGACCAGCGCAAAGTGATCTACCAGCAGCGTAATGAATTGCTCGACAGTTCTGACGTGTCGGCAACCATTGCTGCCATGCGCGGCGATGTCATTGCCAGCCATTTTGCGCTGCACATTCCTGCCGGCAGCTTGGAGGAGCAATGGGATGTCGAGGGTCTCGAGACGGCTTTGCGCGGCGACCTGGCGCTGGAACTGCCGCTCAAGCAGTGGCTGCAGCAGGATACCCAGATTGAGGAGGAATCCCTGCGCCAGCGTGTCATTGAGGCGGCACATGCGCATTACGCCGCGAAGACCGCTGCAGTAGAGGCTGCGGCGATGCGTCAGTATGAGCGCGCAATCATGCTGCAGAGCCTGGACAGCCATTGGCGCGAGCACCTGGCTGCGCTGGACCATCTGCGGCAGGGTATCCATCTGCGCGGTTATGCGCAAAAGAATCCGACGCAGGAATACAAACGCGAAGCCTTCGAACTGTTTTCACTGTTGCTGGACATGATCAAGACCGATGTCACCCGGGTCCTGATGACGGTGCAGATCCGCAGCGCGGAAGAGCTGCGCGCCGCTGAAGAGCGCGAAGCCCTTAGCAACGTTCAATACCAGCATGCAGAGGCTGTTGCCGACATCACCGCGGAACCAGCTGGGGACGAGGCATTGCCGGAAACGGAAGCGGATGCCGACAAGTTGCAGCCTTTTGTGCGTGGCGGGCAGAAAGTCGGCCGCAACGATCCCTGTCCCTGTGGTTCAGGGAAAAAATACAAACAATGCCACGGCAAACTGGCCTGATGCCATGCCCGTCAACCTGAATCCGCCGGAACCGCGGGACCTGCTGCCGGTTGCCGGCGTCCAGTTGGGCATTACTCAGGCGGGTATCCGCAAGGCCGGGCGCAGGGATCTGCTGCTGATCCGCATTGATGCTGGCGCAAAAGTGGCCGGCGTGTTTACCCAGAACCGGTTTTGCGCAGCACCGGTGGTGGTGTGCCGGCAGCACCTGTCGATGGTCGATCCGGGGCAGGGCATACGCGCATTGGTGATCAACACCGGCGTGGCGAACGCCGGCACCGGCAAGGAAGGTCTCGCGCGTGCACGGCAGACCTGTGCCGAGGCGGCACAGCTGTTGGGTTGCTCCAGTGCGCAGATATTGCCTTTTTCGACCGGCGTCATCATGGAGCCGCTACCGGTGGATCGCATCGTTGCCGGACTGCCGCAATGTATTGCTGCGCTGAAGGCGGATGCCTGGGTCGACGCCGCGCAGGCAATCATGACCACGGACACGATTCCCAAAGCCGTGTCCCGTCAGGTTCAGATCGGAGCCGCAACAATCACCCTGACCGGTATTGCCAAGGGTGCCGGCATGATCCATCCGAACATGGCCACCATGCTCGGTTTTATCGCCACCGACGCTGCGGTCAGCCAGCCGCTGGTCAAGGCCGCGGTGGCTTATGCAGCACAGCGTTCGTTCAACTGCATCACGGTGGACGGCGACACTTCTACCAACGACAGTTTCATGTTGATCGCGACCGGCAAGGCCGCGATGGCGGAAATCACTGACGCAAAAAGTACCGAATACCTGGCGTTCCGTGATGCAGTGACCATGGTGGCGACCACGCTGGCTCAAGCCATCATTCGCGATGGCGAAGGTGCGACCAAATTCATTACCGTCAAGGTCGAGGCCGGCCGCAGCGAAGATGAATGCCGCCAGGTCGCGCTGGCGATCGCACATTCGCCGCTGATCAAGACGGCTTTTTTTGCGTCGGATCCGAACCTTGGCCGCATTCTCGCGGCCATCGGTTATGCGGGTATCGCCGACCTCGATGTCGACGGCATCGAGCTGTATCTGGATGACGTGCTGGTGGCCGAACATGGCGGGCGCAGCCCCTCGTACCAGGAAGTGGATGGTCAGCGCGTGATGAAACAGGCGGAAATCACCGTGCGTGTTGTACTTAACCGCGGCAAGGCTGCGGCAGTGGTGTGGACCTGCGACCTGTCGCATGATTACGTCAGCATCAATGCCGATTACAGAAGTTGAGCCGCTGCCGGCGGCAGTATAAAATAATCAATAAAATCAATAGGTTATGAAGAAGCGCCCAGTGCCGGCCGAAATCCCCGCTCCACAGGTGGCGGACGTGCTTGTGCGTGCCGAAACGCTGCTTGCGCGACTAGAACATCTGCTGTCTGCGCCACCAGCCGTCATCGACTGGAAAGCATCGATCGCGTTTCGCTGGCGTAAAAAGGCCGCGCACGCGACATTGGAACCGATACATCAGGTGCATCGCATTGATCTGCGTGATCTGCAGGGCATTGATGAGCAGAAAGAGCGTGTAGAGCGCAACACCCGCCAGTTCGTCGATGGTTATCCCGCGAACAACGTGTTGTTGACGGGAGCGCGCGGCACCGGCAAATCCTCTCTGGTCAAGGCGCTGTTGAACAAATACGCGGCGCGCGGCCTGCGGTTGATTGAGGTCGAGAAACGCGACCTGACGGATTTGCCGGACATCGTCGAACTGATCCACGACCGTCCCGAACGCTACATTCTGTACTGCGACGATCTGTCGTTCGAAGCCGACGAGCCCGGCTACAAGGCGCTGAAAGTGGTGCTCGACGGATCAGTGGCTGCGGCGTCCGAGAATTGCCTGATTTACGCGACCTCCAACCGGCGCCACCTGATGCCGGAGTTCATGCAGGAGAACCTCGAGTACCAGCATGTCGGCGAAGAAATCCATCCCGGTGAAACCAGCGAGGAAAAAGTTTCGCTGTCAGAGCGTTTCGGGTTGTGGGTATCGTTTTACCCTTTTGACCAGGATGAATATCTGCGCATTGTCCGTGTCTGGCTCGAACATTTCAAAGTGCAGGGTGGTAAAAGCGCGGAAGTCGAACATGCCGCGCTGCAGTGGGCGCTGATGCGCGGTTCGCGTAGCGGCCGCGTGGCTTGGCAATTTGCGCGGGACTGGGCGGGGCGCATCCGGCTGGTTCGACACGCAAATAAGCGCAAGTAAACGCCGATGGGCGAGCTGCTTGCCGGGCGCCGTCGTATCGCCGTTGTTGCCGCGGTCCTGCAAAAACCTGATGGCCGTTTCCTGCTGGCGCAGCGTCCGAAGGGCAAAGCCTATGCCGGCTATTGGGAATTTCCCGGGGGCAAGGTTGAAGACGGCGAAACGGCTGCCGCCGCATTGTCGCGCGAGTTGC
>Ga0105090_10001838_pt1 | contig 11585 bp, 12 predicted proteins | sample PPLLak3March2015_FD_79110 | JGI IMG/M metagenome (GOLD analysis project Ga0105090, IMG submission 79110) | Freshwater sediment microbial communities from Prairie Pothole Lake near Jamestown, North Dakota, USA - PPLs Lake P7 Core (1) Depth... | ecosystem: Environmental > Aquatic > Freshwater >... | reverse complement strand
TCGCCCCTGATCCTGCTGAACGACCTGATCGAAAACGCCAACGCCGCGTTGCCGCCCGGCGTGGAGACCCTGCGGACCTTCGATCTGTTCGACGTGACGCCGATCGGAATCGCCATCCTGGCCTCCGGCATCCTGTACTTCGCGCTGGCGGGCAAGTACCTGCTGCCGATGGCCAAGGAGAAGTCCATCGGCTCGCCGGCCCGAACCAAGACGTATTTCGCCGACGTTTACGGCATCAAGGGCGACGTCTACGAGTTGCTGGTGACGGTGGACAGCCCGCTGGTCGGCATGACCGTCAGCGAAGCCGAGAAGATGCCGGGCGCGCCGCTGCTGCTGGCGATCCGCAACACCGAGGAGCCCCGCCTGGCGCCGCCGTCCGACGAGATGATCTGGGTCGGCACCATCCTGGGTGTCATGGGCACGCGCGACGTGGTCGGGCGCTTCGCGCTCGATAACCAGTGCCGCGTGCAGCCCCGGCTGCGCACGTTCGGGCCCTTGTTCAACTCCAGCCGGGCGGGCATCTCCGAGGTGGTCATTCCGCCCGGATCCCGGATGATCGGGCAATCGGTCGGCGAAGCGCGCCTGCGCCGCCGTTACGGCATCAGCGTGCTGGCGGTCAACCGCCGCGGCAAGATTCTGACCGAGGGTGTGCGCGACCTGCAGCTGGAGACGGGCGACTGCCTGGTATCGCACAGCACCTGGCGCGACCTGTCGACCGTCGCCAAGGAACGCGATTTCATCGTCGCCACGGACATTCCGAAGGAAGAGCAAAGGCCGCAGAAGGTGGCGCACGCGGTATTTTTTTTCGCCCTCTCGGTCGGCATGATCATCTTCTCGGACTTCCGCCTGTCCATTGCGCTGCTGGTGGGGGCGATGGGCATGGTGCTGACCGGCGTCATCGCGATCGACGAAGCCTATGGTTCGGTCAGCTGGAAATCCGTGTTTTTGCTGGCCAGCCTGATCCCGCTGGGGCAGGCGATGGAACGAACCGGCACCGCCGCCTGGATCGCGCAGGAGATCATGGTCATTCTCGGCGACGTGCCCGACCTGGTGATCCAGGCCGCGCTGGCCCTGCTGGCCACGGCGTTCACGCTGGTCATGTCGAACGTGGGCGCAACCACGATCCTGGTGCCGATCGCGGTCGGCATCGCGTTGGCGACCGGCGCCAACCCCACCATGTACGCGCTGATCATCGCGCTGTCCACTTCGAACTCCTTCCTGCTGCCGACGCACCAGGTGAATGCGCTGATCATGGGACCGGGCGGTTACCGCGTGGCGGACTTCATCCGGGTCGGCAGCGGCATGAGCCTGATCTTCATCGTCGTCATGCTGACCATGGTCAACGTGGTCTTCAGTCTCTGAATTCCATGCTCCACCAACTGCCTCCGCCTCCGTCGAATCCGCTGGCGCGGGTCCTGGCCGGGCTTTTGGCCCTGCTGGCCCTCGCCGGGGCGTTTTTCTTCGGCCTCGTCGTGCTCGCGCTGGCCGTGGGGCTTGGCGTGCTGGCCTGGTGGGTCCTGAGGCTGCGGGCGTGGTGGCTGGCGCGCCAGGTGCGAACCGGGGCCGGGGGCGTCAGCAGAGCGGGGGCGGAGGTCCGCAGGGGTGAGGTGATCGAAGCCGATTACGAGGTCGTTTCCCGCCGCGACGACCCGTAATTTCAATTTCGCCGGTCAGCGTCTAGAATGAAAGCAGGGCCGCCAGGAAACGCCAGGAACAGCATATGTCGACAATACGGGAAGTCCTCGAGCGTAAAGGGGGTACGGTACTGACCATCGACCGCCGCGCCTCGGTCCTCGAAGCCATTGGCACCATGTCCCAGGCCAACATCGGCGCGCTCGTCGTTGCGGAGGACAACCAGCCCGTCGGCATCTTCACCGAGCGCGACTACCTGCGGAAGATCGCCCTCGAGGGCCGTTCATCGCGCGACACACGGATAGAGGAAGTCATGTCCGCTCCGCTGATCACGGTCGCGCCGGCCGAAGCCTCGCGCCGTGCCATGGAGACGATGACGGAGTGCCGCTGCCGCCACCTCGTCGTGGTCGAGGCGGACGAAATGGTGGGCATCGTCTCGCTGGGCGACCTGGTCAAGCACATGCTCGTGGAGAAAGAGGCCGAGGTGCAGCAACTCTCGAGCTATATCTCCGGTTCCTATTAGGCAAGCGCGCGGAGTGGCCATCGACACGCTGGCGGGCTGGCACGACATCGTCCGGCGCGGCGATTTCGCCGGCCTGCGGCGACTTCTGGCCGATGACTGCGTGTTTCACTCCCCGGTCGTGCACACTCCGCAGCGGGGCAAGGATCTGACCGCGGGCTATCTGGCGGCGGCCATGCAGGTGCTGGGAAACGGGACCTTCCGCTACGTGCGCGAGGTAGTCGGCGAACGCGACGCCGTGCTCGAATTCGAGGCGGAACTCGACGGTATTCACGTCAATGGCGTCGATCTCATCCGCTGGGACGAAGCCGGGCGCATCATCGATTTCAAAGTGATGGTCAGGCCGCTCAAGGCCATTAACCTGCTGCACCAGAAAATGGCCGCGGCATTGTCTTCAGGGAAACAACCTCCGCTGTAGGACCGAACCTTGTTCGGGAAATATGCGCCGAATTCCCGAACAAGGTTCGCTCCTACGGCCGGTCTTCAGGCTGCGCCGGGGTTTCTGCCTCGGTGGCCTTCCTGCCCCGGCGGTACTGATCCAGCACGGTGCTCTCCACCTGCTCGATGATCGAGTCCATGGAGCCGGCCGGACCCGAACGGCCCAGCGGCTTGTGGTGGCCGAACAGGTTGATCCAGCGCTCACTGCGCAGTCCCAGCTTGATGACCCGCCGGAACTCCCGGTCGCAATCCGGCCCGCCGCGCGCGAGCCCGATCAGCGCAGCGACCAGCGACAGTGGGATGAGCAGGGCATCGCGCAGCCCATCGGCCAACAGCTTGAGCTGCAGTATGGACGCTTCGCGAACCAGGTCGGTGCGCGGGTTGCGGCTGGTGCCGTCCGTGTCGTTCAGTTGGGGTTCGGTCATTCGGAATCTCCACCAGCGGGATGGCCCATATCGTAGAATCGGGGCCGGAGAATCGGGGCCGGAGAATCGGGCTACACTTATCGTACTCCGCGGAGAAGGACGATGAAATATTTGCATACCATGGTGCGCGTCAGCGACCTCCAAGCCTCGCTGGGCTTTTACCGCGACCTGCTGGGGCTGGTGGAGTTGCGCCGCAGGGACGTGCCGCAGGGGCGTTACACGCTGGTGTTCCTGGCGGCGCCCGGCGATGCAGACGCCGAGCTGGAACTGACGTACAACTGGGATCCGGAAGCCTATACGGGCGGCCGCAGTTTCGGCCACCTCGCCTACGCGGTCGATGACATCTACGCGACCTGCCGCCGCCTCATGGAGGGCGGCGTCACCATCAACCGGCCGCCCCGCGACGGCCGCATGGCCTTCGTGCGTTCGCCCGACGGCATTTCGATCGAACTGCTGCAGAAGGGTGAAGCCCTGCCGCCGGCCGAGCCGTGGGCTTCCATGGGAAACACCGGAAGCTGGTGAGCGAAGGAGATGACGCGATGAGTTCGGATGATGACGGCAGCCGCCAGGTATTGAAGGAACTGCTACGCGTCCAGCAGCAGTTGCTGGCAGGCCAGCAGGAGGCGCTGGAACTCCAGCGCCGGCAGTTCGATATGGCGCAGGCGCAATTCGAACGCGCGGAAAAGATCAACGAGCGCGCCGGGCAAATCCAGGATCAGAGCGCGCGCATCATGGCCACGGCGCGCAAGGCCCTGCTGGTCGTGCTGCCGGTCATCTGCTTCCTGCTGATTTACCTGACCTGGCTGATTTTGCGGTAGGACCGAGAGCGCGACGGCGCTTCGGGGGCACTTCTTCGCCTGCGGCGAAACCGCTCCCCCTTCGCAGCCTGCGCTTGGTTCGGGACATCGGCGCCCGAATCGCGAACGACGTTCGCTCCTACAACAGAAACATCGTGGCCAGCAGGCCGGTGAGGGTCATCGTGATCGTGTAGGGCAGGGCCAGAAGCACCATGCGCCCGTAGCCGAGCCGGATCAGCGGCGCCAGAGCGGAGGTGAGCAGGAAGAGGAAGGCCGCCTGGCCGTTCGGCGTCGCCACCGAAGGGATGTTGGTGCCCGTGTTGATGGCCACCGCCAGCAAGTCGAAGTGTTCCCGCGTAATTTCACCCGCGTCGAGCGCGGCTTTGACCTCGTTGATGTAGACGGTCGCCACGAACACGTTGTCGGAAATGGCCGAAAGTACTCCGTTGGCGACGTAGAACATCGGCACCTGCGCGTGCTGGTCGAGACTGAACACCCATTCGATGACCGGCAGGAACAGGTGCTGGTCGTGGATCACGCCGACGATGGCGAAGAACACCACCAGCAGCGCTGTGAAGGGCAGGGCCTCCGCGAACGCGTGCCCCAGCTGGTGCTCCCGCACGATGCCGGTCATGGCCGTGGCCAACACGATCACGGCGAGCCCGATCAGACCCACCTCGGCCCAGTGGAAAGCCAGCGCAACGATGAGGAACAGGGCAACCAGCCCCTGCATGATCAGCGCCGCGGTCTTGGCGGGAGTTCTCTTGCGATCCTCCGCCCGGTCGAATTCCTCGAGAATCCGCCGCGCCGCCTGCGGAATGTCGGCGCCGTAGCCGAACAGCTTGAACTTCTCCACCGCCAGGCAGGTCAGCAGGCCGACCGCCAGCACCGGCATGCTGACCGGCGCCACCCGCAGGAAAAATTCGCCGAAATCCCAGCCGGCGACCTGGCCGATCAGCAGGTTCTGCGGTTCCCCCACCAGCGTGCAGACGCCGCCCAACGCGGTGCCCACCGCGCCGTGCATCATGAGGTTGCGCAGGTGCGCGCGAAACTGTTCGAGGTCGCTGCGGGTCTCGTGGCCGATGCCGGTGTCGTCGGCATGGTCGTGGTCGTCATCGAGGCTTTTGCCCGAAGTGACCTTGTGGTAGACCGCGTAGAAGCCGGCCGCCACCGTGATGATCACCGCGGTCACGGTGAGGGCGTCGAGAAACGCGGACAGCAGCGCGCACATCGCGCAGAACACCAGCGACAGCAGCATCTTCGAGCGGATGCGAATCAGCAGTTTGGTAAAGATGTAGAGCAACATGTCCTTGAGGAAGAAAATACCCGCGACCATGAAGATCAGCAGCAGGATGACCGCGAAGTTCGCCTCGGTCTCGTGGTAGATCGTCGCCGGCGAGGTCAGGCCCAGCAGCACGGCCTGGAATGCCAGCAAGCCGCCCGGTTGCAGCGGATAGCACTTGAGGGCCATCGCCAGGCAGAAAATGAACTCGGCCACCAGCAGCCAGCCCGCGATGAAGGGGCCCATGGCCCAGAGCACGAACGGATTGATCAGCAGAAACAGCAGGATGGTCTTCTTGTACCAGCCGGCTGCCGGGCCGAGGAAATTGTTCAGCAGGGATTGTGCTATCGATCTGGGCATCGGGGCGTCTCGACCTCGCGGTGGCGCAATAGCAGGCAATTCTATTTGCTCGCGAACCCCGACGCCAGTTCGGCGCACCACTCCGGTGGGCCTGTCGGGCGGTCCGGATCGGCGCACAGCCCGGGAAATGCCGGCGCCCGGAGTTTTGCGTTTCCGGAAATCCTTCTATACAATATATCTCCTCATCTTGATTGAAGGATATGCGCGAGGAGCAAAGCATGACCAGTTACCTGTTTACTTCCGAATCGGTCTCCGAAGGCCATCCCGACAAGGTCGCGGACCAGATTTCGGACGTGGTGCTCGACGCCATCCTGGAGCAGGACCAGGCCGCGCACGTGGCTTGCGAGACCTTCGTCAAGACCGGGGTCGCCATCGTCGGCGGTGAAATCACGACCAGCGCCTGGGTCGACCTCGAAGACCTGATCCGCAGGGTGATCGTGGACATCGGCTACGACTCCTCCGAGGTGGGTTTCGACGGCAACACCTGCGCGGTGATGAACATCATCGGCAAGCAGTCGCCCAACATCAAGCAGGGCGTGACGCGCGAGCGACCGGAGGACCAGGGCGCCGGCGACCAGGGCCTGATGTTCGGCTATGCCACCAACGAAACCGACGTGCTGATGCCGGCGCCCATTTATTACGCGCACGAACTGGTCAAGCGGCAGAGCGTCGTGCGCCGTACCAGCGCCGACGGCCGCAAGCACCTGCGGCCCGACGCCAAGAGCCAGGTGACGTTCCGCTACGAGGACGGCAAGCCGGTCGGCATCGATGCGGTCGTGCTGTCGACCCAGCACAGCAAGGAGTCCGGCCAGGCCGAGCTGCGCGAACTGGTGATGGAAGAAATAATCAAACCGGTGTTGCCGGGCGCCTGGTTGAACGGCAACACCAAGTACCACATCAATCCCACCGGCCGTTTCGAGATCGGCGGGCCCGTGGGAGACGCCGGCCTGACCGGCCGCAAGATCATCGTCGACACCTACGGCGGCATGGCGCGCCACGGCGGCGGCGCATTTTCCGGCAAGGACCCGTCGAAGGTGGACCGTTCCGCCGCCTATGCTTGCCGCTACGTCGCCAAGAACATCGTCGCCGCGGGACTGGCGGACCGGCTGGAGATCCAGGTGTCCTACGCCATCGGCGTCGCCGAGCCGACTTCGGTCAGCGTGGAAACGTTCGGCACCGAGCACATCCCGGTCAAGAAGATCGAGCAGATCATCCGCCAGGAGTTCGACTTGCGGCCGTACGCGATCATTCGCATGCTCGACCTGATCAGGCCGATCTACCGGCCGCTGGCCGCATACGGGCACATGGGCCGCGAGGACCTGAACGTCAAGTGGGAAGACACCGACCGCGTCGAGCGCATCCGCTCGGCAGCCGGGCTCTGACAGCCAGTTCTGATGACCCGCCACCATTCTAAGACTTGGAGGATTTGCAGTGAATGCCGTGATTGAACGACTGGAGCAGCAGGACTATTACGTAGCCGACATCGGCCAGGCCGCATTCGGCCGCAAGGAGATCGCCATCGCGGAAACCGAGATGCCGGGCCTGATGGCCCTGCGCGAGGAGTACGGGGATGAGCAGCCGCTGCGGGGTGCGCGCATCGCCGGCAGTCTGCACATGACGATCCAGACCGCAATGCTGATCGAAACGCTCAAGGCGCTGGGCGCCGAGGTGCGGTGGGCTTCCTGCAACATCTACTCGACGCAGGATCACGCGGCCGCCGCCATCGCCGCCGGCGGGACCCCGGTGTTCGCCTACAAGGGCGAGACGCTGGACGAGTATTGGGAGTTCACGCACGAGATCTTCAACTGGGGCGTGGGCAACAAAGGCGGGGAGCGCGACGAGGATTTCGCCAACCTGATTCTCGACGACGGCGGCGACGCCACCCTGCTGCTTTACCTCGGCGCAAAAGCCGAGCGGGATCCGTCTCTGCTGGACCATCCGAAGAGCGAAGAGGAAGTCGCGCTGTTCAACTCCATCCGCAAGCGGCTGGCCGCGCGGCCCGGCTGGTATGGCAAGGCGCTCGCGCACATCCGCGGCGTCACCGAGGAAACCACGACCGGCGTGAAGCGCCTGTACCGGATGGCCGCGGCCGGCGAACTGCCGTTCCCGGCCATCAACGTCAACGACTCGGTGACCAAGTCCAAGTTCGACAACCTCTACGGCTGCCGTGAGTCGTTGGTCGACGGCATCAAGCGCGCCACCGACGTCATGGTGGCCGGCAAGATCGCGCTGGTCGCCGGTTACGGCGACGTCGGCAAAGGCTGCGCGCAGTCCCTGAAGGGGCTGGGGGCAACCGTCTGGGTGACCGAGATCGATCCGATCTGCGCGTTGCAGGCCGCGATGGAAGGGTTCCGCGTGGTCACGCTGGAGGACGCCGCTGACAAGGCCGATATCTTCGTCACCGCCACCGGCAACTACCACGTCATCACCCACGAGCACATGCTGGCCATGAAGCACCAAGCCATCGTCTGCAACATCGGGCACTTCGACAACGAGATCGACGTCGCCAGCCTGAAGCGCTACGAGTGGGATAACATCAAGCCGCAGGTGGACCATGTCATTTTCCCCGACGGCAAGCGCATCATCCTGCTGGCCCAGGGGCGTCTCGTGAACCTGGGTTGCGCCACCGGCCACCCGAGTTTCGTGATGTCCAACTCCTTCACCAACCAGGTGTTGGCGCAAATGGAGCTGTGGAACCGCGGCGACCAATATGAGCACCAGGTTTACGTGCTGCCCAAGCACCTCGACGAAAAAGTCGCGCGGCTGCACCTGGGCCGCATCGGCGCCAGGCTGACCGAGCTGACGGGTGAACAGGCGAAGTACATCGGCGTGGAGGTCGCGGGGCCCTACAAGCCGGACCACTACCGCTACTGAGCGCGGTAGCGGGCGCGTGAGGGCACATGCAGCCTAGGATCTCCTTCGAGTTCTTCCCGCCCCGCACCGAAGAACAGAAGCTGATCCTGGAGTCGACCTGGCAGAAGCTGGCGCCGCTGCGGCCCGACTACCTGTCAGTGACCTTCGGCGCCGGCGGCTCGACGCTCGACGCAACGCGGGAAACGGTGGAGGCGCTGGCGGCGGGGACCGACGTTCCGGTCGCGCCGCACATTTCGTGCATGGCGCGCAGCGAGCCCATGCTGCGCGAAATCCTGCAGGCCTATCGCGACAAGGGGATCGGCAGGCTCGTCGTGTTGCGCGGGGACCGCCCTGAAGGCCTCTCCGGCCCCGGCCCGTTCCAGCATGCCGACGAACTGGTTGCCTGGGTGCGGCGAGAATTCGGCGACGGTTTTCACATCGACGTGGCCTGCTACCCGGAATTTCATCCCGAGTCGCCGTCGCCGCAGTCCGAACTTCGCTACTTCAGGCAAAAGGTCGCAGCGGGCGCGGACGCCGCGGTGACCCAGTACTTCTACAACCCCGACTGTTATTTTCATTTCGTCGACGATTGCCGCCGCATCGGCATCGAAGTGCCGATCACGCCCGGCATCATGCCGATCACCAACTACCGCCAGTTGTCGCGCTTCTCCGAGATGTGCGGCGCGGAGATACCGCGCTGGATCCGGCACCGGCTCGAAGGTTTCGGCGAGGACGGTGCGGCGATCCGGGCGTTCGGCCTGGATGTGGTGACCGACCTCTGCGAACGTCTGCTGGCGGGCGGCGCGCCGGGCCTGCACATCTATACGCTGAACCGCGCCAATGCCAGCCTGCTGCTGTGGCAGCGGCTGAATCGATCGGTCGGAGCCGGCTACTCGTCGCCGAAGATGGCCACGTAGACCCGGCCGCGGGTGTCGATGCTCGCCCGGTACATACCCGTCGTATTGAAGGTCAGGCTGAGGTTGCCCACCGGGTCGACCGCGATGATGCCGCCGTCGCCGCCCATTTCCGCCAGTTGAACCTTGATCACCTGCTCGGCCGCCTGCGCCAGGCTGGCGCCGCCGTATTGCATGCGCGCGCAGATATCCCGCGCGACGGTCGCCCGGATGAAGTATTCGCCGTGCCCGGTCGCGCTGACCGCGCAGGAACGGTTGTCGGCGTAGGTGCCGGCGCCGATGATCGGCGAATCCCCCACGCGGCCCCAGCGCTTGTTGGTCATGCCACCGGTCGAGGTCGCGGCCGCCAGGTTGCCCGAACGGTCGAGCGCCACGGCGCCGACCGTGGAAAACCACTGGTCGGGGGTCTCGGAGAGGAAGGTGGCTCCGCTGTCGGCCCCGGACTTCGCTTTCTGCAATTGCTGCCAGCGGTACTCGTTGAAGAAGTAGGCGTCGTCCTCAAACATAATGCCCTGTTCGCGGGCGAAGGCCTCAGCGCCGGCGCCCGTCAGCATCACATGCGGGGAGTCGGTCATGACCCTGCGCGCCAGCAGGATCGGGTTGCGCACGTTGTGCACGCCCGCGACTGCTCCGGCCTGCAGCCCGGCGCCGTTCATGATGGACGCGTCCATCTCGTTCTTGCCTTCGGCGTTGAACACGGCGCCGCGCCCGGCGTTGAAATGCGGCGAATCCTCGAGCAGCGTCACCGCGCGCGTCACGGCGTCGAGGCTGCTGCCGCCCGCGGCGAGAATCTCGTGGCCGGCCCGGACCGCCTGCTCGAGCGCGGCGCGAATCTCACCTTCGCGTTGCGGCGTGAACTCGCCCTTGTTGATGGTCCCCGAGCCGCCGTGGATCGCGATAGCGATCGGCGCTTCAGCCGCGACCACGGCCTGCTCAGCGGCGGTTGTCATGACGGACGCTCCGGCCAGCAGGCCTGCGAGCACGCGCAGCAGTGCGCGGCCCGCTCTGCGGTTCGCCTCCCGATTTCGTGCCGCGGTCAGCGACGTAGCGATCGATTGCATGCACGGTCTCCTTTGCCTCAGCAGAGTACATGGTTACCGGATTTCTGCAGCCAATAAAGCGCGGCATAGATTTTCGGGTCCATGGGCTGGCCGGCGGCCTGCCGCTCGGCCAGCCAGCCGTCCACCTGCGAAAGCGGCACCGGCAGCACCGCGATGCTCTCGCTGGAGTCGCCGCCGCCGGGCCCGATCCGCGTCAACCCGGTAGCCAGCACGAAGTGGATGACTTCATCGCTCATGCCGGCTGAGCTGGGGCAGACCATCAGTACATCCATGCGCGTCGCCGCATAGCCGGTTTCCTCCTCGAGTTCCCGGCGCGCCGCGTCCAGGATCGATTCGCCGGAGTTCGCGTGATCGCCCACCAGCCCGGCCGGCAACTCGATGACCGTCGCCGCCACGGGCTTGCGGTACTGCTGGACGAGCAGGATTTCGCCGGCGTCGGTGACGGGGATCAGGACGACGACGCCGGTGGCGTTGCTGCGGCTGGCGAATTCCCAGCCGTCTTTTTCCAGCAGGCTCAGGTAGCGTCCGCGGTAATGCGTGATGATGTCGCTCATGCAGTCAATGGTCCCGTGAACTGATAAACTGCCACGATTGTATCCGGACCGCGAGCGCGATCAACCCGACGAGCAGCGGCGGAACCATCCGGGTTTTTGCCGTTCAAAGGCAACCACGATCCGAAAACCATCGTTTCAGGGACCAAGCACATGTCGAGAAAACTGACCGCAGTCGCCGTCGCGGCGTTGATTGCGCTGGCGGCAGGCGCCCCATTGCAGGCGCAGCAGCCCGGCCAGGAAGCCGGGCCGGACGCCGCGCAGGACGCAACCCAGCCGCCCCAGCAGGGGACGCGCCACGAGCAACCGCCGGAAGACCCGGCCGAGCTCGAAGAGCAATCACGCAAGGCCTATGCCGACGGCAAGTACCTGTCGTTCTACATCGCCAACCTCAAGCTGCACAAGATGCGTCCCCACGTGCCGCAGTACATGATCAACCTGGTGCGGGCCGGCGCCCTGCTGGACAAGGCCAACACGGCCTACCACTACATGCATATGATGCAGCAGCAAGGCCTCTCCTTCGATTTCAACTCGACCGAGGACACGCTCAACATCCGCGACACCCAGGCCTATGACTACATCAACAACCTGATGATCGCAGCGAACGAGCCGGCGGGGGAGGGCTCTGTGGCGATCACGCTGCCCGGCCCGCCACGCGATTACGGAGCCCTGGCCTGGGACCCGAGCCGCGAACGCTTGTTGCTAGGCACCGTCCGCGAGGGCAAGCTGCTGGCGGTAGCCGACGACGGCAG
>Ga0105090_10001837_pt1 | contig 11590 bp, 11 predicted proteins | sample PPLLak3March2015_FD_79110 | JGI IMG/M metagenome (GOLD analysis project Ga0105090, IMG submission 79110) | Freshwater sediment microbial communities from Prairie Pothole Lake near Jamestown, North Dakota, USA - PPLs Lake P7 Core (1) Depth... | ecosystem: Environmental > Aquatic > Freshwater >... | reverse complement strand
AAGCCGATAGGCCGGCGTCCCACGCGGGCCAGGCCTGAGATTCAGCACGGGCGGCCCAAGGTCGCCAACAGCAAGATCACGGCCGCTGAGCAGGGTTCCACCGATGGCCCGCAAGTATTCGGGTCCACCCTTAGCGAGGACGACGGTCCGCGAGACCGATGAGGACTCAGTTGTCAGATGTCGGCGTGGCACGATATCCGAAGCTGCCATCGGGAGGTCACCATATGTCACCAGCTCAACCCCTGGGGATGATCGTGCGGTGTCAATAGCAGCCAGAAAATCAGCAACCACGCGCGCCGCGCTCTCTTCCGAGACGGCCAAGTACGAACCAGCATCTGGACTGACAGACGCAACGACCAACGAACGTCCGTCGAGCCCCTCGTTGCCAGCGAAGAGGGTTGCGATTTGCGTGGCCAAAGCCGCCGTGGCCGTGTTGAGAACAACAGACAGCCCGACATAGCCGGCCAGGAGAACAGACCGGGTCCGCGATACCCTGCGGTCTCCGTCTAGAGCGTTCCGGACAAACAGATCACGGGGCTGTGCCGCCACGGCGCGAGCCAAAGGAATCACTGTGGCGATAGTGACGGCGACGATCGCCATCACGATTCCGAATCCGACGATGCGCCAATCGATGGACAGATTCAGATCCTCGAGCGCCACACCCGCAGGCAAGCTCAGATGCCGGATGCTATTCGTCAGTGCATAGGCCACGAGCAGCCCTGCGACGCCCCCGCCGCAGACCAATTCGATGGCATCTCTCGCGAATACCCTGGCTACTTTCATCCGTGATGCGCCCAAAGCAAGGCGGACAGCGATCTCAGACTGCTTTGAATCCGCCCGTGCAGCCAACAGGCCTGACAGGTTGAGAATGGTCGCCGCCAACACCAAGGCTCCCATCAGCAGCAGAACATTCAGCAACTGGTGCTGGCGCCCAGTCGCTCCGAGGCTGGCGGGCACGAACGGCAGGCTCGACAGACTGAATGCCAAGACCCTACCACCGGTCAACCGATCGAGATCCGCCTGGAGGGAGCCCCATGAGCTCGAGCGATGCAACCTGACAATCGGGGCCACCGGGAGAAAGTCGCGACCGTCCTCCGGCATACCGAACATCGGTATCGCTCCGAATGGTATCCAGACGTCAGCGATCTCCCCTAATCGTGTGCCACTGAAATCCTCCGGTGCGATGCCGACAATGGTGACCGGCCCCTTCTTAGTGGCGATGGTTTGGCCGAGGGCGGCGGCGGTTGGGCGAAAGTGCATCGACGCAAAGCGGTGCGATACGACGACCACACGACGGTCAGCCCGGTCCTCATCTAGCTGGAATCCAGATCCAGTCAGAGCGACGCCAAGAACAGCAAAATAGTCATGGCTCACCGTTGAGGTGCGAAGGCCTTCGCCGCCTGCCAATACGACCGTCGGATTCATCCAGCGGGTCGCATCAGAGCGGGCAAAGATCTCAAACGCGATGTCGGCGCCTGACAGCCTTTCTAGAGTGCGGGACTCACGAATGGTCGCCGACGGGACCACCGCACCGTCGCCGCCAGTCACCGGTCGGAATAGAAGGGTCCCAACCCTATCTGGTTCCAGAATGCCGCGGTGTCGCAGCCACAAGCTGCTCGTGGCCGACAGCAACGCGGCGTTCGCCCCAACTCCGAGCGCCAAGCTAGCAACACCGACTGAGCGGAACACCCAAGTCGCCACAGCGCGGCGGCTCGTCCGACTCCTGATGCTTATCTCGGCAGACCCAGACACAAATATCACACGCCCGCAGGGGCGGGCCCGCTGCGGGATGAGGCTACCAAATCCCCTATGGCCTTCATAACCTGCCGCTCTTGGTCCGCCGTTAGTCGACCAACCCACACCGACCGAACACTGCTATCGGCGTTCACTAGCGCCAGAGTCGGTGTCGCTCTCGTCTTAATACCAACTGCCGTTGCATCGGCAAACAGCTTCGCGTCGAGTGCGTGGCTCTTCAAGTAAGTCGCCACGTCTCCCTCAGGCTCAGAGGACGACACGATGAACTGGATTCGTCCAGACTCGATGTCAGTCGCTTCCTGGAGGCGTCTGTAGAACGGCATACTTTCAGTACAGAACTGACATGTAGGACTCAGATAGACCACCAGCGCAGCCCTTCCACTCATACTGGCTGGAAGCGCGAACTTGTCTCCCGGCTGGACGCGTGCTGACTGAGTGGATGGCGGGGGCTGCGCGGCGACAGGCCCCGGGGGTAAACGAATGTAGTGAATGGCTGCCGCCGACACGCAGAGGCAAGCGAACAACGTGGCAACATTGACGATGTTGTCAAGTCGAGGAACCTTCATGTCAGACTCCACTGCCAAATGTTTGAGCTCGCCAGGGACGTGCGAGCAGCGTCGACGGCCGCCCCTGGCGAGCCCTCACAGAGGCTCACTCCGGATCGTTCGATATGCAGTTGTCGCCGGTTGCGTTGCAATTGCAGATTCTGCCAACGGGACTATCACAGTAGACCCAAAATACATCGCTGAAACACATCGCCTGCGCATTCTGCGCGCCGCAACAATGACCGATCGCCGCAGTCACGATCGCACCGCAGGCCAAATCCGTATGTTCTCCACAACAGACGTTGGGTTCACCACAGCTCGCTCCAGTGGCGGCCTCCACCGGCTGAGAAAAGGCAGTCAACGCCGCGAACCCAGCCGCCAAGAGCACCAACCGCATCACCTTCGTCACCTGTGTCATGTCGTCCTCCTAACAGTGAAACGTTATCGAAGCGCCCTCTCCAGGACGCGAACGATTTCTTCCTGCTGCTCGAGGGACGGAAAGCCGCTCCATTTCCGTAGCACGCTCCCCGTAGCATCGAGCACTGCGACACTGCCAATGACAGTTGGCAGGTCACCTGATTCTTCCGGATAGGATCCGGCCACATGAGCCTTGAAGCTCTTAGTCCACAAGGCCTCAGTAGCCGGAACGACGCCGTCTCGCGCGAAGAGGATCAACCTCCCGCCCTTGCCATCCATACCGGGCACGGCGGCTAAGCGGCGATAGAACTCTACTTGTTCCAGGACTCTCGGATCCTGAGCACTAAGAACGACAATTACCGATGCCTTAGTGCCGAGTCTAAGTCTTCGAAAGTATGCATCCAGCGACTCCTGCTTGCTGGAGACACTTGGCAGCTCAACAGCGACCGGCCAAGCGGCCCTTCGAACCGCCGCGCCACCGCCACCCAATAGCGCCGTGATCCATAGATGCGCGAGGCTCAACACAGCGACAATAATCGTGTTCACTCGTCACTCCTTAACACTGCAGCCCAAACCGGTGGGCGCCCGCATGGCATCACGCTGTCCAGGTCACGCGTGACCCCAGTCACCGGAGCATCAAGGACTGCCCAACCGGAAGACAACCTCGGACCCCAACATGTGAATCGGAATTCGTTCCATGCTGCTCCCCTCGGACTAGCGGCTAGAGTGAATCCCCGAGCGACAGCTTTCAAGCTTAAACACTTCATGATTTTCGGCAATGATGCTGCTTAGTCGGCAACGGTCGCTCGATATGGTGATGGCGGCGATCGCGATGATGGTGGTGGTAGGATGCTCCGAAAGTGGATATGGAATAGAGTTCAGATTACGGCGGTGCCCTCGAGAAACAATGGGTCAGGCAGATCGTCCGCGCGATCCGAGTCGCCGAGGACGCCGGCACGCCAACGATAGCCTTCGACGACCTTCGACCGGCTCGCTCGCGACTTGAAGGAGCGGTTCTGCGGGCGATGATCGCAGAGTTCAACGCCCGTGTACTGGCACAGGGCCGCATCCCTACGCAGGTCACGCCGATGACGGCTCGGATCCTGCGACTGCTCAATGCCAGTGCTCGCAACGCCGGATTCCGAGTCTCGGCCATCGCGCGCGATCTGAAGGTGTCCGTGTCCACGGTGGAGCGTCATATCAAAGCCGGAACCGGCTCCACGGTCCGGTCACACGTGCACCGGATTCGCATCTCAGAAGCGAAGCGGCTGCTGCTGGACACCACTCTGTCGATAAAGGAGATCGCGACCATGGTTGGATATGGCAGCGCGTCGGTGATGAACGAGCGCTTCCGGTCGGAGACCGGGATCACACCAAAGGCATTCAGGCTGGCGCAGTCATGACCCGCATTAAAACTCAATCTTGCGCATGACGAATCGCGGCAGGTGCCTGATGACCAGCATCACCAGCCGCCAGATGCCGGGCGTGTAAATCAAAGGCTTCTTCCGATCCATCGCGGCCACGATGTCGCGGGCCACACCATCAGGCTCGCCCGCAAAGGGCGGCGCCTTCAGCCCGGCGGTCATCGCCGTCTTCACGAAGCCGGGCTTCACACACAGCACCCACAGGCCGGACGCGCGGAACTTGTGGTCGATCGCCTCGAGATACGCCGAAAGGCCGGCCTTGCTCGCGCCATAGATCGCCACGGGCTTGCGCCCACGATCGCCCGCCACCGACGACAACACCGTCAGCCATCCTCCACCTCGTGCCAGTAGCCGTTTGCGCGCAAGCTCGCAGAACGTAACCGTGTTGGCGAAGTTCGCGGTCGTTAATCGACGCGCCAGCTCCACGTCCGCTTCCAACTCCGCCTGCGTCGCAAACATCGCGGCCGTCACGACGACCGAGTCGAATCCGCCAAGCGCAGTATCAGCCGCATCCAGGGCACCGGCGAATCCTGATGGATCCTCGAGATCGCACAAGGCCCAGCCGGCTCGCGCCTGCTGTGGATGGCGGGCCGTCAGATCAGCCGCGCTGCGTTCCAGTCCGGAAGCGTCGCGGCCAAGCAGGAAGACGGCATCTCCGCGCGCGGCCAACTGCTGCGCCACCGCCCGGCCGATTCCCGCCGTGCCGCCAAACACCACTGCCTTCATGCGTTGTCTCCAAACAGCCTGCGCGATTGCGCACTCCGCAACCGGCGCGCGGGGTCCCACTTCGCCCGAACTTCAAGGAACCGGGGAAGCCTGGGCTCCATCGCCCGGAAATGCTCGGGCCGTGTAAACCGATCCTTGGTCAGATAGATGCGCCCGCCCACCGAGATGATGAACTCATTGAGGCCGTCCACAACACGCTGGAGATTCGCCGACACCGGCATGTCCACCGCAATCGACGTGCCCTCCATCGGGAACGAGAGCAACCCGGCCCCTTCCGGACCGCAGTCCTTGATCACGCACAGAGGCGACGCCTCACCGAGCGTCGTCAACCGCTCCATGAACTCGCGCACACCCGCTGGCCCGGCTGCGCGCGGCACCACGCACTGATACTGCGTGAAACCCCGGGCGCCGTACGCCCTGTTCCATTCGAGGATGGCGTCCAGCGGGAAAAAGAACCGGTCCGGCGCCATCGCGCCCGATGCGCGCGGCCGCAGGTGGCTCCAGTAAAACGCGGCGTTGAACACACGTGCCGTCACGTGATTGAGCGCCCAGTTCGGAAGTTCGACCGGCACGGCGATCCGGAGAGGTGAACCCGGCTGGCTCGCAGGCGATTCCTCAGCGGTCGCCCAGCGCCCAGCCATCAGCACACCGCGCCCCATCGACTTGCCGCGCTTCAAGCAGTCAATCCACCCCATCGTCATCGGCCACTGCGGCGCGGCCTGTGAAATGCTGTCGAGAAACGCGCCAATGTCCGGCACACGCTCGCGTTCCATCCAGATCCAGCGGGAAGGGATGCGGCGCATCACGCACTCCACTTCGAGGATGTGCCCGAGCAGGCCCATGCCTCCGATGGATCCGTAGAACAGGTCCGGGTCACTCTGCGGCGAACACTCGACCAGGCGATCGTCGGCAAGGCGAATGCGCAGCGCACGGACGTGTGCGCCGAAGCAACCTTCGCGATGGTGGTTCTTGCCGTGCACGTCGCTGGCCACCATGCCGCCCAGCGTGACGAATTTTGTGCCGGGCACGACCGGCGGAAACCAGCCGCGGGGCATCATGAGGCTGACGAGATCCACCAGCGTGAGCCCCGCCTCGGCGCGCAGGACGCCGGAATTCGCGTCAAACGAAAGGATGCGGTTGGCCAGGCGGCTGTTGGCGATCTTGTCCGCGGCGTTTGCCGGCAATGACGAGTCGCCATAGGAGCGGCCGAGCCCACGCGTCAGGACGGCGCCGCGTGTCAGCGTCTCGAGGTCTTCGTCAATCTGTTCGGACCCCGGCTCTGGCAGCCGGCCCCAGCCGGTGAGAGTGTCCATCACTATCGCGCGACAGACTCCATGAGCGCGCGAGCCTGTTCCGGATGCCGCTTGCACTCGAGCAGCGCGCTCAGCATCAGGGGCGCCACAATCGTGGCGTCAGACTCGATGACAAACATCGGCGTGTCTTCGGTCAGCTTGTCCCAGGTGATCTTCTCGTTCGGGGTCGCACCCGAATACGATCCATACGACGTGGTCGAGTCAGAGATCTGGCAGAAGTACGCCCACGGCTTCGCAGACTGTTCCATGTCGTACTTCAGCGACGGCACCACGCAGATCGGGAAATCGCCGGCGATGCCGCCGCCGATCTGGAAGAACCCGACGCCCGCACCTTCCGACAAGGCACTGTACTGGTCGTAAAACGCGCCCATGTATTCGATGCCCGACTTTGCGATGCTGGCATTGCAGTCGCCCACCTTCACGTGGGCGGCAAAGATGTTGCCGAACGTCGAGTCTTCATAGCCCGGAACAACAATGGGCAGGTTGGCCTTCGCGGCGGCCAGGAGCCACGATTCGTCAGGGTTGCCCTCGTAGAGATCCTCGCCGATGGTCAGCACCAGTTCGTAGAAGTACTCATGCCAGAAGCGGCGATCGCCCTGCTCGCTGGCGCGCTTCCACATGGGCACCACGAACTTCTCCACCGCGCGAAACGCCTCGTCTTCAGGAATGCTGGTGTCCGTCACGCGTCGCATGCGGTCATTGAGGATCCGCGTATCGTCCTGCTTCGTGAAGTAGCGATACTCGGGAAAATCCTTGTAGCTGTCGTGCGCAACCAGTCGGAACAGTGATTCCTCGAGGTTCGCGCCGGTGACCGAAAGGCCGTGAACCAGGCCTTCCCGAATCGCGGGAGCCAGCGTGATACCTAGCTGGGCGGACGACATCGCGCCGGCCATGGCCCAGAACATCCGGCCGCCTTCATCGATGTGCTTCCAGTACGCCACGAGGGCGTCGCGCGTGGCGCGAGAGTTGAAGTTTTTGTAGTTTCGGAGAACGAACTCAAGAATCGGCGTCGACATAAAACACCCGAGGGTAGCACGAAGGGCAGGCGATCTCAGGCGGTCAGCGCCGCGACCGTCACCTCGAGCCCCTCGCCAAGCTGCAGCCTGCGGCCCACCACGGCGCTGTCGCGATGCACGTAGCCCAACGCGACCACCCGCTCCGTAGCCGGACCAAACGCCGCGCTCGTGATTGCGCCCACTTCGCGGCCCTGGTCCAGCACGGCGGTTCCGACTGCGGGCACGGCCGTCTCGCCGGCGTCGGCTGCCAATTGGACCAAGTGCCTCACCACTCGCCCTCCACCCCGGTGCAGGATGCGGACGATGACCTCCTGGCCGACGTAGCAGCCTTTGGAAGTGCTGATCGCGCGATCGAGCAGCCCGGCTTCAAGGGGAATTGTGTCCGTGCTCATGTCCGCACCGAAACGCGGCCGCCCGGCCTCAATCCTGAGCGCGTCATGCAGGGCGGCAGGTACCTCAACCGCTCCGCCACGAACCAGGGCGTCGAGGGTGGCGTCCCATCGATCAGCCGGCATCCAGATCGCAAAGTTCGGCAGCGCCACATCGTCTATGCGCACCACTCGGATGTCACCCGCGGTCAGGTGGCCGAGGATCGGGAGTGCCGAGACATCGGCTTCAGGAACGCCTGCCACACTTGCCACAACCGCAGCGGCCAGGCCACCCAGCACCACGACCATCCGTGTGGCGGTGGTGTCGTCAAACACGGCGACCTTTTCGGCAAAGATCAGTTGGTCGAAACGCGTGGCCAGAGCTGGCGCCAGTCCGTCACTGACCTCGGCCAGGACCCGATCGGCATCGCGCAGGAGGCGGAGGTCGGTAATCATTCGGCCTTGCGGGGTCAGCCAGGCGGCATAGACGCCCCGGCCGGGCGGCACCCCCGCGACGTCATTAGTGACGAGGGCGTGCAGGAACGACGCGGCGTCCGGTCCTTCGAAGCGAAGACGTCCCCGCGCACTCGCGTCGAGCCAGCCGGCGCCTGAAGCGATGGTGCGATACTGAGGTGTCATGAAGCAGTGGTTGAGGAATATTAGCGTTGCGATCGCGGCGTTCACAACAATGGGCGTGCTGCAGGCCGTGCAGACAGACCAGGATGGCACGGCGGCGTTCACGGTATTCCTGAGGGGCCAGCGAATCGGCTCCGAAGAGGTGGCGGTGACACGGTCGCCCGGCGGGTGGCTTATTTCCGCCACCGGACGGACTGGCGCGCCGCTCGATTTCAGCTTCGACAAGTTCATCGCGCGCTACGGCGCGGACTGGCAGACGCAGTCGCTGGAAGTGTCAGGGCAGATGCGGGGCCAGGCGCTGTTGCTCAACACTGAATTCAGCGCAGGCACGGCCACGTCGGACGTTGTGCAGTCCGGGCAACAAGCGCGGCTGACCCACAAGGTGTCGGCCGACACCATCGCCCTTCCGAACAACTTCTACGGGGCCTACGAAGCGCTGGCGTTGCGACTACACGTGGCCCAGGTGGGCGCCGTCATTCCCATCTATGTGGCTCCGCAGGCTGAAGTGCCCGCCACGGTTACGAAGATCACGCCTCGCCGGATGGAAACGCCGACCGCGCGTTTCGACCTGCGGCAATTCGACGTGTCGTTCCAGAATCCCAACGGCGCGTTGCTGGTTGAAGTGTGGGTGGACACCCGCGGCCGCCTGGCGCGACTGGCGATTCCAGTGGCGTCGCTGACCGTGGTGCGCGACGACCTGACGGGTGTGATGGCCCGGCTCGATTCCTTCAACCACCCGCGAGATGAAAACGTCTTCATTCCCTCCAATGGCTTCAGCCTGGCCGGCACGATCACGCGGCCGGAGGGCATCGCCAAACCGCCGGTCGTGATTCTGGTCTCTGGATCGGGCCCCCAGGATCGCGACGAAACGGTGTTCGGCATTCCCGTGCTGGGCCAGGTGGCGGGTCGACTGTCAGATGCCGGGTTCTTCGTCGTGCGTTACGACAAACGCGGCGCTGGACAGAGCGGCGGGAGGATTGAGACCACCTCGCTGGACGCCTATGCCGATGACGTGCGCGCCGTGGTGGAGTGGATCCGCAAACGGAAAGACGTGGACCGCGACCGCGTGGCAGTGGTCGGACACTCCGAGGGCGGTGCCGTCGCGCTGTTGGCCGGTGGCCGGATGCGCGGACAAATCCGCGCGCTGGGCCTGATCGCCGCGCCAGGCCAGTCAGGCCGTGAAATCACGCTGATGCAGCAGCGCCGGGCACTGGACAAGATCAAGGAACCAGAGGCTGCCAAGCAGGCGAAGATCGCGCTGCAATTAAAAGTCATGGACGCCGTCACCACTGGCACCGGCTGGGAAACCGTCCCGCCTGAACTGCGGCGCCAGGCAGACACGTTGTGGTTCCGAAGCTGGTTGACGTTCGATCCGGCGCTGGCCGTGCGCCGCACCAACCAGCCCATCCTTATCATTCAGGGCGCGCTCGACACGCAGGTGCCTCCCGACCAGGCCGACAAGCTCGAAGCGCTCTCGAACGCGCGCGGCGTCAAAACGCCGAATGCAACACGCAAGATGGTGGTGCCGGGCATCAATCACCTGCTGGTGCCGGCGCGCACCGGTGAGGTGGAGGAGTACCCGTCTCTGCCCGTCAAGACCGTTGCGGCGGAGATAACGGACCCGTTGATCGCGTGGCTGAAAGAGGTCCTTCCAGCGAAGCGCTGATTTTCGTCTACACTACTGCGCGATGGCTGGCTGGATACTTCAGAGCAACGACGAAACGCCGCGCATCCTGCGGCTAACCCCTGGCACAGCACGCACGATCGGCCGCGCTGCGCAGGCCGACTTCGTCTTCGAAGCGCCGCTCGTGTCACGCGTGCACTGTCGGCTGACCGCCGACGCGTCTGGCCAACTGGTGATGGAAGACCTGGGCAGCACCAACGGCACGTCCGTCAACGGCACGCCGACCGCGCGCGCCGTACTCCGCGCCGACGATGTGCTGTCGGTTGGACGGGTGACGTTCACCGTCGCAGAAGACTGAGGCTGCTTCAGCTCAGGAACGGATTCGTGCGGCGTTCATGGCCGATGGTCGTATCCGGCCCGTGGCCCGAGTGCACGATCGTCACGGCGGGATACACGAACAACTCGTTGCGTATTGAGGCGAGCAGCGTCTCCAGATCGCCGCCCGGCAGGTCTGTCCTGCCGATCGAACCGGCGAACAACGTGTCTCCCACGAACAACTCCCGGCCACTCTGCCCCGCGCGGCCGATGGCCAGGCACACACCGCCCGGGCAGTGGCCAGGCGTGTGCCTGACATCCACCACGTAGTCGCCAAACGCCAGCGACTCCCCTTCGACATAAAACCGGTCCGGCGCCGGCTGCGGCTCAACGTGCAAGCCGAACATGCGACCCTGCTCGGCGGCACGTTCATACAGGAACAAATCGTCGCGGTGCAGCCACACCTCCACTCCAAGCGCCGCCTTCGCCGCGCCCACGCCGGTTACATGATCCAGGTGTGCATGCGTCAGGAGGATCATCGTGACCGTGACGCCCTCGCGTTTCACAATCGCAAGCTGCTCCTCCACATCGTCGCCAGGGTCAATGACGATGGCGTGGCGGGTGCGTTCGCAGGCCACAACGTAGCCGTTCTTGTAGAAGGGGGGCGCAGCGGTTGTCCAGACATGCATAATCGATCACCGATGACCCATTATCCCGGAGTCCGAGTGCCCACACGCGCAGATGTGGAGGCCGCCGCGCGGCGGTTGGCCGGCGCCCGGGCGGGTGTCATGGGCCGTGTCTGCCGCACACCCATGCTGCGATCGGCCTGGCTTTCGCAGCGAGTGAACGCGGATGTGTGGCTGAAGATCGAGTCTGTGCAGCCGGGCGGGTCGTTCAAGATTCGTGGTGCCTTGAACGCGCTGCTGGTCTTTCGATCCGAACACCCGGATGTCACCACGGTGGTGACGGCGTCGGCCGGGAATCACGGAACGGCCATGGCCATTGCCGCGCGAGGCCTGGGCATCACGCTTCGGGTGCACCTGCCTGCCACGGCGCCTGAGGCAAAACGCCACGGCCTGCTGGCACAGGGCGCGGAGTTGATCGAGGCGGCTGATTACGATGCCGCTGAGGTGGCGGCTCGCGAGGATTCGCGCCGCAGCGGTGCGCCGTACATCTCGCCCTATAACCACCCTGACGTCATTGCCGGCGCAGGCACGGTGGCGCTCGAAATGCTGGAGGATGAACCCTCCCTGGCGGCCATCGTTGTGCCGCTGGGCGGCGGGGGCCTGCTGGCGGGAGCGGCCCTGGTGGCGCGCAGCCACACGAAGGCCGTCCGCATCATCGGCGCGGAAGCGGAGGCGTCACCGGTCTTCACCACCGCGCTCGCCGCCGGCGCCATTACCCCGGTGCAGGTGGACCCGACGCTGGCGGATGGACTGGCCGGCAATCTT
>Ga0105090_10001836_pt1 | contig 11597 bp, 9 predicted proteins | sample PPLLak3March2015_FD_79110 | JGI IMG/M metagenome (GOLD analysis project Ga0105090, IMG submission 79110) | Freshwater sediment microbial communities from Prairie Pothole Lake near Jamestown, North Dakota, USA - PPLs Lake P7 Core (1) Depth... | ecosystem: Environmental > Aquatic > Freshwater >... | reverse complement strand
TTTCAGCAGGAATACCTGTACAAGGCCGAAGAGTGGATCGAAATCCTCGACCGCGGCGCCGCCGGGGCCGGCAAGCAGTTGTATGTCTACCGGGTGAAGAACCTCGAGGCGCCGGCCCTGGCCGGCTACCTGACCCAACTGTTCGGCGGCCAGGCGACCGAGTCCACCCGGACCAGCCAGCGCGGCACGCTGGCGCCGGGCCTCGAGCCGGCCCAGATCGGCACGGTCCAGGACTTCAACCAGAACCGGCTCGGCATGGCCGAGCAGCGGGCGGCCGAGGCTGCACAGCAGGGCGCCGAGGGCGGGGCCTTCGACATGGGCACCGGCGACATCCGCATCACCTCGGTGACGGAAACCAACTCGCTGCTGATCCAGGCCACCCAGGCCGAATACAACGCGGTGCTGGCCGCCATCGAGCGCATCGACATCGAGCCGTTGCAGGTGCTGATCGAGTCCCAGGTGCTGGATGTCGAACTCAACGAGGAGCTGCAGTTCGGCGTCAACTGGTACCTGACCAACAACCCGGCCCTGATTCCCGAAGGCATCGGCGACATCGACGAGTGGGTGCAGTCGGCGGCCTTCGGCAGCGGCAGCGCCGCGTCCGGCGGCTTCAACTTCCTGACCACGATCGCCCGCCCGCTGGGCGACGGCATGCCCTTCATCCAGGCCACCATCGCGGCGCTCGACGAAGTCACCGACGTGCGTTCGCTGGCGGCGCCGTCGCTGCTGGTGCGCAACAACGCCACGGCCACCATCACCGTCGGCACCCAGGTGCCGGTGCAGTCCTCGTCGATCAGCACCGGCAACAACAACGTGGTCAGCAGCGCGCAGTACGTGTCGACCGGCATCACCCTGTCGGTGACGCCGCGCATCAACCCGGGCGGGCTGGTCTACATGGACATCAGCCAGGACGTCAGCCGCCCCGGCGCCCGCGACCCGGACATCTCGACCAGCGGCAATCCGCCGATCAGCAACAAGACCGTGACCAGCCAGGTCGCGGTGCAATCCGGGCAGACCGTGTTCCTCGGCGGCCTGATCGCCGAGCAGGATTCGCAAGGCCGCAGCGGCGTCCCCTTCCTCAGCCGGGTGCCCCTGATCGGCCCGCTGTTCGGGGCCCGCAGCAAGGCGGTCACCCGCAGCGAGACCCTGGTCATGATCACCCCCACGGTGATCGAGAGCGCGGTGGACCTGAGGGAAATCAGCAAGAGCATGGAGGCCGAGTTCTCCCGCGTCCCGCCGCTCAAGATCTCACGACTGAACAAGGTCGACCGCGCCGGCCGGGACGAAATCCGGGTCGAAGATGAAGTCCTGGTCGAAGACGAAATCATGATCGAAGATGAAGCGCCGATCGCAGATGAAGCGCCGGCCGAGCAGGAAGACTGAGCGCACCGTAACGAAACCGATAAATTCCATTGCCGCAAAGAAAACAGGACATGATGAAAAACACGAATTCCGCACCCATCCGTACGCGCGCCAGCCGCATATTGCCGCTGGCTTGCGTGGTGCTGGCCCTGGCCGCCTGCGCCACGCCGGGAACGAAAACCCACCCGGTGGTGGAGCGGGCCGAGGCGCGCTGGGCCGCGCTGACGACCGGCGACCTCGAGACCGCCTACACCTTCTACTCGCCCGGCTTCCGCTCCTCGAACTCGCTGATCGACTTCGGCGTCGCGATGCGGGCGCGCAAGGTGAAATGGAGCAGCGCCACCTACAAGGACCACCAGTGCGAGGAAAGCCGCTGCACGGTGAGGTTCGACGTCGGTTACCGGGTTGCGCGGCCGGTGCCCGGCCTCAAGGTCTGGGAAAGCACGGCGGTGATCACGGACAACTGGGTCAAGGTCGACGGCCAATGGTGGTATCTGCCGGAAAAACAATGAAATCCAGGGGCCGTGGCCGATGGCGTCACGCCACGGGAATTCGGCCGGAACTTGCCTTTTTTTACACTGCAATTTGTTGCTTTGAACCCACAGTTCCAGTAACATTGGTCCGCGAATAGCCGGATCAGAGGCATGAATGCCTGTGGCACGAGGCGCATCGCCAAGATGCAGAATGCATTTGTACCGGTTTTGTTCGCAAAGCCCTGTGTACACAACTTAGGAGTGTTGTAATGAATAGAAAAAATCTGACAGCTGCAGTGTTGGCTGGTCTGGCAGGCGCTGCCGGGCTGGCGGGCACTGCTCAGGCAGTCATCCTGAATCCGGATGGACTCGGCCAAATCCTGTTCTATCCGTACTACACCAGCAACGACGGCAACCAGACCGTTCTGTCGGTGGTGAACACCACCGAGAACGCCAAGGCCGTCAAGGTGCGCTTCCTCGAAGGCTACAACTCGCGCGAAGTGCTGGACTTCAACCTCTACCTGTCCGCCTACGACGTGTGGGTCGCGGCGATCGCCGACAGCGAGTTCTTCGGCGCGGCAGCCGGCGTACCGCACATTTACATCCCGGACAACTCGTGCACGGTTCCCTACCTGTATGAATCCGCTTCGACCGCGCCCGGCCTGCAGGCCTTTCTGAGCCTGGCTTACTCCGGCGCGTTCAACGACGGCGGCCCGGAAGGCATCGAGCGCGCGGCCGAGGGTCATTTCGAGATGATCGAAATGGGCACCCTGGTCGGTGATTCCGCCGATTACGCCACGCACCAGCTGACCGCGGCGGTCAAGGACAAGGACGGCAACGTCACGCGTCCGGCCACCTGGGAACCGCTGGATTGCGCCGAGCTCGTCGACCAGTGGACCGAGTACTTCGGCGCGCCGGACGGCATCTGGTTCGAAGAAGCGGCCTCGGACGAAGAGAACTGCCGGCTCGATCCGGAAGATCCGGTCCTGGTCGGCTGCCAGGCCTGGACCGACACCACGCGTAACAGCGGCGGCCTGTTCGGCGGCGCGGCGGTCATCAACCCGAACAACGGCACGATGTTCAGCTACGACGCGAAGGCCATCCAGGGCTTCGACAAGACCGACGACGGCATCCACTATCTGCCGGGCTCGATCCACCCGTCGCTGGACGACGGCAGCGAGCAGACCGCGTACGTGTTCTTCGGCGTGCCGCAGGACCGTGCCGTAGAGATATGGTATCCGCGCCCGATCGACGCCGTTTCCGCTGTGTTCATGCACGAATACATCATGAACGAGTACGCCTCCGACGCCGACCTGAACGCGGCGACCGAGTGGGTGGTGAACTTCCCGACCAAGCACTACTATGTCGACGAACTGCTGGTCGGTGACTCCAACGACATCGCCGCGAGCACCTGGATTCCGGTGGGCGGCGACGCATGCGCCAATTGGGAAGCGGGCGATCCGTTCCCGACCACCAAGGGCGAGTTCGGTTCGACCATCGACGGCCCCGGCCCGTGGGACAACATCGCCTACGGTTGGGATTGGGGTGAGTGCTACTACACCCTGTTCGACTTTTACGTCGATTCGGGCGAGGCGGCCCTTCCGTTCACCAACCTGTTCGACGGCGAGGCCTGCGAAGTGGTCGAGCTGCGGACCTGGGATCGCGACGAGCGTACCTTCGAGCCGGACGAGCCGGGTGGCTCGCGTCCGCCGGTCGTCTCCCCGTCGCTGCCCGGTGGCTGCGATCCGGAGCTGCAGGTGTGCGAGTTCACGCCGTTCCAGCTCTGCTTCGAGACCAACGTGCTGCGCTTTGGCGACGAGTCGGTCTTCGGCACGCCCGAGATCGAGGGTTCCAGCCTGTTGGTCACGATCGACAACGAGTTCGAGAATGGCTGGGGTCAGATCAACTTCGGTGTTGACGAGCGTCACGTGGACTTCGCCGGCCTGGTTGGCCTGCCGGTCGTCGGTTTCGCGGCCTACGAGATCCAGAACGGCTACGTTACTGACGACGACGGCGCGACCGTCAAGGCGTACTACGGCGGCTTGTTCGGTCACAAGGCCAACGTGCGCCGGACCTGCGCCGAACAGCGCGCTTGTGGCAGCTTCGGTCCCCGTGCTGAAGCAAACTAAGGCAACCGCATGTTGAGCTGATTCAGGCTCTGTAGTAAGGCAAAGAGGCTGCATCCGCAGCCTCTTTGTTTATCCGGCTGCGAAATTTTTCCCCTGATCACTTGTCCATTGAGCATCATGCACACACGACACCTGTCCGTTTTATCGCTGGCGGCACTGCTGGCCGTCCTGCCGCCCCTGACCGTCCAATCCCAAACCGCCCGTTCCCAGGCTGCGGCCGAATCCCCGGCTCAGGCCCCGACCGCCGACCCGACCGCTGATCCGGCCGCTGATCCGGCCGCTGATCCGGCCGCTGACCCGGCCCTGGGCACCTCCACCGAGCCGCTGGCCGTCCAGCGCGGCGTCACCCTGACCCAGGGCGAGATCGACGCGGCCTTCAGCCGGATACCGGCCGAGCGCCGCCAGATGTTCATCCGCAGCGGTGAGCAGGTGGATCAGCTGATCCGCTCGCTGCTGCAGAACAAGGTGCTGGCCGCGGAGGCGCGGAAAGCCGGTTTCGACCAGGAGCCCCTGGTGCGCGGCCGCCTGGCCCAGGTCAGCGATCGGGAACTGGTCGACGCCTGGATCGAACGGGTGTTGGAGCAGGCGCCGGACGCGGACTACGAGGCGTTGGCCTACGAGAACTACCTGGCCCATCCCGAGGCCTGGATGACGGTGGAAATGGTCGACGTCAGTCACCTGCTGGTCAGCAGCGACAACAAGTCCGAGGAAAAGGCCCTGGAACTGGCGCAGTCCCTGCGCGCTCGCCTCGAGGAGAATCCGGGGGAATTCGAGGCCCTGGTCGAGGAGTTTTCCGAGGATCCGGCCAAGAACCGGAACAAGGGGCGCTTCCCCGCCATGACGCGGGGTCAGATGGTCGAGGCGTTCGAGCAAGCGGCGTTTGCCCTGGCCGAAGAAGGCCAGATCAGCCAGCCGGTCCAGACCGACTACGGCTATCACATCATCCGCCTGAACCGGAAAATCCCGTCTCGGCTGCGGCCCTTCGAGGAGGCGCGGGAGGCGGCGGTCACGCAAGCCCGGGAGGCCCACCTCGCCCAGTACCGGAAGAACTACTTGCTGCAGCAGCTGGACGCGCCGATCGAGATTCCCGAGGGCGCGGTCGAAGCCATGGTCAAACGGTATTTCGGCGAAAACCTGGAACTCGCGCCGGAGTTCAAGGACTGAGCGCGGACCAGGCTCGGTAGGCGCGGGTGAACCCCCTTTCCAACCCGGTTTTCCGCCAGTTGGTGGCGCGGGCGGTCCGCACGGACTACCTGCATAACCTGACCGGCTTCGCCTGGCTGATCGTGCAGCCGCTGCTGTTGCTGGCGGTCTATGCCTTCGTCTTCACGACGATTTTCAAGGCGCGCGCCCCTGCGGGCGAGGCGCTGGGTTTCGTGCCCTTCCTGGCCGTCGCGTTCTGGCCCTGGACGGCATTTTCCGAGTCGGTGCTGCGCGCTGCCGGCGCGGTGTCGGCCAACGCGGCCCTGATCGGCAAGGTCGCCTTTCCCAGCGAACTGCTGCCCTTGTCCACGGTGGCGGCCACCTTCCTGATGCACATGGTCGGTTACCTCGCCGTGCTGGTGGTTCTGCAGCTGCTCGGCACGCCGCTGTACTGGCCCGGTCTGCTGGCCGCGCTCCCGCTGCTGGCGCTGCTGTGCCTGTTCGCCTGCGCCCTGTCCCTGTTCGCCAGCGCGCTGCAGGTGTTCGTCCGCGACGTGGGCCAGATCCTGCCGCCGCTGATGACCTTCTGGTTCTTCACCACGCCGATCCTGTACAGCGCCGACGCCTTGCCGCCCGGCCTGGCCGCGGCCATGCGCTACAACCCGATGGCCTGGTACGCCGGGCGGCTGCGCGACTTCCTGCTGCACCGCGATTTCAGCCTGGGGCCGGCCGACCTCGTCGTGCCCCTGCTCACGCTGGTCCTGTTCGGCCTGGCCCTGGCCTTCTTCCGCCGCTTCAGCGCGCACTTCGAGGATTTCCTCTGATGACCTCAGGTCCGCCGGAAGCGCCGCAGCAGCCTTCGGGGCAGGCCTCCCGGGAGTTATTGGTCCGCGTCGACGGCGTGTCCAAGCTCTACCCGCGCGTGCACCACCCGGGCGAACGGCTGCGGGCCTTCGCGGCGCTGCTGGCCGGGCGCGAGCCCGTCGAGGGCGCGCGGGTGCTGAACGGCGTCAGCCTGGAAGTTTTCCGCGGCGAATCGGTGGGGATCATTGGCGAGAACGGCGCCGGCAAGTCGACCCTGCTCAAGGTGCTGACCGGGGTGATCAGCCCCAGCCGCGGCAGCGTCGAGGTCAACGCCCGGGTCGCGGCGCTGCTCGAGCTCGGCGCCGGCTTCCAGCCCGACTTCTCCGGCATCGACAACGTGCGCATGAAGGCCGCGCTGCTCGGCATGAGCGCGCGCCAACTGGAGAGCAGGCTGGACGAGATACTCGACTTCGCGGACATCGGCGATTACGTCCACGAGCCGGTCAAGCATTACTCCTCCGGCATGGTGGTGCGGCTCGGCTTCGCCGTGGTGGCGGCCTCGGATCCGCAGCTGCTGATCACCGACGAAGTGCTGGCGGTGGGCGACGAGTCGTTCCAGAAGAAGTGCATACGCTGGATCGAAAACTTCCTCGAGCGCGGCAACACGCTGCTGATGGTCTCGCACAGCATGTACCTCGTGCAGAAGCTGTGCCAGCGCGCGCTGTGGCTGCACCAGGGCGCGCCGCGGCAGATCGGCGGGGTGTTCCCGGTCACGCAGGCCTACCTGGCCTGGCACGAGGAGAAAAACGCGGCCGAGCGGCGCCACCGCAGCGCGGTGCAGGGCGAGGGCGGACTCTACCGGGTCGCGGCCTTTCGCCTGCCGGGCCACGGACCCGGGCACGGGCCGGCCACGGACGGGCAGGCCGCGGACGCCGACCTGACGATTCCCGCCGGCAGCGACCTGGACGCCGAGCTGATCCTGCATTCGCCCGACGGCCGCGCGCCGGTGGCCTTGCTCGGCGTGATTCGCGCGGACGGCACCCCGGTGTACGGCGTGGCTTCGGACTTCGACGGCGTCGCGGCGGAGCGCGTGGATGAACAGCATTTCCGCTTCCGCATTCGCTTCGAGCGCCTGCCGCTGCTGCCGGGCAGTTATTCCCTCCGCGGCCACGCGATGGACCCGGAAGGCCTGCGTCTCTGCGACACCGCCGAAATCCGCTTCAGCGTGTGCGGCGACAGCCGGGAACTGGGCATGGTGCGCCTGCCGCACCGCTGGTCCTGACAGGCCCGCCTGGGTATGGCCCCGGCTTCCGTGAGCGCCCCGCTGCCGGCCGTCGTCATTCCGGTCTACAACGCCGCGCCCGAATTGAACCGCTGCCTGCAGACGGTACGCGCGACCGTGCCGCCCGGCACCGAGGTGCTGATCATCGACGACGCTTCGCCCGACCCGGCCGTGGCCGCCGTGCTGCGGGACTGGTCGGGCCGCGGCGTGCCGGGCTGGCGCTTCCTGAGCAACCCCGAGAACCTCGGTTTCGTCGGCACCGCCAACCGCGGCATGCGCCTGTGCATGAGCATGGGCAGGGGCGACGTCGTGCTGCTCAACTCCGACACCGAGGTCACCCGCGGCTGGCTTCAGGGGCTGGGCCGCTGCCTCGCCGCCGACACGGCCATCGCCACGGCCACGCCCTGGAGCAACAACGGCGAAATCGTCTCCATCCCGCGCTTCTGCGCGGACAACCCGGCCCCCGCGGACGCCGAGGCCGTGGCGGCGGTGGTCGGCCGCTGCGGCCCCGCGGTTTACCCCGAACTGCCGACCGCGGTGGGGTTCTGCATGGCGGTGGCGCGCCGCGCCATCGAGCGCATCGGCCTGTTCGACGAGACCCTGTTCGGCAAGGGTTATGGCGAGGAAAACGACTATTCCCTGCGCGCGCAGGACGCGGGGCTGCGCAACGTGCTCTGCGACGACGTGTACGTCGTGCACCTCGGCGGGCGCTCCTTCGGCCCGCTTGGACTGAAGCCCGGCGCGGACAGCATGCGGCGGCTGTTGTCCCGGCACCCCGGCTACCTCGAACGGGTGCAGGCTTTCATCGCCGCCGATCCGCTGGCCGGCCGGCGCCGGGCCATCCTCGTTGCGCTGGACCGGGCGGGCATTCAGCTGCGTTAGAATGACGCGATGCGCGACGGCGGAGACGGTCTTGTCCGATAAACTGGAACCCACCGGGCCCGATATGCTGGAATTCACCGGCGAGCGGTTCACGCCGGAATGCCTGCGCGAAATCCGCTATGAGCACGTGCACCGTTATGCCTTCGCTTGCGACTTGGTGCGGGGCCGGGTGGTGCTCGACGCCGCCTGCGGCGAAGGCTACGGCGCGCGGCTGCTCGCCACGGCGGCCGCCCGCGTGACCGGCGTCGACTTGTCCGCGGCGGCCGTGGAGCATGCGCGCGGCCGTTACCGCCTGCCGAACCTGTCCTTCGAGGCGGCCGATTGCCGGCGCCTGCCGTTCGCGGACGGCAGCTTCGATTGCGTCGTTTCCTTCGAGACCCTGGAGCACCTGGCCGACCAGGACGACCTGCTGCGCGAGTTCCGGCGCGTGCTGCAGCCGGCGGGCTTCCTGCTGATCTCCTCGCCGGACAAGGCCGTCTACAGCGAGCGGCTGGGGAACCGCAACGAATACCACGTCAGGGAGCTGTACCGGGACGAACTGGAGGCCTTGTTGCGGGCGCACTTTCCGGCCTGCCGGCTGTGGGGCCAGAAGCTCGGCTTCCACTCCGCCATCTGGTCGCTGGAGCCGGCCGCCGGCGTCGCTTTCCAGCAGGAGAGCGGCGGCGAGATCCGGCAGGGTTCCGCGCCCTTGCAGGACCCGGTCTATTTCCTCGCGCTGTGTGCCGCGACGGAGGCCGCGCTGCCGGCGGTCGGCGCCGGGCTGAACCTGTTCGACGACGCCGGGGAATCCGTCTACGCGCACTACTATCACGAGATCCGCAAGAACATGGCGGCGGGCGAGGTGCTCGCCGGGCGCGAGCGTGAACTGGAACGGCTGAAAACAGAACTCGCGGCATCGCGGGTTGGCAGTCCGGGAGCGCGGTCCTGGTGGCGGCGCCTGTTCGGCCGTGAGTGACCCGCCCGGCATGCCGCCGGCCGTGGACGTCATCGTGGTCAACTTCAACGCCGGCGAGGCGCTGCTGCGCTGCATCCGCTCGGTGCTGGAGCAGGACCTGCCCGTCAGCCTGACGCTCGTCGACAACGCCTCCACCGACGGCAGCGCGGAACGCGCGGCCGCCGAGTTCGGCGGGCGTCCCGGCTTCTCGCTGCTGCGCAGCCCCGACAACCCGGGCTTCGCGACGGCGATCAACCGGGCGGTCGCCTTGTCCCTGCACCCGAGCCCGGCGGGCGATACGTCCCCGCCGGCGCCGCGGCCGGCGGCCGACTACCTGCTGATCCTGAACCCGGACTGCGAGCTGGCGCCGGGCGCGCTGGCTGCCCTGTGCCGCGCGCTGGCAGCCGACCCCGCGGCCGGCCTGGCGGGGCCCCTGGTCACGGACGCGGCCGGGCGGGCCCGACGCGGCACGCTGCGCCGCTTTCCCGACCCCTGGAAGTCCTTCCTCACCTTCAGCGGCCTCTGGCGGCTGGGCCGCCGCTGGCCGCGGTTCCGCGGCGTGGAGGTGGACGGCGCGCTGCCGGACGCGGTGACCGCGGCTGAAGCGGTGTCGGGCGCCTGCATGCTGCTGCGCCGGTCCGCCTTCCTCGCGGCGGGTTGCATGGACGCGCGCTACGGCCTGCACTGCGAGGACCTCGACCTGATGTACCGGCTGCGGCAGGGCGGGCTGCACTGCCTGTACGTGCCCCAGGCGCGCGCGGTGCACCACCAGGGCCTGTCCAGCCGCAGCCGGCCGCTGTGGGTGCATTGGCAGAAGCACCGCGGGATGCAGCGTTTTTTTCAGAAGTTCCAGGCCCGCCGCTACACCGGGCTGCTGGGCGGGCCACTGGGCGGAATGGCGCGCTGGGCGGTTATCGCCGGGATCTGGGCGCGCTTCGCGCTGACTTTGCCCCCCATCCTGCTGCGCAACCTGCTGCGGCGCTGACCGGGGCCGGCCATGGAAGGAACCGTCTGGGTCAGCGGAGCCAGCAGCCAGCTGGGGGTGTTCCTGCTGCCGCGCCTGCGCGACGCCGGCTTCCGCGTGCTGGCCCTGAGCCGCCGGGCGCCTGAGCCGCCGCTGGAGATCGCCGACGGGGTGAGCTGGGCGCGACCCGCAGAAGCCGCGCTGGCGGGCCTGGCGGCGGCGCAGGGTGAGCCGGAGTTTCTCGTCTCCTGCGGCCCGCTGGACCTGGCCCGGCGGATTCTGGACGCGGCCCCGAGCCTGCGCCGCGTGGTGGCCTTCAGCAGCAGCAGCGTGGTCAGCAAAGCCGATTCGCCCGATGCGGAGGAGGGCGCCCGCATGGCCGCCATGGCCCGCGCGGAGTCGGCGCTGAAGGAGGCCTGCGCGCAGCGCGGCCTGCCGTTGCTGCTGCTGCGACCCACGCTGATCTACGGTTGCGGCCTGGACCGCAACGTCAGCCTGCTGGCCGCGGCTGCCGGGCGCTTCGGCCTCATCCCCCTCGCCGGCAAGGCCGGCGGTCTGCGCCAGCCGGTGCACGCCGACGACCTGGCGGAACTGGCGCTGCGGGCGCTGACGGCAGCTGCGCCGCTCGACCGGGTCAGCCCGGCCGGCGGCGGAAGCACGCTTTCTTACCGGGAGATGGCGCAGCGGATCGCGAACGCCGTGCCGCGGCGGGCACGCCTGCTGACCCTGCCCGCAGGGCTGCTGGCCGCCCTGCTGCCGCTGGCGTCACGGCTCGGCGGGTGGAAGGGCCTCAACGCCGAGATGGCGCGCCGCCAGAACCGCGACCTGGTGTTCGACGACTCGGCCCTGCGGCAAACCCTCGCCTGGTCCCCGCGTCCCTTCGCGCCGACCGCCGCAGATTTCGAAATCCCCGCCTGCGCCAGAATCCTGCAGCTTCCCGATCCACAACGGTAAGTGGCGTCAGCCGTGATTTCTGGCTGTTGCCAAGGAACCCGGTCGGTATCCGGTGGGTCCTTCCAGGACACGCTCCGGCCAGCATGCAAGACATGCTGGCCAGCCATCCCTGGGCGCTCGATGATTTGTTCCCGACAAATCACGGTCCTGGAAGGACCCACCGGACACCGCCCTCGACGCTGCAAAAGCCCTGGAAGCCGAAGTTGGATGATCTTTGGCGGGGCGCCAAGGGCGCTGTCGGGCAGGTCCTTCCGGGACTGTAGCCCGTAGGGAACGGGCTTCAAGCGCCCAGGGATGGCCAGCCCGATTGCGGGCTGGAGCGCGTCCTGGAAGGACCTGCCCGATAGCGACCGGGTTCGAAGTGACAGATACCAATCGCGGCTAAAGCCGCTCCCACAGTTGCGCCTACGCTTTCAGCTTCCGGTACTTGACGCGGTGCGGGGCGGCGGCTTCGTCGCCGAGGCGGCGCTTCAGGTCGGCCTCGTACTCGGAGTAGTTGCCCTCGAACCACTCCACGTGGCTGTCGCCCTCGAACGCCAGCATGTGCGTGGCGATGCGGTCCAGGAACCAGCGATCGTGCGAGATCACGACGATGCTGCCCGGGAACTCCAGCAGCGCCTCCTCGAGCGCCCGCAAGGTCTCGACGTCCAGGTCGTTGGTCGGCTCGTCC
>Ga0105090_10001835_pt1 | contig 11597 bp, 11 predicted proteins | sample PPLLak3March2015_FD_79110 | JGI IMG/M metagenome (GOLD analysis project Ga0105090, IMG submission 79110) | Freshwater sediment microbial communities from Prairie Pothole Lake near Jamestown, North Dakota, USA - PPLs Lake P7 Core (1) Depth... | ecosystem: Environmental > Aquatic > Freshwater >... | reverse complement strand
TCTTAAAAAAGTAAAGTATGATGGTGAATTGTACCTTGAAAATGTGAATAAAAAAATTGAAAAGGTGATTAAGGATTTACGTGAATCTAATGCAAGCAAAGATGTTATAAAGGAATCAAAAAAGATTATTGAAGAGGTTAAATCCAACAATAAAAGTTTGTTTGCTGAGAATGTTGAAAAGATAAGTGATAAAAAGGATTTTGTTGTGGGTGATTTTGTTGGAATAAATAATTCATCTACAACAGGTAAAATAATTGAGATGAACAAAAGCAAAAGTAAAGCAACTATTTTATCGGGTTCAATCAAGATGCAGGTAAATGTTTCGGATCTTTTTGAGTCAAAGGAAAAGAAGGTAGTTATTGATAATACTTTTTCTTCTTATAAAATTTCTGATGCAAATTTCAGATTGGATATCCGCGGCGAAAAACCTGAAGCTGCTGAGTTTCAAATAATTAAGTTTTTAGATGATGCTTATCAGAGTTCTTTGGAACGTGTCGAAATTCTTCACGGCAAGGGGACTGGAGTTCTTAAAAAAACTGTTTGGGATATTCTGAAACATCACGAAAAAGTTAAAAACTATTACTTTGCTGCTATTGAGTTTGGCGGTGAAGGTATTACTATCGCAGAATTAAAATAGGAGTTTATTTGTTTAAGAAAATTCTTATTGCTAACCGAGGTGAAATTGCTGTTAGAATAATTAAGGCTTGCAGAGAACTTGGGATTAAATCTGCAGCAGTTTATTCTGATGCTGATCTCACTTCTCTTCATGCCAGAATGGCTGATGAATCATTTTACATCGGTGCTTCTGCTGCTTCCGAATCTTATCTTAACAAAAATAAAATTTTAGAACTTGCAAAAACAATTAGCGCTGATGCAATTCATCCAGGCTATGGTTTCTTTTCTGAAAATGCTTTATTTATCGAAGAAGTTGAGAAAAGTGGAATAACATTTATTGGTCCTTCGTCAAAGTCCGTTAAAATGATGGGAAGTAAAACTGCCGCAAGAACTTTGATGAGTAAAAATAATGTTCCGGTTGTTCCCGGTTCCTTAGAAGCTATTAAAAATGTTGAAGAGGGAATTGAATATTCTGAGAAAATTGGATTTCCAGTTTTATTAAAAGCTTCTGCGGGCGGCGGTGGAAAAGGAATGAGAAAAGTTATTTCAAAGGAAGAATTCAAATCAGCTTTTGAATCAACAAAACGCGAAGCATTAAAATCATTTGCGAATGATGAAGTTTACATCGAAAAGTTTATTGAAAATCCAAAACATATCGAAGTTCAAGTTATTGCTGATAAGCATGGAAATTATAGGCATGTTTTTGAACGAGAATGTTCAATCCAAAGAAGACATCAAAAGATAATTGAAGAAGCACCCTCCGCATTTGTAGATGATATTACACGAAATAGAATAACAACTGCAGCCGTACAGGCAGCTAAAGCTTGTAGTTATTTTAATGCGGGAACAATTGAATTTCTTATGGATTCAAATAAAGAATTTTATTTTCTTGAAATGAATACAAGAATTCAGGTTGAGCATCCTGTTACGGAATTTATTTCTGGGATTGATCTAGTGAGAGAACAGATTTCCATTGCAGCTGGTAATAAAATTTCTTTTGAGCAAAATGAGATTTCAATTAATGGCTATGCTTTAGAATGCAGAATTTATGCTGAGGATCCTGAAAATAATTTTCTTCCATCAACAGGCAAAATATTACATTATAAAGAACCAAACGGAATCGGGGTAAGAGTTGATACTGGTTTTACAGCAGATTCTGAAATATCAATTCACTACGATCCTATGATCGCTAAGCTTATCTGCTGGGATAGAGATAGAAATAAGGTCATTCAAAGGATGAAGCGAGCTTTGAATGAGTTTCAAATTGCTGGTATAACTACAAATGTTAAGTTCTTAAATTATATTTTAAATACAGATGAGTTTTTAGGTGGAAATTATGATATTAATTTTATTGACAATTTAAATTACTACACATCTACATCAGATAAATTATCATCTAATAATAATGAACACGAAATCGCTGCAAGTGTTTTAGCTGCACTTATTAAAACAAAAAAGAAATCCGCACAAAAAATAAATTCTACTGTTAATAATAATAATAACTGGTGGGAACAGAATTATGAATGAATTTGTGGTTAGAATGAATGGAGGATTAAAACAGGTTAAGATAATAGATGATAATTTTGTCGAGGTTGATAATGTTAAGTTAAGTTACTCCATTATTGAGCTTAATCATTCAAAATTTATTCTTAAGATTAATAATAAAATTTATGAAACATCTGTATGGAATAAATCTAACGGTGAAATATCTTTACAACTAAATAATTCATCTATTGATCTGAGTATCAGAACAACACTTCAAGAAAAGGCATATCAACTTTTATCAACATCACAAAGTAATGCAGATCAAATAAAAATTATTAAATCACCTATGCCGGGATTAGTATTAAAAATATTAAAGAGTGTTGGAGAAAATATTTCTAAGGGTGAAACTGTTATGATTCTTGAAGCAATGAAGATGGAAAACGAGATTAGAGCAAATTTTGATGGGATAATTACGGAAATACACGTGTCTGAAGGAAGACCCGTAGAAAAATATATTCCTCTATTTAGCCATAAATAATTTGTTATTTACAAAAAATTGCTAATTTTCGCTAAACTACTTATCAATCACTTTCATCAGGAGGAGAGACTTGAAATCTCGATTACTACTACTTTTAGTATTAACAACACTGATTACCGCTAATCTTTTTGCGGGCGGCTTTCAGTTGAATATTAGAGGAGCCAAAGCTGTCGCTATGGGTGGTGCGTTTACTGCCATCGCAGATGATCCTTCAGCTGTATACTGGAATGCTGCTGGATTATCATTTCTTCAGGGAACTCATATAATGCTTAGTTCGCATCTTGTTGCACCTCAAACATCATTTAGAGGTGTTAGCCCTCAAGTTGATAGATATCGTTCCGAAAATCGTGTCTTCTTTCCAACACATTTATTTGCATCACATACGATCAATGATCAATGGAGCATTGGGTTAGGTTTTACACAACCATTTGGGCTCGGAACTACCTGGGATGAAAATTGGCCAGGTAAGTATCTTGCAATTGAAACAGGTTTAACTACATATGTGGTTTCACCCGTTGTTAGTTTTAAACCTATTAAGACGCTTTCCATTAGCGCAGGATTTTTATATGGTTTTGCAAATGTGAAGATTACAAGAAAAAGTCCACTTTCAAGTTTATTTGCCGATGATGCCTTTGTTGAATTGGAAGGAAGCGATAAATTTGCTTACGGATTTAATGCTGGTTTAATGTTCAGACCAAAAGATTTTATTAGTATTGGTGCATCTTACTCTAGTGAAATGGAATATGAATTTGAAGGAACAGCTACAACAATTGCCCCAAGCCAATTTGCCACTCAGGTTCCTTCAGGAAATATTACTGCATCCTTAACAACGCCGCAAAATATTGCTGCTGGTATTGCAGTAGATGTCACAAAAGAACTTAAATTAAGTGCAGAATACCAATACATTGGTTGGTCAAGTTATGATACTTTAGCAGTTGATTTTGAAGATGAAACCTTTACGGATATAGCTAGTCCAAGATTATACAAAAATTCCTATATATTAAGATTTGGTGCTTACTATAGACTTAATGAGCAAGTTGGATTGATGGGTGGATTTTACTTTGATAATATGCCGGTTGATCCAGAAAACTTAAATCCATCTCTTGCTGATTCAGATAGATTAGGATTCAGTGCTGGTATAGATGCTCAACTTTTTGAGAAGTTAAAAATTGTTGGATCTTACTTATTCATAAGTGCAAAAGAACTAACTGTTGATAATTCAACTCAAGTATATACTCCGGGTGGCTCAAAATTTAATGGCACTTATAATTCAATAGCCAATATTTTTTCACTCAGCTTTATATATAGCTTTTAAGGAGGAAAAAACAATATGAAAATTAAAATAGGTTTATTAAGTATAGTTTTATTAAGTGCGCTTTTTGTGATTAGTTGTGATAACTTTTCTGAATTGGAAGCACCTGTAAAAAACGGAACTAGCGGAGAAGCAAACTTTTCTAGATACGTTTCCATTGGAAACAGTATAACTGCCGGCTATCAAAGCGGAACTATATATGAAAGCGGACAAATGTACGCGTACGGCAATTTAATTGCTAAACAAGTTGGAGTGGATTTTCAAACACCATATGTTTCCGATCCAGGATTAGGTGGAAGAATGGAAGTTCAAAGTTTATCTCCGTTTGCTATTAAGAATAATACATCAAGTGGGTCCTTATTAAATTCAAGTTATCCAGCACCTTATAATAATCTTGGTGTTCCTGGTGCATTAGTATACGATGTTTTATTTGCAACAAATTCTACAAATTGTGCATCAGCTTTATTTGCAAGTACACCAAATCCATATTTTGATATAATCTTGCGAAACAGTGTTTTGAATAAGGGTACACAGTTACAGCAGGCATTATCTCTCGCACCCACGTTTATTACATTATGGATAGGGAACAATGATGTTTTGGGTTATGCAACCAGCGGAGCTATTTCTCCTAGTACACCTACCAGTGCAACACAATTTGGGCAACTTTTTGGAGGTATTGCACAAGGACTGAGTCAGTATACATCTCAAACAGGCGCTAAGGTTGTTGTTGCAAACATTCCTAATGTTAGTGCTATTCCATTTTTCACGACGGTTGGACCAGCATTAGCAACTAATCCGATGATTCCTTGGTGGCAAGTGGCACTATCTCAGCAAGCAAGTGGTTTACCCGCTACTGGACTCATTTATGTGAGTCATGAAGGAGGTACAAATTTAGGTACGCTTCCTTATAAAGTTGGGTTTGCAGATTCAGCTTCCTTAAGAAATACCACAACGCTTGTAACTTTGTTAGGTTCCTCATATGCGTCCTTATTGAATCAACCAACAGGAAAATATTATAGAGATAATAATCTTACAGTACCTCTTGGCGTTGATACGACTAAACCATTTGGATTCCATCCACAAAATCCATTTCCGGATAGATATATTCTGGATCCAAATGAAATAACAACAGCAAACAACGCTGTTACTGCATATAACTCTACTATTGCAGGCTTGGCAACAAACTTCAACTTTGGATTAGTGGATTTGAATACGAAATTTAATCAATTGAGAGCAGCAGATTTTACTGGCGGCACCATGGTTAATGGCATTACATTCCGAACCACTTATCCAACCGGTGGTCTCTTTAGTCTGGATGCTGTTCATCCTTCCAGCCAGGCTCACGGAATAGTTGCTAACGCATTTATAAAGGTTATAAACGCAAAGTATGGTGCTAATATTCCAATGGTTGATGTTTCTGCAATTCCTGGAAGCATTTACTTTGCAGGTAAGGTTAGTTATAAAGATGGATATCCAATAATTCCGAATAACGCGTTTGATCATTTGCTGTTCTAAATAAGCTGAGTAATCGATTAAAGGGATGGTTTGCCATCCCTTTTTTTTATAGTTTTTGAAAAACAAAATTGAGGTGTATTAATGAAAAATTATTTTATCAATTCCTTATTAGTATTTGCGTTTTATTTTTTTATTTCAGGTTGCTCAACTTCGCAGCAAGGTACTGAAGATGAAAAACAAGTTTACATATTTGATGAAGTACCCGAAGAAAAAACAATTGAAGCTCCAACGACAGGGGAGTATCCAAGTCTTATGGAAGCTTATTATGTCGTACAAATAGGAGCATACTCTAATGAAGATAAGGCAAATGAATTTGCAGAGATAAGTCGAACTAAAACAAATTATAAATGCAGTGTTGTGTACAGTGAGAGTTTAAAATTGCATTTAGTTCAAATAATTCCATTCTTTAAATCAAGAACTGAAGCAGAAGAAGTAAGAAATAATTTATGGAAACTGTCTGAGTTCGTTGACGCTTGGATAGTTACCGTAAACAAATAGTAATAAAAAAGGCTGCTCATTTAAGGCAGCCTTTAATAATACTTTGTTAGTTTATTTATTCTTCATACCAACTGACTACTCTATAAAATTTAGTACTCGGGAAAAATGGAGGTCTTACCTTTAAAAATCTTGTATCATATTTATGAACATAACTATACCCTTTAATTGGTACGTACTTGCCCCCAATGAGTGCATATTTAGCTGTTGGCTGAACTTTTTGACCAATTACACCACCGACTAAATTCATATTATGGGCTGTAGTATAATCAGCATATTTTTCGATTACCAAACCATCTTTCTGAGAAAAAATTGAGCCGTGAATGTTTATATCACCACGAGTATTATCATATGTTACAGTTACCTTGTTTTCCGCAACCATACCAAGCATATCATCACAAGCGGGATTGGTCAGTGGATTTTTTTCATATTGCAGACTATTAGTAATGAAAACTTGTCCGGCAGTTGCATCACCTTTTTGTGAAGCAACAATTGTTGCTCTGCCATTTAATGTTCCTTCAACTCTTAAATTTCCTTTTTCAACATAGATTACACCATTAGGTGCAAGAGTGTTGAGTGGAACAGTTTCTTCAGTTGTATAGCTTCCTGCGCCAATTTTAAGTTTATACTTAACATTCCCATCGGCTAAGAAAGTTAAATTAACGGTAGTGACCTTACCCGAATTTGTAGTATCTCTAAATATTTTTCCATTCTGATATGCTGCAATCCTGATAACAGATGTATCAAACTCTAATGGAATTGGATCAGTTACTTTTGTACCGCCAAAGAATTCTGGATGAGAATACTTGTCATAAAGTTTTACACCTTTTGATGTTGTAGCAGGTCCCATAAATACAGGATCACCATAACAGTTTATCCAATCATTAGCGTGAAATCTACCCTGGAATGTATCACCTGTTGCAGCCCAGACACTCCCGAAAACATTATAGAAGTTTCCAAACATTGCAAAATTTTCTGGTTCAAGCAGAATCTCTACTTTCTTTGTAACTCCGTTATATTCTCCAAAAGATGTTATTCTTCGGCTATCCCAACCGACTGTGTCAACATCAACATTTATTTCTCCGTCAGCGAAAGCTAGATTGGAAAAGCCTGTTGTCCAGCTTTTATTAAGATAAAGCTTATTTATTGCCATATTAGCGCCGCTAATAGCAATACTCTGTGCTCTTGTGATGCTATAGTAATCAGAAAAGTTTTCTGTTATTGTTACACTGCTGTTCAGGATATTTCTTCCGAATAGTGCAAACAAAAGACTGAAAGACATTACCAATATTATTGAGACTTTACCTCCCATAATATACCTCTAGTTTCTTTTTAAATTTTTTGATGTAACTGTTAATCTACGCCAGAATGCTTCAGTGTATTTTTCATCGAATGCAAATGGATCTTCTACTCTGAAGGAAATTTTTATATAAGTTGCTAATCCTGGTGATGCTAATGGAGTTGAAAGAGTATCATATAACGCACCAAGATATTGAAACTTAAACTCCGTAATATTATTACTTACTATAAAAGGGAAATCGCTATTAACTTGTCTGTATAATATTCTATCTCTTGGATTCGGTGTGCCGCTTAATGCATTTAAATCACTTACATAATAATAAACAGTATCATAAACACCATTTTTATCAACATCAAAAACTATTTTTATTGAAGATGTATCAGCTAATGTAACTTTTGGGTCATCATTCATATTCATAGGATCTGAACAATAACCAATTTTGTTAAAATCACCATCTACGATGTTTGCAACGTTTACAACCTCAACCTGAAGATTTACATCGTGTCCGGTTGCATTATCCACTGCGTAAACATTTTCATTTAGCTTTAGTAAATTTAAAAGTAAAATGCCACCAATTATTGTTGCGCCTACTATATCTAAAATTGTTGTATATCCCATAGATAATTCCTTTTTACGTCTTTATTCTAACAATGTCCAAAAACTAAATACGGTAGCTAATCTAACAGTATCCATCATAGCTGTGCTAATAACTGATACAGTCATCTTTTTATGATATGTTTTTGATCCTGATTTAACATCAGGATTTGCGTCAGTTACATATTCAACTATTGAACGAATTTCAAAATTAGTTGGTGCTCCTGTCTGTGGATTTTTTAATGACAAACTATCTAGGTGAAATAAATTATTGTAGTCATCAAAATCATCAAAGTCTGGGTAAACTTCTCCGCCTTCTTTTCCAAGAGTTGTCGAAAAATCAGAAGCACTAATTATTGTTTTTGTCGTGTCTAATGCCACTGCATCAAATGCTTTATCCTTTGCTTCCTCAATTAGTGAGTTTGCCAGGGAAGTTGCAACAATTCCAAATTTTGAATTATATGATGCTTGTGCTGATGTTAGGTGAATACTGTTGAATCTTAGTACAAGAAAAGATAACAGCATCATTGCACCCATCGCTAACATTGTCTGACCAGTATTCATTTACTTAAACCAATTTTTTAATAATTAGGAGGATAGATTCAAGTATTAAGCCAAGAATAGTTACAAATTCTCGTCTTATTTTATCAAGTGTTTATTCAAGTCTGTACGATTTTGAGAAAAATGATGTATTCAAAGATTTGATTATTCTTTATTTTCGATACTAAGGCTAAGAGGTATTGATTGGAATGAATACGACATTCTTAACACTAAGTCAGGCGGTAATTATTACATAACTACTTTACCTATAAAAGTTTAAGTTCTTTGCGTATTGTGGAATTTAAGTCAAACAAATCATAAATTGCAAACACAAATGTATCAGTTCTTAAAAAATAATTATCATTCTTTCAATCATTTAATATGGAGGCTGCTATGGCATTTTCATTAAATAAAATTATGCTCATTGGAAATCTTGGACGCGATGTTGAAACTCGCTTTACTACAGGAAATGTTTCTATCTCAAGTTTTTCAATGGCCACTTCAAACGGATATAAAGGTAAAGATGGAAACTGGGTAAATGAAACTACCTGGCACAACATAACCGTTTTTAACATGTCAGACTACATGAAAGAGAATTTGAAAAAGGGACGTAAAGTTTATGTTGAAGGAAGATTGACAAAACGTGAATACACTGATAAAGAGGGAATAAAACGTTACTCCACAGACGTTATTTCAGAAAAGATTATTCCTTTGGATAGTTCCGGTGAGGGTAACAATTATTCTGAAAATAATTCAACCGATACAGGTACCGTAAATGAAATGCCTCCGGTTGAATCTAATGATGATCTTCCATTTTAGATTTAATAATTTTATAGGATAAACTATTTTTTGGATTTTGATTGGTCTATTAAACTTGCAATAATTTTTTTTCTACTTCTGGGTTCAGCATTTTTTTCTGGCTCAGAAGTAGCCTTGTTTTCCTTAGATCGTAAAAATCTTGAATCCGGTTTAGATAAGTCTGGAATTATATACCGTTACTTAACGAATCTAATTAATTTTCCAAGAAGACTTTTAGTTACCATTTTAGTTGGCAACACACTTGTTAATGTTGCAGTTTCAATTGTTGCAGTTTCCTTAGCTATTGATATTTCAAATTATACTCACATATCTTTAGACATAGTTTTAACAATTCAGATTGTTCTAATAACCATTTTAATCTTACTCTTCGGTGAGCTATTTCCTAAAGTGATTGCTTCTAAAAATCCTTTAAAATTTGCAAAGATGATTGCTATTCCCTTAAACTATTGCAGTATTGTAATTTATCCTGTTTCCGAAATTATAACTGAAATAATTAAACTCGCATCCTCCCGCCTTAGCTATGATAAAAGTAAATCTGTATTAACCAAAGAAGAATTAATTGATTTAGCGAATATCGGCAAAGAAAAAGGCACTATTGAGGAAGATGAACATTCTCTGATAAGCAGCTTAGTTTCGTTTGCAGGATTAAGTGTAAATGAAGTAATGACACCCAGAGTTGATATAAAAGCAGTTTCTGTAGATGATGATTATAAAAAGATAGTTAGCGTGATAACAAACTCCGGACACAGCCGAATACCGGTTTATAAATATAACATCGATGAAATAATTGGGATCGTGTTTGCAAAAGATTTACTCATCTTTGTAAAGAATACGGATTTAATAAATAGTTTTTCACTTCAATCAATAATTAAAAAACCGTTATTTGTTCCTGAAACAAAACTGATCAGTGATTTGTTAAAAGAATTTCAGGAAAAGAAAATCCATCTCGCAATCGTTGTTGATGAGTACGGTGGAACTTCAGGTCTAATCTCATTAGAGGATATTATTGAAGAAGTTGTTGGAGATATTTGGGATGAATTTGATAAAGCAGAAAACCACTTAATTAAAATAAGTGATAATCAATATGTTGCGCTTGGCAAAACAAAGCTCGATGAGATAAATGAATCTTTATCCGTTAACATAGCTTTAGAAGATGATGACTATGATACACTTGGTGGATACGTACTAAATAAGGCTGGCAGTATACCTACAGAAAATTATTCTTTTATAGAATTTGATTTGAGGTTTACTGTTAAGGAAATTCAGAATAAGAGAATAAAAAAAGTTATAATAGAAAAATTAAATACTGCATCAGATAATTAGTATTTTAGCAAAGTAATTATTTTACTTTTTGAACAAAGTTTTGAAAGATCATTATGAAAAATGAAAGAAAAACTGAAATAAGAGTTGGACTTACTGTTCTTATTGGAATTTTGGTTTTTATTTGGATTTTAGGATGGGCAAAGAATTTCTCAATAAAATCTAACGAACACGTCATAAAAGTAAGATTCATTAATGTATCCGGACTTGAAATTGGCGATCAGGTAACTGTAAACGGTCTGCGTAAAGGTTACGTTAAGGAGATGATAGTAGAACCAAATAATGTTCTGGTAGAATTATCCATTGAAAATGATGTTCAGTTGAAAGAAGATGCATCATTTGCAATTTCTATGCTTGATCTAATGGGTGGAAAAAAAGTTGAAGTTTTTCCCGGATCTTCTCTAACCGCATATGATAATAGCAAAATTAGTGAAGGCACTTTTTACGCTGATATTCCTTCAGTTATGTCATTGTTTGGATCCGTGCAGGATGATTTAATTACAGTGTTAAAGGATGTTAAAATCTCTCTTCACTCATTAAATAAATATCTTACCGATGATAAACTTAGCTCCGATGTGAAAGCATCAATGAAAAACTTGAGTTTACTCACTGAAAAATTAAATGTTATGCTGTCTGAGAATAGAGATGATATACGAGCATTAACACAGAACGCTGTGGAGCTTACTGAAACAAGTAACAAATTTCTTTCTAGTAACAAAGAAAATATCGATCAACTTTTTGTTGATTTGAAAAACGTTGTTCAGAAAAGTGATACTTTACTTTCCGATTTAAATACTCTCACAAAAGAAACAATGAATCAGCAGAACAATGTTGGTAGACTATTATATGATGAGAACATAATTAATGATCTTAAACTCACTCTTAAGCAGGTAAATGAATTAACTTCAATTCTTATAGACCAACTTAAAAATGATGGGGTAAATGTAGATGCAAACATTTTCTAAAATAATTTTACTTCCATTCATCGTATTATTTTTCTCTTACAATTCCTTCCCAGAATCAAAAGATCCGGTACGTGGTAAAAATGGAATGGTTGTTTCAGC
>Ga0105090_10001833_pt1 | contig 11600 bp, 11 predicted proteins | sample PPLLak3March2015_FD_79110 | JGI IMG/M metagenome (GOLD analysis project Ga0105090, IMG submission 79110) | Freshwater sediment microbial communities from Prairie Pothole Lake near Jamestown, North Dakota, USA - PPLs Lake P7 Core (1) Depth... | ecosystem: Environmental > Aquatic > Freshwater >... | reverse complement strand
CTGGCCGTCGACCAGCATGTGGCGCAGGCTGAAGTCCTGCGCCATGCGCACGATGGTGTCGTAGACCGCGGTGTCGCCGTGCGGGTGGTACTTGCCGATGACATCGCCGACGATGCGCGCGCTCTTCTTGTAAGGCCGGTTCCAGTCGTTGTTCAGCTCGTGCATCGCGAACAGCACGCGTCGGTGCACCGGCTTCAGGCCGTCGCGCGCGTCGGGCAGGGCGCGACCGACGATCACGCTCATCGCGTAGTCGAGGTAGGACCGCCGCATCTCCTCTTCGAGGCTGATGGGCAAGGTTTCTTTCGCAAACTGGGTCATGCGGCGCCGAGGAAGAGAAAGCTCGGCCCGATGGAGCCGGCCGCGCGCAAGCGCGCTGGAGGGCGGATTCTAAGTGCGCAGCTCTGTAGCACCCGCGCAACAACGACGAGTGCAACTGGCGGCTCTGGCGCCAAAATGCAGCTCAGCCGGCACCGTATGGCACAATGAGTTTGTCGGTGGCGGGGTGCCCGCCCGAGTGGGGTTCGAGACCATTCATCACGATTTTGAGTGTGGACATATCGCAGGAAACTGCGGCTTTCCTTGAGAGGACAACCATGAAGAAACTGAATAAGGTGGCGGTGCTTGTGGCATCGCTTGCGCTCGCGGCTCCGATGATGGCGCTGGCGCAAACGCCGACTGCCGCAGAGTTCCAGGCCGCCTCCGGCGCCGACCAATGGCGCGATTCGAGCGGCTCTCCTTGGATGGATGGCCCAGGTACTGAGTGCTGGCGCAACTCAAGTTGGACGCCGGCCACGGCCTACCCGACTTGCGACGGCGCTGCCAAGCCGCCGCCGCCGGCGCCTGCTCCCGCACCGCGTGCTGCTGCGCCGGCCGCTGCACCTGCTCCCGCTCCGGCCCCCGCGGCCCCGGCCGCTGCCGCTGCACCGCGTCCTGCCGCCCAGAAGGTGACCTACGCCGCAGATACCTTCTTCGACTTCGATAAGTACGTCATCAAGCCCGAAGGTAAGGCCAAGCTCGACGATCTGGTCGACAAGACCAAGGGCATCGCGCTGGAAGTCATCATTGCCGTCGGCCACACCGACAACATCGGTTCTGTCGAGTACAACCAGGGCCTGTCCGAGCGCCGTGCCAATGCGGTCAAGGACTACTTGGTGAGCAAGGGCATCGAGAAGAACCGCGTGTACACCGAAGGCAAGGGCTTGAAGAACCCGATCGCCAGCAACAGCACCGCTGAAGGCCGGGCCAAGAACCGCCGCACCGAGATCGAGGTGGTCGGTACCCGCGCCGCGCCCTGATCCAGAACCCGCGAGGGTTCTCACGGCAAACCCCGCTTCGGCGGGGTTTTTCGTTATGGGTCTGGGGGCAGCACACAATCCGACTTGGCCGGCATGTCTGCCGGTCGCGCATTCAAAGTTCAGGGGCTCGGCATGGGCAACGTGGATCCGCAGGAACTCGCCAAGTTCAGCGAGCTGGCCCACCGCTGGTGGGACGAGGGCAGCGAGTTCAGACCGCTGCACGAAATGAACCCGTTGCGCCTGGAATGGATCGATTCGCTGGCCGGCTTGCCGGGCAAGGTGGTGCTGGACATTGGCTGTGGTGGCGGAATCCTCGCCGAAGCCATGGCACGCCGCGCCGCGCAGGTGACCGGCATCGACCTGGCCAGCAAGCCTCTTGGCGTGGCCCGCCTGCATGCGCTGGAAACCGGCGTGCAGAACATCGAGTACCGCGAGGTATCGGCCGAGGCCCTGGCCGCCGAGCGGCCAGCGGCCTTCGACGTGGTCACCTGCATGGAGATGCTCGAGCACGTGCCTGAGCCGGCCTCGGTGGTACGGGCCTGCGCCACATTGGTCCGCCCGGGGGGCTGGGTGTTCTTTTCCACGCTGAACCGCAACCCCAAGAGCTTCCTGCTCGGCATCGTCGGTGCGGAGTACCTGCTCCAATTGCTGCCCCGCGGGACGCACGAATATGCGCGCTTCATCAAGCCAAGCGAACTGGCGCGCTGGTGCCGCGATGCCGGCCTGGACCTGCAGGCCAGTCGTGGCATGGAGTACAACCCGCTGACGCGGCGTTTCAGGCTGACCGACGACACCAGCGTGAACTATGTATTTGCCTGTCGCATGCGCGCGTGAACATGGTGCAAGAACGCGGCGTGCGTCGCGACTCGGTGGATGCGGTGCTGTTCGACCTGGACGGCACGCTGGTCGACAGTGCCCCGGACTTGGCCGGCGCAGCCAACGAACTGCGCGAAGCCCATGGACTTCAGGCTATGGATTACGCGCAGCTCCGACCCATGGTCGGCAGCGGCGCGCGCGGCATGCTGAATGCCGCTTTCGGCATCGGCCCGGACGACCCTCGGTTCGACGCGCTGCGCGCGGACTTCCTGGCGCGCTACGAAGCGCGCATCCTGCGCGAGACCCGTGTCTTCATCCGAATGGAGCCGGTGCTGCAGGTGCTGGAGCGCAGGCAGTTGCCCTGGGGCATCGTCACCAACAAGATTGCCCGCTTCTCGGTGCCGCTGGTCGATGGCCTGGGTCTGATGTCGCGCTGTGCGGTGCTGATCAGCGGCGACACCACGGCGCATGCCAAGCCACATCCCCAACCGCTGCTCGAGGCTGCGAGCCGGCTGGGTGTTGCGCCGCAGCGCTGCATCTATGTTGGTGACGACCGGCGTGATGTGGAGGCTGGCCGCAGTGCGCGCATGTCGACGCTGGCTGCCGCCTGGGGCTACCTGGGGCGCGATGAATCCGTGCACGACTGGAATGCCGATGCGGTGCTGGCCCATCCCGAAGAGCTCTTGAATTGGCTGGGAATGACCTAAACTCAGAGTTCTGGGGCCGACCTGGCTTCGACGCGGGTTCGGAATCGACGTAGGGCATGCCGAGCACCAGTTCGCTCGTAAATCCACTGGAAACAAAGTAACTGCGAACGACGAACGTTTCGCCCTCGCCGCTTAAAACCGGTGAGCCTCGCAACAGTTGGCCCATGGGCTGGGCCTGAAGTCGCAAGACGGAAGGCTGCGAGGTCATACACATGGGCTGCGTCCTGAGCCGGGTCACTCGGCACAGGGCAAGATCAAGTGACTGGCGTCTGGGGTAGCGTGCTGCTGCGCGACCCGGGGCGTGAGATTCAAACCAGCCAGCTACGCATGTAGAACTGCCCGGTGATGGCTTGCGGACGCGGGTTCGATTCCCGCCGGCTCCACCAGTCCCGAAGCCCCAACCACTCTCGGTTGGGGCTTTTTTTCGTCCGATTGCGCCAGAAGCCGCGAGTTGTCGCGGGTTCGTGCGGAGGGCTGCGGACTTCGTCTGTTGCCGCCACCGCGTTTTCCGCGACCGGTTTCGCTCTCTCCAGGGCCTTTATCGATCGTGCCCCAGGGCGTGGTGTAAGTCCGTGAGCCCGGAAGGGCTGAGATGCACGGCACTCAGCGCTGGCGGATTCAACTGGTCGATGCAACACACTGATTCCTGCTTAGGCAGAAGGAGTGTTGCAGATGAGGCAGCGAACTCGAACCTACTACACAGACGCTCAGAAGGCGGTGATGTGGGAGCGCTGGAAGGAAGGCTGGACGCTCCAGCAGATCGCTCAGCTGTTCAATCGGGGACACACGTCAGTGCAGGGCATCCTGTCGCGCACGGGCGGTATTCGACCGCCAGGGCGCAGCCGCGGCGCGACGGCACTGACGCTGGCCGAGAGAGAAGAGATCTCGCGCGCCATGGTGCAAGGAGAATCGATGCGTTCGGTTGCTGCACGGCTCGGGCGATCGCCATCAACAGTCAGCCGCGAGATCAAGCGCAATGGCGGTCAATCGGACTATCGAGCCACCGACGCAGACAGCGCTGCTTGGGATCGTGCACTTCGTCCGAAGCACTGCAAACTGGTCGAGAGCAGGGCCTTGGCGCGCATCGTGACCGCCAAGCTTCGGCTGCAGTGGTCGCCGGAGCAAATCGCCGGGTGGCTCAAGCATACTTATCCGAGCGACCAGAGCCAGCACGTGTCACACGAGACCATCTACCGCAGCCTGTTCATTCAATCTCGCGGCGCCTTGAAGAAGGAACTGCTGCAGCACTTGAGACGCACGCGCGGCATGCGTCGGTCTCGGCACTACACCCAGAAGACCGATACCCACGGGCAGATCGTTGGTGCCGTGTCGATCAGCGAGCGACCTGCGTGCGCCGAGGATCGCGCGGTGCCTGGTCACTGGGAGGGAGACTTGATGTTCGGCAGTCGCAACAGCCAGATCGCCACGCTGGTTGAGCGACACACGCGGTACGTCATGCTGGTAAAAGTGGGTGCCAAAGACACGACGACCGTCGTCAACGCGCTGATCAAGAATGCTCGCAAGCTGCCTCAGGAGCTCTACAAGTCGCTGACATGGGATCGAGGCAAGGAGATGGCCGGGCACAAGCAATTCACGCTCGCCACCGACATCCAGGTCTACTTCTGTGACCCACAGAGCCCTTGGCAACGCGGCAGCAACGAGAACACGAACGGCCTGCTCAGGCAGTACCTGCCCAAGGGCGTCGACATCTCGGGCTATTCACAGGCCAAGCTGAACGCTGTGGCGAGACAATTGAACGAACGGCCGAGAAAGACTCTCGGCTTCCAGACGCCGGCTGAAATGTTCAGCCAGACCGTTGCATCGACCGGTTGAATTCGCCCTGCATTGCCGCCCGCCGCCAGGCCAAGCCGACATACAGATTCTTGCAGCCTCACGCCATGAGCCTCGGGCACCATAGTCTGCCGGCCATGGCTGAACAGATGTTCACCACCATGCCGATGCCGTTCCTCGGCATGCATAGCCCGTGGCGCGACGGTGGCACGCGCTGCGTGGGGGTGGGTCGATGTGACACGGACCGGCGGGATGTGCTGCCTGTGCCCGAGGTGCCTCTACGGCCAGGCCTAAGCCAGCGGACTTGCTGCTCTATGAGCGCGAACTCGGCGCCGATGACGCGTTGATCTGGCATGCAAGGATCGTTGCAACGTCCGCCCAGTCATCATCGGCAGATTGGCTCGGTCAGTGCGGAGGTCTGGACAGCAGCGCCTCCAGCAGCGCGACCCGGAAGCGGCGGGAAAACGGACCAGACGCGCCCAGCACGGCCGCGCCGGCGTCGAAGCCCTGCATGCCATCGGACTCGGCCCGCAGCCGCTCGGCGACCTCGCGCGGCGACACCTCTGAGGCCGCGTCGACGGTGTGCAGCAAGCGCAGCGCCGGATGCAGCTGGAAGAATTCTGCCCAGTCGATCGCTCGCGGCCCGCCGTTCGCAGCCATCACGCGCAGCCGCTGCAGCAATTCGTGAGGCGTAAACAACGCGGGCAGGACGAAGGCGGGAGCGACGCGGTGGGCAAGGGTCTCGTCGACGTTGAGCGCCAACCGCTTCAGCCGGTCGTGTCGGGCGTCGTGCCATCGGCCCGTGACTTCGACCGCATACTGGGCCTCAATGGCTTCGCGCGCCAGCGACGCCAGCTTCATCGCCACTGCGCCATACAGGGCCGCGAGGTAGGTGGCCTGCATGTAACCGGCCACGTTCATGGCCGTCCGCCGTTCGAGCAGGTCCAGGATCACGCCAGTGAGGTGCTCGACGGCGTCCACGGTCGCGTCGGCCGCCCCACTGTCGCGGTGCATGCGCACGCCCGGCAGTGCGTGCAGCGTGAACATCAGTGTTGCCATCACGCTGGAGGCAACGTCGCCGTGTGCCTCGAAGGCGAGGAAGCTGTGCGCGCACATCTGCACTGGCTCCTCCAGCGCGCCGAGCTTCACCTCGCCGTTGCCACCGCCGCGCCAGGCCGCCTCGATCATCGTGACACCTCGCCGCGACGCCTCGCGTACCCAGGTAGCGTCGTCGCCGGGCGTGACGGCAAGGCCGATCCTGTGGCGGATCGCGTAGAAGCGCCCGCGCGGCAGCGACCCTGCCGTAATCAGGACATCGCCGCTGGTGATGAATGCCTGCCACAGCGGTGACGCGTGCAGGTCCAACGGCGCCGGCGCGACCTCATACACCGGGCCCGCGCTTGCCGGCGGGGGCTCAGGCGTCGACTGACCTCGGTCCTTGCCGATGAACACGTAGACTGGCGGCCGCCCTCCCGACGCATGCACGACCCGGTTCCAGCCCTCGACATGACCTAGGCGGCCGCCGGTGGCGAGATCCGCGGTGGCGACGCCGAATGCCGGATCGCGCTGAAGCAGGGACCGGCAAGCCGCGTCCCACTGGCACTGCGCGACCCAGTGCCCCCAGATCATCGCCCGATCATCGCCTCGGCCACTACCATCACCTTGGCGGCTTCGACTTCGGCCTGCGGAGGCACTGCTCCGGCATCGACGAAGGCCTCGAAGAGTGCGTCGCGCGCGGCCCCCTGCGCCTTGGCATCGGGCCCGTGTTCACGCAGCGTCCGGACCGACTCGTCGAAGTCGAACCGTGCCTTGTCTAAGACCAAGTCGGGGCCGGACCGTAGCTGCGTCAGCAGCGCACGCGTCTTTTCACCATGGCGCGTCGCCGCGGCGTCAAGGCCCAAGCCCTTCAGGTAGCCGTCGGCGTACTTCTTAAGCAGGTAGAGCGCCACCGCCACGAGCGTAGTCTCGGCGAGGAAATAGCGCTCGCCGTCCTGGCTGACGAGCAGCGTAGCCGACGGCCTGTCAAGCTGCATCCCCAGTGCTTCGACTTCGTCCATCGCGACTCCGTGCCACTTGGCGCGCCACTGCGCCATGCCGCCTGTTTACGCCATCGGGAGCACGAACGCAAGCTGGACCGGCGGCGCTGTCCGGCATGGCCCGTCGCCACCCGCCCGATGGCAACATCGGTGTGATGTTCGCGCTCCGCTTAGGGAGTTCCTCCAAGCGCCTGCGTTCAAGTCCGAACGTCGGCTCTACGGCAACGAGATTAGGTTACCGAATGTCTCTTCAGGGTCGACTGCGGGTCGACGCGATCGTGAACTCGATGCCGTAGACCTGCCGGTCGAACAGGCATCCCATGCAGCTGCCGAACGGTTGCGCCACGTCCCGGCCATCAGAGGTCGGTCATGACCGGCGGCTACCCGGCGGCGGATCTCGCCGCTGCCGTCACGGAAGATGTAGGAGTTCTGGCGCTGGTGTGCGACGACCTTTCCTTCGACCGTGAAGTATCTTCCCAGTCGGGCCTGGCGCAGCTGCGCCACCGTCGTAACCGGGGCGACCGCTCCGGGGCCTGTGAACTGCGCGTGTGCCGTCACAGCGAACAAGCTGCCCAATCCCAGAATGCCATGGTCCCCTCTCGTGCTGGTGTGAGTGCCGTGCGCCAGCTTGCAACTGGCTTGGATGTGCGGCAGCGCACAGACGCAACAAGCACTGCGGCATACAAGGGGCTTCGCCACGGCCTACGGCTGGCCTGTGCTTTCACGGGCGCCTGTGAGCTGAGGCTTCGCGCTCGGGCCGCATCGCTTCGTCGACGTCGGAACGCCAGGGCTCGCGCTACTGCTACGCCCGGCCGCGGCATCTTCCCGTATCGAGAGCCCCGCATGAGCACCGTACTGTCCCCCGAGTTGCTGCATCAGATGGACGCGTACTGGCGCGCCGCAAATTACCTGTCGGTCGGCCAGATCTATCTGCGCAGCAACCCGCTGCTCGACACGCCATTGCGCCTGGAGCACATCAAGCCGCGCCTGCTGGGCCATTGGGGCACGACGCCGGGCCTGAACCTGGTCTACGTGCACCTGAACCGGCTAATCAAGGCGCACGGCCTGAACATGATGGTCGTCGTCGGCCCCGGCCATGGCGGGCCGGGCATCGTCGCGCACAGCTACCTGGAAGGCACCTACACCGAGCACTACCCGGCCATCGAGCGCAATCGAAATGGCCTGCAGCGGCTGTTCCGCCAGTTCTCCTGGCCGGGCGGCATCCCCAGCCATGTGGCGCCGGAAACGCCGGGCTCGATCCACGAAGGCGGCGAACTCGGCTACGCGCTGGTGCATGCCTTCGGCGCCGCCTTCGACAACCCGGATCTCATCGTCGCCTGCATCGTCGGCGACGGCGAGGCCGAGACCGGCCCGCTGGCTGCGAGCTGGCATTCGAACAAGTTCCTGAACCCGGTGCATGACGGTGCGGTGCTGCCGATCCTGCACCTCAACGGCTACAAGATCGCCAACCCGACCGTGCTGGCGCGCATCGGCAATGAGGAGCTGGCGCAACTGATGCGCGGCAACGGCTGGGAGCCGCACTTCGTCGAAGGCGATGAACCCGCAGCGGTCCATCAGCAACTGGCGGGCACGCTCGATGCGCTGCTGGTGCAGATCCAGCAGATCCAGCAGGCAGCACGTGCGCTGCCGCCGGGCCAGCGGCCCGGGCGCCCTCGCTGGCCGATGATCGTGCTTCGCACGCCCAAGGGCTGGACCGGGCCGAAGACGGTCGACGGCAAGCAGGTCGAGGGCAGCTGGCGCTCGCATCAGGTGCCGATCGCCGAGTTCAAGACCGAGGGGCACGTCCAGCAACTCGAAGACTGGTTGAAGAGCTACCGCCCTCATGAGCTGTTCGACGAACACGGGCGTCTGCGCGACGAACTGGCGGCGCTGGCGCCCAGTGGCCGCCAGCGCATGGGTGCCAACCTGCACGCCAACGGCGGTGCGCTGCTGCAGCCGCTGTCGATGCCGTCCATTCACGAGCATGCGGTGGTGGTGCGCCCGCCTGGCGCCGCCGATGCCGAATCGACCCGCGTGCTGGGCGGCTTTCTGCGCGACGTGATGAAGCTCAGCGCGGGCAAGCGCAACTTCCGCCTCTTCGGGCCGGACGAGACCGCATCGAACCGCTTGCAGGATGTCTACCAGGTGTCGGGCAAGCAGTGGATGGCCGAATACGAAGAAGGCGACACCGACCTCAGCGCCGACGGCCGCGTGATGGAAGTGCTGAGCGAGCACCTGTGCCAGGGCTGGCTCGAAGGCTACCTGCTCAGCGGCCGGCACGGCTTCTTCTCGTGCTACGAGGCCTTCATCCACATCGTCGATTCGATGCTCAACCAACATGCCAAGTGGCTAAAGGTGTGCGGGCACATCCCCTGGCGCAAGCCGATCGCCTCGCTCAACTACCTGCTCACATCCCACGTCTGGCGACAGGACCACAACGGTTTCTCGCACCAGGATCCCGGCTTCATCGACCATGTGGCCAACAAGAAGTCGGAGGTGGTGCGCATCTACCTGCCGCCCGATGCGAACTGCCTGCTGTCGGTGGCCGACCACTGCCTGCGCAGCAGCAACTACATCAACGTCATCGTCGCCGGCAAGCAGGCGCAGCCGCAGTGGCTGGACATGGATGCCGCCGTGCGCCACTGCACGGCCGGCGCCGGCATCTGGGCCTGGGCCAGCAACGACGCGGGCGAACCCGACGTGGTGATGGCCTGTGCCGGCGACGTGCCCACGCTGGAAGCGCTGGCCGCGGTGATGCTGCTGCGCGAGTACGTGCCGGACATCCGCATCCGCTTCGTCAACGTCGTCGACCTGATGGTGCTGCAGCCGCGCACCGAACACCCGCACGGCCTGGAAGACCACGACTTCGACGCCCTGTTCACCATCGACAAGCCGGTGATCTTCGCCTTCCACGGCTATCCGTCGCTGATCCACAAGCTGAGCTACCGGCGCCGCAACCACGACAACATCCATGTGCGCGGCTACAAGGAGGAAGGCACGACGACGACCCCCTTCGACATGGTGGTGCTGAACAACCTGGATCGCTTCCAGCTCGCGCTCGATGCCATCCGCCGCATCCCGCGGCTGGCGCAGCGGGTGGAGGCGGAGACCGCGCGCTACTGGGCGACGATCGAACGCCACAAGCGGTACATCGGCGAACACGGCGACGACCTGCCGGAGATCCGCGACTGGCGCTGGAGCGCATGAGCATCTGCAAGCCGCCGCGGCGATGAACGCGCCCGAGCGTGCGCTGCCACCGCCGCCCGCACCGGCCCCCTCGGCTGCGTCCGAGCCCTGGCACGCCCGCAGCGCCGCACAGGCGCTGCAAGCCCAGTCGGTCGAGCGCGGCGCCGGCCTGAGCCACGACGAGGCCGCCGCACGCCTGGCGCAACACGGCCGCAACAGCCTGCCCGCGGCGCGACGGCGCGCGCCTTGGCTGCGCTTTGCACTGCAGTTCCACAACCCGCTGATCTACGTGCTGCTGGCCGCGGGCGCCATCACCTTCGCCCTGGACGACCTGGTGGATGCGGGCGTCATCCTTGGCGTGGTGCTGATCAACGGCCCCACCGGCCTTTGTGGGTGAGTCGCAGGCGGGCTCTCGCTGAGTTGATCGCGTCGCCCTGAAGCTGCAAGTCACAGCGAATCGCCATGAAGCTGACGCTCGCAAACGCTGAGTGCCAGCCAGGTCCCGACGGTCGCGACTGACTGGCACCACCACTTGCGGTGTTGAGAACGGCGATTTGCGGTGCCGCATGGAAGTGCATCCGGCTGGTTGTCCTACAGCCTCTCGGCCTTTCGAAGGACACCGCTGATGCGGTAGCAGCCGTAAAAGAGCTCTAGGGCCTATCGAGCCTCGTGCTCGTTTTAACTTCCCGAGGAAACCCAAATGAACTCACCCACCACTCTGCCGTTGAACACCGCCCGTGCCGATGAAGACCTTGCCGAGCAGGCGCGTCCAGGCCATGGCATTCCGTCGCAGGATCCAAACCCCGCGGCACAGATTGCGCTGGAGCCCGAGGAAGCCGAGCGCGAGGCCAAGTCTGTGATGACGGGTGGCGCCGTTGTGGGCGGCGCGGCCGTCGGCGCCACCATCGGTGTCGCTGTCGGCGGCCCCGTGGGTGTGGTGGTGGGTGGCACGTTGGGTGCCGTTGTCGGCGCACTGGGTGGCGTCGCCGCTGGCACATTGATGAACCCGGGAGATTCGACCAGCGCTGGGCAAATTGCGCCGCACGCATAAATCACCTTGGCAGAAGGCACCATGAAAGACAGACCAAGGGGCTTCGAGCCGATCGATCCGGGCCGCGTGAATCCAATGGATCCGATTGAGATGGACTACTGGTGCAACCAGTTTGATTGCGATTTATCCCAGTTGAATGCCGCCGTCGTGCGGGTGGGTGAGCATGTGACGGAAGTCCGCCAGGAGCTTAATCGCTCGGGGATCCCCAACCACTGACTCCGACGCGCATAAACGCCGGTCACGGACGAATCATGAACACCGTTGCGCAGATTCTCGGCGCCAAACCCGACCAGACCGTCTACACCATGGAGCCGAGCGCCTCGGCCCACGAGGCTGTGTGCTTGATGGCCGAGAAGAACATCGGTGCGCTGGTGGTGGTGGAGCACGGCCAGGTCGTTGGCCTCGTCTCGGAGCGCGACTATGCGCGCAAGCTCGTGCTCATGGCCCGCTCGCCGATGGACACACTGTTGGGCGCCATCATGTCGAGCCCCGTGATGTACGTGCGCCCGGACCAAACAAGCGACGAGTGCATGGCGCTGATGACACAGAACCGGATGCCCCACCTGCCGGTGATGGACGGCGGACAGTTGATTGGTCTCATCTCGATCGGAGACTTGGTCAAGGCCACCATCTCCGAGCAGCAGTTCATCATCGAGCAACTCGAGCACTACATCACTGGGCAGCGGGACTGACGCCAGGCGGCGTCGGCACAGCTGTG
>Ga0105090_10001831_pt1 | contig 11605 bp, 9 predicted proteins | sample PPLLak3March2015_FD_79110 | JGI IMG/M metagenome (GOLD analysis project Ga0105090, IMG submission 79110) | Freshwater sediment microbial communities from Prairie Pothole Lake near Jamestown, North Dakota, USA - PPLs Lake P7 Core (1) Depth... | ecosystem: Environmental > Aquatic > Freshwater >... | reverse complement strand
TCCGACGCCAGCTTGCGGCGGATGCGGCCTGGCGCGCGGTGCTGCCGCTGCTGCTGATCGCACCCTTCATGGCCGTGGCCGCCGCCTGGCTGACGTCGCTGGCACTGCGTCCGCTGCGGCGTGTGGCCGACGACGTGCGCCAGCGCGACGAGCAGTCACTGCAGCCGCTGCCCGCCGACGGCCTGCCCGACGAGGTGGCGCCGTTGGTCACGTCGCTGAACGCGCTGCTGCAGCGCTTGGGCCAGTCGCTGGACACGCAGCGCGCCTTTGTCGCCGATGCGGCGCACGAGCTGCGCTCGCCGCTGACGGCGCTGAAGCTGCAGTTGCAGCTGTTCAAGCGCGCCGGCAGCGACGCCGAACGTGCCGCCGCGGCCGAGGCGCTGGCTGCTGGCATCGACCGCGCGGCGCGGCTGGTGGAGCAGCTGCTGACGCTGGCGCGCACCGAGCCCGGCGCTGCCGGCACGCCGTTGCAGCGGCTCGACCTGAGCGAGCTGGTGCGCGAGGCCGTGGCCGACACCGTGCCGCTGGCGCTGGCCCGCGGCACCAGGCTGGAGCTGCTGGCCGATGCGCCGGTGGCCATCGACGGCGACCGTGCCGCCTTGAGCGCGCTGGTGCGCAACCTGGCCGACAACGCAGTGCGCTATTCGCCACCTGGCGCGCGTGTCGAGCTGCGGGTGACTGCGACCGACGGCGCGCCCATGCTGCAGGTGGACGATGCCGGGCCGGGCATTCCGCCGGCCGAGCGTGAGCGTGTGTTCGACCGTTTCTACCGCCGCGGCCTGGCCGACGAGCCCGGCACCGGCCTGGGCCTGGCCATCGTGCGCGGCGTGGCGCAGCGCCACGGTGCCACTCTGGTGCTGGACGATTCGCCGCTGGGCGGGCTGCGTGTCACGCTGCGTTTTGGCGCGGCACGGTCTATCTGATCGAGCGCGATGTCCACCGCGCCGCTGACCCACCACCAGATCATCGAACTGGTCGAGCCTTTCTCGCGCCAGGGGCTGCATATCGACCTGGCGGCCAGCGACCGGCTGCGACGTCAGCTGTGCTTTCGCAGCATCGAGCATGCAGGCGAGCCCGCACTGCGCGAGACGCTGCAGCTAGACGGCAGCGGCACCGACTGGTGGCAGCTGACACGCACGCTGGCGGCCATCGACAGCGCCGGCATGCCGCAGGCGCAAGTGGTCTGCAGCGGCACCCAGCCCGGCGCGCTGCTGTCCGCGGTGCTCGGGGTCGATGCCGGCCGTTGCCTGCGCTTCGGCCCGGGCTGGGTCATCGCGCGCAGCTACTGGCGCGCGCCCAGCCCGCAGGCCGAGCCGGTGCTGACCGAAGGCAGCGTATCGGTGCAAGGCATGAGCCTGCAGATCACCGTGCCTTCGACCTCGGGCGTGTCGGCGTCGCTCGTGCTGGAACCCGCGGCAGCCGAAACGTTCGACCTGCCGCAGGACCTGCTGGCCGTGCTCGGCTGGAACTGGGCGCCACTGCAGCGCGCCGGCGGCATCTGGAAGTCGCGCGTGCGGCTGCGCCGCCGCGGTCGCGAGCGCACCGCCGATGCCGAACTTGCGCTGGACCGTGCGGCCGCGCACCTGGCCAGCACGCTCGCTGCGCCGCCCGGCCGCTTCCATGACCAGCACCGGCGCGCACGTTGGGGCGTGGTGCTGCGCCGCCTGCTGCCCACGCTGACGGCGCTGAGCCTGCTGGCCACGGTGGCGCTGCTGCCGCGCCTGGGCATGGACCGGATCGAAGGCGCCTGGACGCTGCTCTATCACGTGCCTACCTTGCTGCTGGCGGGCGCCTTCATGCTGCAGGAGATGCCGCGTTTCGAAATCCCCCCGTGGCCGCGCCGATCGGCGGCGCTCGACTGGCGGGTGGTGCCACCGGCCCCGCACGGCGGTCTTGGGGGCTCGAGCAGGCCCGTGTGACGGCGGCGTCGGCCGGGCGCCACTAGCGACGCGTCAGCCTTCGATGGCGAAGCTCAAGCCCGCACGCGCTTGCAGGCGCCGCACCAGCTCCAGGCCCATCGCCGCGCCCGGCGTCCAGATGCCGCCGCCGGCCATGTCGTGGCCGGTGTCCTGCGCCAGGCACAGTGCGCTTTCGCTGATGAGCTTGCAGGTCGAGCCGTAGCCCGGGTCACGGTCGCCGCGCACCACCGCGTGCAGCCGTTGGCCCTGGGCCGTGTCGCCGACGAACAGCACTTCGTAGCGGCCGCTGTCGCGTTCGCGCTGGCTCGGCCCCTGGCCCGGCTTGGGCAGCACGAAGCGGCGCAGCAGTTCCCGCGCCGGTGCGAAGCCCAGTGCCGCGGCCTGCAGCCGGGCCGTGCGCGCCATGGCCCTGGCGTGGCCTTCGCTGCGCGCCAGCATGCGCTCGTCGTAGACGAAGTCGCTGCCCCAGGCGTGGCCGCGCAGCGCGTTCGTGCGGTGCACGTTCTTGGTGTTGATGGCGGCCATGACGAAGGGCCCGGTCCACGCCGCGGCGGCCTCGTCATACGCAGCGGAATCGCCCTCGGGCTGCGCCGGGCCGCGAAAGCCCGGCGTCAATGCAAAGGGGTCGGCCAGCGTGAGCGCCAGGCTGCGATCGCGGCCGATGGCCTGCACCGTGGCCAGCGCGCTGGCCATCGTGCCGCCGGAAAAGCCGCCCTTCATCACCCGCACGCGGCCGCGCACGCGCTGCAGCGGCCGGCCGAAACGGCGCTGCGCCTCGGCCTGCAGGAACACCACGCCGAGATCGAACGGGATGGAGTCGAAACCGCAGGAGAAGACGATGCGCGCGCCGCTGGCCCGCGCCGCGGCCTCGTGCTGGTCGATCATCCGGGCCATCCACAGCGGCTCACCGCACAGATCGACATAGTCGGTGCCGGCATCGACACAGGCTTGCAGCAGCGGCTCGCCATGCAACTGGTACGGCCCGACGGTGCTGAGAACCACCCGCGCCTGCGGCGCCAGTGCGGCCAGCGCCTTTGTGTCAGTGGCATCGGCGCGCAGCAACGGCAGCGAGTCCGGTGCACCGATCTCGCGGCGCGTGGCCGCCAGCTTGTCCAGGTTGCGTCCGGCCATGGCCCAGGCGACCGTCCCGCCCATGCCATAGGTCTTGAAAAGGTAGTCGGCCACGAGCCGGCCAGTGAAGCCGGTGGCGCCGAACACGATCAGGTCGAAGGGCTTTGTCATGGTGCATCGTCGCATGCTTCGGCGTTGCCGCAACGCATGGCTTGTCTGCCGGCCCGACTTCGGCAAGACTGGCCCGGTGCCGCGGTCGCGGCCATGCCAGGAGGTACCTGACCTTGACCTTGCCCATCGTGCTGTACCTCCTCTTCGGCGCCTGCTTCGGCCTGGCCACATTCCAGTGGCGGCATTTGTTCAGCGAAGGCCCGACTCGCCGGGAAGACACCGACGCGCCCCCCGGTCTCAAGGCGCGGCTGGGCTGGTCGCTGATGTGCACCTGCCTGTGGCCGGTGATGCTGCTGACCGGCCTGCATTCCTGGTGGATCCTGTGGCGCCGCCGGCGCCGCTGAGCGGGGCGGCAGCTTCGTTTGCGCTCGAGCGCGGTGGGGCACCTCTACCGGCGGTATCGCCCAGGCGCAGCAGCCGACGCCAGTGGTGGCGGTCGAGCGCCGATACCTGCAAGCCGGTGAACAGGATTCTCGCGCCGAGCTTGCGCTTGACGCGCCGTTGCGGCAAGCGTTGATGCCTTAGAAGCGGCTGCGGCCGCGCACTGCCAGCGGCGAGTCGCTGTGTTGCCAGGCTGTCCGCTGCGAAGCTGGCGCTCACGTAGCTGGCGCTGTCGGAAAGTGGCATTCGTCGGCGGGTCGAGACTCTGCGGTCCATAGTCGGTGGGGCGGTCTCACTCATGCCTTTCCCCGATGGTCGCCAGCGGCGGCAGGTCGAAGAATGTCACGCGACCCCTACCAGGAACCTTCTATGCCCGCTTGGCAAGTGCAAGGCCCGACCCGCGGCACCGCGAAGTCGTGGCGAGACCTCTATCCCGAACTGCGCGAGCAGGTCGAGCGCATCAGCGCGCCTCTAGGCCGCGGCATCGCCTGGGAGGGCACCGAGATCTGGGCCTGGCGCGACCGGCCGGCGCACATTGCGCAGCTGCTGGCCGCGAACGTGGCGCGCTGGCCCGAGCGCGAGGCCTATGTGTTCCACCCCGGCGGCCAGCGCCTGAACTGGCGCCAGGTGGGCGAGCAGGTGCAGCGCGTGGCCGCGCGGCTGCACCGCGACTACGGGTTGCGCAAGGGCGACCGGCTGGGCCTGCTGACGCTGGGCTGCCCGGAATACGTGATCGCCTACCTGGCTGCGGTATCGCTGGGCGCGATCGCGGTGCCGGTGAACCTGGGCCTGACCGCGGACGGACTGGCGGCGCAGATCGACAAGGTCAAGGCCCGGCTGCTGGTGGTGTCGCCCGAGCTGTGGGCCGGCAAGCTGGAAGCGGTGCGCAGCCGCCTGCCCAGCGTGCAGGCCGTGTTCCTGACCGGAGAGTCTGCGGCCACCGGCACGCTGCCCTTTGCACAGCTCAACCGCGAAGGCCACGAAGACGCCGTGCACGAGGCCATCGACGAATGGGACGTCTGCGCCATCTCCTTCACCTCGGGCACCACCGGCGTGCCCAAGGGCACGATGGCCATGCATCTCAACGCCATCGGCTGCGCGCGCAACATCGTGGTCGCCGCCCGCGGCCTGGACGAGCAGGACATCAACATCTGCATGCCGCCGCTGTACCACAACACCGCGGTCTACACCGACTTCATGCCGGCGCTGCTGACTGGCGGCAAGTGCGTGGTGATGAGCGCCTTCGCGCCGCTGGATGCCATCCATCTGGTCGAATCCGAGCGCGCCACCTGGGCGGTGGCCGCGCCGATCATGCTGTGGATGATGATGAACCACCCCGATTTCGCCAAGCACGACTGCAGCACGCTGAGGAAGATCCTGTTCGGCGGCCATGCCGCATCCGAGACCTTCATCAACCAGCTGAAGGCCTGCTTCGACCCGGTGGCCATGGTCAACGGCGGCAGCGTGTCGGAGAGCACCGCGCTGGGCTTCGCGCTGCCCACCGAGGACGCGATCCGCAAGATCACCAGCTGCGGCCTGGCCACGCCGATCTGCGACATCGCCATCTTCGACGACGAAGGCTACGAGGTGACCACGCCCAACGTCATCGGCGAGGTGGCCTACCGCGGCCAGCAGACCAATGCCGGCTACTGGGACGAGCCGGGCAAGACGGCCGAGGTCTTCCGCAAGGACGGCTTCGTGCTCAGCGGCGACTGGGCCAAGATCGACGAGGAGGGCTACCTCTGGCTACTCGACCGCAAAAAGGACATGGTGGTGCGCGGCGGGCAGAACGTCTATTGCATCGAGGTCGAGAACAAGCTCTTCCTGCACCCGGCGGTGCTGCGCGCCGCGGTGGTGGGGGTGCCCGACCACGTGTTCAGCGAGCGGCTGAAGGCGGTGCTGGTGCTCAAGCCAGGGCAGACATTGACGCCGCAGCAGGTGCGCGAGCATTGCGCCGCGCTGCTCGCGCCCTACGAGGTGCCCGAATACGTGGTCTTCGCACAGGCGCTGCCCACCAACGCGGCGGGCAAGACGCTGAAGCCACCGCTGGTGGATTTCTGGGGCGACGCGCTCGACGGCGCCGAGGCCCGGTTGGCGGCCTTCTCCACCAGCATGCCCGAGGCGCTGCTCGACAAGCCGCAGCTGAAGCTGGACGGCGACGTGCTGACGCCGCGCGCGGCGCTCGAGGCGGTTCGCGCGGGCAACGCCCTCGGCCAGCGGCTGGCGCAGGCGATCAGCGGGGCCGGTGTCATCGCGCTGACCAAGCCGGACGAGGCTCGGTTCCGGGCCTGAGCAAGCGGCGCCTCGGCGGCAGGGCTGGGAGCAATGCCCGAGACGGGCTAAGCTTGGCCGCTTGCCGCGACGCCGGCGGCCCGACGCCAAGGGAGAAAGAGTGAAAAGCAGCTTCTATCGCCGCCCGAATGCGGCTTTCTTCAGCTATTCGAGCCGAGACGATGCGCTGGCGCGCGCTGTCGTCGGCTGGCTACAGGATTGCGCCAAGCTGGGCGTGTGGTACGACGCCAAGGATCTCGCGGCCGGACGCTCGACGGCGTCGGCGTTGCGAGAGGCCGTGGGCGATTGCCGCGCCTACGTGCTGCTGGCCACGCAGAACTCGCTGCGCTCGAACTGGGTGGCCTTGGAGCGCGAGGTCGCCGAACAGCAAAGCGCCGAATTCAACGGCTTCAAGGTCATCGCGGTGGTCACCCCGGATGTGCTGAACGACGACATCCCGGAGTCGCTGCAGGGCATCACCCGCATCCAGCTGCCCGGCTCGGCGCTCGACGGCCGTACGGCGGCCAAGCTGTTGAGCAGCCTGCGCCCGGAGCCAGGGGCCAGGCACAGCGAGGACGATGTCTTCGTCACGCGCACCTGGAAGGAAGATGAGCCGGCTTCACAGTTCGCCGACGCGACTTGCCGCAAGCTCGCGACACAAGGCTTCCGACTGATCGGCGACGAGCCCCGCAGCGACGATGATGAGCAACGGCTGCGCGACATCATCTCCAGCTGTGCCGCCTACCTGGCACTGATCCCGCCGCGCGAACCGGACGAGCTGAAGTGGCTGCTGAAGGACCTGAAGGTGGCCAGGAGTTGCGGTCTGCCCCTCGTGATCCTGGCCGACGCCAAGACCATTGCCCAAGAGGCGCAAGGCTTGCTGAAGACGGATACGGGCGAGGTCGTGAATTTCGGTGGCGCCCTGGCCGTGATCCCGGTGGATATGTCCGGCGGCGCACCCGACGCCGCAGGCCGAAACGGCATCGACAAGGCCGTCTCTCTGATCAGCGAGGCGGGCCGGCGGGGCCCGCTGAACCCGTATTCGGTGTTCTACGCGGCGCCGCCCGGGCGGCTGTCGCAGGAAGAGCGCGGCGACATCGACCGCATCGTGAGCAGCATCACGGGCCGCCGCTGCATCTACCCGGACGACATCGACGGCGCCGGCGCCTACGAGCGCACGGTCCGCGCGATCAGCGACTCGGTACTGACCATCGCCGACGTCGCCAGCGACAGTGGCGATGGCTGGGTCTACGCGGGCGTGGCCAGTGGCGCGCGGCGGCGCATAGACTTCGTCACGCCCGAGGCCGAACTGCGCAAGCCGGCGCTGTTCAACACCTTCAAGGCGCGACCCTATGCCTCGCACGTCGAGCGTCTGGGCCATCTGCACGCCGCGCTGTACACGCATCGGCGCTTCTTTCTCGACCGCGAGGTGACGCGATGGAACTGAGCACGCACGCCGCCGCGGTGCACGACGTCGATACCGTCGTGCACGCCGTGCGCGCCTTGGGCAAGTTGGTGCTGACATTCGGTGGCTTCGGCGAACTGGGCTACGACGACGAGGCGCAGGTGCTCGAACGCTGCAGCGCTGAACTCGACCGGCATGACCCCGCGAGCACGCTCGTGGCCACCGGCACGTTGGTGACCGAGGGCTTTCGCACCGGCATCGCGATGGTCTACGCGCTGGCCAAGGCGCGCGGCTTCCAGACCGTGGGCATCCACCCGTCGGTGGCGTTGCACCACCCGAAGCGCCACGCCATCGCTCCCGGCGTGGACCACGTCTTCCTCGTCGAGGACGCCACCTGGGGGGGCGCCGACGAGGCCGGCATGCCTTCGAATACCCTGCAGGTGCTGCTTGCGGTGTCCGACGAATTCATCGTGTTCGGCGGCGGCCAGCACACCGCGCACGAGTTGCTCGCCTTCCTGAACGCTGGAAAGTCGGTGCGCTTCCACGACGCACCGATGAATCGTGCGACCACCGACCGCTGGTGTCGCGACAGCGGCGTGCGCATCAGCGACTATCGCGGCGCTGCCTTTCACGTCTGGCGCAACCGGCATGCCGATGCCTGAAGTGGCTTGCTCGACGCCGGTGCTCGACCTGATGCCGGCTTATGCCGACGCGCTGGCGGCCGGTGCCGCCGACAAGGCGGCACTGTTTGCGCGCTGGATCGCCGCCGACGCGACGGGCACCTTCTTGGACATCGGCTGCGGCCCGGGCACCGTCGCCGCGCGCCTGGCTGCTGCCCGCCCGGGCTTGCGTGTGCTCGGCATCGATGCCCACCCGGGCATGGTGGCACAGGCCGTTTCGCGCCATGGCGGCGTGCGCAACCTGGCTTTCCGAATGGGGCACGCCGACCGGCCGCTGGGCGCCGAGGCCATGGTCTGCCTGATGTCGTCGGTGCTGCACGAACTGGCGGCGCAGGGCGGGCTGGCGGCCGTGGACAGGGCGCTGCGCTGTGCCGCCGCCAGCCTGGCGCGCGGCGGGCGGCTGATCTTGCGGGACTTCGTGCGCCCGGCCGGCGCGTCGACGGCAGTCGTCTTGCGCCACGCGCGACACGACGTGCAGCGCGGTCGCAGCTTCGCTGACTTTGCGCGTGCGGCCGCCTTCGCCGTGCGCTTTGACGGCGTGCGCAGCGAGCCCGATGCGCTGAGATATTGCACCGACCTGGAAGGTGTCTATGAATACGCGTTGCGCAAGGATTGCGGCGATGCGTGGCAAGCCGAGCTCACCCAGCGCTACGCGTTCTGGACCGAGGCCGAATGCCGCGGCCTGCTGCGGGACGCGGGCCTGCGCATCGTCCACCTGGCAGTGGCCGACGATGCCTGGGTCGTCGCACATCGCCTGTGCGGCCGGCTCGGCCTGCGCGATGCAGCCACCGCAGCGCCGCTTCCGTTGCCGGCCGCCAAGCTCTTTGCCGTTGCCGAACGGGCCTGAAGCTGCGCTGCCGCGCCCCTACAGGGGGTGCGTCGCATGCCGGGCACATACCCGGAGCGGCTTGCAAGCGTGCCGCTGGCCGAGTGCTCGTTGGCAGCCGACTTGCCTTGGACGCCGCGTCGGCGCCGGCATTCACGCGTAGCGCGGCGCCCGCAATCTTCGGCATTGCGTTGGCGCAACGCACTGGGCTGGCGTCGCACCTATGCTCGAATTCATGCTGCATGGCCCGCACTCTTCAGTGGCGAGTGGGGCTCATGCGCCAACCAATCGGAGCAGTCGCAGGTCCAGCCCACCCACCGCCAACACGGTTGCGACGCGAGTTGCGCGCTGGCTGCTGGCCATGGTTGTGTGCATGCCGCACGCCCACGCAGCGATCAGCTCCTCCACCACGGCCTATTGCTTCGATTCGCTGGGCGGCATCGTCAAGACCCTTGAGGGTGCCGGTGCGGTGAGTTGCGAGTTCGAGTCGTCGAATGTTGCGCACACCGCCTCTGGAAGGGCAAGCGTCACGCTCAAGGCGGGCGAGCGCCGGGTGGGCGTGAACAGCAGCGCCAGCGCATCGCTGATGCGCGTCTACGACTACCTGCCGGCACAGACAGTCGTGCAGGGCCGTGGCCACATCAGGTTGACCGACAGCTTCGATGTGGTCGCCAAGGATTCCTTTGGCAATTCGGTCGCCGCTGGATTCATGAACGTCGACGTGCTTGCCAGTGGCGAGCTCAGCCTGGCCGGCAGCGGCGCAGGCATCAGCGGGCTGTCCTTTGCACAGTTGCGCTACGACTTCCACCTGACTTCCGCCACGGGGACCAGCGAGATCGTCAAGATCGACTATGCCGGCGCGGTGCCGTTGCAGGCCTTGCTGAGCGAGCGCATCGAATGGAAGGCTGGGGAGCGTCTGCTGCTGACGCTGGAGCTCGAGGCGGGCACCGACGCCGCGATGACCGCCGACGGCAGTGCCGAGGCCAAGGTGAACTTCGGCAACTCGCTGGACTGGCTGGGCGCGCGCAACGTTACCGATCTCAATGGTGTGCCGGTCGCCTCGTTCAGCTTGATCAGCGCCGACACTGGCGTCGACTGGGGTGTGTACACGCCGGCCGTGCCGGAGCCTGCCGCTTGGGCGTTGATGTTGCTGGGCCTGGGTTGGCTCGGCACATTGCGTCACGCACACCGTTCGCGGCCGGCGTTGCCCTAATCCTGGCTTAACCCGGGGCTAACCGGGGACTAACTGCGAATCCCTATCTTCCCAGGCATGCGGAATGTCCCGCGAACTGCCGAAGTAGGAATCCGATGAAGACCAAACCCCTGACCACCGCCTTGATCGCCGCCGGCGTGCTTGCCGTCGGTACAGCCGGAGCCTTTACCCTGCGGCCCGACCTGCTGGACAAGGCCAAGGCTGGCCTGCAGCCGGCCCAGCCCGCGGTTGCCCAGGCGGCAAGCGACCTGCAGGTGGCCGCGCTGACGACCACCGCCGCGCCCGCAGCGGTGCCGATGATCGCCGGCAACGGCCAGGTGCCCAACTACCGGGCCATCGTGCAGCAATTCGGTCCGGCCGTGGTCGGCATCACCGTGGCCGGCACGCACAAGGCCGACGGCCCCGCGCAAGGTGGCAGCCGCGGCTTGCCTCCGGGCATGGAGGACGACCCCTTCTTTCAGTTCTTCAAGGGCATTCCCGGCTTCGGCCAGGGCGGCCCGCGTGGTGGTCAGGGCGGCATGCCGCAGCAGCCGTTCCGCGGCCAGGGCTCGGGCTTCATCATCAGCGACGATGGCCTGATCCTGACCAATGCGCACGTGGTGCGTGACGCCAAGGAGGTGACGGTCAAGCTCAGCGACCGCAGCGAATACGCGGCCAAGGTGCTGGGTAGCGACCCGGTCACCGACGTGGCCGTGCTGCGCATCGACGCCAAGGGCTTGCCCACGGTGCGCCTGGGCGACCCCAAGCAGCTGGCCGTGGGTGACCCGGTGCTGGCCATCGGCGCGCCCTTCGGCTTCGAGCAGACGGCCACGCAGGGCATCGTCAGCGCCAAGGGCCGTTCGCTGCCCGGCGACGCGGTGGTGCCCTTCATCCAGACCGACGCGGCGGTGAACCCCGGCAACTCGGGCGGCCCGTTGTTCAGCGGCAACGGCGAGGTCATCGGCATCAACGCGCAGATCTACTCGCAAACCGGCGGCTACCAGGGCCTGGCCTTCGCCATCCCGATCGACGTGGCGCTGAAGATCAAGGACCAGATCGTCGCCACCGGCAAGGCCAGCCACGGCCGCCTGGGCGTGACCGTGCAGGACCTGAGCCAGCCGCTGGCCGAATCCTTCGGCCTGAAGCGCCCGGACGGTGCGCTGGTCTCGCAGGTGGCGCCGGGCAGCGCCGCCGCAGCGGCCGGGTTGAAGGCGGGCGACGTCATCACCCATGTCAACGGCGAGGCGCTGGCGCGCTCGGGTTCCCTGTCCAGCGTGATCGGCATGTCGGCGCCTGGCGAGAAGGTTCGCTTGAGCGTCTGGCGCGATCAGAAGGCCATCGACCTCGAAGCCAAGCTGGGCGGCGCTACGCCGGCCGACGAAGCGGTGGCCGATGCCGGCGACGCCGCGCAGGGCCCGCGCCTGGGCCTGTCGCTTCGCCCGCTGCAGCCGACCGAGAAGCAGCAGGCCAAGGTCGAGGGCGGCCTGGTGGTCGAACAGGTGAGCGGCGCCGCGCAGCGCGCGGGCATCGAAGCCGGTGACGTGCTGCTGGCCATCAACGGCAAGCCGGTGAGCTCGATCGAGCAGATCCGCGGCGTGCTGAAGAACCAGCCGAAGAGCGTGGCGCTGCTGGTGCAACGCCAGGGCAACCAGATCTTCGTGCCCGTGCCGCTGGGCTGAGAGCGGACGC
>Ga0105090_10001829_pt1 | contig 11611 bp, 9 predicted proteins | sample PPLLak3March2015_FD_79110 | JGI IMG/M metagenome (GOLD analysis project Ga0105090, IMG submission 79110) | Freshwater sediment microbial communities from Prairie Pothole Lake near Jamestown, North Dakota, USA - PPLs Lake P7 Core (1) Depth... | ecosystem: Environmental > Aquatic > Freshwater >... | reverse complement strand
TCCGCGATGAAACCGTTGTTTGCGCGGTGTGCAGGCGCTGAACGAATGGCTCGGTTGACCGGCGGCGGTCTGCGGGCCGCGGTCGCGGCGCTCGTCTCGCTCGCGCTGTTCCTGTTCGCGCCCGCCGGCGCTGCGCTCGCGGCGGGCGGTGGGGGTGCCTGCCAGGGCACTGTCTACCTGACGCTCGATACCGGCAGCATGCGCGACGCCGAACTGATCGCCGACATCCTGAAGCGGCACCAAGTGCGTGCGACCTTCTTTCTGGCCAACGAGCGCACCGTCGGTGGCGACCACGCGCTCGACGACGGCTGGCGCGACTGGTGGCGCGCGCGCGCGGCCGAGGGCCATGCCTTCGGGTCGCACACGATGGACCACGTCTACTTTCTCGGCTCGGCCGGTGAGCAGTCCCGGGTGCGCCCCCAGTTTGGCGCGCAGGCTGGCCGCGAACTGCGCTGGGACGCTGCCGCAGTCTGCGCCGAGATCGCACGCGTCGATGCGCGATTCCGTGCGTTGACCGGCCGTTCGCTCGACCCGCTGTGGCGGGCGCCCGGCGGCAGGCTGCCCGAGGCGGTCGGCCGCATCGCGGCGGGCTGTGGCTGGGCCCATGTGCCATGGACGCCGGCCGGCTTTCTCGGCGACGAACTGTCGTCGGAGCGCTATCCGAACGACCGGCTGCTCGCGCAGCAACTGAAAGCCATCGGCGATGGCGACATCCTGCTGGCCCATCTGGGCATCTGGTCGCGTCGCGATCCGTATGCGCCGATGCTCGACCCGCTGATCGCCGGGCTGAAGGCTAGAGGGTTGTGCTTCGCGACGATTCCGGAGCACCGGCAGTGGCGCAACCGGGTGAAGGGATGAGCTTCAGGGGGATGAAATGATTGACGGCCTGGTCGATGGTCTCGCCGCCTTCTTGTCCCTGGCGCAGCAGTGGCTGTTCGAGGGCGCGGTGCAGCCGCTGCTGTTCGCAATCGGCGCGATGCGCTGGCAGGAAGACGCTTTCGATGCGACCGAATGGTTCGTCATCGGCGCGCTCGAGGTCGCGGTGCTGGCGGTCGTGCTCGGCGCGGCCCAACGGCTGTGGCCGGCCGAAGCGCTGACCGATCGCGTCGCCGTGCGCACCGACGTCGTCTACACGCTGCTGCACCGGCTCGGCGCGGTGCCGGTGGCGGTCTTCTTCATGGTCACGCCACTGTTCGACGCGATCGAGGGCTGGCTCAGGCTGGCCGGTTTCTCGCGACTGAATCTCGAGGCGGCGTGGCCCTGGCTGGCCGAGCGGCCGCTCGCAGCCTTCGTCGTCTACCTGATCGTGCTCGACGCCGTCGATTACCTGATCCACCGCGGCCAGCATGCATGGCGCTGGTGGTGGGCGCTGCATGCCGTTCACCACAGCCAGCGGCAGATGACCTTCTGGAGCGACGATCGCAATCATCTGCTCGACGACCTGATCCGCGATGCGCTGCTCGCGCTGCTGGCGATCGCGATCGGCGTGGCGCCGGCGCAGTTCGTCGCGCTGATCGTCGTGTCGCGCGCGCTGCAGAGCCTGCACCATGCGAACCTTCGCTGGCGTTTCGGCGCGGTCGGCGAGCGGCTGCTCGTCAGTCCCTCGTTTCATCGCCGCCACCATGCGATCGGCGTCGGCCACGAGGGGCGCCGGCACGGCTGCAATTTCGCGGTGCTGTTCCCGATCTGGGACGTGCTGGGCGGGACCGCCGACTTCCGGCCCGGCTTCGTGCCGACCGGCATTCGCGATCAGCTCGCCGGCCGCGACTACGGCCGGGGTTTCTGGTCGCAACAGTGGCGCGCGATGCTGCGCTGGGCCGGAAAGGGCTGACCGCGCGGTTATCATCGCGACCATGGAAAGAGTGCTGAAGGCCTTCGGGCGGGCGATCGTCAGCCAGTTGCATCCCAGGATGCTGGCGCTGCTGATCCTGCCTTTCGTCGTGTCCATCCTGTTCTGGATCGGGACCGCGTGGCTGGTCTGGACCCCGCTGACCGACTGGCTCGCCGCGGCGCTGTTCGAGGGCGGCTGGCTCGGCACGATCCATGGCTGGGCCGCGGGCGTCGGACTCGGCGGGATCCGCGACTGGATACCGGCATTGATTGCGCTGCTGCTCGTCGTGCCGGCGAGCTGGGTCACCGCGGTCGTGCTGGTCTCGGTGTTCGCGATGCCGCTGGTCATGCGCTTTCTCGGCGCGCGCCACTACCCCGAGGTGACCCGGCGCGGCACCGGCTCGCCATTGCCCGGGCTCTGGAACGTGCTGGTCGTGCTCGCGGTGTTCGCCGCCGGATACCTGCTGACGCTGCCGTTGTGGCTGATCCCGCCGCTGGCGCTGGTCATTCCCTGGCTCTGGTGGAGCTGGCTGACCGCGCGCGTCATGCGCCTGGACAGTCTCGTGGAGTTCGCCGACGGCGACGAACGGCGCCAGCTTCAGCAGCGCTACCGGAAGGAGTACTTCCTGCTCGCGATGGCCGTCAGCGCGCTGAACCTGATTCCTCCGCTGTTCCTGGTCACGCCGGTGCTGTCGGCGCTGGCCTTCGGCCACTATTCGCTCGCGATGCTGCAAACGCAGCGCCGCCGCATCACCGCACCAGGCAGACCGACATGAATTTCGGACTGATCATCATCGGCGATGAAATCCTTTCGGGGAAGCGCCAGGACAAGCATTTTCCGAAAGTCGTCGAACTGCTCGCCGCTCGCGGGCTGCAATTGTCCTGGGCCGAGTACGTCGGCGACGACCGCGATCGCCTGGTCGAGACGCTGCGCCGCAGTCTCGCTTCCGGCGATGCGGTGTTCTCCTGCGGCGGCATCGGCGCGACGCCCGATGACCACACCCGGCAGGCGGCAGGCATCGCGCTCGGTGTCGAGCTGGAATTGCACCCGGAGGCGGCCCGGCTGATCGCGCAGCGCACCGCCGAAATGGCCGCCGAGGGGCGCGGCAGCCCGGACATGACGCTGCCGGAAAACAGGCAGCGCCTGAAGATGGGCGAGTTTCCGGCCGGCGCCGAGATCATCCCGAATGCGTTCAACCGGATACCCGGCTTCGAGATCCGTAACCACTTTTTCGTTCCCGGCTTTCCGGTGATGGCCTGGTCGATGATCGAATGGGTGCTCGATCACCGCTTCGCCGACCTGTTCCATCGCGAGCGTCGCGACGAGCGTTCGTTCCTGGCGTTCGAGCTGGCCGAATCGGCCGTCACGCCGTTGCTCGAGCAGATCGAGCGCGATTTCCCGGGCGTGCGCGTGTTCAGCCTGCCTTCGGTCGGCGAGGACGGCAATCGCCGGCACATCGAGCTCGGCGTCAAGGGCCCGGAGCACCTGATCGGGCCGGCCTACGAACGGCTCGAGACGGGCACGCGCGAACTGGGCGCCGAGATCGGCTGATTCGCGTTCGCCGCCGGCAGTTTGGGCTGTTGGCGCGGCGGTTTTCCATCTGTTCGGCGTTGCCGAACAGGGCTCTTGTCCGTACCGCATCGGCAGTTCATACTTGTTCGAACCAGAACGCAGGGAATCGCGGATGCGGCAGATCGTCGACAAGATCGGCACGATCCTGTCTCTTTTTTCATTCGAGCGCACCGAACTCGGCGTGACCGAGCTGTCGGCCGAGTTGTCGTGGCCGAAGTCCACGGTCAGCGAGATCCTGGCCAGCCTCGTGGGCCAGGGTTTCGTAGAGCGCACGCCGCGCGGAAGATTTCGGCTCGGCTGGCGTTTCTTCGAGCTCAACCAGGTATTGCTCGAGGCCACGCCGCTGGTGCGCGAGAGCCGCCGCGCGATGCAGGAACTGGTGGAGCGCCACGGCGAGTCGAGCCACATGATGGTGCTCGAGCGCCATCAGGCCGTCATTGTCGAAAAGGTTCAGGCATCGCTGGCCACGCAGATCCTGATGTCGCGGGTCGGGTTGCGGCAACCGGCGCATGGTTCGGCCTGCGGCAAGATGCTGCTGGCGCTGCGGCCCTGGAACGAAGTCCGCAGTGTGTTCGACAATGTCGAACTCAAGCCGTTCACGCCGGCAACGATCACCGATCTCGATGTGCTCGAGCGTGAACTCGCCGCGATCCGCGAGCGCGGCATCGCCTACGACCGCGAGGAGATCGTGCCCGGGCTGACCTGCGTCGCCGCGCCGATCCGCAACGAAGAGGGCAAGGCGATCGCGGCGATGAGCGTGTCGATACCGTCCTATCGCTTCGCCGACGGCGAGGCCGGCTACGTCGAGATGATCCGCGGCGCTGCGCTGAGCGTCTCGCGCAAGCTCGGGTACATCGAAAACATCTGACGCGCGCGTGTCCCGATCCGCGCGGATCCGCACACAGCGCATGAATTGCTGAACAGGAGAGCAGAAACATGAACGCACCGGTCGATCCGGCACTCCGCCAGGCCACGCTCGAGGACAAGTACGAGGCCCACGACGGCGCCGTCTACATCACCGGCACTCAGGCACTGGTGCGGCTGCCGTTGATGCAGCGTCGGCTCGACCTGGCCGCCGGGCTGAACACCGCCGGCTACATCTCCGGCTATCGCGGCTCCCCGGTCGGCGGTTACGACCAGGCATTGTGGAAGGCGCGCAGGCACCTGGAGACGCACCATGTGAAGTTCGTTCCGGGGGTCAACGAGGACCTCGCCGCGACGGCGATCTGGGGCACACAGCAGCTCAACGAGTTCCCCGGCGGCAGGTACGACGGTGTGTTCTCGATCTGGTACGGCAAGGGGCCGGGCGTGGACCGCGCCGGCGACGTGCTGCGCCACGCGAACCAGGCGGGCACTTCGAAGCACGGCGGCGTGCTGGCCGTGGCCGGCGACGACCACGGCGCGAAGTCGTCGACGATGGCCGCGCAGACCGATTTCATCTTCAAGGCGGTGTCGATGCCGATCCTGGCGCCGGCCACGGTGCAGGACTACGTCGACTACGGATTGCAGGGCTTCGCGATGTCGCGCTTCAGCGGCCTGTGGGTGGCGATGAAGGCGGTCACCGACACGATCGAGGTTGCCGGCATCGTCGACGTGTCGATCGACCGGCTGTCGCTGCTCACGCCCGACGGCGTGCAGATGCCCGAAGGCGGGCTGAACCTGCGCTGGCCCGAGGATCCGTTCCTCAAGCTCGAGGAGCGGCTCACGCGCTACAAGATCCCGGCGGCGCTGGCCTGGGCGCGCGCGAACCGGCTCGACCGCAACGTGCTTGGCCGTCCGGACGGCGAGCCGGCGCGGCTCGGCATCGTCAGCACCGGCAAGAGCTGGCTCGACGTGATGCAGGCGCTGGCCGATCTCGGCATCGACGACGCCACCGCGAAGGCGATCGGGCTGCGCGTCTACAAGGTCGCGATGCCGTGGCCGATCGAGCCCGAGGGCATCCGCGAGTTCTGCGCCGGCTGCGACGAGGTGCTGGTCATCGAGGAAAAGCGCTCGCTGATCGAGGCCCAGTTGAAGGAGGCGCTGTATCCGCTGGCTCAGCGGCCCGCGATCACCGGAAAATCCGACCAGACCGGCGCGCCGATGCTGCCCGAATGGGGCGAACTGACGCCGGCGATCTGCGCCCGCACGATCACCGCACGGCTGCGCCGCTTCGCCGAGGGCGCGGGCGCGCAGGGCGACATGCGCGGCGGCCGGCTCGGCGAGGCGCTGGCGCGCTGCGAGGCGAGGCTGGCGCTGCTCGACGCCAAGGAGAAGGCCACCGTCGCCCAGGGACTGTCGCTTGAACGCATTCCGTACTTCTGCTCGGGCTGCCCGCACAACACGTCGACGCGCGTGCCCGAGGGCTCGCGCGCGATGGCCGGCATCGGCTGCCACTACATGGCGCAGTGGATGGATCGCGACACGGCCACGTTCACGCACATGGGCGGCGAGGGGATGACCTGGGTCGGCCAGGCGCCGTTCTCCGAAACGAAGCACGTCTTCCAGAACCTTGGCGACGGCACCTTCTTCCACTCGGGCTCGCTGGCGATCCGCCATGCGGTGGCCACGAAAACGCCAATCACCTACAAGATCCTGTTCAACGACGCGGTGGCGATGACCGGCGGCCAGAAGCACGATGGCCAGCTGACGCCGCAACTGATCGCCCGGCAGGTGGCGGCCGAGGGTGTCGAGAAGATCGTCGTCGTCACCGATGAGCCCGAGAAGTATCCGTCGGGCTATTTCGCCGCCGGCATTTCGATCCATCACCGCAGCAAGCTCGACGAGGTGCAGCGCGAGCTGCGCGAGTACCCGGGCGTGTCGGTGCTGATCTACGACCAGACCTGCGCGGCCGAGAAGCGGCGCCGGCGCAAGCGCGGCGAGTTCCCCGACCCGCAGAAGCGCGTCTTCATCAACGAGGCGGTCTGCGAGGGCTGCGGCGACTGCGGCGTGCAGTCGAACTGCGTGTCGATCGAGCCGGTCGAGACCGAATTCGGGCGCAAGCGCAAGATCAACCAGTCGTCCTGCAACAAGGACTACTCCTGCGTGAACGGCTTCTGCCCGAGCTTCGTGACGGTTCACGGTGGCAAGCTGCGCCGCGGCCGGGCCGTCGAGGCGAAGACGGGGGCAGGCGCCGCGGCGCCCGCCGGCGCGAAAACGCCGATCGCGCAGTCGATCGCACAGGGGCTGCCCGGCGCCGCGCTGCCGGCGATCGATGGCTCGTACGCGTTGCTGGTCACCGGCATCGGCGGCACCGGCGTCGTCACGATCGGTCAGTTGCTGGGCATGGCCGCGCATCTCGAAGGCAAGGGCGTCACCGTGCTCGACATGGCCGGCCTGGCTCAGAAGAACGGCGCGGTGATGAGCTTCATCCGCTTCGCCAATCCTGGCGAGCCGCTGTACGCGCCGCGGGTCGGCACGGCCGCGGCCGACGCGGTCCTCGGTTGCGACATCGTGGTGACCGCCGGCCGCGACGCGCTGGCGCGAATGGCGCCGGGCCGCACCCGCGTCGTCGCCAACGTGGCCTCGACGCCGACGGCCGACTTCACCCGCAATGCCGACTGGAAGTTCCCGCTCGGCGATATGGAGTCGGCAATCGTGTCTGCGATCGGCGACCGCTCGGCGGCCGCGTTCATCGACGGCCAGCGACTGGCCACCGCGCTGCTCGGCGACGCGATCGCGACCAACCTGTTCATGCTCGGCTTCGCCTGGCAGCGCGGGCTGGTGCCGGTGTCTGCCGACGCAATCGAACGCGCGATCGAACTGAACGAGGTCGCGATCGAGCAGAACAAGACGGCCTTCGCCTGGGGGCGTGTCGCGGCGGTCGATCCCGAGCGGGTCGAGAAAGCGGCCACGCCGGTGACCGCGATCAACATCGTTCGCAGGCCGGCGCCGGTGTCGATCGACGAGCTGGTCGCGCAGCGCGCAGAGTTTCTGACCGGCTACCAGAACGCCGCGTATGCGAAGCGCTACACCGACTTCGTCGCGAAGGTGCGCCAGGCCGAGAGCCGGGTCGTCGGCGATGGCGCGCTGAAGCTGACCGAGGCAGTCGCGCGCTACTTCGCCAAGCTGATGGCCTACAAGGACGAATACGAGGTTGCTCGTCTGTACACCGATGGCCGCTTCCTCGACAAGCTGAACCAGCAGTTCGAAGGCGACTTCAGCCTGAGCTTTCACCTGGCGCCGCCGCTGCTGGCCAAGCGCAACGCGAAGGGAGAACTGGTCAAGCGCGAGTACGGCCCCTGGGCCTTCAAGGCCTTCGGGCTGCTGGCGAAGCTCAGGGGACTGCGCGGCACGGCGCTCGATGTCTTCGGTCGCACCGAGGAGCGGCGCGGCGAACGGGCGCTGATCGACGAGTACCAGCGCACGATCGACGGTCTGCTGGGCAGGCTCGATCGCGACAATCTTGCGATCGCGGTGAAGATCGCGTCGGTGCCCGAGGAGATCCGCGGCTACGGGCACGTCAAGGAGCGTCACCTGGCCGGCGCGAAGGCGCGCCGGGCCGAGCTGGTGCAGGCCTTCGAGACGGCGCGCCCGCTGCGCGCGGCGGCCTGAACTGCCGCAGCGCGAGCGATCGGATCTGGTGCGCGACGGAGACGGACGGTGAAGGACGGTCTTGCCGGCGAGCTTCTGGATCTCGTTGCGCGCATCGCCGCCATCGCGCCGCTGCCCGAGGTTGCCGCCTTGCGCCTGCCGACTCTGGCCGCGAGCGGTTCGCGCGACGGGGAGTTCTGCGGGCTGGAGCTGGCCGATGGCTCGATCGGACTGTCGTACCTGCTGCTCGGCGACACGCTGCAGCGCTTGCTGGCTGCGCAGCCAGGCGCGAGCCTGACCGGCATGCCTGCACTGACGCTGGCACGCTGGTACGCCGATGCCGACCCGGTGCGGCGCACGCTGGGATTCGCTGCGGTCAACGCGATCTCGCAGCATTTCCTGCGGCGGGCCGGCTACGCCTTCGACTGGGCAACCGATTCGATCGGGCTGCTCGATCCGCAGCCGGGCGACCGGATCGGCATGGTCGGCCTTTTCAGGGGCCTGGTCGACCGGATCGTCCACCGGGGTGCGCGCCTGACCGTGCTCGAACTGAAGCCCGAGGCGGCCGGTGATTTCGATGGCTATCGGGTCACGCTCGATCCGCGTGAACTCGCCGGTTGCGACAAGATTCTTTCCACGACGACGATCCTGCTGAACGACACGGTCGAGCAGGTGCTCGCCGCCTGCAGCGGGGCGCGCTATCTCGCGCTGGTCGGTCCCGGCGGCGGTTGCCTGCCCGACCCGCTGTTCGATCGTGGCGTCACGGTGCTCGGCGGCACTGCGATCGTCGACCGCGAAGGCTTCGCCGACGCGATTGCGCGCGGCGAACCGTGGGGCGCCTTCGCGGGCAAGTACTGCATCGTTCGCGATCGGTACCCCGGCTTCGAGGCATTGGCGCGGCGGGCCTGAAAAAGAAAAGGCCCGGTCGCAAGACCGGGCCCAATGGCACCGCCCGAGGAGGAGGGTATCGGTGCCAGGAGGAGACTGTCCTCAGGAACTCAGAACACTCAGGCGGCCTTCTTGGCGGCGCGCACCGGGGTGCTCTTGGCAGCGGCGGCCATGTTGGCCTCGGCCAGTTCCACAACCTGCTTGGTGGCCTTGCTGACCTGGTCGAACGCGCTGTTGGCGGTCGAAACGGCCTGCTTGACCATCGTCACGACGCCTTCGCTGCCGGCCGGGGCGTTCTTGGCCATCGTGTCGATCGCGGCGTAGATCTGCTTGTTGCTGTCGGCGAACTGCTTCTCGACCAGCTTGGCGATCTCGTTGTTCGTCGCGTTGGTGATCTCGTAGACGTGCTTGGCGTAGGCGGCGAATTTCTCGGTTGCCGGCTGGACGCCGGTGCTGCCCAGTTCGGCCAGGGTTTTCGGATCCTTGGCTTCCAGCAGCGTCTTCATCGTCTCGGTCGTTTCGTCGATCGAGGCGCGCGCGGCCTGGATGTTCAATTCGGCCAGTTTTTCGAAGCCTTCCATCGACGCCAGCGCGGCGGCCTGGAACGACTCGACTGCGGATTTGTGCATTTGCACGAACTGCTCGGGAGTGGTGATCATAAGTGCCTCCGTTAGGCTGGGTTTTCGGATCGATGCGGTTGTGCATCGCAACAATCGTCATTTTAAGCGGCTGCGCGCGGATGTCAAGATGTTTTTGGTGCGGCGCAGCAATCGGCGGGCCGAGGCCTTGAGGGGTTCATGCAAGTACATGATAGTAAAGAACCTTTACAGGTCAATGACAGGCGGGCGACAGGTCGCATGATAGACTCGGCGGCGCCATTTTCCCCTGTTCAGCGGGGTGTGTCGCCGACTTGCCGTTGATGCCCGAGGCCCCTCGCTGGTCGTCTTCCGCAGCGACTGCCTGGCGTTGCCGCTGCCCGAGGGGCGCGGCTTTCCGATTGCCAGTCATGCTGCACTGCGGTGGCGGCAGCGTTCACGGGTGGTGACCGGCCAAGCTACAACGGACCCGATGAGAAGCGCATCCATTCCTGGCCGCGCGCAGTTCCGGCACTTCCTGCCGATCCCCACTCGCTGGATGGACAACGACATCTACGGACACGTCAACAATGTCGTCTATTACAGCTATTTCGACACGGTCGTGAACGGTTTCCTGATCGAGCGTGGCATGCTCGATCCCGACGCGGGGGAGGTCATCGGGCTGGTCGTCGCTTTTGGCCACTCGTCCATGTTTACGTCGATCGCCGGTCGCGCCGCCCGGTGCCGCTGCCGGCACCGCTGCGGGCCGAGCTCGAAACCCTCGTCGCCTGACCGGAGAGCAGATTCAGATGGGTTATCCGAACAGCCAGCGGTTCGTCGACGAGGCGATCCTCGGCCGGCACTCGATCCGGGCCTTTCTCGATACGCCGGTGCCTCGTGAAGTCGTCGAAGACATCCTTGCGGTGGCGTCGCGCGCGCCGTCGGGCACCAACACGCAGCCGTGGCAGGTTGTCGTGCTGACCGGCGAGCCGAAGGCCGAATTGAGCCGCAAGATCCTCGAGGCTTTCGACGATCCGGCGCCGGCCGCGAAACATGCGCCCGAATATGACTATTACCCGGTCGAGTGGGTGTCGCCATATCTCGACCGCCGCCGCAAGGTCGGCTGGGACCTGTATGGGCGGCTTGGCATCGCCAAGGGCGACAAGGCGCGGATGCACGAGCAGCACGGGCGCAACTACCGCTTCTTCGATGCGCCGGTGGGCCTGATCTTCACGATCGACCGGATTCTGCGCCAAGGCAGCTGGCTCGACTACGGCATGTTCCTTCAGAACGTCATGCTCGCCGCGCGCGCGCGCGAGCTCGACACCTGCCCACAGGCGGCTTTCACGACGTACCACCGGATCATTTCCGAGCATCTGGCGCTGCCGGCCGAGCGAGCAGTGGTCTGCGGCATGTCGCTCGGCCATGCCGATCCGGGCGCGCCCGAGAACGGGCTGGTGACCGAGCGCGAGCCGGTGTCTTCATTCGCGCGCTTCGAGGGCTGGTGAGGCGCCGCCGGTCACATTCTGGCGACCGGTTGGCAGTCTTGCTGGCGGGATCTCCAGATTTCGCGTCAAATAAAGTTCGTAAGCCGCTCTGTTCTATCGAATTTTTTCGCTAGACTTCGGAGCTGGCAGGTCGCGGCGGCGCGCCAGACGTTGGGCGAGGGGGAATCCGGTGAATCAACAACGAATGGTCGGCGGGTTGGTCCGCCTGTTGCGGCTCAGGGCGGCGGCAAGGGGTCGAGTCGCAGTTGCCGCGATGGCCGCGCTGATTGCGCTGCCCTTGGGAGCGGTGGGAAACGCGCAGGCGAGCGAGGCTGCCGGCAAGCCCGGGGCGACGCAGGCGGCCAGCAAGAAGCCCGTCGGAAAATCCTCGGCTGACAAGACTGCCACCGCGGCGGCGGCCAAAGGTCCTGCCAAGTCAGCCGAATCGACTACCCGGAAGACGGCGACCATCCAGAGCAAGCCCTCGCAGCGCACGACCGCGAAACGCCCGACCAGCAGCAGTCGCCCGGCAACGACCAAGGTGGTGCGCGCGGCCCCGGCCCCGGCGCCACGCCCCTCGATCGGCCAGGTCATCGGCCTGCACGAAGTCCAGGATCCGCTGTCGCTTCACTCGGCGGTCGCACTGGCCATCGATGCACAGACCGGTGAGGTGCTGTTCGAGAAGAACTCGCTGGCGGTGCTGCCGATCGCCTCGATCACCAAGCTGATGACCGCGATGGTCGTGC
>Ga0105090_10001828_pt1 | contig 11611 bp, 9 predicted proteins | sample PPLLak3March2015_FD_79110 | JGI IMG/M metagenome (GOLD analysis project Ga0105090, IMG submission 79110) | Freshwater sediment microbial communities from Prairie Pothole Lake near Jamestown, North Dakota, USA - PPLs Lake P7 Core (1) Depth... | ecosystem: Environmental > Aquatic > Freshwater >... | reverse complement strand
CGAAGCGGCCGCCTTCGAGCGGAACCAGCGGACGCAGGTCCGGAGGGATCACGGGCAGCACGGTCTGGATCATCCACTCGGGGCGCGACTTGGAAGCGGCGAAGCCCTGGCAGATTTTCAGACGCTTGCTGAGCTTCTTCTTGTTCTGCTTGGAACGGGTGGTGCCGAGTTCCTCCTCAAGCTTCACCTGAAGCTCGGCGAGGTCGATCTGCTTGAGCAGCTCCTGGATCGCTTCGGCACCCATCGATGCCTTGAACGATCCGTCACCGTAGGTGTCCTCTGCTTCGCGGAGTTCGTTTTCGGTGAGGAGTTGGCCGAGTTCGAGCGCGGTGTTGCCGGGCTCGGTGACGACGTAATCCTCGTAATAGATCACACGCTCGAGCTGGCGGGCGCTCATGTCGAGCATCAGGCCGATGCGCGATGGCATGCACTTGTAGAACCAGATGTGGGAAACCGGCACGGCGAGCTCGATGTGGCCCATGCGCTCGCGGCGGACGCGGCTCAGGGTGACTTCCACGCCGCAACGGTCGCAGACGACGCCCTTGTGCTTGATGCGCTTGTATTTGCCGCAGGCACACTCCCAGTCGCGGGTGGGTCCGAAGATCCGCTCGCAGAAGAGTCCGCCTTTTTCCGGCTTGAAGGTCCGGTAGTTGATGGTTTCCGGGTTTTTCACCTCGCCCTTGGACCAGGAGCGGATGATTTCCGGGGAGGCCACGGTGATGGAAACCTGGTCAAAGGCTTCCGGGCGCTCGTCCACGCCGAAGAGTTCGCGAAGGTTGGTATCGACACTCATGTTGTTAGATCGTTAAAGGTCAGGTTAGGGGTTCGCGTGGCTCGGATTAGAGGGTGAGGTCATCGAGGGAGAAGTCGTCCAGACCGCCGGTCATGCCGGAGCCGTGGGTCGAGCCCTTGCGGCCCGGACGGACGTCAAGGCCGAGGGACTGCATTTCCTTGATGAGAACGTTGAACGATTCCGGGGTGCCGGCTTCGAGGTTGTTGTCGCCCTTGACGATGGCCTCGTAGATGCGCGTGCGGCCCTGCACGTCGTCGGACTTGACGGTGAGCAGTTCCTGCAGCGTGTAGGCGGCGCCGTAGGCTTCGAGCGCCCAGACCTCCATTTCCCCGAAGCGCTGGCCACCGTATTGGGCCTTGCCGCCGAGCGGTTGCTGGGTGACGAGCGAGTAGGGACCGACGGCACGGGCGTGGATCTTGTCCGCGACCAAGTGGCCGAGTTTCAGGATGTAGATCATGCCAACCACCACCGGATTGTGGAAAGCCTCGCCGGTGCGGCCGTCATAGAGGGTGGACTTGCCACCGGTGGTGCCGTCCTTGCCGTCGCCGATCCAGGTGAAACCGCGGCCTTCAGGCTCGCCGGCTTTGCGCGGGCGGGCTTTTCCGGTTTCTCCGCCACCGACCATGGTGATGCCGTCCACCTTCTTGGCCTCGGACATGAAGTCCCAGATGACTTCCTCCTTGATGCCGTCGAAAATCGGGGTGGCCACCTTGAAGCCTAGCGCCTTGGCGGCGACGCCGAGGTGGGTTTCAAGCACCTGGCCGACGTTCATCCGCGAGGGCACGCCGAGCGGGTTGAGGCAGATGTCAACCGGCGTTCCGTCGTGGAGGAATGGCATGTCTTCCTCAGGAACGATGGTGGCGACGACGCCCTTGTTGCCGTGGCGGCCGGCCATCTTGTCACCGACGGAAAGCTTGCGCTTGGCGGCGATGAAGACCTTGACCTCCTTGATGACGCCGGGATCGACTTCATCGCCGGACTCCAGCGAATCGAGTTTGCGCTCGCGCTCGGTATCGAGTTCCTGGAAGCGGCCCTCGAAGGAGCTGATGATTTCCAGGATCTTGTTGCGGATGGGCGATGGGTCGATCTCGATGTGATCGTGGACGGAAGCCAGCTTGCGGAGCAGCGTCTTGGTGATCTTGCGGTTGGCCGGGATGATGATCTCGCCGGTTTGGGCGTTGACCACGTCGAGCGGGATTTTCTCGCCGAGCAGGATGTCGGAGAGCTTCTCGGTGAGGTCGTCGGTGAGCTTGTCCGCCTTCTTCTTGTGCTCGTCGTTGATCTTCTTGAGCGTTTTCTTGAGTTCGGCCGGATCGACTTTTTCGGCGCGCTTCTTGGCGAAGCCGCTTTGGGAAACGCGGACGTCTTGGACGATGCCGACGCAACCGGATGGCACGCGCAGCGAAGTGTCCTTCACATCGGCGGCCTTCTCGCCGAAGATGGCTCGCAGCAGGCGTTCTTCCGGGGCGAGTTCGGTTTCCGACTTCGGAGTGATCTTGCCAACGAGGATGTCGCCGGGTTTCACCTCCGCACCGATGCGGATGATGCCGTCGTGGTCGAGGTTGCGCAGGGCATCCTCGCCGACGTTCGGAATGTCGCGGGTGATTTCCTCAGGGCCGAGCTTGGTGTCGCGGGCGGCGACATCGAACTCGGAGATGTGGATCGAAGTGTAAACATCGTCCTTCACCACGCGCTCGGAGATGACGATGGCATCCTCGAAGTTATATCCATTCCATGGCATGAAGGCGACCAGCACGTTGCGGCCGATCGCGAGCTCACCGTCCTCGGTGTTCGGTCCGTCGGCGAGCACCTGGCCCTTCTTGATCTTCTGGCCCTTCTTGACGATCGGCTTCTGGTTGATGCAGGTGCCGGCGTTGGAGCGCATGAACTTGCGCAGCGGATAGGCCATGATGCCCTTGTCGAGATTGCTCTTCACCGATTCGGGATCGGAGAGGAATTTCTCATCGGAAACGGGCAGTTTGCCGTCCGGAGTGGTGACGATGATTTCCGCGGTGGCGGCGGCGACGATGCCGTCCGCTTCGGAAACGACCACCGCGCGGGAATCGCGGGCGGCCTTGGCTTCAAGGCCGGTGCCGACGAGCGGTGCCTCGGAAACGAGGAGCGGCACCCCCTGGCGCTGCATGTTGGAACCCATGAGCGCGCGGTTGGCGTCGTCGTGCTCAAGGAAAGGAATCAGGCCGGCAGCCACGGAAACGAGCTGCTTGGGCGAGACGTCCATGTAATGGCACTCGGTGGGCAGGGATTCGATGAACTCGCCGCCTTTCTCACGCGCGGTGATGCGCTCGGTGAGGAAGGTGCCTTTCTTGTCGATCGGATTGTTCGCCTGGGCGATGAGGAAATTCTCCTCCTGGTCGGCAGTTAGATATTCGATCTCGTTGGTGACACGTCCATTCACCACGCGGCGGTAGGGAGTTTCAATGAAACCGAACTCGTTGATGCGCGCATAGGTGCACATCGAGTTGATCAAACCGATGTTAGGACCTTCCGGCGTCTCGATCGGGCAAATGCGGCCGTAGTGGGACGGATGGACGTCGCGCACTTCGAAGCCGGCGCGGTCGCGGTTGAGACCGCCGGGCCCGAGGGCGGAAAGGCGGCGCTTGTGCGTCAACTCTGCCAGCGGGTTGGTCTGATCCATGAACTGCGAAAGCTGGCTGCGACCGAAGAAATCACGCACGACGGCGGAGAGCGCCTTCGGGTTGATCAGTTTCTGCGGCGTCATGCCTTCGATGTTCACGTCAAACAGCGTCATGCGCTCCTTGACCAGACGCTCGGTGCGGGCAAGGCCGACGCGGCACTGGTTCGCGAGCAACTCACCCACCGCACGGACGCGGCGGGAACCAAGGTGGTCGATGTCGTCGATGACGCCGTCGCCCTTTTTGAGCTTGAGGATGTATTTCACGGCGGCGAGGAAATCCTCCGGCACCATGATGCGCTGGTCGGAATCGACATTGATGCCGAGCTTCTGATTGATCTTATAGCGGCCGACGCGGGTGAGGTCGTATTTCTTCGCATCGAAGAACAGGCGCTTGAGCAGCGCGCGGGAGTTCGCGGCGGTCGGCGGATCACCAGGGCGCAGTTTCCGATAGATGTCCTTGAGCGCGGACTCCTCGTCCTTGGCGGGATCCTTGCGCAGCGACTTGAGAAGGATTTCATCCTCGCGGCCGTCGATGACTTCCACGCTCTTGTGACCGAGCGCGAGAAGCTGGCGGACGATGCCGATGGTGAGCGGCTCGTAGGCCTTGGCCACAACCATTTCGCCATCCTGGATGTCTTCGAACGGCACCTTGTGGCCGAGTTCGCCCTCGTCCATTTTCTCACTGAGCGCGAGCGTCTCGGGAGTGTAGAAATGGCTGACAATGTCGCGGTCCGTCGGGTAGCCGAGCACGCGCAGGAAGGTGGTGGCAAGGAACTTGCGGCGGCGGCGGCGGCGGTCGAGATAGACGTAGAGCAGGTCGTTGGTGTCGAACTGCACCTCAAGCCAGGAGCCGCGGTCCGGGATGATGCGGAAGGAATGAAGCAGCTTGCCATTAAGGTGCTGCGAGGTCTCGAAGCAGATACCCGGCGAGCGGTGGAGCTGCGAAACGATGACGCGCTCGGCGCCGTTGATGATGAAGGTGCCGCGGCGGGTCATCATCGGCAGCTCGCCCATGTAAACGCGCTCCTTCTTGTTGCCGGTCTCATCCTTGAGCTTGAAGGTGACATAGAGCGCCGCGCTGAAGCTCTCACTGTTGCGCAGCGAGTCGAGCGAAGTGATCTTGGGATCCTCGATGTCATAACTCACGAAATCCAGCTCGATGGCCTCGTCGTAACTCTTGATCGGGAAAACCTCGCGGAAAACCGCTTGCAGACCGGTATCGGTCCGCTCACTGGGTAGCACTTCCTTTTGAAGGAACTCATCGTAAGACCGGCTTTGGACCTCAATGAGGTTTGGCGGTTCGATGACCTCTTCGAATTTCCCGAAATAGAGACGTTCAGCCATGGCGTTGTGTGGTATTCTAATGACAAATTGAGCCCGAGCCGCGAACGGTCTCAGGCGGGTTGGTTCTCAAGCGGTGAAGGGATGCGTCGGAATCGGAGCGAAAGCCTCGGTTTGTCTTGGAAAAGCAAGAATCTCGCTCCGGTTTCGACGGAAATTCCCGGGGCGGCGCGAACCGCCCCGGGAGAAATCCGGTGATGGTTACTTGAGCTCGATTTTGGCACCAGCCTCTTCGAGCTTCTTCTTGGCGGCTTCGGCAGCGTCCTTGGCCACGCCTTCGAGCACCTTGGCAGGCGCGCTTTCGACGAGCTTCTTGGCGTCTGCAAGACCCAGGCCTGGAGCCACTTCGCGCACCGCCTTGATGACGGCAATCTTGTTGGCGCCAGCTTCGGCGATGACGACGTCGAATTCGGTTTTCTCTTCGACGGCCTCGGCGGCGGCGGCGGGGCCGGCAACCATGGCGACGGGAGCTGCGGCGGAGACGCCCCAGGTTTCTTCGAGTTGTTTAACGAGTTCGACAGCTTCCAGGACGGTGAGCTTGCCGAGTTCTTCTGCGAGTTGTGCGATGTTGGACATTATGTTTTCTCTTTGCGGTATCGTCGCCCCCGGAGCCTCCGGAGATTTCAGTGCGGCAGCCGCCGCCCCGACGAGGAACCATTGTGTGTTCAGGCGGAAGCGGGAGACGCCGCCGCCATCCGTTCAGATTGTTTGGTTTATTCGGCAGCGGCTTCGGCCGGGGCGGCTGCCTCCTCGGCAACTGGAGCGGCTTCGGCGGCTGGCGCGCTTGCTTCTTCTTCCTTCGGGCTGGATTCGCCATCGGGATCGAACTTGTTCTTGATGACGCGGGCGATCATCGAGGCCGGCTCGAGGATCGTGCCGAGCAACTGCGAAAGCACGGCTTCGCGCGACGGGATGTCGGCGATGGCCTTGAGTTTCTCGCCGTCGAGCACGGCATTGCCAAGCAGCCCGATCTTCATTTCCGGTTTCTTGAATTCCTTTTCGAAATTCTTGATGACCTTGGCGGCGGCGAAGACCTCGCTATCGCCCATGACGAAGGCGGTCTGGCCGACGAGACCTTCGCTGATGTCCGGCAGGCCGGCTTCGGCGAGGGCCTTGCGCATGTAGGTGTTCTTGGCCACGGTGCAACGCGCGCCACCCGCATCGAGGCGGTTGCGCAGTTCCGAGAACTGGTGCACGGTGAGACCGGTGTAATCGATGACGATCAGGTAGGGAGACGCGTTGACGCGGTCCAGCAGGCCGTCGATGATGATTTTCTTGTCAGGATTCATGGTCTTTGGCGTTGCTGGTTAGGAGGCGGATTTGGTGTAGGTGGCGGCTTCCAGCGGGATTCCGGGGAGCATCGATGCGGCGAGCGTCACGGCCTGGATGTAGTTGCCCTTGGCGGAGGCCGGCTTGGCGCGGACCACGCTATCGACAAACGCACGGGCGTTTTCCTCAAGCTGGGCCGGTTCGAAAGAAGACTTGCCGATGGAACCGGAGATGTTGCCGTTCTTGTCGAGTTTGTAATCGACGCGGCCGGCCTTCACTTCCTTGACTGCTTTGGCGGTGTCGTCGGTGACGGTGCCGGTCTTAGGATTCGGCATCAGGCCGCGGGGGCCGAGGACACGGGCGATCTTGCGGACTTCGGTCATCGCGTCCGGAGTGGCGATGGCGGAATCGAAATCCGTGAAACCTTCCTGTACTTTCTTGATCAGATCCTCATAGCCCACGTGTTCCGCGCCAGCGGCGATGGCCGCTTCCGCGGCGGCACCTTGGGCGAAGACAGCCACGCGGACATTGCGGCCGGTGCCATGTGGGAGGGAAACGGAGCCCCGGACCATCTGGTCGCTCTTCCGAGGATCCACACCGAGGTGGAAAGAAAGCGTGACGGTGGGAGTGAACTTGGGCGCCGGGAATTGCTTCACGGTGCTGATTGCATCGGGCAGGGAATAGCTCTTGCCTGCTTGGACGAGAGCGGCTGCCTTCTGATAGCGTTTGCTGCGGTGTTTGGCCATTGTGGTGTTTGGTTTGCAGTTCGTTCGGAAATTGCGGGATGCGTTTTCCTCCTGCGGGTGCTTCGGGCGGTGAGGCCTTCGGCTGAGAATTGATGTTTGAGATTCGTTGGCGGGACGCCAACGCTCCTTGATTTACATGTCTTCGATTTCAAGGCCCATCTGGCGAGCCGTGCCGGCAAGGATGCGTGCGGCGGCTTCGGGATCCTTGGTGTTGAGGTCCGGCATCTTGATCTTCACGACATCCATCAACTGCGCCTTGGTGATCTTGCCGACCTTGACCTTGTTCGCTTCCTTGGAGCCGGAGGCGAGACCGGCGGCCTTCTTGAGCAGGTTGCCTGCCGGTGGTTTCTTGGTGACGAACGAGAAGGACTTGTCCTTGTAAACCGAGATCACGACCGGGAGCACGTCGCCAGCCTGGCTCTGGGTGGCGGCATTGAATTCCTTACAGAATCCCATGATGTTGACACCCGCTTGGCCGAGGGCCGGGCCTACGGGCGGAGAGGGATTGGCGGCTCCGGCATTGATCTGGAGCTTGATGATTTTGACGACTTCCTTGGCCATGATGTTTGTTGGGTAAAAGCTGAAATTCTGAGATGCTGAAAAGCTGAAATGGGATCAGGCGCGTTCGACCTGCCAGTATTCGAGTTCGACCGGCGTGCTGCGTCCGAAGATGGTGACGGAAACCCGGAGTTTGCCGCGCTCGGGGTCGATTTCCTCGACGATGCCGTTCTGGCTCTGGAAAGGACCATCGGCGACCTTGACGGTATCACCGACTTCAAAGCTGATGGCTGGACGGACGCTTTCCTCGCGCTCCTTGATTTGCGAAAGCATGGCATCCACCTCGCGCTGGCGCATCGGCGCCGGGCGGTCCTTGGTGCCGGCGAAGCCGATCACGCCTTCCATCTCCTTGATGAAAAACCAAGTCTTCTCGACGAGCTGGCCGTCCTCATCGCTGAGGTTCATGTTGACGATGATGTAACCGGGGAAGAATTTTTTCTTCGTCTCGGTTTTCTTGCCGCGGCGGATTTCGGAAACCATTTCGGTGGGCACCAACACCTCGCGGATGTATTCGGTCATGCCCTCGGCTTCGGCTGTGCGCTGGATTCGGTCACGGACTTTCCCCTCCTGACCGGAGAGGACTTGCACTACATACCACTGGTCGCGGAAGGGCTTGGTTTCGGACATCTTGATACGGAAAAGGGGAGGGAAATGGACTGGAGCAGCCGCCGGATCAGCGGCCCAGACTGGTGAAGAAACCGACGATGGCCACGTGGAGGAAGTCCCACAGCTGCACGAATCCCGCCAGCAGGATCATCGCGATCAGAACCACGATGGTCGAATCCACCAGTTCTTTGTATTTTTTCAAACCCTTGATCTTCGGATCGGACTCCCAAGGCCAGCTCGCCTTGCGGAGCTCGCCTTTGACCTCACCCAGAAAACCGGAGATTTTTGAAAACATGATGCGCTGACTTGGGAACTGATTGGGAAAGTGGCACGGCAGGAGGGACTCGAACCCCCAACACTCGGTTTTGGAGACCGATGCTCTACCAATTGAACTACTGCCGTTTTGAGGCGACTCAAGGGCACTCCGTTTGACCGGAGTGCCCCGAAATCTTGCGCCCGAACCCAAGCCGGAGACCGGATTCGAAGCCTCTTCGCTGGTGCTTACTTGATGATTTCACCGACACGACCGGCACCGACGGTGCGGCCACCTTCACGGATGGCGAAGCGCATGGTTTGCTCCATGGCGATCGGGGTGATGAGCTCGACTTCAAGGTTGATGTTGTCGCCCGGCATCACCATTTCAACGCCTTCCGGAAGCTTGATGCTGCCGGTAACGTCGGTGGTGCGGAAGTAGAACTGCGGACGATAGTTCGAGAAGAACGGGGTGTGGCGGCCGCCTTCTTCCTTGGAAAGAACGTAGATCTCGGACTTGAAGACCGTGTGGCCCTTGACGGTGCCCGGCTTGGCGATCACCTGGCCGCGCTCGACATCGGTCTTCTTGAGACCGCGGACGAGAAGGCCGACGTTGTCACCCGCACGACCTTCGTCGAGCAGCTTGCGGAACATTTCGATGTCGGTGACGGTGGTCTTCTGGGTGTCGCGGATGCCGACGATTTCCACTTCCTCCATCTTCTTGATGATGCCACGCTCGACACGGCCGGTGCAGACGGTGCCGCGACCTTCGATCGAGAACACGTCTTCGATCGGCATGAGGAAAGTCTTGTCGATCGGGCGCTCGGGCTCGGGGATGTAGGAATCCACCGCGTCCATGAGCTTCATGATGTTTTCCTTCTGGGCGGCGTCGCCTTCAAGGGCGGCCTTGGCGGAACCCTTGATGATCGGAATCTCGTCGCCGGGGAACTCATAGGAGGAAAGAAGATCGCGGACTTCCATTTCGACGAGCTCGATGAGCTCTTCGTCGTCCACAAGGTCCACCTTGTTCATGAACACCACCAAGGCGGGCACGCCGACCTGACGGGCAAGCAGGATGTGCTCGCGGGTCTGGGGCATCGGACCGTCCGCGGCGGAAACCACGAGGATCGCACCGTCCATCTGGGCGGCACCAGTGATCATGTTCTTCACGTAGTCGGCGTGACCGGGGCAATCCACGTGAGCGTAGTGGCGCTTGACGGTTTCGTATTCGACGTGTGCGGTGTTGATGGTGATACCGCGCTCACGCTCCTCGGGAGCGGCGTCGATTTCGCCGTATCCTTTGGCCTGGGCCATTCCCTTTTCGGAAAGGGTCAGGGTGATGGCGGCGGTGAGGGAGGTTTTGCCGTGGTCAACGTGGCCGATGGTGCCGATGTTGACGTGCGGTTTGTTGCGCTGGAATGCTTCTTTAGCCATGGTGGTTGTTGTTCTGCTTACGTTGGAGAGTTTTCGTGATCGCCCTGGAGCTCGCGGGGGGAATTGAACCCCCGACCTCATCCTTACCAAGGATGCGCTCTACCCCTGAGCTACGCGAGCGATGGATATTTCACTCTACCTTTGACTCGACAAAAACACCGCGACTCGTCTCATGATCCGAGACCAGACGCGGCACCCCTGACGTGCTGTGGGGAAGAGCGGGCGGACCTTAGCAAAGCCGGCCACCCTGTCAAAAAAAAACTCGATGAAAAGAAAAATTCTTCAAAACCCCGTAAAATCAAGGGTTTTTGAGACCTTTCCGAGCCACTTCCTCCTTGATTTCATCACCTGCCGCAGCCCGCATAAAGGGCCGGGCCACCAGTATGAATCACAAATGCACCCACGCCGGGCCTTTCCCCGCTTGCAATCCGCGCGGCCATGGGAAAAGTTCCGCGGCACTGCGGCAGCAAGTCCGCTGTCACCTCCGCCATCACATTCATGAAATCACGTTTCGCCCCCGCCATCGCCCTGTTGCTGGCCGCCGCCTTCACTTCCGGTCCGTGGGCCGCGCAAGCTGTCGGCGCGCCCGTCGAGGTCAACGGCATCGCCGCCAAGGTCAACGGCAGCGTCATCACCAAGAACCAAGTTTCCTTCATGCTGGCCCCGATTTTCGCCCAGCTTTCCGCGCAATTCCCACGCCGCGGGCCGGAGTTCGAAAAACAATTCAAGGAGGCCAAGGATCGGGTCATCCAGGAACTGGTGGACCGCCAGATCATCCTCGATGAGTTCAAACAACTCGGCGCCAGCATCAAGCCCTACCTCATCGACCAGGAGGTCAAGCGCCAGATGCGCGAACTCTACAATGGCGACGAGGCGAAATTCCGCGAGGAACTCAAGCGCAGCCGCCTGACCATGGAAGGCTACCGCGAGATGACCCGCGAGAAAATGGTGGTGCAGGCCATGCGCGCCCAGCAGTTCTCCGATGCCCCGCCGCCGCTGCCCAACGAGATCCAGCAGGAATACGACGAGGTCAAAAACACCCTGCGCGATGTTTCCAAAGACGTGATCTGCTTCCGCAAGATCTTCATTCCCGCCACCGATCAGGAAAACCCGGCATCCACGCCCGAAACCCAGCTGGCCCTGGCCGAGGACATCGTCACCCAGCTCAACGCCGGCGGAGACTTCGCCGAGCTTGCGCAAACCTACTCCAAGGACGCCTTCGCCGGACAGGGCGGTCTCCAGGAAAACGTCCCGCGCACCGATCTCTCGCCGGAGTTCGCCGCCATCATTTTTGATGCAACCGCCGGCAAAGTCGTCGGCCCGCTGATGGACCCACAGGGTTTCACCATCGTCGTGCCCATCAAGCTCGACTACGGTCCCGCCCCGCCGCTCGGCGAAGTCCGCGAGATGATCGAGGAGCGCGTCCGCAGGAAGAAAACCTCCGCCCAATACGAGCGCTGGATCGAAGCCCGCCGCAAGCGCGCGATGATCGACATCCGCATGTAGGCGGATGGCACCGGTGGGGTTTGGAGAAGGTATCCAGCGACGATTTAAAAGGGCTCGTCGTCGGACCATGGGTCGTCGCCTCCCACATTCCACTCTTCGATGAGGTGTTGCGGGAAGTCTTCGAGGAACTGGGAGGGTGTGCAAATGATGTCTCCGGTGTAGGATTTCGGGTTCATCATCGGGTAGCTGAGATACAGTTCGTCTTTCGCTCTTGTTAGGGCGACATAGAACAGTCTGCGTTCTTCTTCGAGCATGTCCTGATCGTCCGCTTCGAGGATGCGGCCGTTGGGAAACTGGCCGTTGACGAGCCAGATGAGGAAGACGGCTTGCCATTCGAGGCCTTTGGCCTGGTGGATCGAGGACAAGGTGACGAGGTCGGAATTTTGAATGTTGGATTTTGGATTTTGAATGGAAGAGGAAGAGGAGAGTTCGTCGTCGGTGGACGACATG
>Ga0105090_10001827_pt1 | contig 11617 bp, 8 predicted proteins | sample PPLLak3March2015_FD_79110 | JGI IMG/M metagenome (GOLD analysis project Ga0105090, IMG submission 79110) | Freshwater sediment microbial communities from Prairie Pothole Lake near Jamestown, North Dakota, USA - PPLs Lake P7 Core (1) Depth... | ecosystem: Environmental > Aquatic > Freshwater >... | reverse complement strand
GCCGCCATCAGGTTGCGCGTCTGGTTCGTGATGCCCGTGTTGAACACGCTGCTGTCCAGCACGTACAGCGCGTTGCCGTTTGTGTTGTTGCGCACGCGCAGGTCCCAGCTGGCCGGCCGCGCCGCCGTGCCGGTGTGGCGCGTGAGCGCCTTGGCGCGGACGATGACGCTGGTGTTCGGCGGCGCGGCGAACGAATAATTGCCGTTCGCGTCGGTGGCGGTCGTGGCGAGGATGGCCTGGTTGGAAGACTGCACGAGGTCCACTTCGACCTCCCGCGCCGGGGCCTCGAACGTGGCGGGGTAATTGAGACCACGGCCAAGCGTGGTCGAGAACGGCACCCGCTCGAAGGTGATTCGGCCGCTGACGGTCACGGTGCTCGGCGGAGGGCCGGACGTCGTCGTGACCGTACGTGTCGTGCTGGCGGTCGCCCCGAGGTTGTCGGTAACGGTGAGGGTGACCGTGAATGTGCCGGCGGTCGTGTACGTATGGGCCGGCGCGACGCCAGAGCCGGCGGTGTTATCGCCGAAGTTCCAGGTGTAGCTCGCGATGCTGCCGTCGGGGTCAGACGAGGCCGCGGCATTGAACGCGACAGTTAGCGGGGCTACGCCGCTGGAAGGCGTCGCCGTAAAGGACGCTGCAGGCGCGGAATTTCCAGTTACGATCACCGTGCGCGTCGCGACGGTCAGGGCGCCATCGTTGTCGGTCACCGTGAGAGTCACGACAAACGTGCCGGCCGCGGTATAGGTATGGCTGGGCGCAACGCCAGAGCCGGCAGTGCTATCGCCGAAGCGCCAGTCGTAGCTCGCGATGCTGCCGTCGGGGTCGGACGAAGCCGCGGCATTGAACGCGACAGTTAACGGGGCTACGCCGCTGGAAGGCGTCGCTGTGAATGACGCTGTCGGTGGCTGGTTGGGCGTGCCGCCGCCCCCACCGCCACCGCAGGCGGTGAGCGTTAGGCAGGTCAGCACGACGAGCAATAAACGGGTGGGGTGCGTCACTCGGCCACAGACTATGTTGGGACGACACCGCCAAGCTTAAGACAAACAGGGGGCATTCTCCATTTCGCTCTGGCGAAAACGTAGAAAATGAACGATTGTCCCCTGGTTACGCCGGGCCGAGACCTCCCTCAGTTGCGCTGCAACTCCGGCTCGCGCAGCAGTCGATGTTCCCACTCGAGCTGCGTGCGGACGATGGTCTCGAGGTCGTCGAAGCGAGGACTCCAGCCCAGCGCGGCGCGGATCCGCTCGGCATGCGCAACGAGCGACGGCGGGTCTCCGGCCCTGCGCGGGCTCTCCTCCACCACCAGCGGCTTGCCGCTCACCCGCTCCACCATGCTCAGGACCTCGCGCACGCTGTAGCCGTGGCCATAGCCACAGTTGAGCGTCGTCGAGGCGGCGCCGCCGCGGAGGTAATCGAGCGCCCGCAGGTGCGCCGAGGCTAGGTCCTCGACGTGGATGTAATCGCGCACGCCAGTGCCATCGGGCGTCGGATAGTCGGTCCCGAAGATGTGCAGGGACGGTCGCGCGCCGGCTGCATGCTGGCAGGCCACCTTCACGAGCAGCGTAGCGGTCGGCGCCGTGTGCCCGAGGTGACCGCCCGGGTCGCTGCCCGCGACGTTGAAGTAACGCAGCGCAACGTACCGCAACGCCGAGGCCGCCGCGAGGTCGCGCAGCATCCACTCGCTCATGAGCTTCGACAGCCCATAAGGATTGATCGGCTGGGTCGGGGAGTCCTCGCGGGCCACGCCCTCTGCCGGGATGCCGTAGACCGCCGCGGTCGACGAGAACACGAAATGCTTCACCCCGGCGCGGTCGCAGCACTCGAGCAGGTTGCGGGTGGCGCAGGTGTTGTTGCCGTAGTACTTGAGCGGGTTCGACACCGACTCGGGCACGATCGTGTGCGCGGCGAAGTGCATCACGGTCTCGACGCCGTGCTCGGCCAGCACGCGCGCCACCGCTTCCCGATCGGCGGTATCGCCCACCACGAGCGGGGCACCGAGCACCGCGCTGCGATAGCCCGAAGACAGGTTGTCGAGTACCACGACGCGCTCGCCGCGCTCGACGAGCTGGCGGACGACGTGACTGCCGATATAACCGGCACCGCCGGTCACGAGGATGGAGTTGGACATGGCGGCCATGGTACCAATGCGGCCAGGCGTCAGCCTGTGAGGTCGGTCACCTTACAGCGGGGGCTCTTCCATCGCGGCAAGTTGCTCGCGCAGGTCGAGCACGTGCTGCTCCCAGAATTTCGGCTCCTCGAACCAGGGGAAGGCCCGCGGGAACGCGGGATCCTCCCAGCGCCGGGCAAGCCAGCCGGCGTAATGCATGATGCGCAGCGTACGCAGCGGCTCGATCAGCGTGAGCTCGTGGTAGTCGAAATCCGCGAACTCGCCGTAACCCTCGAGCAGGTCGTGCAACTGCACGCTCATCTCCTCCGGGCGACCCGACAGCAGCATCCACAGGTCCTGGACCGCCGGGCCCGTCATGCAGTCATCCAGGTCCACGAAATGCGGGCCGCTGTCCGTCCACAACACGTTGCCCGGGTGACAGTCGCCGTGGAGCCGCAGGGTCCGGTACGGCGTGGCTTCCGCAAACCGCTGCTCGACCAGCGCGAGCGCATCGTCTGCCAGCGACGAATAGGCCGCCTCGATGTGCGACGGAATCCACCCCTCTGCCAGCAGGTAGTCCGCCGTGTCGCGGCCCATGACCCGCCAATCGAGCCGCGCCCGGTGACGGAACGGCCGGATGCGCCCGATGGCGTGGATGCGCGCCAGGAACCGCCCCATCCACATGCGCTCGTCGCGCGACCCGAGCTCCGGCCAGTGCCCACCCTGGCGCCGATACACCGCATACCGAAAGCCACTGAGCTCGAACAGCGTGCGGCCTCCGTGCACCTCCGGCGCTACCACTGGTATCTCGGCCCGCTCGAGCTCCAGCGCGAACTCGTGCTCCTCGAGGATGGCGGGCGTGCTCCAGCGCTCCGGTCGGTAAAACTTTACGACCACCGGCGGCCCGTCGTCGCGGCCCACCTGGTACACGCGGTTCTCGTAGCTGTTTAGCGCGAGGACCCGTCCGTCCGGCACGTGACCCACCGCCTCGATGGCTTCGATGACGACATCCGGCGTGAGGGTGGAATAAGGGTGCTTGGCTGGCACCAGTCGTGACCTTGCAGCTTGCCCGTGCGGGTGAAGCGCCCTTTTAGCACATGGCGGCCGGCACGCTGCCGATTGCCGTCGTTTCAGCGACAATGGACCTGTGGCCAGCCTGCCCAAACTCCGCCCCCGCTCGTTGAGCGGCCTGATCCTGCTCGGCTTCATCGCCGTGGCCCTGCCACTGTTGCTCGGCACGATCAACGCCGCGGTCGAGATGCGCAACCTGTCCACGGCGAGCGAGCGACTGGTCACCAACGGCGTCGCGGCCACGCAGTACACCCAGGCGATCGTGCGGCAGGTCGCGTCGCTGGAGCGCACCGCCCGCCTCTACCAAATCCTGCGCCGCACCAGCCTGCTCGATACGTTTCGCCAGAACCACGAGCTGCTGGTGGGCACGCTCGACGGCCTCGAAAACCTGCCCGGCGATCCCGACCGTGCCGTGGTGATCACCCGCATTCGGCAGACGACCGATTCGATCGGGACCGGCCTCGCGTCGCCCGAGACGCGCGAGGTCAACGACGCCTTGCGGCAGTTCACACAGCTCTCGAAGGACGCGGGCCAGCTCTCCACGCTGGCCAGCCGCCAGACCGACCGGGAACTGCGCGAGCTGCGCGCTGAGACCGAGAGCACTCGCCAGCGCATCCTGTGGCAGACCACGGCGCTCGTGCCGGTGACGCTCGGGCTGATGCTGCTCTTCACGTTGTTCGTCGGCCGGCCGATCGGGCAGATCGACCGCGCGATCGAGGCGATCGGCCACGGCCGCCTCGATCAACCGGTGAGTGTGAAAGGGCCCACCGACCTGCAGGCGCTCGGCCGCCAGCTCGAATGGCTGCGCCAGCGCCTCGGCGAGATTGCAGAGGAGCGCAACCGGTTCCTGCGCCACATGTCGCACGAGCTGAAGACCCCTCTCGCCAACATCCGCGAGGGTACCGAGCTGCTGCTCGAGGGCGCCGTCGGCCCGCTGAGCCACGAGCAGCGTGAAGTGGGCGGCATCCTGCGCGATAACAGCGTGCGCCTGCAGCGGCTCATCGAGAACCTGCTGTCGTACAGCGAGTGGCAGGCGAAGCGCGCTGGTCTCGACCTGGCGGAACTCAGCCTGCCGGCGCTGGTGAGCGCGGCGGTCGAGACCTACCAGCTGCCGATCAACGCGCACCGACTCAGACTGGTGCGGCAGATCGAGGATGTCGACTTCACCGGCGACCGCGCCAAGCTGCGACTGATCCTCGACAACCTGGTGTCCAACGCGGTCAAGTTCACGCCCGATGGCGGCACGATCACCGTCCGCGGCAGGCGCGACGGCACGGATATCGTGATCGAAGTGGCCGACACCGGCCCCGGCATTCCGGCCGACGATCGTGCCCGGGTCTTCGAGGCCTTCTACCAGGGCGCAACGCCACACGGCGGCCTGCTGCGTGGCACCGGCATCGGGCTGTCGGTCGTCCACGAGTTCGCCCAGGCGCATGGCGGGACGGTCGCGCTCGTGGATGGAGAATTCCCGGGAGCCCACTTCAGCGTACGGCTGCCTGCCCGCGGGCTGCCGCCCCCGGGATCATCCGGTACTGACGGCGAGCCCGAGCTGGCCGAAAATAGCCAAGTGCGGCCCGCGTATTGAACTACTGCTGTAGACGAACATGAAACACCGAGCGATCGTGCCCTGCCTGCTCATGTTGCCCGTGCTGTGTGCGTGCGCGATCCCGCCGGGCCAGGCGCGGGACGCCGAAACGAGCCCGGCTGTGGCCGCCACCCCCGCGCCGCCGTCCGTGAACCTGGCGCCGTACGTCGAGACGCTGGCGAAGATGGCCCCAGGCGATCCGGCGCGCCAGCAGGCTGAGCTCGCGGCAACGCTCGCCGCAGCGCAGCAGCAGCGCAGCACGGCCAACAATCTGCGCTACGCGCTGGCGCTCGGCAGCGCCGGCCACGCGGACAGCAACCCCGTCGAGGCGAAGCGGCTGATCGCCGAGCTGCTCGCCACCCCCAATTCGCTCGACCCCGTCGAAACCACGGTTGCCGGTGCGTTCCTGCGCGAATTCGATGCGCGCGTGGTGCTGTATGCCGAGCTGGCCCGGCAGCGCGAGGAGTCCGAGCAGCAGCTGCGCTCGCATGACACGAGCGCCGACAAGCGTGCCGAGGCGCTTGCCGTCGAGAACAGGGCGCTCCGGCGCGCGCTAGCCGAGGCCGAACGCAAACTCGAGGCCGTCGCCGAGATGGAGCGCGCGTTGCTCGAGCAGGCGTCCGAGACTGAGCTGGAGGCACCGCCGCGACCATGACGCGCGCACGCCGCACCCCACGCATCCTGGTCGTGGACGACGACCCGGGCCTGCTGCGGCTGCTCACCATTCGGCTGCGATCGCAGAAGTACGAAGTAGAGCCCGTTGCGAGCGCTGCCGAAGCACTGGCCGCGGTGGCACGCTTCCGTCCGGACCTCGTGATCACCGACCTGCGCATGGCCCAGATGGACGGCATCGCCCTGTTGCGCGAGCTGCAGCGGCGCTGGCCGAGCCTGAACGTGATCATGCTGACCGCTCACGGCACCATCCCCGACGCGGTCAAGGCCACGCAGTCGGGCGCGTTCTCTTTCCTCACCAAGCCCGTCGAACGGGAACAGTTGCTCGAGGAGGTGCGCCGGGCGTTGAAAACTTCCGGGTTTGCCGACGCAACCGCCGAGGACTGGCGCGCGGAGTTCGCGACGCGCAGCCCGCTGCTCGAGGACCGCCTCGCAAAGGCGCACATGGTGGCAGGCACTGATGCAGCGGTGCTCATCACCGGTGAGCCCGGCACCGGCAAGGAACTGCTCGCGAAGGCGATTCATCGCGTGAGCCGCCGCCGCGACCACCGGCTCGTTACGCTCGATTGCGGGGTTCTCGAAGCACCGACCGGGGGCACGGAAATCGCCCGTGCGATCGAGGATGCACGCCAGGGATCCTTGCTGCTGCACGACCTCGACGAAATGCCCGCGGCCCTGCACGCGCGCCTGAGCGAACTGCTCGTGGGTGCGGACGCCCGCCTCCTGGCCAGCAGCGACCGACGCCTCGAGGAACTCACCGGCGACGACAGCAACTGCGCCGAAATGCTCGATCGCCTCGGCGCGGTGCACATCGAGTTGCCGCCGCTCAGCAAGCGGCGCGAGGACATCCCGCTGCTCGTGCAGCAATGCCTGGACGATGCGGACACGGATCCTTCGCTCGGCAAGCGCTCATTTGCGCCCGAAGCGATGGAACTGCTGGCCTCGGCGAAGTGGCCGGGCAACGTGCGCCAGCTGCGCATGGTGCTGCGGCAAGCCGCCACGACGGGCGCGGGTCCCGTGATCACTGCAGAGCAGGTACAGGAGTCACTGGGACAGGCGACTCAGTTACCGTCGTTCGATGAAGCGAGAGATGAGTTCACGCGCAACTATCTGGTGCAACTGCTGCAGATAACCGAAGGAAACGTCAGCCAGGCGGCACGGCTGGCGAAGCGCAACCGCACCGATTTCTACAAGCTCCTGACCCGCCACGACATTCGGCCGGAAAGCTTCAAGCCTTGAAATCGGAGCGGGTGTCGACCGTACTGCACACCCGCAGAAATCTGCGTCACATCACGATTTCCAGGGACGTCCGAACGGCCTCGGAAAACTGCGACACGGGCCGCGAATCAGGTCCGAACTGATTGCCGGCGTCAGCCCGTCAGCTGACACTCTCCCCTGACTGAAAAGGGCAAACCCGCTGCAAGGCGGGGACGCAAAGCCTCCGGTCCTCGAGCAAGGTGCTCACGGGATAGCGGGGTTGCCAGTAAAGCAGCGCGCAGTCTGCCGCGCACTGCATTGCCGCAACTCTGTGCGACCCGACCACTCCTGCCGAGGCCACCTGAGGCCCGCACTGCAGGAGATGTGAATGTCAGTTCAGAGCATCGCGACGCGCAATCCACGGAAAATTGGCAGCACAGTCCTGGGCTTCCTGCTGACCCTGACGCTCACCGGCTGCTTCGACGGCGACAAGCGTAGCGCCACCAGTCCGTCGGCGGGATCGACCAACGGCACCACGACTGGCACCACGGTTGGCACGACGCCGACGAACGGCGCGCCGAAAATCTCGGGGACCCCGCCAACCAGCGCCAAGGTCAATGAGCCCTATGCATTCCAGCCGACCGCCAGCGACCCGGACGGCGACAAGCTCACGTTCCAGATCGCCAACAAGCCGGCCTGGGCGACTTTCGATTCCTCCACCGGCCGCCTGAGCGGCACGCCCTCGACGTCATACACGGGCACGTTTGCCGACATCCGCATCTCGGTCACGGACGGCAAGGCGACGAGCAGTCTCAGCACCTTCGCCGTCAGCGTCGCGAGCCTGCAGCTTGGTTCCGCGACCCTGAGCTGGCAGCCGCCGAGCTCGAACACCGACGGCTCGCCGCTCACCAACCTCGCCGGCTACGTCGTACGCTACGGAACCAGCCTGAGCACGCTCTCGACCGAGGTGCGGGTCTCCAATCCTGGACTGACGACCTATGTCGTCTCGGAGCTCGTTCCGGCGACCTGGTACTTCCAGGTGTCGGCCTACAACACCTCAGGCGTCGAGAGCGCACCGTCGGCGACGGCGTCCAAGACCATCAGCTGAGGGCGTCAGGAATCCGCGGTACGACCAGGCTCGGCTCTGCGCTGTCGCCATCGCCAAGCTCGATGCCGAGTTTCTCGATGAGGTCGTAAAGCGTCGGCCGCGTGACACCGAGTAACTCGGCCGCACGCGACAGGTTGCCGCGCGTGATGACCAGTGCCTGGCGCACGGCCTCGCTCTCGGCACGGCTGCGCACCTCGCGCAGGTTCAGCCAGCGCGCACTGCCGACATCGACTTCGAACCCGAGCTCCTCGACGCCGATGCGCTTTCCTTCGGTCATGATGACCGCGGCGCTGATGCGATTCTCCAGTTCGCGGATGTTGCCCGGCCAGCTGTGCGCCTGGATGGCCTGCAGGGCCTCGGGCGTGAAGCCCTGCAGTGTCCGCCCGTGCTCGCGGGCGCGGCGCTCCATGATGACCTGGGCGAGCACCGCAGCGTCGCCCGGACGGCTGCGCAGCGGGGGGATGCGCAACGTGACCTCGCTGATGCGGTAGAACAGGTCGTCGCGGAACTCGTTGCGCTCGATCCGCTGCTCGATGGGCTTGTTGGTCGCGCACACCACCCGCACGTCCACGGGTATGCTTTCGCGGCCCCCGATGCGTTCCACCACGCGCTCCTGCAGGAAGCGTAACAGCTTGGCCTGCAACTGCAGCGACATGTCGCCGATCTCGTCGAGGAACAGCGTGCCGCCGTTCGCGAGCTCGAACTTGCCGGGCATCTGCTTCACCGCCCCGGTGAACGCGCCCTTCTCGTGCCCGAACAGCTCCGATTCGAGCAGCGTCTCCGGAATCGCGGCGCAGTTGATCGCCACGAAGGCCCGCTCGCTCCGCGGGCTCAGTGCGTGCAGCGCGCGCGCAAACAACTCCTTGCCCGTGCCGCTCTCCCCGAGCAGCAGCGTCGTGGCCATGGTGGGCGCCACCTTTTCGATCGTGCGGCACAGCCGGGTCATCGGCTCGCTGGTGGCGATGATCCCCGGGATCGGCTCGGGGGCCTGGATGCGCGACAGCAGCCGGTTGCGCGCCTCGAGCCCATGCACGTAGAACGCGCGCTCGACGATCAGTCGCAGGATCTCGGTATCGACGGGCTTCTGGTAGAAATCCGCCGCCCCGAGGCCAACTGCCCGCACCGCATTGTCGCGGTCCAGCTGGCCGGTCACGACGATCACCTTGGTGTGCGGCGCGGCCCTGAGAATCTCCTGCAGGGTTGCCAGTCCCTCTTCCACCCCTTGCGGGTCCGGGGGCAAGCCGAGGTCCTGCAGCACGACGGCGGGCTCGTGGCGGCGCAGCGCAGCGAGCGCGGATGCACGGTCCTCGGCGATCACCACTTCATAGGCGTCGAAGCACCACTTCAGCTGGCGCTGCAGCCCTGGGTCATCCTCGACGATCAGCAACGTTGACCGGTGTGTTTTCACGCTCGCGCTTACCTCCGGTTCTACCGGCTCGTGACGCCTGGCAAGAATACAGGGAGTCGGAGACCGTGGGGTCCGCCGCCGGGGCTGGCGTCAGAGCACCGTCTTCTGCGCGAGGTTCGACAGGTCGCTCTCGACGTTCGCCGTGGTGTACGCCTTGACTGCGAAGTACCACGTGCCGGCCGCGAGATTCTCGATGACGGCCGACGTGATGCCCGGGCTCGGGATGTCGACGCTCTGCGTCAGGCTCGACGCGTATTGCCCGTAGGCGATGCGATAGCCCGCCAGGTTGGTGATCGGCGTGCCGTCCACGTTCGATGTCGGCGGAACCCAGGACAGCGCGGCATTGCCGCTGGTCGGCTTCTGGACCGTGATCGAGAACGCCGGCAGGGCGGCCACGTACTGGCCGTCACTGACGGAAATCTGGATGCCAGAGTGCGACCCGACGTTCGCGTCGCCCGGCGTGCCATAGAGCCGTCCCGTGCCAGTGTCGAACTGCGCCCAGACGGGTTTGCCGGCAATCGAGAACGTCAGCTTCTGGCCTTCCGGGTCCTTGGCACTGGGCGCGAACGAGTACGCCTGGCCGACCTTCGCAGTGCTGGACGGCACGCCGCTGATGGTGGGCGGCAGGTTGGAGGCGGCCACCGCGATGGAGAACGGCGCGAGGGACGTCGTGGCTTGCCCATCCGTCACCGAGATCGTGATGTTCGAAGACGTGCCTGCGTAGGTGACGGACGGCATGCCGCTCAGGACGCCGGTCGCCGTGTCGAAGCTGGCCCAGCCCGGAAGTCCCTGGATGGAGAACAGCAGCTTCTGGCCCTCCGGGTCCGAAGCATTCGGCTTGAACGCATAAGACTGGCCGACCTGCACGGAGTTCGCGGGAACGCCCCAGATCGACGGCGGCTGGTTCGGGGCGCCATTCACCGTGATGCTGAATGGCGCGAGCGCGCTCGAGGTCTGGCCGTCGGTCACCGAAATCGTGATGTTCGCATAGGTGCCCGCGGATCCCACCGGCGGGATGCCGCTCAACAGGCCGGTGCTGGTGGTGAAGGTCGCCCAGGCCGGCTTGTTCGCGATGCCGAACTTGAGCGTGTCGCCGTCCGGGTCGCTGGCGGCCAGCACGAAGCCGTAGAGCTCCGTTTCCCTGGCTGACGTGGCAGGCACGCCACTGATGGTGGGCGCTGCGTTACCAACCACCTGCAGGTTGAAGCGCGGTAATGACGCCGTAAGCTTGCCGTCTGAGACGCTGATGATGATGTCGTGCGACTTGCCGAGATCGCGTGACGTCGGGGTCCCGTACAAACGGCCCGTCTTGCCGTCGAACCGTGCCCACCGCGGCGTCGCGGAGGCGCTGAACCTGAGGCGGTCACCGTTGGCGTCCGAGGCGACCGGCTGGAAGTCGTAGGACTGTCCTGGCTGGATGCTCGTGGGAGGAGTGCCGGAAATGACCGGCGCGACGTTCTGGGCGCGGGCAGTCCCGGCACCGAGCATGGTGCCGAATAACATGATCCCGAGGATGGAGACCCAACGTCCGCTGTCCCGCCGTGCGCTCATCAGCTACCCCTCTGGCCGCGGCCCGGGGCAGTGCGCAGGGGATGGCAGGACGAGTTGCTGAACTCACGAGGTCCGCAGCGGTGCACCGCGCGGCCCGGAGGGTTCTGGCAACCCCGCTATCCTCAGGATCAGGCCCTGGGACCGGAGGCTTTGCGTCCCCGCCTTGCGACGGGTTTGCCTTTAACGAGAACGGGGCCGAGTCTCTTTCAGTGGCACGTATCGGTAAAGCACATGCGTGCAGAACCGAGCGGTGATTCTCAGAATCACGCGGCGTGCGTCATGAATTGGGAGGTCGGTCACGTCTGGCCGACGAGCCGAAAGAGTCGCGCGGAAGTGGCGTCCCCACGGGGATTCGAACCCCGGTCGCAACCGTGAAAGGGTTGTGTCCTAGGCCTCTAGACGATGGGGACGCGGGTCGAAGGCCGACCGGCGCGAGGCGCGCGCGAACTCTCGACAAAAACGTGGTGGAGCCAGACGGGATCGAACCGTCGACCTCCTGCATGCCATGCAGGCGCTCTCCCAGCTGAGCTATGGCCCCACGGAAGGGCGCGAATTGTCGGGGACGGCGCGCCAGAAGTCAAACGAACGCGGTCGCCGCACGCTCATCCGCGCCGCGCGTATGCAATTGCGCGCTCGAGCCGCTCGAGCGTCGTGGCCTGCCCGAGGATTTCGAGCGTCACGTCGATGGGAGGCGACACCGTGCCGCCCGAGACGGCCACGCGGACGGGCTGGGCGACCTTGCCCAGGCCCACGCCCTGCTCGGCCGCCACGGCCACCACGGCCTCGTGAACCGCGGGCGCGCGCCACTCGGGCAGCGCGGCCAGCTTCGCCGTCACGGCCGCCAGGATCGGCGCCGTCTCCGCATTCAGGTTCTTCGCCGCGGCTTTCTCGTCGTACGTCGTCACGTCGCGGAAGAAG
>Ga0105090_10001825_pt1 | contig 11618 bp, 10 predicted proteins | sample PPLLak3March2015_FD_79110 | JGI IMG/M metagenome (GOLD analysis project Ga0105090, IMG submission 79110) | Freshwater sediment microbial communities from Prairie Pothole Lake near Jamestown, North Dakota, USA - PPLs Lake P7 Core (1) Depth... | ecosystem: Environmental > Aquatic > Freshwater >... | reverse complement strand
TCAAGAAGGGTGGCGAGGCCGTGCAGAAGAAGGTGGAGTAATGGAAACGTTCGCTCGTCTGGATCAACAGCTGCTAGAACGGCATCGTGCCGATCGTGCTGCCGGCCAACGAGGTCGAGGCGCTGTTCCAGCAGGTCGAGGCGACGCCCGGCTACAAGCTGGTGGTCGATCTGCCATCGCAGGTGGTGATCCGCCCCGATGGTTGCGGAATGCCGTTCCAGATCGATGCCTTCCGCAAAGAGTGCCTGCTCAACGGCTTGGACGACATCGGCCTGACCCTGCGCCATACCGCGAAGATCAGGGAATTCGAGGAAAACGGCGTATCGGCCAGCCCTGGCTGTTCGCGTAACAAGGAGACAGCATGAAGATTTGTGTTCTGCCGGGTGACGGCATTGGCCCCGAAATCACTACCGAGGCGGTGCGCGTCCTCAGCGCGCTCGGTCTCAAATTCGACATGGAAGAGGCGCTGCTCGGCGGTGCTGCGGTCGACGCGACCGGCGAACCGTATCCGGAAGCGACCCGGAAGCTGGCGCGAGCAGCCGATGCCGTGCTGCTCGGTGCCGTCGGGGGACCGAAGTGGGATACGCTGCCCCGCGAGCAACGCCCGGAGCGCGGCCTGCTAGGCATTCGCAAGGACCTCAACCTGTTCGCCAATCTGCGCCCGGCGATTCTTTATCCCGAGTTGGCCAATGCGTCGACCCTCAAGCCCGAGGTGGTTGCGGGGCTGGATATCCTGATCATCCGCGAACTGACCGGCGACATCTATTTCGGCCAGCCACGCGGCGTGCGAGAGGAGAACGGCGAGCGCGTCGGCTTCAACACCATGGTGTACAGCGAGTCGGAAATCCGCCGCATCGGCCATGTCGCGTTCCAGGCGGCGCAGAAGCGCAACAAGAAGCTGTGCTCGGTGGACAAGATGAACGTGCTCGAATGTACGCAGTTGTGGCGCGACGTGATGATCGAGATCGCCCGTGACTATCCGGATGTCGAACTCAGCCACATGCTGGTCGACAATGCCGCCATGCAACTGGTGAAGGCGCCGAAGCAGTTCGACGTGATGGTCACCGGCAACATGTTCGGCGACATCCTGTCCGACGAGGCCTCGATGCTGACCGGCTCGATCGGCATGTTGCCGTCGGCGTCGCTCGACGAGAAAAACAAGGGGCTCTACGAGCCGTCGCACGGCTCGGCGCCGGATATCGCCGGCATGGGCATCGCCAATCCGCTGGCGACCATCCTGTCGGCGGCGATGATGCTGCGCTATACCTTCGGGCTCGAAGAGCAGGCACAACGCGTCGAAAACGCGGTCAAAACAGTTTTGGCGCAAGGTTATCGCACCGGCGACATCTACGAGCGCGGCACCAACAAGGTCGGCACGAAGGAAATGGGCGACGCCGTGCTGGCGGCACTGGCGTAAACCGAACGACGGGTTCGGACGTTAATGAGAGATTCATTCGGAGAGAGAGTCATGAAGAAGGTCGGTCTGGTCGGTTGGCGTGGCATGGTCGGTTCCGTGCTGATGCAGCGCATGGTTGAAGAGGGCGATTTTGCCCATATCGATCCGGTGTATTTCTCGACGTCCGCGGCCGGCGGCAAGGCGCCGGTGTTCGGTGGCAAGGAAGCCTCGCTGCCGCTGCAGGACGCTGCTGCGGTCGACGCACTAAAACAGTGTGAAATCATCATCACCTGCCAGGGCGGTGACTACACCAAGGAAGTCTTCCCCAAGCTGCGCGCCACCGGCTGGGCCGGCCACTGGATCGATGCCGCGTCGGCGCTGCGCATGGCCGACGATGCAGTGATCATTCTCGACCCGGTCAACATGAACGTCATCAAGGACTCGCTGGCCAAGGGCGGCAAGAACTGGATCGGCGGCAACTGCACGGTTTCCCTGATGCTGATGGGCCTCGGAGGCCTGTTCCAGAACGACCTGATCGAATGGGCGTCGTCCATGACCTATCAGGCCGCGTCCGGTGCCGGCGCGCAGAACATGCGCGAACTGATTTCCCAGATGGGCGCCATCCATTCGTCGGTCGCCGACCTGCTGGCCGATCCGGCTTCTGCCATCCTCGATATCGACCGCAAGGTGGCCGAGACGATCCGTTCGGATGCCTTCCCGAAGAAGAACTTCCGCAACACGCCGCTGGCTGGTTCGCTGATTCCGTGGATCGACGTTCCGGTCGATGGTGGCCAGTCCAAGGAAGAGTGGAAGGGTGGTGCCGAGTGCAACAAGATCCTTGGCCGTCCGGCTTTCCGTACGCCGGGTTCGATCCCCATCGACGGCCTGTGCGTGCGCATCGGCGCCATGCGCTGCCACAGCCAGGCGCTGACCATCAAGTTGAAGAAGGACGTGCCGCTCGACGAAATCAGCGACATGCTGGCCAAGGCCAACCAGTGGGCCAAGGTCGTGCCGAACGATCGTGAAGTTTCCGAGCGCGAACTGACGCCGGCGGCAGTGACCGGGACGCTGACCGTACCGGTCGGCCGTCTGCACAAGATGGCGATGGGCCCGGAATACCTGGCGGCTTTCACCTGCGGTGACCAGTTGCTGTGGGGCGCCGCCGAACCGCTGCGCCGTATGCTGCGCATCCTGCTCGACACCTGAGTGTTTTGATCGGGGTGGGTGCTGGAGAACGGGGCTTGCGCCCCGCTTCCTTTGTTGGGAATATGCCAAAGCGTGCTTCTTAGAACCCAGTTCAGCTTGCATTGCTAAGTGCATGATGTTAATTTGAAACTCCGAAATTGGACGCTCAGGGTGGGGCTGTGACCAAGATGATTACCAAACATTTCCAGAAACGTGCAGTCGCGGTTGCGGTTGCTTCCTGCTTGTCCTTCGCGCCGTGGATGGTCGAAGCCGCCGGCTTGGGCAAGATCACCGTCCTTTCCGGCCTCGGGCAGCCGTTGCGGGCCGAGGTCGAGGTCAACGCCACCAGCGCCGAGATGGCCACGATGACCGCCCGCCTGGCGCCGGCCAACGTGTTTCGCGAGGCGGGAGTCGACTACGGTTCCGGATTGTACGATCTGCGCTTTTCGCTCGAAAAGCGCGCCCGCGGCTCGGTAGTCAAGGTGACTTCGTCGCGGCCGGTCAACGAGCCCTTCCTCAACTTCCTGGTCGAACTGAACTGGTCTGCCGGGAGCGTGGTGCGCGAGTACACCTTCCTGCTCGATCCCCCGGACATGCCCATCAAGTCTGCCGGACGCCCGGCATCTTCGGCCGATGCGCGCGTGGTCGACACCGTGCGCGGTGCCGGCGCCGCGCCGGCGGAGACGCCCCGCGCGGAAGCGCCGAAATCGTCTGTCGCGCCACGGGTTGCCGCCGAGCCGCGCAAGGAGGTGGCCGGCACGCAAGTCGTCCAGCGCGGCGACACGCTGCGCAGGATCGCTGTCGAGACGAAGCCGGAAGGCGTTTCGCTGGAGCAGATGCTCGTCGGCCTGTTCCGCAAGAACCCGGACGCCTTCGTCGGCGAAAACATCAACCGGCTGAAGACCGGCGCGATTCTGGCGATCCCGGACAAGGCGACCGTCGCGGCGATACCCGCGGCGGAGGCGCGCAAGGTCTACGTCGCGCAGGCCGCAGACTGGAATGCCTATCGCCAGAAACTCGCCACCGCCGCGGCCGCCAGCCCGGCCAAGGAGGCGGCGGTGACCCAGGAGGCGGGCGGCAAGATCACTGCGCGGGTTGAGGACAAGGCGGCACCAGCCGAGCCGGCCAAGGATCAGGTCAAGGTTTCCCGCACCGAGGTGCCGTCCAAGGGTGTTCCCGGCGGCAAGGCGCCTGGCGCCGCCGAGGAGGAACTGATTGCCAAGGACAAGGCGCTCAAGGAAGCCCAGGAGAGATTGGCGCTGCTCGAAAAGAACGTTGGCGAATTGCAGAAGCTGGTCGACATGAAGACGCAACGGCTGGCCGAGTTGCAGCAGCAGGCGGCGGGGAAGAAGGAAGAACCGAAGCCCGTTGAGGCGGTGAAGCCCGCCGAGCCGCCCAAGGCCTTAGAGGCACCGAAGGCCGTCGAGCTGCCCAAGGCCGTGGAGGCACCGAAGGCCGTCGAGGCACCGAAGCCGGCCGAAGCCCCGCCCCCGGTGGCGGCCAAGCCTGCGGAACCCGCTCCCGAGCCGCCGAAGGTGGCTGAAGCCGCCAAGCCGGCCGAAGAGCCGAAGCCTGCCAAGGCGCCCGAGGTCAAGCCGGCGCCCGCCGGCGAACCGGGTCTGCTCGATTCTCTGCTCGAAAACCCGCTGTCCCTGGTCGGCGGCGGCGGCATACTGGCCCTGCTGGCCGCCTACTTCCTTTACCGGCGGCGCGAGGATGGGGAAGCAGCCGCGCTCTCGACGACGGCGGTTCCAGCGCCGTCCAGTCTTGGCCCGAACTCGGTTTTCCGGATGACCGGAGGCCAGAGCGTCGATACCGGCATGGCGTCGCTGCAGACTGGTGAATTCAGCCTGACGGGTCCGGGCACGATCGATACGGACGAAGTCGACCCGGTCGCCGAGGCCGATGTCTACATGGCCTACGGCCGCGATGCGCAGGCCGAGGAAATCCTGATCGAAGCGTTGCGCAAGGATCCGCAGCGCGTCGCCATCCATGGCAAGCTGCTCGAGATCTACGCGAACCGCAAGAGCCTCAGGCAGTTCGACACGCTCGCCAGCGAGCTCTATGCGCAGACCGGCGGTGTCGGCAGCGAGTGGGACAAGGTTGCCGTTCTTGGGGCGGATCTCGACCCGGACAACCCGCTGTATTCCGCGGCAGGCGGCAGGACCCCGCCGCGCCAGGAACCGCCAGTGACAGCGGCGGGGCCCGGCACGGCGACCGTGGTGCTGGCGGCGGGAACCCTCGGCGCCATGGCGGCAGCCGCCGGCGAAGGGCCCGACGCGGCGTTGCTGCCGGCCGGCATCGACGTGGACGCCGGTCCCGGCTTGCAGGGGCTGGCCCCCGAGTTTTCGGCCGCCGCCGAGACGATGGCCGAGGTGGCACCTGAAGCGGACGAAGGCGCGGCCCTGGCCTGGCAGCCGATCGAGTCGGTCGATTTCGACCTTGGCGAAGCGGCCGTGGAGAGCCTCACCGCAGTCGATGCCAGCCCGCAGTTTTCCCCCGAGGGAACGCTGGTTATGAGTCTTGACGCGCAAACGGAAGACTTCTCGGAGACCTTTGCCGGGATCGAAGGCGCTGCCACCACGGTGGAGGACAAGCGTGCCGACGTGGAGGCAGGACTGCTCGACTTTGAACTCGACATCGGCGGCCTGGGGGACGAGGCTGCGGCCAGTCCGCTGGCGCTGGTGGAAGATTCGGCTGGCCAAGTTGGCACGGAAACGATCATCAACGCGATTCCTGCCGTCGAGGATTTCGATGTCAACGAGATCAGCTTCGACGCTACCGTCGTCGGGGAACCGGCGGCGCCGGCCACCGGCTTCGACATGACGTCGATCAACCTGGACCTGGCCACTGAGCCTTCCGCCGAAGACTTTGGCAAGTCCCTGGCGACCACCGATGGTGACGGCCAGCCGGCAGACGAGGTGAGCACCAAACTGGCGCTGGCCAGGGCCTACGACGAAATGGGCGATCACGACCAGGCGCGCGAACTGCTGGAAGAAGTGATCGCCGAGGGTTCGGGCACTCTCGCCGACCAGGCGCGGCAGCTCCTCGGCCGGCTGCGCGGGTAGAATCCCGGCTTGCGAACGGCACATGGCCCCGCACGGGGCCATGTGCATTTTTTGGGGCGGTTCTTGCATCCTGCTTCTGCATTGCTGATCTGCCTGACGTCTATCGTCGCCATCCAGTTTTTCGGTCCGGCCGGTTTGGCGCTGCTGCTGCTGGCCCTCGTGGTTGACGGGCGGCGGGTGCTGCCCGGCTGGTGGGCGTTGTTGCGCCGGATGCGCTGGCTGCTGCTCAGCGTCTGGCTGATCCTGGCCTACGGTACGCCCGGCGATGCCTGGCACGACGTCGCCTGGCTGCCGACCTACGAGGGCTTGCGCGAAGCGACGCTGCAGGCGGCCCGCCTGGTGCTGACTGTCGGCTGCCTGGCCTGGCTGTTCGCGCTGGTTGGCCGCGATGGCCTGAGGGCAGCGCTGATTTCGCTGTTGCGGCCGCTCGCTCGCGCCGGGCTGGCGACCGACCGGTTGGTCGTGCGCCTGTCGCTGGTCATGGACAACCTCCAGTCGCCGCTGCCCGCGGGCGCCTGGCGCGCCATGCTGTATCCGTCGGCAGAGGCGGCCGCGGGGCCGACGCACCTTTGCGTCGTCGTGCCTGCCTGGCGTCCGGCCGATTATGTTCATTGTGTCGCCGCCCTGGCGATATCATCGTTCCTCGTCTGTATCGGGTAGCGTGCCATGGTGACCAGGATCGCCCTCGGTCTCGAGTACTGCGGGACACCGTTTCGCGGCTGGCAAAGCCAGCCGGGCGGCGGTACCGTGCAGGATGCAATCGAATCCGCGTTGCGCGCCGTTGCCGGCGCGGCCACCGGTGTGGTTTGTGCTGGCCGGACAGATGCCGGGGTCCATGCCAGCGGGCAGGTTGTGCATTTCGACGCGCCGGTCGCCCGTCCGCTGACGGCCTGGGTGCGCGGGGTCAATTCGCATCTTCCGGCAGGCGTCGCCGTGCGCTGGGCGCAACCAGTAGGCGAAGCATTCCACGCCCGCTTCAGCGCGCGCGGCCGGCGCTACCGCTACCTGCTGCTCAACCGGCCGCCACGGCCCGGCTTGTGGCAGGGGCGGGTCGGCTGGTACCACGGGCCGCTCGATCTGGCAGCGATGCTGGACGCTTGCGGTCGACTGCCCGGCGAGCACGATTTTTCCGCTTTCCGCGCTGCCGAATGCCAAGCCCGGTCGCCGGTCAAGACGATGACGCTCGCCTCGGTGCGCCGCTACGGCGCGCTGTTCGTCTTCGATTTCGAGGCCTCCGCCTTCCTCCATCACATGGTGCGCAACCTCGTCGGCACGCTGGTCCATATCGGCAAGGGCGCACAGTCGCCGGGCTGGGTCGACGAGTTGCTGCAGATGCGGGACCGCAAGCTGGCGGCGCCGACCTTCGCGCCCGACGGCCTGTATTTCCGTGGGCCGATCTACGAGCCGCACTGGTGCCTGGCCGATGCGGCCGACGACTTTCTCGATGGAATGCTGCCATGAAAACCGGTATCAAGATCTGCGGCCTGACCCGTGAGGACGACGTCGATGCCGCCGTCGCTGCTGGCGCCGACGCCATCGGCTTCGTCTTCTACCCGCCCAGCCCACGCTACCTGACCCCGCAGCGGGCGGCCGAACTAGCGCGGCGGGTGCCGCCGTTCGTTGCCATCGTCGGGCTGTTCGTCAATGCCGCACCGGAAGTCGTGCACGCCGCCTGCGCGGCGCTGCCGCTCGACATTCTGCAGTTCCACGGCGACGAGGGTGCGGCCTACTGTCGCCAGTTTTCCCGGCCGTTTCTGCGCGCGGCGCGGGTGAGGCCGGGGTTCGATCTGGTAGAATTCGCCGGCACGTTTCCCGATGCCCGTGGCCTGCTGCTGGATGCTTTCGTCGAGGGCTACGGCGGCGGCGGCCATGTCTTCGACTGGACGCTGATTCCGCCTGGCTTGCCCGGCTTCGTCGTGCTCTCCGGCGGGTTGACGGCGGACAATGTGGGTGACGCGCTGCGCCGGGTGCGACCAGCTGCGGTCGACGTGTCGTCCGGCGTGGAAACGGGCAGGGGCATCAAGGATCACTCGAAAATCGCCGCCTTCGTCGCGGCCGTACGGAAAGCCGATGAATCAATATGACTTCCCCGACGCCAAGGGCCATTTCGGCCCCTACGGCGGCGTGTTCGTGGCCGAGACGCTGTTCGGCGCGCTCGATGAATTGAAGGCGGCCTACGCTGCCGCCCAGGCCGATCCGGCCTTCCGGGCCGAATACGAATATGAGCTCAAGCACTTCGTCGGCCGCCCGTCGCCGATCTACTACGCCAGGCGCTGGTCGGAAATGCTCGGCGGCGCGCAGATCTACCTGAAGCGCGAAGACCTCAACCACACCGGCGCGCACAAGGTGAACAACTGCATCGGCCAGGCCATGCTCGCCAGGCGCATGGGCAAGCCGCGCGTCATCGCCGAAACCGGTGCCGGCCAGCACGGCGTGGCGACGGCGACCGTCGCCGCGCGCTACGGCATGGAGTGCGTGGTCTACATGGGTAGCGAGGACATCAAGCGCCAGGCAGCCAACGTCTATCGCATGAAGTTGCTCGGCGCCACCGTCGTGCCGGTCGAAAGTGGCTCCAAGACCCTGAAGGACGCGCTCAACGAGGCGATGCGCGACTGGGTGACCAACATCCACAACACCTTCTACATCATCGGCACGGTCGCCGGACCGCACCCGTACCCGATGCTGGTTCGTGATTTCCAGAAGATCATCGGCGAGGAATGCCTGTGGCAGATGCCCGAGATGGTCGGGCGCCAGCCGGACGCCGTGCTGGCCTGCGTCGGCGGCGGTTCGAACGCGATGGGCATCTTCTACCCGTATATCGACCATGAGGATGTACGCCTGATCGGCGTCGAAGCAGCCGGCGAGGGAATGGAGACCGGTCGCCATTCGGCCTCGCTGACCGCCGGCGTGCCGGGCGTATTGCATGGCAACCGCACCTACCTGTTGCAGGACGAGGACGGCCAGATCATCGAGACGCATTCGGTGTCCGCCGGCCTGGACTACCCGGGCGTCGGCCCCGAGCATGCCTGGCTGAAGGATATCGGACGTGCCGAATACGTGCCGGTGACCGATGGCGAGGCGCTGGCAGCTTTTCATACGCTGTGCCGCATCGAGGGCATCATCCCGGCGCTCGAATCCAGCCACGCGCTGGCCTACGCCGCCAAGCTGGCGCCGACGCTGGCCAGCGACAAGATTCTGCTGGTCAACCTCTCGGGTCGCGGTGACAAGGACATGCACACCGTGGCCGAGAAATCCGGGATCGTCTTCTGATGTCGCGCATCCAGACCGCATTCGAGCGCCTCGCCGGCGAAGGCCGCAAGGCGCTGATTCCCTTCATTACCGCCGGTGACCCCGACGCGGCGCTGACGGTGCCGCTGATGCAGGCACTGGTCGACGCCGGTGCCGACATCATCGAACTCGGCGTGCCGTTTTCCGACCCGATGGCCGACGGCCCGACCATCCAGCGGGCTTCCGAGCGGGCGCTGGCCAGGGGCATGACGCTGAAAAAGGTGCTGCAGCGTGTGACTGCCTTCCGCACGCTGGACGACCGGACGCCGGTTGTCCTGATGGGCTACGCCAACCCGATCGAGGCGATGGGGCTGGAGCGCTTCGCCGAGGCCGCTGCCCAGTCGGGCGTCGATGGCGTGCTGGTCGTCGACTACCCGCCGGAAGAGGCGGAGACCTTCGCCGCGGCGCTCAAGGCGCACGGCATGGATCCGATTTTCCTGCTGGCGCCGACGTCGACCGCGGCACGCATCGCGCAGGTCGCCGAAGTCGCCGGCGGCTACGTCTATTACGTCTCGCTGGCCGGCGTGACCGGTTCGGGAGCGTTGAATGTCGAGGCGGTGGCCGAACGGCTGCCGCTGATCCGGGAAAAGACCGGGCTGCCGGTCGGCGTCGGCTTCGGCATCCGTGACGCGGCGACCGCCGCGCGCATCGCCGGATTTGCCGATGCCGTCGTCGTCGGTAGCCGGATCATCGAGGAAATCGAGAAATCGACGGCGGAAACCGCCTGCGCCAACGTCAGGGCGCTGGTCGCGGACATCCGCCGCGGTGTGGATGAGGTGAAACCATGAGTTGGCTGACCAAGCTGCTGCCCCCCAAGATCCAGCGCAAGCCGAGCGGCGAGCGGCGCGCCTCGCTGCCTGAAGGGCTGTGGAGCAAGTGCCTGTCGTGCGAGGCGGTTCTCTACGCGACCGACCTCGAAAAAAACCTGCACGTATGTCCCAAGTGCGGCCACCACAATCGTCTGGGCTCGCGCCAACGCATCGCGTTGCTGCTCGATGCCGAGGGTCAGCGCGAGATTGGCGCCGAGGTCGTCCCGGTCGACAGCCTGAAATTCAAGGATTCCAAGCGCTATCCCGACCGCCTGATGGAGGCCAACGAGGCCACCGGTGAAACGGATTCTCTGGTCGTCGTCCAGGGCGCGATCAAGGCGATGCCGGTCGTCGCCGCCGCCTTCGAGTTCGGCTTCATGGGCGGCTCGATGGGCTCGGTGCTCGGCGAACGCTTCGTGCGCGGCGTGCAGACGGCGGTCGAGCAGAAGATGCCGTTCATCTGTATCACCGCTTCCGGCGGTGCGCGCATGCAGGAGGGGCTGTTCTCGCTGATGCAGATGGCCAAGACGACGGCGGCGCTGACCCGCCTGTCGACAGCCGGCCAGCCGTTCATCTCGATCCTCACCGACCCGACCATGGGCGGCGTCTCGGCCTCCTTCGCCTTCGTCGGCGACGTCGTGATCGCCGAGCCGAATGCGCTGATCGGCTTCGCCGGCCCGCGCGTGATCGAGCAGACGGTGCGCGAGACGCTTCCCGAGGGTTTCCAGCGCGCCGAGTTCCTGCTCGAAAAGGGGGCGATCGACATGATCGTCGACCGCCGCCACCTGCGCGATCAGGTCGCGCGCACGCTGGCCCTGCTGCAGAAGCAGCCGGCAGTGGCGTAAAGCAGGATCGAATTGCCTGGGATCGAGGATCGAGCCGGCCGCACGGCGCTGGGGTCTCTTCGCTGTTGCTCGACCTTGGGCAACTAGCGGCCAATGACTCTCAACGACTGGCTGGACCACCTCGAGAGCCTGCATCCGAAGGGGCAGGCGGGCATCGAGCTCGGGCTCGATCGCGTCCGGCAGGTCAAGGCGGCGCTCGGGCAGACGCAGCCTTGCCCGGTCATCATGGTCGGCGGCACCAACGGCAAGGGGTCGACCTGCGCCTATCTGGAAAACATCGTGGTACGTGCCGGCTACCGCGTAGGCTGCTACACCTCGCCGCATCTGCTCGCCTACAACGAGCGGGTTCGCCTGAACGGCAAGCCGGCTGACGATGACCAGCTCTGTGCCGCCTTTGCCCGCGTCGAGGCGGCCCGTCAGGCAGCCAGCAACGTCGCGCTGACCTATTTCGAATTCGGCACGCTGGCCGCCTGGGAAGTCTTCGCGGCCGCCGGCGTCGAGGCGGCGATTCTCGAAGTCGGCCTCGGTGGCCGGCTGGATGCGGTCAACGCCTGGGAACCCGACGTTTCCATCGTCACTACCGTCGCCCTCGACCACACCGACTGGCTCGGGCCGGACCGTGAATCGATCGGTTTCGAGAAGGCCGGCATCTTCCGCGCGGGCCGGCCGGCGTTGTGCGCCGATCCCGATCCGCCGCAAAGCTTGCTCGACCATGCGACCGCCATCGCTGCCGACCTGCGCCTGATCGGGCGCGACTTCGGCTTCGCGCGGGATGTCGAGAATCGCCTGCAGTGGCGCTGGTGGAGTCGCAGCGGCGGCCGGCTGGTGAAACGGTCGCTGGCCTGGCCCGGCCTGCGCGGGACGGTCCAGCTGGCCAACGCGACCGTCGCGCTGGCCGCGCTGGAGGCGCTCGGTGAGCGCCTGCCGGTGACCATGCAGGCGATCCGTCCCGGCCTGATCGAAGCCGAGCTGCCCGGCCGCTTCCAGGTGCTGCCGGGTCGCCCGGCCATTGTCCTCGATGTCGGCC
>Ga0105090_10001824_pt1 | contig 11619 bp, 7 predicted proteins | sample PPLLak3March2015_FD_79110 | JGI IMG/M metagenome (GOLD analysis project Ga0105090, IMG submission 79110) | Freshwater sediment microbial communities from Prairie Pothole Lake near Jamestown, North Dakota, USA - PPLs Lake P7 Core (1) Depth... | ecosystem: Environmental > Aquatic > Freshwater >... | reverse complement strand
TAAGGCGCCTCTTACCGCGCCGACACTGTTCGCCGAGTCACGCCAAATTCAGGCAGACGCTTGCGCGCGCCCTTGCAGAACATCGACGCAACCGACGCCACCTGGCTGCATCGCTCGGCACCAGCGAGCGGACCCTTTACCGGCGCTTGCGTGAATTTGGCCTGACTCGGCGAACAGTGTCGGCGCGGTAAGAGGCGCCTTATGGTCGGGCGAGTACTTCACGCGTGAATCACACGTGGTACCGGGACCATCGGTCAGCCGGAGATACCGATGATAGGCGCGCGCCAATCGGCAAGGCTCGCCGCCGCCTAGGGAAAGGCGTACGTCAGCCGCAGGTAATAGCGGCGCCCGAGCACGTCGTACAGCGACGGGTCGGTATTGGCCTGCTGCCACGTCGGAAAGATCGGCGGTGCCTGGTCGAACACGTTGTCGACGCCCAGGCGTGCGTGCAGTCCGTGTAGCGGGCCCGCCTTGAATGCGTAGCTCGCACCGATGTCGACGTAGTCGTAGGCAGGCACCTCGAAATCGCGGTACTCGACGTCGCGCGTGTCGTCGATGTGCTGCCAGCGCGCCATCAGGCCGAGCTCGCCGAGCGCATAGGAAAGATTGAGCAGCGACTTCCAGCGCGGCAGTGAGCGTCCGAGCCCGCCGCCGCCCACGGTGCCGGCGTAGTCGATGGCGAAGCCGCTGGGATCAAGGTAAGTCCAGTAGTCCACGTAGGTCAGCAGCGCATTGAGTCCCAGCTTGCCCGGGCCGGCCGCGAACCCCCAGTCGAATTGCACGTCGACCCCCGCCGTCTCGAGTCCGCCAATGTTGCGATCGAGTATCTGCGCAAATATGTTGCCGGTGATGGCATCGCGCGTGAAGAAGCTGCAGTAGACATTGCCGTTGTCGTAAGCCGGGTTGTACTTCGGGTCGAAGCAGCGCGCGACGGATGACTCTGAATCCCAGCGTCCGATGCCGTCGTCGATCGTGATCTGGTACCAGTCCACGGACAGCTGCAGGTCGCGGAACCGCGCGTTGTCCGACATCGACGTCAACGTGAATCCAACGGTGTAAGTGTCCGCCTGCTCCGACACCAGGTCCGGATTGCCACCCGCGATGCCGTCGACCCGACGCAGCTCGAAATCGTAGTTCGGCAGCAGTGCAGCAGGCACGCCCTGAGCAAGGCAGAGTGCCTCCACCTGTGCGCGATCGGGACCCGTCCGGGCCGGGCTGTCCGCATCGCAGGGTTCGGGCATCGGCACGATGAACTGGTTGGAGACGGGCGGGTAATAAAGTTCCTCGATGCTCGGTGCGCGCACGGCGTGCTGGTACGACCCCCGCAAGCGCAGCGGGTTCACCGGCCGATACAACAGCTCGGCCATGTAGGAGTTGACGCCTCCCACCTGCGAGTAATCCGAGTACCGATAGCCGAGTCCGGCTTCCAGCAGCTGTGCGCCAGGCCGGTCCTTCAGCACCGGCACCCGCAGCTCGACGTAGGCGTCCGTGTTGCTCGCGTCGCCCGCTCGATCGGGCGCTGCGGGAAAACCCGCGATGTCGGGTCGTGGTCCGATGATGCCCGGCACCCCCGGCAGCATCCCGCTGAGCGCTTCGTCGGCGTCGTATTCGAACTCGTCGCGCTTGTACAGCAGGCCAAAGGCGGCGCTGAGATCGCCTGCCGGCAGTGACCACAACGGGCCAGTCACGGAAGCCTCGGCCAGGCCTTGACGCAACGTGATCGCGTTTGCGGCATCGACGGCGACGTACCGTGCACAGTCGCTCGACAGCGAGCCCGCGACGTAAGGATTGAAACCGCCGCTGCAGGTCGATGCGCCGCCATCCGGTGCGAACGCGAGGTTCTGCAGCCGCGACAAACTGACATTGTTCGTCTGTCGCTCGATGCGATCGTTCTGGCCGAACTGTGCATGGAGGTCGAAGCTCCATTCGCTCGCGAACTTGCCGCGCGTGCCCGCGGTCACCTGCAGCACGTCTCGCTGATTCTCGGCAGTCTGTGGTCCGACCTCACCGGCGCGGCGCCAGTACCGGTACGGTGCCGACGGTGCCGATCGTGACGCGAGCAGCGTGGCAAGGTCGGTCGGGATGAACGGGTTCGTCGCCGGGATCAGTGCGATGCCGGCGGCCGCCGACGCGAGCTGCCGTTCGACGGAATAGTCCGCGTAGAGCGCCTGCAGGTACACGTCGACGGCATCGGTCAGCGCGAACGTGCCGCGCAGGAACGCCGACGAACGCTCGAGCGGCAGCAGCAGCGCGGTGTCCGGAGCGAAGTTGTAGACGTTGTAGTTCCGGTCGTTGAACATGACTGGGTCGCGTTCACCGCGGAAGTTCACCACGCTGCCTTCGGCGCCGTTGCCGATCGTGAACAAGGTGCCATCGGCGTTGACCCCGATTCCGGCCTGGTACGGTGCCGATCCGGGTGGGTACCCGTAGGATGCAAACACGCTGTCGAACACCGGCCGGCTGGAGAACACGATGTTGAGACCGTCTTCCGTGATGCCCGAGCCGGACCCGAGGAATGCGCCGCCGGGCCCGAGGCCGTCCGTGATGCCGGGAACGTAGTCGAGGGGGTACCGCGAAAACCTCCGGTCCGACTGTTCGATCGCCTTGCGCCTGGCGTACCCCACATGGCCGACGATCGCGCCACGACCTGCCGCAAATGACGTGCCTGCAGTGAGACCGGCAGAATATTCCTCACCGTCGCCCTGGTCGGTCATCGTCCCGCTGCCTTCGAACTCCACGCCTTCGAAGGTATCGACGAACTGAAAATTGACCACCCCGGCCAAGGCGTCCGAGCCGTAGACGACGGAGGCACCGCCCGTGAGCACCTGCACGCTGCGGATCAATGAAGGCGGGAGGATGTTCAGGTCCACGGACCCGTTGCCATCGGCCGGCATCAACCGCCGTCCATCGAGCAGCACCAGCGTCCGGTTGGTGCCGAGGCCGCGCAGCGACACGTTGGCCTGGCCGTCGTTCGACGGCGCGTTCGACGTGGCACCGGCCGTCGGCACGAACTGGGGATACGCAACGAGCGTACGGTCGACCGAGATCGCACCCGTCTGCGCGAACGCTTCCTCGGGCACGGTGACGATCGGGCTGGGCGAATTGAAATCCGCGCGTGCGATGCGCGAACCGGTGATGACGATAACCTCGAGCAGGGGCTCGTTCGCAGACGCGTTGCCCGTCGCCATGATCAGGACGGCGAGCGCTGCCCCCCGCATCCAATGCGCCAAGTTCTACTCCCTTACGTTCGGGCGCGTGACTCGGTTCGCCGGGATCTTACCTGAACGCAGGCGGCGTCTGCGGGCCGCTGAGCTCGTCGCCCTCCATGCATGGTCGTGCCAGGACCTGCAGACGCATCGCCGTCAGCGGGTGGCGGCAGGCGCCGCCTTCAGCACGTGGTCGAAGAAATCGAACGTGGCCGTCAGCGCACGGCGCAATGCGTCCTTCGTGGCCACCTCGGTCGGACCGATGAAACCATGCTGGACGCCCGGGATCAGCACCAGTTCCGCGGTTGACCCTGCCGCGCGCAGCTGCTGGGCGAAGCGTTCGGATTGCGACGATCGCGCGTTCTTGTCGTCCTGGCCGTGGATCAGCAACGCGGGCGGGTCGGTGCCGTCTGCGTAGCGAATAGGGCTCGCCCTGTCGACGACTTCGGTGGCACACGCGGCCGCCCCGCAGCGGAACAGCGCCCTGACGGCCGTGGCATCCCGCTGGTCGCGCATATAGGCGGCGATGTCGTACGCTCCGAACCAGCCGACGAAGCCCTGCACGCACGTCCCGGTGGCGCAGTTCACCGCGTTGAGCGCAGCCAGATGCGCGCCCGCCGACATCCCCCACAGGCCGACCTGGGTACCGTCGATTCCGAAGCGCTCCGCGTTCCCGCGCAGGAAGCGGATTGCCGCCTGCAGGTCTTCGAGCTGGGCGGGGAAGGGTGCTTCCCCGCTCAGGCGGTACGCAATCGACGCTACCACGTAGCCGCGCTCGGCAAGGTGGGCGAGCAGGACAGGAAAGTCGAGGAAGCCCGCGCCTGCCCGGGGGTTGGAGTGGGCCCAGCCGCCGCCATGCACGAACACGATCAACGGGCGTGGCGTTGCAGCACCGGACTGCCGATACAGGTCGAGGTGCAGCGGGCGAAAGCCGGTGGTCGTTGAGTACACCACGTCGGTCAGGGTCACCGCATCGTTCGACCAACGTGTCTGGCGTTCGGGCATTGGATCGACCGGCATCAACCGATCGGCCACCGTGAAGTCGGGCAGGGGCGGCGACTCGCGTGCCTGGGCGTGCGCCGACACGGCGGCGAGGAGCGCGACGGCGGCAGTCCAGCCAGGTGAATGACGCATCGGGGTCGTGCTCCTGTTCGCCATGGCGTTGGGTGCGCTAATGTACCTCGCCGGAGCGTCTGTTCTGAACGCAGGCTACGACCGCACGGGTACACAGTGATCGGGCAAGTCCTCGAATCCTCGACAGTGCCACTGGCGGCGCGACTGAACGCAGCATGCCAGTGCATCTGGGTCGATCGTACGAAATTGCGCGACCAGCTCCGCGCCAATCTCGGCGACGCGGGTAGCCTGCTCGATTCGCAGGCCGGACTCGTCTCGGGCAGCGTCGTCTTTCTTGCGCCGGGCGAAGCGAACGCCATGGACCGGACCATTCGGCTCATCACGCTCGCACTCACCAGCGGACCTTACCAGCAGAAGATCGTGCGCAACGCGCCCGAGCTGGCTCGTCGTCCCCAGGCAAGCGCGGGCGGTATCCTGGGCTTCGACTTCCATCTCGGCGGTCCGACACCGCAGCTCATCGAGATCAACACGAACCCAGGCGGGCTGCTCGTCAGTCTCGAACTGGCGCGCGCCGCCACGGCAGGTTGCGACTGCCTTACCGAGCCGTTGTCCGTGCTGGCCGCCGCCGGCGTTGAGATCAGTCAACTGGGGCAGCGCATCACGGATAGCTTCCGGGCGGAATGGACGAGCGTTCGTGGCGAAGCGCCGCTGCGGACCGTCGCAATTGTCGATGACGAGCCGCAAAGCCAGTATCTCTATCCTGAATTTCTCCTGTATCAGCGATTGCTCGAGCGCGCCGGATGGAGCGTCGTGATTGCCGATGCCGCGAGCCTTGACCTGAGGGACGATGCGGTCTTTTTCGCCGGCGAGCGTATCGACCTGATCTACAACCGTGTCACCGACTTCTATCTGGCGGACGAGCGACACTCCGTCCTGCGACGGGCCTACGAGTCGGGCCTCGCGGTGATTACGCCGCATCCGGCCGCGCACGCGCGATGGGCAGACAAGCGGCTCCTCGCATGGCTTGGCGACGAAGATCTGCTGCAGCAGGCAGGTCTCGATGCTGATGATCGCTCGCATCTGCGGCAGACCATTCCGGCGACGGAGGTGGTCGAGCCCGCCGCTGCCGACGATCTCTGGCAGCGGCGCAAGAGCCTGTTCTTCAAGCCAGTCGATGGTTTTGGCAGCAAGGCCGCATATCGGGGTGACAAGCTCACTCGAACCACGTTCGAGCACATCCTCGCGCATCGCTACGTCGCGCAGACGATCGCCCCCACTTCGTTCCGGCGCATTCACTCCACGGATGGCGCGGAGGCCGATCTCCGCGTCGATGTCCGCAACTACGCCATGCACGGCGCAACGTGGTTGCGAGCAGCGCGCTTGTACCGAGGGCAGACGACGAACTTCCGGACCGTCGGCGGCGGATTCGCGCCGGTGCTGACCCTCCCAGTCTGAATCGCGCGACGCCTGTTCCGATGTCAACTGGCATGGTCTACTTGCCGGGCCAAACACAGCAGAACTCAGGTTGGCCCGATGCTGCACGCCGAGCCCTTCAAGTCATCTCGCCGCCAGTGGCTGTGCCGCCTGCTTGCCATCTCCTGCGCATTGGCAATGGCTGCCATGGCACCCGTGGCCCGCGCGGAAGTCGACGCCCGCCCGCCCGTGCAACCGGATCCACACGTCGCGCTGGACCGAATCCTCACGCGGATCGGGTTTGGCTCCTGTGCCGAAGGCGGCAAGGAGCAGGCGATATGGGACGCGGTGCTCGCGGCGAAGCCCGAGCTCTTTCTGTTCCTGGGCGACAACGTCTATGGCGACACCCGCGACATGACCGTTCTTCGCGCCAGGTATGCGCAGCTCGCGCAGCAGCCCGGATTCGTGAAGCTGCGCGACACCACGCCCATCGCGGCGACATGGGACGACCATGATTTCGGCGAGGACGATGCTGGTGGCGACTTTCCGCAGAAGGAAGCTTCCCGGCAGGTCTTCTTCGACTTCTGGGGCGAAGCCGCCGATTCACCGCGTCGTGCGCGCGATGGCGTTTACGCGTCCTATGTGTTCGGCCCGCCGGGCCGGCGCGTGCAGGTCATTTTGCTCGACCTGCGCTACAACCGGACACCGCTCGTACGGCAGGAGCCCGGAGCCCGCAACTATCGTTCCTGGGCGTGGGCCCGGCACAGGAAGGGACTCGAGGTGCCGGGTCCTTACGCTCGCAATCCCGACCCCGAGGCGACCATGCTCGGTGAGCGTCAATGGCAATGGCTTGAGCAACAACTTGAAACGCCTGCCGAAGTGCGACTGATCGGGTCGAGCCTGCAGGTTCTCGCCGACTTTCCGGGCTGGGAGGGATGGTCGCTTTTCGCGCACGACCAGCAGCGATTGATCGACCTGATCCGGCGCAGGCGCGCCAACGGCGTGATTTTTCTCAGCGGCGACATGCATTACGCCGAGCTGTCGAAGCTCGACGTCAACGTGCCCTACACGTTGTGGGACCTCACCTCGAGCGGGCTCACCGAAAGCTGGCCCGCCGCCACGCCGAACGCCAACCGGGTGAGCGACGTGATCCGCGAGCCGAACTTCGGGCTGGTCGAGATCGACTGGCAGGGTGCGCAGACAACGGTGACGCTGTCCGTCATGGACCAGCGCGGAACGCGGCGTATCGAAAAGCGCCTGCCATTGGCCGAATTGAGCGCGTGGCCCGTAGATCGTCCATGAGCCGTTGATTCGCCAGCAAGGGCTTGGGTCTGCGATCGAAGTCCTGGCGCCTTGCGAGATCGGGTCCCCGTCCCGAATTCAGGCGCGGTGCAGGCTCACCGGCAGGCGTCTGGATCCCCAAGTGCCCGGCCTGGGCGCGAACACGCCAGGCAACTTCTCGCCGCACGTCGCGCAACAGCCGTCCGCCGTAAGGCCCCAGTGACCGAGTTCGTACCAGTCGCGCTCGATCAGCAAGGAGTGGCAGCGATGGCACCAGGTGCTGCCGCCGGCACGGTCGTGAACGTTACCCGTGTAGACGTACCGTAGTCCGTTTCGCATCGCGATGGCGCGCGCACGCGTGAGCGTGGCGGGAGGCGTCGGCGCGTGGTCGCTCATCTTCCAGTCAGGGTGGAACGCCGAGAAGTGCAGCGGCACGTCAGGGCCGAGCTTGTCCGCAATCCACTGCGTCATCTCTTCCAGCTCCGTGTCCGAGTCGTTCTCGCCCGGAATCAGCAGCGTGGTGATCTCGAACCAGACGCGGGTCTCCTGCTTCAGGTACACGAGCGTCTCGAGCACTGCAGCCAGTTCGGCCCCGCAGATCTTGTGGTAGAAGCGCTCGGTGAATGCCTTCAGGTCCACGTTGGCGGCGTCGATCGACGCGAAGAACTCGGCCCGCGGCTCCGGACAGATGTAACCCGCCGTCACCGCCACGGTGCGCACGCCAGCATCATGGCAGGCGGCCGCGACATCAACTGCGTACTCCATGAAAACAGTCGGATCGTTGTAGGTGAACGCCACGCTGGCGCAGCCGAGCCGTTTCGCCGTTGCCGCCAGTTCTAACGGTGAGGCCGAATCCGCGAGCGTGTCCATCTCGCGTGATTTGCTCATGTCCCAGTTCTGGCAGAACTTGCAGGCCAGGTTGCAGCCCGCCGTGCCGAACGAAAGTACGGACGAGCCGGGCAGGAAGTGGTTGAGCGGCTTCTTCTCGATCGGGTCGACGCAGAAGCCGCTGGACCGTCCATAGGTGTACAGCTCGATGCCATCGCGCTCACGGCCGCGCACGAAGCACAGCCCGCGCTGGCCCTTGTGCAGCCGGCAACGGCGTGGGCAGACGTCGCATTGCACGCGCCCGTCGTCGAGGCGCGTCCAGTAGCGCGTGGGGACGGTCGAAGGATCGGTATTCATACGATTGGCGCCCATCGTCCTCGGGCGAGATATTGGTTTCGCTTCAGCGCGCCACCAGATACGGAAGCATTCAAGCTCCCACGGAACTACGATGTTGAGACTGGACAAGGATAAGTCAAGGATGCGGCCGCCAGCGGTGGCCGGGCTGTTCTATCCTGAGAATGCGAACGAGTTGCGACACGCTGTGAACGGCTACATTGCCGAGGCATCGCTGCGCGCTGCGGTTGCGGATCGTCCGAAGGCGCTGATCGTCCCGCATGCTGGATACCAGTATTCCGGGTCCGTTGCCGGCTTCGCTTATCGGCGGCTGCGCGACTGGTCTGCGGAAATCCGTCACGTGGTGATGATCGGCCCGAGCCATCGTGTGGCGATACGCGGCCTCGCCGTGCCGTCCGTCGACACGTTCGAGACGCCGCTGGGTAGCGTGCCGATCGACGCGGCGGGGCGTTCGCGTCTGCTGGAGCTCGGGCTGGTCGGTATCTCCGATGCAGCGCACGCCGCCGAACATTCGCTGGAAGTGCAGATGCCGTTCCTGCAAGTCGTGCTCGAGGATTTCGACATCCTGCCGATCACCATCGGGTTTGCCCCCTGCGAGCAGGTGGCGCGAGCGATCGACGCGGTGTGGGGCGGGTCCGACACGCTGGTCCTGGTCAGCTCCGATCTCAGTCACTACCACACCTGGAGTGAAGCGCGGCAGCTCGATGATGCAACTACGCGCGCGATCGTCGAGCGACGCAGCGACCTGCCCGACGAGCAGGCCTGCGGCGCGTGCGGAATCAACGGGCTCATGCAGGTCGCGCGCCGGCGCGGCCTGACCGTCGAAGTGCTCGACCAGCGCAACTCGGGAGACACGGCCGGTGATCGATCACGGGTGGTGGGCTATGGCAGCTATGCGCTCATTGAATCTTGAACCGGCGGTGCGGCGAGCGGTGCTGCGAACCGCCGCGACTTCCATCGAGGCGAAGCTGGGGCTGGTCGAGGCTACGCCACCGGAGGCGGCCGATACACGCGGGGTGCTTGGCCAACCGCGCGCGAGCTTCGTCACGCTGACGATCGAAGGCGAGCTCCGCGGTTGCTGCGGCACGCTTGAGCCGGTACGACCGCTTCTGCTCGACGTCTGGATCAATGCCCAGGCCAGTGCGTTCCGCGACCCCCGCTTCCCGCCGCTGACGGTGCGCGAGTGGGGTTGGTCGAGCCTGGAGGTGTCGCTGCTGACGCCGTGCGAGCGAATGGCGGTCAGCACGGAGCAGCAGTTGCTGCTCGAACTGGTCCCCGGGCGCGACGGTCTGGTGCTCGAATGGCGTGGCATGAAAGCGACCTTCCTGCCGAAGGTCTGGGAACACGTCACCGGGCCGCACGACTTTCTGCGCCGGCTCAAGGAGAAGGCTGGGCTCAGTGGTGATTTCTGGGCGGAAGACGTCCGCGTGTGGCGCTACGAGACGGAGATCGTGGCCGTGGAGCGCCCGGCAATGCTCGACACTGCCCGGGCGATGTGAACTCCTGCGCGCGCTTACGGCCTGCATATGGGCCTCGACGTTGCGTGGGGCCCGGACGAGCCGGTGCTGTACGTCGTGTGCCGAGCGCGCTGCGCCCGACGATCTCTGGAATCGGCGCAAGGGCCTGTCTTTCAAGCCCGTGGATGTCTTTGGCGGCAAGGCCGCCCATCGGGGCGACAAGCTTGCCCGAGCGACGTTCGACCACATCCTCGCGCGTCGCTGCGTTGCCCAGGCGATTGCGCCAACGTCGTTTCGGCGGGTCTCATCCGCAGATGACGTCGAAGTCGATCTCGTGCCGATGTCCGCAACTGCGCCTTGCACGACGCTGTCTGGTTGCGTGCAGCGCGCCTGTATCGCGGGCAGACCACGAATTGCCGGTCCGCCGGTGGTGGCTTCGCGCCGGTGCTGACCCTGCCGTTGGATGCGGTTCCAACGTACGCAACACCCGTGTCTTGCGGATTGCCGAATCGACACAGGTCCGGTTGACCGGTCCACTTCACCCGGTCCCGGCTTGGTGTCAGCCGGGTCAGCGCGGCCAGCGGGCGCTCCGCTCGACGACGTTGAGATCGAGATGATTGCGCATGTACTCGTTCGAGGCGTCACGCCGTGGCGCGAACTCCCACGGCGTGTGGACGCCTGAGCGCAATGCCTGCATCACGAACCGCCGCCGCGCCTGGTCCTGCAGCACGTCCTCGTGCAACCGCGCCAGGTCCCAACGCTGCGCGACCTCGGTGCGGAATTCGGCGACGGTCGCAGCCCATTCCGTGCGGCCGGCAAGGTTGACCCGCTCGCCCGGGTCTGTCGCGAGGTCGTACAACTGGTCCGGATCGACGGGGCAGTGCACGAATTTCCAAGCGCCCCGGCGCAGCATGACGATCGGGGCGCAGGCACCCTCGGCCGTGTACTCGCCGACGACGGTGCGGTCCTCTGCCACGCCTGCACACAGCGGCAAGAGCGATCGGCCGGCGAGCCGTTCGACGGCGTCGGTCACCACACCGCCCGACAACTCGATCAGGGTCGGCAGCACGTCGACCAGCGATACCGGAGTCGACACGCGGCCTGCGCGGAAGCGGGCAGGCGCGTGCACGATCAACGGGATGCGCGCGGACGCCTCGAAGAAGTTCATTTTGTACCAGAGCCCACGCTCGCCCAGCATGTCGCCGTGATCGGCGAGCAGGATGACGACCGTATCGTCCGCCAGTCCGAGCGACCCGAGCGTTCGAAAAAGCCGGCCAGTCCAGTCGTCGACGTACGAGATGTTGCCCAGGTAGGCGCGACGTGCGCGACGCACGTCGGCATCGTTGACGGGTGTGCGTTCCATATCGCACGCCGCGCGCAGGCGCAGCGTGTGCGGATCGGCGGTAACGTCTGCCGCAGACACGGCGGGCAGCGGGATGTCGACGCCTTCGTAGCGGTCCCAGCATTCCTGCCGCGTCACGTACGGATCGTGCGGATGCGTGAAGCTGGCGACGTGCAGGAACGGTCGCCCATCACCGGCACGGGCTGCATCGTGCAGCGCGCGCACGGCGTGGAAGCCGACCTCGTCGTCGAACAGCAGCTGGTTGGTGACTTCAGCCACGCCGGCACCGGTGACGCTCTCCATGTTGTGATACCACCAGTCGATGCGCTCGTCGGGTTTGCGCCAGTCCGGCGTCCAGCCGAAGTCCGCTGGATAGATGTCCGTCGTGCGGCGTTCCTCGAAGCCATGCAGCTGGTCGGGGCCGACGAAATGCATCTTGCCGGAGAGCACGGTGCGATAACCCGCTGCACGGGCGTAATGCGCGAATGTCGGGATCGTGCTGGCGAGGTAAGCCGCGTTGTCGTAGCCACGGGTGGATGAGGGCAGCTGCCCCGTCATCAAGCAGTACCGCGCCGGTGTGCACAGCGGGCTGTTGGTGTATGCGGCGTCGAACACCACGCCTGCGGCGGCGAGGCGATCGATGTGCGGCGACTGCGCGACGCGG
>Ga0105090_10001821_pt1 | contig 11625 bp, 15 predicted proteins | sample PPLLak3March2015_FD_79110 | JGI IMG/M metagenome (GOLD analysis project Ga0105090, IMG submission 79110) | Freshwater sediment microbial communities from Prairie Pothole Lake near Jamestown, North Dakota, USA - PPLs Lake P7 Core (1) Depth... | ecosystem: Environmental > Aquatic > Freshwater >... | reverse complement strand
GGGTTCGTCGCGCGACTGGGCCGCCAAGGGTGTGCAATTACTCGGCGTCAGGGCCGTCATCGTCAAAAGCTTCGAGCGTATCCACCGCGCCAACCTGATCGGCATGGGCGTGTTGCCGCTGCAGTTCAAACCGGGCGAAAGCGTGCAGTCGCTGAAAATCGACGGCACCGAGTCGTTCACCATCGAAGGCATGAATGGTGGCAACGTCAAACCGCTGCAGGATGTGACGATGGTAATCACCCGCGCCGACGGCAGCACCCAGCGCGTGACGCTGACACTGCGCATCGACACCGGCATCGAGGTTGATTACCTGAAACACGGCGGCATTCTTCCTTACGTCTTGCGTGAGTTACTCGCAGCCGCGTAATTTCCACGCACTGCTTCAAAAAAACCGGGATGAAATTCCCGGTTTTTTATGTACGGACATCGCGGTTGCCCTCGTGATCGGCATCCGCATCCCAGTTTTGTCGTTCTGCGGCGACGGTCTTCCCCTTGGGTAGTCTCCTTCTCCCTGCTTTACTGTCCCCAGACGGCAACAGATCGTCAGCCTGACCACAACCCCTGAAAATAACTTAACTAATTGTTTTTAAACAGTTATTTAAAAACTGGCCCACTCTGTGCACCAGTCCCTCAGTGCAAGCTGAATATCAAGCCGTAATACCTGTTCCCGGACATCCGGGCCTCGCGGGCCACTAGCGCCCGCAAACACACGGACAGCACGGCAACGATGCGGCATGACTGCAGCTTTTAATCATCAGCCAAGGAGACACAGATGAACCGGGATCGCATTGAAGGCAACTGGAAGCAGGCCAAAGGCAAGATCAAGGAGCAATGGGGCCGGCTGACCGATGACCATCTGAACATCATCGACGGCCGGCGCGACCGGCTGCTCGGCCAGATCCAGGAATCCTACGGCATCGCCATGGATGAAGCCGAGAAACAGGTGCAGGCATGGGAAAAACTCAACGATCGCGCATTTGATGAAGCCACGCGCCGCATCGTCCGCGAAAACGCCCGGCAGATCGACCGCTGAGCATCAGCCTCGCATCTAGTCCGCATTACTCGTCCACATTACCAAGCCAAACACATGGAGGTCACATGAACAGCCTACTCAGCAAACAATCACGCAAATTCCTGAACTTCACCGCAGCAGGGGCACTGGCACTGGGCCTCGTCGCCTGCGATCAGAAACCTTCGGCCGAACAGGTCGGCCAGGACATCGACCGCGCCATCGACAAGACGGGCCAGCAAATCACGCAGGCAGCCGACAGCACGGAGCAGAAAATGGATCAGGCCAAATCCACCATGTCCGAAAAAGCCGCCAGCGCTGGTGCCAGCGTGGCTGATGCCGCCATCACCGCGAAGGTGAAGTCGGCGCTGATCGCCGAACCGGGCCTGAAATCCACCGGCATCGACGTAGTCACCGAGAAAGGCGTGGTCAGCCTGTTCGGCACAACGGTCTCCGACGCCAGCCGTGACCGCGCCACCCAGCTTGCAGCTGCGGTCGAGGGCGTCAAAGCCGTTGAAAACAATCTGGCGGTTGTCCAGGGCTCTTGATCGAAACTGCAATCAACCCGGGCTAGCCTATGTGTTCAGCCCGGTTTTTTCTAAGTGTGCCGGCGAACAGACTGTCCTTGCGGCATCCCTCATATTGGCGAATGCGGCCCCGTGGGCCGCGTTTAACCCAAAGAGGCAGTCAAAATGAAATCTTCGACATTATCCATCCTGTTAGTCGCAGTACTCGGCTTGGCCGCCTGTACCGGACCGGCTGGCCCGCAGGGCGACCGCGGATTCACCGGCAGCACAGGCAGCACCGGCAATACGGGCAACACCGGTTACACCGGCGCGACTGGCGAGACCGGATATACCGGCGCTACCGGCAGCACCGGCGCAACGGGCGCCAAAGGCACGACCGGCAGCACCGTGATCGTGAATCCGCAATAAACCGGCAAGTCGCTGCGGCAAGACGCAGTGATACAAGGCCGCTGTCATACAAGACACGCACGCCTTGTGTGAAACGGGCCACTTTACAGTGGCCCGTTTTTATTTTCTTTTTATGATCTAGTGCCGCGGATCAAACATCTGCGCTTCGATGTCCGCCAGCAGGTCCAGCGGTTTCTGTCGGCCGGCATACTTACCGGCATGGGCCGCACCGGCTGTAGCAGCGGCAATCTGTGCTGACACTTCGCGGATGCGCGGCAGCGCCGGATACAGGCTGCCCTGTGCCAGGTCGGATTCCGTGACCAGGTGCGCCAGCGTATGCGCCGCCTTCATGAACATGTCATCGGTGATGTTTTTGGCCTTGCTGGCAATCGCGCCGAGGCCGATACCCGGGAAAATATACGAGTTGTTGCCCTGCCGCGGCACAAAGGTCTGGCCGTTGAGTTGCACCGGGTCAAACGGACTGCCACAGGCAAACAGCGCACGACCGCCGGTCCAGCGATAGGCTTCCTCAGCGGTACATTCCGCCTGCGAAGTCGGGTTCGACAAGGCAAACACGATGGGGCGTTCGTTGAGCTTTGCCATCTCCTCCAACACCTCGCGGGTGAAAGTGCCGCCGACCGCGGACACGCCGATGATCGCCGTCGGTTTCAGGGTTTTGATGGCTGACAGGAAATCGCCGACCTGTTCATGTTCGTGTGCATACATGAGCTTGTGGTGCGCCAGTTTCTGCCGGCTTTTCACCACCAGCCCTTGCGAATCCACCAGCCAGCAGCTGCGCAAGGCCTCTTCACGCGTCATGCCCTGCGCCACCATGGCAGATACCACCAGGTCGGCAATGCCGGTCGCTGCCTCGCCGGCGCCGAGGAACAGCACTTTCTGGTCGGTCAGTTTGCCGCCAGTCACGCGCAATGCCGAAAACAGCCCGGCCAGCGCAACCGCAGCCGTACCCTGGATGTCATCGTTGAAACTGCACACCCGGTCGCGGTATTTCTCGAGCAGGCGGAACGCATTGTGGTTGGCAAAATCCTCGAACTGGATCACCACGCCCGGAAACACTTCCTGGGCTGCGGTGATGAATTCCTCGACAAATTCGTCATAGGCGGCGCCAGAGACGCGTCTCTGACGCAGGCCGACATAGAACATGTCGTCACGCAAAGCGTCGTTGTTGCAGCCCACGTCCAGCGTGATCGGCAGGCACAATTCCGGATGGATGCCGGCGCAGGCCGTATACAGCGACAGCTTGCCCACCGGAATACCCATGCCGTTGGCACCGAGGTCTCCCAGGCCGAGGATGCGTTCACCGTCAGTGACCACGATGATGCCGGCCTGGTGCGGCCAGTTGCGCAGGATCTCCGCGATGTGACCCCGATCCTTGATGCTGATGAACATGCCGCGCGGACGCTGGAAAATGCGTCCGAATTCCTGGCAGGCCTGGCCGACAACGGGTGTGTAGACCAGCGGCTGCATTTCATCGATGTGTTCGCTGAGGATGCGGAAAAACAGGCTTTCGTTGCGGTCGTGCAGCGCGTTCAGCGCAACAAACTTGTCCAGCGGATTGATCAGCCTGCGAAAAGTCGTCAGGAACCGCTTCGCCTGCTCGTCCTGGGTATGCACATGCGGCGGCAGCAGGCCGCGCAGGCCCAGGGCCTCGCGCTCCGCCTCGGTGAACCCTGTTCCCCGGTTGAGTATCGGATCGCGCAATACGTCCAGTCCGCGCCGCGTTGTATTCGCAGCAACGTTATTTGCCTTTGCAACACCAGCCTTGCTCATAGAGTGTTCCTCGTGGTCGGATTCCAGCGTGTCCTTGCGACACCCCCCCCGCAGAACGGTCGCTGTACGCCGGAATTGCATTGCGCCTGCGATGACCTGTTCTGCCTATGCTGCTATTTTACGGTGTCAGGCCTGCGCAAACCAGTGCACGATCACATCGCGCACCGCATGCAGTGCAGCAAAATCAAGCGGCTACTGCAGCGCGGGGGTGACCTTCCTTCGCCCCGCTCTGCAATGCCGGCACATCACCAGCGCATTGAATGCGGTGCATCACCCGCCTGTAGCCCCCGTCAAACGGGTCGCGGTGGTGCATCACACAGCGGTTATCCCAAATGAGAATATCGCCAACCAGCCATTCGTGATGCCAGGTGAATTGGTCCTGCGTCGCATGCGCCCACAAGGCCTCGAGCAATTCCTCGGACTCGGCCACCGACAAACCGTTGATATAGGCATTGGGCCGCCGCCCCAAATAGAGGGCATTGCAGCCGGTTTCGGCATGAGTACGGATGATCGGATGGCTGGGCCCCGGCGCATCGCGCACATCGTTGACCGGCTTGAAACCTTCGCGCAGATCACCGGCACTGTTGTAGGTCATGTCGTGTTTCAGGGTCTTGCCTTCGATGCGTTTGCGCAAACCGGGATCCAGCGTCTGCAGCGCCAGGTACATATTGGTGAACCCGGTGTTGCCGCCGCGGGGCGGTATTTCCAGCGCATACAGTGCGCTGTACGACAGCGGCCGGTCGCGGTAGGAGTTGTCGGAATGCCACACCACTTCAGCATCACGCAGCACGCCGATGGCCTCGCCGTTTTCGGTGACGTTGGAGACGACGACGATTTCCGGATGAGTGCGTGCTTTTTCCTTGCCGGTCTTGGCCAGAGGTGCAAAGTCCAGTTCGCCCAGACGCCGGCCGAAGGCCAGCAGATCCGGGTCAGTCAGCGTCTGGCCGCGGATGCGGATCACCAGGTTGTCGAGCAACGCCTGATAGACCTGCTGGAACGAGGCTGCGTCCAGCGCGCGCACATCGCCGCAGGTCACCTCAGCACCCAGTGCGGGCGCCATCGGCTTTACAGTTACAGTAGTCATGGTTTTACAGATACCTCATAAGCATTTGTTTTAATTTAATTTTTTAATGGCGGGCATTTTGATGCTCAGTCCAGCCGGATACCCACTGCTTTGGCGATACGCCCGTAACGCGTGAATTCATCCTTGATCTGTGCGCGGTATTCCTGCGGCGTACTGCCTACGGCCTCGAGGCCACGCACCGCCAGGGCTGTTTTGCCGTCGGCCGATTTCAGTATGACCACCATCTCGCGATTCAGGCGCGTGATCACTGCGGAGGATGTTTTCGCCGGCGCGAGCACGCCGAATACTGTCGCAGAGTCGTAACCCGGCACACCTTCTTCGGCAATCGTCGGAAACTCCGGCGCCAGTGCCGAACGCTGTTTGGTACCCACTGCCAGCATGCGCAGTTTGCCAGAGCGTACATGCGGCTGGATCGTCGGCAGGTTTTCGAACATCAGGTTCAGCCTGCCGCCCAGCAGGTCGATCACCGCCGGGCCTGCGCCCTTGTACGGCACATGCACCAGTTTCGTGCCGGTCAGCGCCATGAACTGTTCCGTCGAAAAATGCCCGACCGAACCGTTACCTGCGGAACCGAAATTCAGTTCGCCGGGTTTGGCCTTGGCCAGTGCGATCAGTTCCTTGACGCTTTTTGCCGGCGAGCCGGGATGCACCACCAGCGTGAACGGGCTTACAGTGGCCAGCGTGATCGGCTCGAAATCCCGCAAAGTGTCGTAGGGTATTTTGTCGCGGACATTGGGATTGATGGTCAGCGGTCCCGCGCTGCCGAGCACGATGGTGTAACCGTCGGCTGGTGCGCGCGCTGCGATCTCGGCGCCCACCACACCGCCGGCGCCGGCGCGATTGTCGACCACCACGGTCTGGCCCAATGGTGCAGCGAGCTGCTGTGCAAGGAAGCGTGCCAGCAGATCGGTGCTGCCGCCGGGTGCAAAAGGCACGATAAAACGAATCGGCTTCGAAGGGTAAGCCTGCGTCTGTGCTGCTGCCGGCCATGCCCCGGCCAGCGCCGTGACGGCGGCTGCAATGACGAAGATTTTTGTTTTCATTTTTGCTTTCCTTTCATCTTCCCCGCTTTGGCTTTTTCCGCCTTGTCACCCTTTTTCGCAGGGCTCTTTACGGTCGGGTAGACATCGCCGTAATACTTGCGGATTTCGTCGATCTGGTCGCTGCCCGGTGGTGCGTAATACAGGCGTTTGCTGAGAAACTTTCCGCCCATGATGCGGTTCATTTTCACCGCGGCCTCGCCCATCTTCACCAGCGACACGATGCCGTTCAGGATCGGCGTATTCTTCGCTGCCTGGTGTACGCCGAACTCGGCCAGCAGCGCCATTACCACACCTCCTGCGGCGATGATGACTTCGGCGCCCTGCTCGACATTCGCGTCAGCCGCCTTCATGAACTGTTCGAAAATGCGTTTGCGCGCGGATGCCTTGACAAAACCCTCGTCGAGATCATTGATGCGATCAATGGTCATGCGGTTGACTGCGGCAAGCCGCCGCTCCAGCTTGTAGCGGTGCACGTTGTCGATGATGCGCGGCGTGAATTTTTCGTTGATCGTCACCAGAGAAAAGTTGTTGCCCATCAAACATGCGGTGTGTAATGCGGTTTCGCACAGGCCGAGCACGGGCATGGTGGTGATTTCGCGACAGGCGTGGATGCCGGGGTCGCCGATATTGCCGATCAGGAAGGCATCAAAACCGCGCTTGGTGGCGATCTGTACATTCTCCATGACCTCGCCCGACTCGAGGTAGTCGAGGTAATGGAACTGGTCGGCCAGTCCGCCGCGTTTGGTGATGCCGTGGACTTCGATCTCGGTATCCGGATCCTTGATCCGGTCGAGGATGCGCCGCAGCGCTTCGTTGTAATGACCCCACGCCTTCTGGCGCGACATGCTTTGATACCAGAGCTTCACCTTGTTGACTCCTCTTGAACAAACTGCCCGGTATGGCGGAGCAGGATGCCCGACACCCGCTTTTTATTGAAGTTTGACTTTGTTGATGATCTTGCCGACCCGCTCGACTTCACATTCACAGACGTCGCCGTGTTTGAGGAACACGGGCGGCGTGCGCGAAAACCCGACGCCGAAGGGTGTACCGGTCGGGATCAGGTCGCCGGGCATCAGTGTCGTACCCTGGGAGGCGTAGGCAATGATCTGGTTGATGTTGAACACCAGCTTGCTGGTGTTCGACTTCTGCATTTCCTCGCCGTTGAGAACCGTGCGTACATCGAGATTGTGCGGATCGCCGACTTCGTCGCGGGTAACGATGTACGGCCCCCACGGACAGAAGGTATCCAGCGACTTGCTGCGGTCCCACTGTTTCGCATTGGCAAACTGCAGGTCACGCGCCGACACATCGTTGACCACCGTATAGCCGCAGACATAATCCAGCGCATCTTTTTCACTGATGTTGCTGCCGCGGCGGCCGATGACCACGCCGAGTTCGACTTCATAATCAACTTCGCAGGTCACCTTCTCCGGCCAGTGCAGATCGTCGTAGGGCCCGGTGATCGAGCTCGGCCATTTGCTGAACAACACCGGCTCTTTGGGCACCGGCAGTTTGGCTTCCTCGCAGTGATCGATGTAATTCAGCCCGACGGCGATGATTTTCGAAGGATTGTGCAGCGGTGCGGTGACTGTCACCTCGTCGAGATCAAACGCACGGCGGCGCGGACTGTGCAGCGCTTCGCGCACCCGCTCCAGCATCGCATCACCACCGCGCACAATGCGCAGCAGGTCGCCGGTTTCATCGACCGGGCAACCGGCTGCGGCAAGATCAACCACTTGATCCCCATCAAGCACACCCGGCCGCATCTGGCCGTCAACAATAAAAGTCAATAATTTCAATTACTTATCCAATTTTAAAATGCAAGCGAGTGAAACATCATCAGCGTCGCGCGGCATGTTCCGGGAACTGCGTCGCCGACAGTGTGCCGCTGGCTACTTCTGCTGGTGTTTCTTCGTTGGGGAAATTCAATTCCACCTTGTTCCCCACCGGATCGCGCATGAACATCTGAAAACCGGCATTGGGCACATTCTGTTCATCGTATTTGATACCCAGCTTGTTCAGCCGGTCACGAAACTGCTGTACGCCGGTCACGGCATACGCGGTGTGGTCATAACCGCTGCGTTTTTCATCAATGCCGGGCCAGTCGGGTTTGAAACGGCACACCACATGCACCAGGGGATGATCGCCGCAGTACAGCCATAATCCCTCGTTCGGAAAGTTGGGCCGCGGACCGACCTTCATGCCCAGACCGTCACAGTAGAATTTTTTGATGGCCGGCAGATCGCTGTCGCGACAGCCGATGTTGATGTGATGAATGCCGCTCAACTGCATGGCTTCCTCCCGGGTTTGGTGAACACTGTCCGTCACAATGGATTTTACCCCCTCCCCGGCGGATCTCAGCAGCTCTTGCCCATCATCCGGCCTCCCCTCCCTTGCCATCAACAGGGCTCCGTGTTCTGCTAGGCACCATGAGTTTTCTGGTCATCTGCAGCGTCGCCGCCCTCGCATCAGGGCTGACATTTTTCTCGGGATTCGGCCTGGGCACATTGCTGCTGCCCGCGTTTGCCGTGTTTTTTGCCGTGGAACAGGCCGTGGCCCTGACTGCCATAGTCCATTTTCTGAACGGTCTTTTCAAACTGGCACTGGTCTGGCGGCATATCGACCGCAAGGTAGTACTGCGTTTCGGCCTGCCGGCCATCGTTGGCGCCTTTGCCGGTGCATGGCTGCTGGTACAGGTGGCAGGAACCGGCCCGTTATTCAGCTACACAGCATTTGGCCGCAGCATTGAAGTGGCGCCCGCCAAACTGGTGGTCGGCATCCTACTGCTGTGTTTTGCCTGCGCCGAAATGCTACCTGCATTTCGCAAAATCACCTTCTCACCCCAATACCAGCCGGTGGGCGGACTGCTCAGCGGATTTTTCGGCGGCCTCGCAGGCATGCAGGGTGCGTTGCGTTCTGCATTTCTGGTCAAGTCCGGTCTCGACAAGGCCTCTTACGTTGCCACCGGCGCCGCCATCGCCTTCCTGATCGATGTATCCCGCCTGTCGATCTACGCCCCTCTGATCATGGCGCAGCATGGCACCCTGGACTACCCGCTGCTGGGTGCTGCAGTCATCGCAGCGCTGGCAGGCTCCCTGCTCGGCAACCGCTACCTGCACAAGGCTACACTGCCCGGAATCCAGACTGTCGTCGCCATTCTTCTGTTCATCGTCGCGCTGGGACTGATCTCCGGCCTGCTCTAAAAACTGTTACCCATTACTCATTCAGGAGCCACTACTTCCATGTCAGCGCCCATCGTGATCCGCCTCGGCGGTTACCAGAAACCGGCGTCCATCCATACCCGCGCCTGCGTGCGCTTTGGCGAGGTGCTGCAACGCGAAGCCGGCGACGCGGTCGACTTCCAGTTCGTGCCCGACGTGCTGGCGCTGGGCCACAAATCCGGCGACCTGCCGAAAATGGTCGAGAGCGAGGAACTGTCGGCCTGCTACATCTCGTCACTGCGATATTCGAAATGGGTGCCCGAGCTGGCGCTGTTTGACCTGCCCTTCCTGTTCCCGGACCGCACCGCCGCCTATCGTGTGCTCGACGGCCGGCTTGGCCAGACGCTGCGCGCAAAAGTGTCTGCGCAGTCACCGTTCCGCCTGCTGGCGTACTGGGACAACGGTTTCCGCCATTTCAGCAACAGGCTGCGCCCCATCCGCACCCCCGCCGACTGCAAAGGCATCCGCATTCGTATCCAGATGAGCGAACTGCAGGCGGAATCGCTGCGCCTGCTCGGCATGGAGCCGATCCTCGAAGACATCAAGATTTTTGTCGAACAGATCGGCGGCGACCGTTTTGATGGCCAGGACAATCCCCTGACCAACATCTACAACTTCAATATCCACAAGCACCACCGCTACATCACGCTCTCAGGCCACGTCTACGGCGTCGCCTGCCTGATGGTGAACCGTGCGCAATACGAGTCCTGGCCGGCCACCGTGCAGCGTGCAGCGGACACCGCCGCAGCCGAGGCCACCATGCTGCAACGCCAGCTTGCGGCGGCCGAAGACGCCGACATTCTGAAAAAAATCGATCCCGCGGAAAACGAGATCGTGCGACTGACGGCAGAAGAACACCGCGCCTTCACCGAGGCGGTGCGGCCGGTGACGGACAAATACCGCAAGGATTACGGCGAGAGTTTTTTTGCGCTGCTGGACTGACTGCGCCACCCAATCCGAGGGCGCCGCATCACCGTTGGAGTAATTGACAACACCCCCGGGTGTTGGCATCATGTCCAACATGAAAGCCGTCGCACTGGCGCGCTCACGTATTGCCTATTCGGAAACTGCGTTTGCCGAGCTGGTGTTATGGCAGTTGCCGCGCCCATTGGCTGGCTCAACGCACCGCTACAAGTATCGCCTCGCCTACGTTGTCAACGGCCAATGCGTCATCCGTTACGACAACGAAGCCGGCAAAGGTGACCACAGGCACTACAAAGGCAAGGAAACGCTTTATCAGTTTATTGACCCAGACCGTTTGATCGAAGACTTTCAACACGACATTGCGAGGTGGAGCCGTGAAAACCGTGATTCTTGATGTCCGCTCGCCGGGCAAAGCCATGCAGGATTTCAAGCTGGCCTGGAAAACCGGCAAGGCCGCCAAAACTGCACGTATCAGCTTCGCCACCCCTGAACTGCTGTGGAAAGTGCTCACCGCCAAGCGCTGGGAACTGCTCAAAACGCTTTGCGGCGCCGGCCCGATGTCAATTCGTGAAGCGGCACGGCGTGCCGGGCGTGACGTCAAAGCAGTGCACGCCGACATCAGCGCATTGCTCAATGCCGGCGTGCTCGAACGCGACGACGACGGACTGGTTGTGTTTCCGTATGAAGCGGTGAAAGTGGAGTTTTTGCTGCAAGCGGCTTGAGGACTGACGCGGGCTTCTTGTGCCTGGAAACTCCACCCTCGCCGCTTTAACGTCTTGGTCTGCGGCGGGCCGCACTGATGCCATGAATCGCCGCCACGAGCGTGGCCCGTCCGCAGCAACAAAAAGTTATGCGCCAGTTACAGCTCATATCTCGTAATATCCAGCGACCCATGGAAGACCCCAATGATATCGATGTTTCCATCATTTTTGACGAGGTAAGCAATCCGAAAATGTCCATAGAGCAGGACGCGGACGTTTCGCAAAGAAGAGCTGTATCGGTGTCCGATCTCGGGGAATTTCACGAGAACTTGCGCTCGTTCGTGAATTCCTTGAACAGTACGTGCGGCGGCTAGAGGGTTGTCGGAAGCGATGTATTCGAAGATATCCTCAAGCCAGCGCTGTGCTTCGTCAGTCCAGGCTATTTCTGCCATGAACGAATGCGCTGTCCCATTTGTTCGTTGGAGATAGTGCGTTTCGCGTCAGAATCGGCAAGTCCGCGCGCGACCATAACGTGAAAGGCAAGCTCACGCACAATTTCCTCGCGCGAACTGTCTTCCGGTTGCCCTTGAATAAGGCTGGTAAGTTCTTCTTTCACGGTGGACATGGTCAATCCTCCAAAATAGTATTGATTCTGCCACAACCACCGACGCCCGGTGAATGGCGCATAACGTTCTTAATCAGCCGCCGGCCGCTCGCGGCCGGTTGGCTGCATTAAAGAGTTAGAACGCTCCCCTTTTGCTATGCGCTCCATATGATATGCAATCCGCCAGAAATAAATAAAGGCGAACATTCCATTTATAAAGAAATAGGCTAATTGAAAAATAAAAAAGGGATCGCGGAAACTATCTGTTGTGACAATAAGCGGGAAGCAGAAATGCATGAGCTGCCACACAACTACGCTCACTATCGTAATTTTG
>Ga0105090_10001820_pt1 | contig 11627 bp, 7 predicted proteins | sample PPLLak3March2015_FD_79110 | JGI IMG/M metagenome (GOLD analysis project Ga0105090, IMG submission 79110) | Freshwater sediment microbial communities from Prairie Pothole Lake near Jamestown, North Dakota, USA - PPLs Lake P7 Core (1) Depth... | ecosystem: Environmental > Aquatic > Freshwater >... | reverse complement strand
CGCTGCCGCACGACACGTGGATCAGGCTCGCGATCTGGTCCGCGATCGGCTTTGCGATCTACTTCGGCTACGGGTTCTGGAACAGCAAGCTGCGGGTGCAGGGCGCGGCGGGCTGAGCCCCGTCTCAGGCTTTGGTTCGCCTCGACGAGTGGTGGGGAGGGCGTTTCCCGGGACGCCGTGAACCCATCCCTGGGGGCTCCGGGCGCGGCGTCCCTGCCGCGCACGGCCCGGCCAGGCCGCTCCGGCCGGACGCTGCGCGCGGCTGGTAGCGCTGCGCGAGTGTGGCTGACGCTTCTGGCGCGTTGCGGCGGGCTGCGCGGCATGCCGCGCAGCCGCAATGAGAGGTGAAGGCGCAGCCGCATCCTGCGAGCGCGCAAGCAATCGCGACAGCGTGATCGAGCGTCCGGGCGTGGACCGGGAGGGGGCCTTCCCGGGCCGTCCGCCGCAGGGACGCGGCGCCCGGAGCCTACAGGGAGGTACTCGCGGCGTCCCGGGAGGGCCCCCTCCCGGTCGACGCCCGGACGCGAGCAGCTGCAGCGCCCAGACCATGCGAGCTAGGAGCGCGACTGCCGCCGCTGCAGGAAGATGAGCTGCTCGAACAGGTGCACGTCCTGCTCGTTCTTGAGCAGCGCGCCGTGGAGCGGCGGCAGGCTCTTGCGCGGGTCGTCGGTGCGCAGCGCCTCGGGCGGCACGTCTTCGGCGAGCAGCAGCTTGAGCCAGTCGAGGAGTTCCGAGGTCGACGGCTTCTTCTTGAGTCCCGGCACCTCGCGCAGCTTGTAGAAAGCATTCAGCGCCTCCGACAGCAGCTCGCGCTTCAGGTCCGGGAAATGCACGGCGACGATGCGCGTCATCGTCTCGGCGTCCGGGAAGCGGATGAAGTGGAAGAAGCAGCGGCGCAGGAACGCGTCGGGCAGCTCCTTCTCGTTGTTGCTCGTGATCACGACGATCGGCCGCTTCTTCGCCTTCACGAACTCGCGAGTCTCGTGGACGTAGAACTCCATTCGGTCGAGCTCGAGCAGCAGGTCGTTCGGGAACTCGATGTCGGCCTTGTCGATCTCGTCGATCAGGAGCACCGCCTGCTCGTCGCTCTCGAACGCCTCCCACAGCCGTCCCTTGACGATGTAGTTGCGGATGTCGTGGACCTTCGCCTCGCCGAGCTGCGAGTCGCGCAGGCGCGAGACCGCGTCGTACTCGTAGAGGCCGTGCTGCGCCTTCGTCGTCGACTTGATGTGCCAGCGGTGCAGCGGCCGGCCGAGCGCGGCGGCCACCTCCTCCGCGAGCTGGGTCTTGCCGGTGCCCGGTTCGCCCTTGACGAGCAGCGGGCGCGCCAGCGTGACGGCCGCGTTGACGGCCATCATCAGGTCGTCGGTCGCGACGTAGCGTTCCGTTCCGGTGAACTTGCGGCTCAAGCGTCGACCCTCAGCAGCTTCATGGTGTTCGTCCCTCCCGACACGCCCGAAAGTTCCCCGAGCGTCAGGATCAGTTCGTCGCCGGGCTTCACGTGGCCGCGGTCGAGCAGCTCCTTCGAGATGGCGCGATAGAGGCGCGCCGGGTCCGTGTGCACGATGTCGAACGGGACGGGATGCACGCCGCGGTAGAGCGCGACGCGGCGCTGCGTGCGCTCGTGGCGCGTGAACGCGAAGATCGGGATGTCCGAGCGGATGCGCGACATCCAGAGCGGCGTCGAGCCGGACTCGGTCAGCGCGACGATGGCCTCGACGTCCATGTGGTTTGCCGTGAACATCACCGCGCGGGCGATCGCCTGGTCGAAGTGGCGCACCCGCCCTTCGGGTGCCTCGAGGCCGCGCGGGCGCGTGACGAGATAGCTCTCGGCGCCCTCGATCACCTCCGCCATCGCCTCCACCGCGCGGGCGGGGTACTTTCCGACCGCGGACTCGCCCGAGAGCATCACCGCGTCGCTGCCGTCGAGCACGGCGTTCGCGACGTCCGAGACCTCGGCACGCGTCGGCACCGGGCTGTGGATCATGGACTCCATCATCTGGGTCGCCGTGATCGTGACGCGGTCGAGGCCGCGGGCGAGTTGCAGGATCTGCTTCTGCAGCCCGGTGAGCTGGGCGTAGCCCACCTCGACGCCGAGGTCGCCGCGCGCGACCATCACCGCGTCGCTCGCGCGGACGATTTCCTCGAGCCGCGGTATCGCCTCGCTGCGCTCGATCTTCGCGACGATGCGGGCGTCGCTGCCCGCCGCCGAGAGGAGCGCACGCGCTTCGTCGACGTCCGCCGCCTGCCGCACAAACGAGACGGCGAGGTAGTCGACCTCGAGTTCCGCGGCGAGCCGGACGTCTTCCCGGTCCTTGAGCGTGAGCGCCTTGGCCGACAGGCCGCCGCCGCGCCGGTTGATGCCCTTGTGGTCGGACACCTCGCCGCCCGTCGTCACGACGCAGTCGACGCGCGTCCCCACCACGGCGGTCACGCGCATCTCGACCTGGCCGTCGCCGAGGATCAGCTCGTCGCCGGGCTGCACGTCCTTCGCAAGTTCCCGATATGTGATGCCGACGACCTTGTCCGTGCCGTCGTGGGCGTTCAGGTCCGCGTCGAGCGAGAACGGCTCGCCCTCGTTCAGCACGGCCCGCCCGCCGGCGAACCGCTCGATGCGGATCTTCGGGCCCTGCAGGTCCCCGAGGATCGCGACATGCTTGCCGACGGCCGCCGCGGCCTGCCGCACGCCCTCGACGCGGCGTCGCTGGTCGTCAGCCTCGCCGTGCGAGAAGTTCAGCCGGACGACGTCCGCACCCCTGCGGATGACGTCCTCGAGCACGCCCGGTGCGTCCGTGGCCGGGCCCAGGGTAGCGACGATCTTGGTACGACGGAGCATTGGGAGGTGGGTCGGGGTAGGAGAAAGGGGGTAGGGGGTCGTGAGCGTCGGAATGGACGGGAACGGCGGAGGGCCGGGAGGCGCAGGTTCGCAGTTCGGCGCGGAAAACGGAATAGATGTAGAAACGGCCCGCCGGGGCGGGCCGTCCAGATGGCGAGGCCGGAGGGGCCGGCCCGGCGACGGGACCTTCGGCGGGCAAGCGCCCGCCATTCAGTATCCCCGACGCCTGTCCCTTATCCCCTTCGCCGCCTGCAGCCGCGCTCACGCCGCGGCCCGCGCCTCCAGCATCTCCACCGCCGGCAGCTTCTTGCCCTCGAGGAACTCGAGGAACGCGCCGCCCGCCGTCGAGATGTACGAGATGTCCTGCCCGATGCCGTACTTCTCGATGGCCGCGATCGTGTCGCCGCCGCCCGCGATCGAGAACGCCGGGCTGCGCGCGACCGTCTGCGCGAGCACGCGGGTGCCCTCGCCGAACTGGTCGAACTCGAACACCCCGACCGGGCCGTTCCAGACGATCGTGCCGGCGCCCTTCAGCATCGCGGCGAAACGCTCGGCGGTGTCCGGCCCGATGTCGAGGATCATCTCGTCCGCAGCGACGGCGTCCACGGACTTCACATCCGCTTCCGCAGCGGCCGAGAACTCGGTCGCCACCACCACGTCGGTCGGCAGCGGGATCTCGGAGCCCGTCTGGCGCGAGCGATCGAGCAGGCCGCGCGCGGTGTCGACCATGTCGGCCTCGTGCAGCGACTTGCCGATCGGCTTTCCGGCGGCCGCAAGGAACGTGTTCGCGATGCCTCCGCCGATGATCAGCTTGTCCACCTTGGCGAGCAGGTTCTCGAGGACCGTGAGCTTCGTCGACACCTTCGACCCGCCCACGATCGCGACGAGCGGACGCTTCGGGTTGCCGAGCGCCTTCTCGAGTGCCTCGAGCTCGCCTGTGAGCAGCGGGCCTGCGCAGGCGACCGGGGCGAACTTCGCGACGCCGTGGGTGCTCGCCTCGGCGCGGTGCGCCGTCGCGAACGCGTCCATGACATAGACGTCGCAGAGGGCCGCCATCTTCTGCGCGAGCTCGTCCTTGTTCTTCTTCTCGCCCTTGTTGAAGCGGACGTTCTCGAGCAGGACGATCTCGCCGGGCTCGCAGGTCACGCCGTCGAGCCAGTCACGCTCGAAGCGCACCTTGCGGCCGAGGAGCTCCGAGATGCGCGCGGCGACGGGAGCGAGCGAATGCTCCGCGTTGTACACGCCCTCCTCCGGGCGCCCGAGATGCGACATCAGCATCACGCGCGCGCCGGCGGCCAGCGCCGCCTGCATCGTCGGCAGCGACGCGCGGATCCGCGCGTCGCTCGTCACCACGCCGTCCTTGACCGGGACGTTGAGGTCCTCCCGGATCAGGACCCGCTTTCCCTTCAGGTCGACGTCCGTCATCCGCTTGACGCGCACCATGGCGGGCTCCTTGTTCACTTCGAGATGACGCGGGCCATCTCGAGCACCTTGCAGGAGTAGCCCCACTCGTTGTCGTACCACGCGACGACCTTGACGAACGTGTCGTCGAGGGCGATGCCCGCGTCCTTGTCGAACACCGACGTGCAGCTCTCGCCGCGGAAGTCGGTCGCGACGACCTTCTCCTCCGTGTAGCCGAGCACGCCCTTCATCGGGCCCTCGGAAGCTGCCTTCATCGCGTCGCAGATCTCCTGGTACGTCGCGGGCTTCGCGAGCTCGACGGTGAGGTCGACGACCGAGACGTCCGACGTCGGCACGCGGAAGGCCATGCCCGTGAGCTTCTTGTTGAGTTCGGGGATCACCTTGCCGACGGCCTTCGCCGCGCCCGTCGAGGACGGGATGATGTTCTCGAGGATGCCGCGGCCGCCGCGCCAGTCCTTGTTCGAGGGACCGTCGACCGTCTTCTGCGTGGCCGTCGCCGCGTGCACGGTGGTCATGAGGCCGCGCTTGATGCCCCACTTGTCGTTCAGAACCTTGGCGACCGGCGCGAGGCAGTTCGTCGTGCACGAGGCATTCGAGATGATCGCCTGGCCCGCGTATTTCTCGTGGTTCACGCCGTAGACGAACATCGGCGTGTCGTCCTTCGACGGCGCGGACAGGATCACCTTCTTCGCGCCCGCCGCGACGTGCTTCTCGGCCGTTTCCTTCGTGAGGAACAGGCCGGTCGCCTCGATCACGACGTCGGCCCCTATCTCGCCCCACTTGAGCTCGGCCGGGTCCTTGACCGCGGTCAGGCGGATCCGCCGGCCGTCGACCACGAGCGTGCTGCCGTCGACCTTGATGTCGCCCTTGAAGCGGCCGTGCACCGAGTCGTACTTGAGCATGTAGGCGAGGTAATCCGGCTCGAGCAGGTCGTTGATGCCGACGATCTCGATGTCCTTGAAGTCGCGGGCCGCGGCGCGGAAGACCATGCGACCGATGCGACCGAATCCATTGATGCCGACCTTGATAGCCATGTTGATCTCCCGATGAAGATTGCGGACGAAGGGACTACAGGAGCCCCTCCACGATTCGAACGACGTTGTCGCGCGTGAAGCCGAAGTGCTCGAAGAGCTTCTTCGCTGGCGCCGATGCGCCGAAGGTTTCCATGCCGACGACCGCGCCGCGGTCGCCCACGTAGCGCCACCAGCCGTCGCGCACGCCGGCCTCGATGGCCACGCGCGGCACGCCGGGCGGCAGCACGTCGTCGCGGTACGCCTGGGGCTGGCGGTCGAAGAGATCGGTGCACGGCATCGAGACGACGCGCACGCGCAGCCCGCGCTCGCCGAGCGCCTTGGCGGCGTCGACGGCGAGCGCGACCTCGGAGCCCGTCGCGACGAGCACGCACTGCAGCGCGTCGTCGGCGTCGACGAGCACGTACCCGCCGCGGGCGATGCCGGCCGTCTGCCCGGGCGTGCGGGCCATCGCGGGCAGTGCCTGGCGCGTGAGGACGAGGCTCACCGGCCCGTCGCGGCGCTCGATGGCGTCGGCCCAGGCCGCGGCCGTTTCGACCGTGTCGCACGGCCGCCAGACGCGCATGTTCGGGATCAGCCGCAGGCTTGCCACGTGCTCGACGGGCTGGTGCGTGGGCCCGTCCTCGCCGAGGCCGATCGAGTCGTGCGTGTACACGAACACGACGCGCTGCTTCATGAGCGCGGCCATGCGCGCGGCATTGCGGGCGTAGTCCGAGAACACGAGGAACGTGCCGCCGTACGGCACGAAGCCGCCGTGCAGCGCGATGCCGTTCATCACGGCCGACATGCCGAACTCGCGGACGCCGTAGTGCAGGTAGTTGCCGCCGGCGTCGTCGCCGGTGACCGGCTTCGAGCCCTTGTGGTTCGTGTTGTTCGAGCCGGTGAGGTCGGCCGAGCCGCCGAGCATCTCGGGGATCGCCGCGCCGAGCACGTTCAGCACCTGCTGCGACGACGAGCGCGTCGCGAGCGCAGCGGGCTTCTCCTGCGCCGCCGCCACGAACGCGTCGAGCGATGCGCGCCAGCCGGCGGGCAGGTCGCCGCGCAGGCGGCGCTCGAGCTCGGCGGCGAGCCCCGGATGCGCGGCGCGGTAAGCCTGCATCCGGGCGTTCCAGGCGGCCTCGGCCGCCGCGCCTCGCTCGCGCGCGTCCCAGCCCTGGCGGATCGGCTCTGGGATCACGAACGGCTCGTACGGCCAGTCGATGTGCTGTCGCGTGGCCGCGACCTCGGCGTCGCCGAGCGCGGCGCCGTGCGTCGCCTCGGTGCCCTGCTTGTTCGGCGCGCCCCAGCCGATGATCGTGCGGCAGCAGATGAGCGAGGGCCGGTCGCGCTCGGCCTTCGCCGCCTCGATCGCGCGCTGCACGGCTGCCGGATCGTGCCCGTCGACGCCGGGGACGACGTGCCAGCCGTAGGCCTCGAAGCGCTTCGGCGTGTCGTCCGTGAACCAGCCGTGGACCTCGCCGTCGATCGAGATGCCGTTGTCGTCGTAGAAGCACACGAGCTTGCCGAGCTTGAGCGTGCCCGCGAGCGAGCAGGCCTCGTGCGAGATGCCTTCCATCAGGCAGCCGTCGCCGAGGAACACCCAGGTGTGGTGATCGACGACCTCGTGGCCGGGCTGGTTGAACGTCGCGGCGAGCACCTTCTCGGCGAGCGCCATGCCGACCGCGTTCGCGAGGCCCTGTCCGAGCGGGCCGGTCGTCGTCTCGATGCCGAGGTGGTGGTCGACCTCCGGGTGGCCGGCGGTGTGGGACCCGAACTGGCGGAAGTTGCGGAGCTGCTCGAGCTCGAGCGGATAACCGGTCAGGTGGAGCAGCGAATAGAGCAGCATCGAGCCGTGGCCGTTCGACAGCACGAAGCGGTCGCGGTCGGGCCAGAGAGGATTGCCGGGATTGTGCTTCAGGTGGTCCGCCCAGAGCACCTGGGCGATATCCGCCATGCCCATCGGCATCCCGGGATGGCCCGAGTTCGCCTTCTGGACGGCGTCCATGCTCAAGGCGCGGATGGCGTTCGCCAGCTGCCTGCGGGTCGGCATACCGAGTCTCCTGGAAAGCCGTGCATTTTACCGGTCCGCGAGGTCCGGATTCACGTAGTTTGAGCGTTCGCCCGGCCGGCCGGCACGGCAGAAATACGCATCGACAGCCCCGGCCGCTGCGCCCCCCGCTATACTTCGCGGCTTGCCCGGAGGCAGGGAACCCCAGACATGTCAGACAGTTACCTCTTCACGTCGGAATCGGTGTCGGAGGGACACCCCGACAAGGTCGCCGACCAGATCTCGGACGCCGTGCTCGACGCGATGCTCGCCCAGGACAAGCGCGCGCGCGTCGCCTGCGAGACCCTCGTCAAGACGGGCGTGGCAGTCGTCGCCGGCGAGGTCACGACCGAGGCCTGGGTGGATCTCGAGGAGATCGTCCGCAACGTCATCGTCGACATCGGCTACACCTCGTCGCACGTCGGCTTCGACGGCCGCACCTGCGGCGTGCTGAACATCATCGGCAAGCAGTCGCCCGACATCGCGATGGGCGTCGACCGCGGCAAGCCCGAGGAACAGGGCGCCGGCGACCAGGGCTTGATGTTCGGCTACGCGAGCAACGAGACCCCGAGCCTGATGCCCGCGCCGATCTGCTACGCGCACAAGCTCGTCGAGCGCCAGTCCGAGGTGCGCAAGAGCAAGCTCCTGCCGTGGCTCAGGCCCGACGCGAAGTCGCAGGTCACCTGCCGGTACGTCGACGGCCAGGTCGTGGGCCTCGACGCCGTCGTGCTCTCGACCCAGCACGACCCCGAGGTGAAGCTCGAGGACCTGCGCGAGGCGGTCATGGAGCTCATCATCAAGCACGTGCTGCCGAAGGAGTGGCTGCGCGCGGACACGAAGTTCCACATCAACCCGACGGGCAACTTCGTCATCGGCGGCCCGGTCGGAGACTGCGGCCTCACCGGCCGCAAGATCATCGTCGACAGCTACGGCGGCATGGCCCGCCACGGCGGCGGCGCGTTCTCCGGCAAGGACCCGTCGAAGGTCGACCGCTCTGCTGCCTATGCCGCACGGTACGTCGCGAAGAACCTCGTCGCGGCCGGCCTCGCGGACCGCTGCGAGATCCAGGTTTCCTACGCGATCGGCGTCGCCGAGCCCACGTCCATCACCGTCGAGACCTTCGGTACCGGCAAGGTGAGCCAGGCACGGCTCGAGCAGCTCGTCCGCGCGCACTTCGACCTGCGCCCCTACGGCATCATCCAGATGCTCGACCTCGTGCACCCGATGTACCGCCCAACCGCGGCCTACGGCCACTTCGGCCGCGAGCCGGTCCACATGACCTACCAGTGGAAGGAGTACATCGCCGGCAAGAAGGTCGAGAAGAGCGAAGCCTTCACGGCTTTCACCTGGGAGAAGACGGACAAGGCGGAGGCGCTCCGTAAGGACGCCGGCCTGTAGGATCGGGGGCCACGGCCCCCGACCCGTCGACCGCGGTTCCTCACTGCACCCCGGTCCCGCTCAGGCTCACGGCGAGCGGCGTCGCCGTCGCACTGGTGGCGATCGTCACCTTGGCGGACCGGCTCGCGGCCGCGAGCGGCTTGAACGCCACCGAGATCGTGCACGACGCGCCCGGCGCGAGGCTCGCGGCGCAGTTCTCGGTCATCGGGAACCACGACGCGTAGGTGCCGGTCACCGCGATGCCGTCGATGACGAACGACGCTGCGCCCTTGTTCGTGAGCGTCGCGACCAGCGGGGCGGACGCAGTCCCCACCGCGACGCTGCCGAACTTCAGGCTCGTCGGGCTCACGACCGCGGCCGGTGTCACGTAGAGGATCTTCGTGCGCGCGATGCCGCTGGCCGTGGCGGACAGCGTGGCCTTGGTGCGCGCGAGCGCGACGCTGGTCGTGACGTCGAAGGGCGCCGACTGCAGCCCCTGCGGCACGACGACGCTCGCCGCGACCGGCCGCGCCACCGCCGCATCGGTGCTCGCCAGGGCGACCGTGATCGGGCCCGGTCCCGCCTTGCATTCGAGCTTGGCGGTGCCGGCGACCGGCTGGCCTCCGACGACCGTCGTCGGCGTCAGCGTGATCGACGACATCCCGATCGGCCGGACGGCAAACGCCTGCGAGAGGGTCGTATTACCGAGCGCTGCGCTGACGCTGCCCGACTGCCGTGCGCTGACCGGGACGGTCTTCACGGTGAAGGTCTTCGACGTCGCGCCCTCGAGCAGCTTGACGCTCGCCGGCACGGTCGCCGCTGCCAGCGTGTCGCTCAACGTGACCACCACGCCGCCGGCCGGCGCAGGCGCAGACAGCGTCACGGTGCCGGTCACGCTCTTGCAGCCGGCCACCTCGGCCGACTTGAGCTTGAGGCTCGCGAGCTGGACGGCGGTGCCGTACGGACGGAAGAGCCACGCTCCCGTGTACCACTGCCGGCCGGTCACGGGGATGCAGCACAGGCTCAAGTTGACGGAGTCCGTCCTGCCCGGAATCCCGTCCTTCATCCACGGACGGTACGCCCCGGTGGCCCCGAGCTCCGCGGAGAGGCCGTACAGCGATCGGGCCGCGATGTCGACCATGGTCGGCGCGAACCAGCCGGGCTCCGCGCTGAGTGCACGCGCGATGTCCGGGTCGTCCATCTTGGAATAGACCGAATACGGGGTGGCGAAGTTGAGCGTGCCCGGCTGGACGATCTCCTCCCACAGCGGCTGGAGGTCGGCGTTCCGCGCCCACGTCCAGCCCGTCACGTCGATGTAGGCGCCGTCCTGGGAACGGTGGATCGACCCGTTGCACGGCGTCACGCCGTCCGTCGGGCAGACCGCCGCCACCTCGTTCCAGGTCACGTAGGTCGTGTCCTTCAGCTGGCGCCACTCGCGACCGGCAATCACCACGCCCGCACTCACATCGGCGGCGTAAGCCACCGCGAGGCTGGGGTTCACGTCGGCCTGTGCGACGGCGCAGAACGCGAGCAGCGAGAGGGTCGTCACCAATCCTTGACGTTCCATGGGCACTCCTTGCCGCGACACCGCTCCGGCGAGCCGGATCCATCGGCTGCGGCTTGACGGATTGATCCTTCCTGACCAAGCGTAGCCGGCCTGCGCGTGCGCACCATTCGCACTTGTGCCCGCGTCGTCTGTGGAAAGTGGCAAGGCCGGCGGGTCTCGATCGAGGCCATGGCCAGCGCTGCGCCCGTTGCCTCGATCCTCGGGCGGCCTGCTCTTCTCAATCCGGCACGCCTGCTGCACAATTGGCGTTCACCCTGAGGAGCGCTGCAACGGGCTTCCGTCCCGCCAGGCTCAGGGCACTGGGTTTACCCAACCGCGCTCGCTGACCTCCGTGGAGGTACGGGCGAGCGAATCCGCATGCGGTTTCCCGTCCGAACCGTCACGGTCAACGAGAGAGGACCGTCCCATGAATGCCGTCGTCAACACGACCGAGAACCGCGATTACGCGGTCGCCGACCTGTCACTGGCCGGATTCGGCCGCAAGGAAATGGCCATCGCCGAGACCGAGATGCCCGGCCTCATGGCGATCCGCGACGAGTTCCGCGCCGCGCAGCCCCTCAAGGGCGCGCGCATCGCGGGCTCGCTGCACATGACCATCCAGACCGCGATGCTGATCGAGACGCTCAAGGCCCTGGGCGCCGACGTGCGCTGGGCCTCGTGCAACATCTACTCGACGCAGGACCACGCGGCCGCCGCGATCGCCGCGAACGGCACGCCCGTCTTCGCCTACAAGGGCGAGACGCTCGAGGACTACTGGGAGTACACGCACCGGATCTTCGAGTGGCCGAACGGCCAGCACGCCAACATGATCCTCGACGACGGCGGCGACGCGACGCTGCTTCTCATGCTTGGCGCGCGGGCCGAGCAGGACCCGACCGCCATCTCCAAGCCCACGAACGAAGAGGAGACGGCACTCTACGCCGCGATCCGCAAGCGCCTCGAGACGAGCCCGGGCTGGTACTCGAAGCGCCTCGTCGAGATCCGCGGCGTCACCGAGGAGACGACCACGGGCGTCAAGCGCCTCTACGAGTTCGCGAAGAAGGGCTCGCTGCCCTTCCCCGCCATCAACGTCAACGACTCGGTCACGAAGTCGAAGTTCGACAACCTCTACGGCTGCCGCGAGTCGCTGGTGGACGCGATCAAGCGCGCGACCGACGTCATGATCGCGGGCAAGGTCGCGGTCGTGGCCGGCTACGGCGACGTGGGCAAGGGCTCCGCGGAGTCGCTGCGCGCGCTGTCTGCGCAGGTCTGGATCACGGAGATCGACCCCATCTGCGCGCTGCAGGCGGCGATGGAGGGCTACCGGGTCGTCACGATGGACGAGGCTTGCGACAAGGCCGACATCTTCGTCACCGCCACGGGCAACGT
>Ga0105090_10001819_pt1 | contig 11633 bp, 10 predicted proteins | sample PPLLak3March2015_FD_79110 | JGI IMG/M metagenome (GOLD analysis project Ga0105090, IMG submission 79110) | Freshwater sediment microbial communities from Prairie Pothole Lake near Jamestown, North Dakota, USA - PPLs Lake P7 Core (1) Depth... | ecosystem: Environmental > Aquatic > Freshwater >... | reverse complement strand
GCGCTGGCGCTGGCGAGTCTGTCGGTGGCGCGGGGAACCGCATGACGCAGCGCTTGCGCCTGGCGATCCTTGGCTCTACCGGCTCGGTGGGCACGAGCACACTCGACGTCGCGGCGCGCCACCCCGAGCGTTTCGAGATCGTCGGACTCAGCGCACAACAACGGGTGGACCTGCTGTTCGAGCAGTGCTCCCGCTTCCGGCCGCGCATCGCGGTGCTACCGACCGAGACGCGCGCCGCGGAGTTGCGCGTGCGGCTGCAGGCCGAGGGCCTCTCGACGGAGGTCCGCGTCGGCCCCGCGGCGCTCTGCGAATTGGCGGCTGCCGACGAGGTCGACGCCGTGATGGCCGCCATCGTCGGCGCCGCCGGCCTGCGGCCGTGCATGGCCGCAGCGCGTGCCGGCAAGCGGCTGCTGCTGGCCAACAAGGAGGCGCTGGTCGTCGGCGGCGGCCTGTTCATGCAGGCGGTGGCCGAGGGTGGTGCCACGCTGTTGCCCATCGACAGCGAGCACTCGGCGATCTTCCAGTGCCTGCCCGAGGACCGCGCGGCCTGGGCCCGGCGCATCGACCACATCGTGCTCACCGCCAGCGGCGGCCCGTTCCGCCAGCGCGACCCCTCGACGCTGCACGAGGTGACGCCGGCGATGGCCGTGGCGCACCCGAACTGGGTCATGGGGCAAAAGATATCGGTCGACTCCGCCACGATGATGAACAAGGCCCTCGAGGTCATCGAGGCGCGCTGGCTGTTCGACCTCGAGCCAGAGCGCATCCGCGTCGTCATCCACCCGCAGAGCATCGTCCACTCGATGGTCGTCTGCCGCGACGGCTCGGTGCTGGCGCAACTGGGCACGCCGGACATGAAGGTCCCGATCGCTTACGGCCTGTCGTTCCCGGAGCGCATCGAGTCCGGCGCACCACGGCTGGATTTCGAACAGTTGATGTCGCTGAGCTTCGAGCCGCCCGACCCACGCCGATTTCCGGGCCTGCAGCTGGCGTGGGACGCGTTGCGCGCGCCGACGGGTACGCCGGCGATCCTGAACGCCGCCAACGAGGAAGCAGTGGCCGCCTTCCTGGCCGGAACCATCGGCTTTGCGGCGATTCACACGGTGAATGCCCGCACGCTTGACACACTGCAGCCCCGGCTCGGTCTGGCGCACACCCTGGACGACCTGCTCGATCTCGACGCGCGTGCGCGCGACGTGGCACGCGTGGCCCTGACGGAGCTCGCGGCGTGATCACGCTGCTGGCCTTCCTGCTCACGCTGGGCGTACTGATCGTCGTCCACGAATACGGCCACTATCGCGTGGCAGTGGCCTGCGGCGTCAAGGTGCTGCGCTTCTCGGTCGGCTTCGGGCGCGTGATCTGGCGCCGCCAGGCCACGCCGGAGGCGACCGAGTTCGTGCTCTGCGCGCTGCCGCTGGGCGGCTACGTGCGCATGCTCGACGAACGCGAGGGCGAGGTACCGCCGGCGCAGCGGGCGCGGGCCTTCAACCGCCAGCCGCTGCTGCGGCGTACGGCCATCGTGATCGCCGGCCCGCTGGCGAACCTGGGCCTGGCTGTGCTGCTGTACGCCAGCGCGCACTGGATCGGCATCGAGGAGCCCAAGGCCGTGCTCGGGCCACCGGGCGCACACAGCCCGGCCGAGCGCGCCGGGCTGCGCGCCGGCGACTGGGTGCGCGCGCTATCGCAAGACGGCACGGACTGGCAGGATGTTTCTTCGATGACCGACCTGCGTTGGGCGGTCACGCAGGCGGCGATGCAGCACGGGGCACTGCAGCTGCAGGTCAGCGGGCGCGACGGCCGCGGCTCGCGCACGCTGGTGCTGGACCTGCAGGCGATCGAGCCGAGCCAGGTCGATGCCGGCCTCATGAAGGCGGTCGGGCTCGGGGCGCCTTACAGCGAGCCCGTGCTCGGCGAGGTCAAGGCCGGCGGCCCCGCCGCCCAGGCCGGCCTGCGCCAGGGCGACCGTGTGCTCGCGCTCGACAGCACGCCGGTGGCCGACGCGCAGACACTGCGCGAGCGCATCCGTGCCGGCGTGCGCGACGGCCAGCCACTGGCCCAGCGCTGGCTGCTCGAACGCGACGGCCGCGCCCTCGAGATCGATGTCACGCCGCGCCTGATCGTCGAGGGTGCCACCGCCTACGGCCGCATCGACGCTTTCGTCGGTCAGCCACCCGAGATGGTCACGGTGCGCCACGGTGCGCTGCAAGGCCTGGTGCAGGGGGTGACGCGCACCTGGGACGTCTCGGTGCTGACGGTGAAGATGCTGGGCCGCATGCTGGTCGGCGAGGCCTCGCTGAAGAATCTCAGCGGCCCCCTCACCATCGCCGACTACGCCGGGCAGTCGGTGCAGCAGGGACTGGCCTACTACCTCGGCTTCCTCGCGCTGGTGAGCGTGAGCCTGGGCGTGCTCAACCTCTTGCCGCTGCCGATGCTCGATGGCGGCCACCTGATGTATTACATTTTCGAGGGCGTCACCGGCCGCCCGGTTTCCGACCTGTGGCTGGCCCGTTTGCAGCGTGGCGGCATCGCGGTGCTGCTGGCGATGATGTCGGTCGCCCTTTTCAACGACGTGGCCCGCCTGCTGGGTCTGCATTGACGTACATGTTCCCTGCTTTCCCGTTCGGGCCCCTGCGCCCCACCGCAGCGCTGGTCGTCGCGGCCGCCCTGGTCGTGGCCGCGCCGTCAGCGCGCGCGGTCGCGTCCTTCGTGATCGAGGACATCCGTGTCGAGGGCCTGCAGCGCACCGACCCGGGCACGGTGTTCGCGGCGCTGCCGTTCCGCATTGGTGATACCTACACCGACGACAAGGGCTCGGCGGCGCTGCGGTCGCTGTTCGGCACCGGGCTGTTCAAGGACGTGCGGCTGGAGATCGACGGCCGTGTCGCGGTGATCATCGTCGAGGAGCGCTCGATCATCGCCACGGTGAGCTTCGTCGGCCTCAAGGAGTTCGACCAGGAGCCGCTGACGAAATCTCTGCGCGACGCCGGCATCGGCGAGGGTCTGCCCTTCGACCGCGCTCTGATCGACCGCGCCGAGCAGGAGATCAAGCGCCAGTATCTGAGCCGCAGCCTCTACGGCGCAGAAGTCGTGACCACGGTGACGCCGCTGGAGCGCAACCGCGTCAACGTCACCTTCACGATGACCGAGGGCGAGGCCGCGCGCATCGCCGAGATCCGCCTGGTCGGCGCCACGGCCTTCACGGAATCCGAGTTGCTGTCGCTGTTCGAGCTCACGCGCAGCGGCTGGTTCACCTGGTACAGCAAGTCCGACCGCTATTCGCGCAGCAAGCTCAACGCCGACCTCGAGAAGCTGCGCGCGTATTACGTCAACCGCGGCTATCTCGAATTCGCGATCGAGTCGACGCAGGTCACGATCTCGCCCGACAAGCAGACGATCACGGTCGCGGTCTCGGTGCGTGAGGGCCAGCCCTACACCGTGACCGCGGTGCGTCTGGACGGCAACTATCTGGGCAAGGAGGACGAGTTCCGCGCCTTGGTGCAACAGCGGCCCGGGCAGCCCTACAGCGGCGACGCGGTGGCCGAGACGACGCGCCGCTTCCAGGACCTGTTCGGCCTGTACGGCTATGCCTTTGCCCGCATCGAGCCTCGGCCGCAGATCGATCGCGCCACCGGCCAGGTGGAACTCGTGTTTGCGGCCGCGCCGCAGCGCCGGGTCTACGTGCGCCGCATCGAGGTCGCCGGCAACACCCGCACGCGCGACGAGGTCGTGCGGCGCGAGTTCCGCCAGCTCGAATCGGCCTGGTACGACGGCAGCCTGATCAAGCTGTCCAAGGACCGCGTCACCCGACTCGACTACTTCAGTGCCGTCGAGGTCGAGACCGTCGAGGTGCCGGGTGCACCCGACCAGGTCGACCTGATCGTCAATGTCACCGAGAAGGCGACCGGCAACCTGCTCGTCGGTGCGGGCTATTCCAACGCCGAGAAGTTCACCTTCACGGCCTCGATCAAGCAGGCCAACGCCTTCGGGTCCGGCAAGTATCTGGGCGTCGAGGTCAATACCAGCAAGTTCAACCGCGCGCTGGTGATCAGCACGACCGACCCGTACTGGACGGTGGACGGGATCTCGCGCTCGATCGACCTCTTCTACCGCGCCAGCCGTCCCTACAACAGCCTGGGCGAGACCTACGACCTGCGCACGCCTGGGGCCACGGTGCGCTTCGGCGTGCCGCTGTCGGAGTTCGACACCATTTTCCTGGGCGTGGGCTTCGAGCGCACCGAGATCGGCGACGCCATCGGCATCCCGCTGAGCTACCTCAACTACCGCGTCCTCTACGGCGACAAGAGCAATGCCTTCCCGCTCACGCTCGGCTGGTCACGCGACGCTCGCGACAGCCTGATCGCGCCCAGTGCCGGCCGCTACCTGCGGGCCAACCTCGAGTGGAGCCTGTTCGGCGACGTGCGCTACACGCGCACCAACCTGCAGTACCAGGAGTATTGGCCCTTGCCGTACAGGATGACGCTGGGCGTCAACACCGAAGTCGGACTCGGCCGTGGGCTGGGCGGCAAGCCGTACCCGGTGTTCAAGAACTTCTTCGGTGGCGGCCTGGGCTCCGTGCGCACCTTCGAGCAGGGCTCGCTGGGCATCGTGGACCCGACCGGTGCCTACATCGGCGGTGCGCGCCGGTTCAACCTCAACACCGAGTTGTACTTCCCGGTGCCGGGCACCGGCAACGACCGCACGCTGCGCGTCTTCGCCTTTGCCGACACGGGCAACGTGTGGAGCGAGGATGAAAAGGTGACTTTCGATTCGCTTCGCGCTTCGGCCGGCATCGGTGTGTCCTGGATCTCGCCGGTGGGTCCGCTCAAGATGAGCTGGGGCAAGCCCTTGCGCGTGCAACGCAACGATAGAATCCAGGAATTCCAATTCCAGATCGGGACCGCCTTCTGATGAAGACCCAAGCCATCCGGGCGCTCGCCGCCGCGGCGTTGTTCGTGGCTGCGGCAACCTCCGTGGCTGCGCAGGACCTGAAGATCGGCTACGTCAACAGCGAGCGCGTGCTGCGCGAGGCCAATCCGGCCAAGGCCGCGCAGTCCAAGCTCGCCGGCGAGTTCAGCCAGCGCGAGCGGGAACTGAACGATCTGACGGGCCGCCTGAAGGCCGCTGCCGACAAGCTGCAGAAGGACGAGCCGACGCTGTCCGAGGCCGAGAAGACGCGGCGCCAGCGTGAACTCGTGGAACAGGACCGCGATCTGCAGCGCAAGCGCCGCGAGTTCCAGGAAGACCTGACGCAGCGCCGCAACGAGGAACTGTCGGCGGTCGTTGAGCGCGCCAACCGTGCGATCAAGCAGATCTTCGAGACCGAGAAGTACGACCTCATCTTGCAGGAGGTCGTCTTCGCCGGCCCGCGCGTGGACATCACCGAGAAGGTGATCCGCGCCCTCAACGGTCCGGCCCCAGCAGGCAAGTGACGGCCGGGTGCCGCGTGCTCATCGGGTGGGCCGGCGATGCACGTACGCGTCGCTGACCTGGCCGCACTGCTCGCCGGCGAGCTGATCGGCGACGGCACGCGCGAGATCGATCGCATCGCGCCGCTCGACGGCGCCGACCCCCGCGCGATCAGCTTCCTGGCCCATTCGCGGTACGCGGCACAACTGCAGGCCAGCCAGGCCGGCTGCGTGATCGTCGCTCCGGCGATGCGCGAAGCCGCCGCCGCCCGCGGTGCCGCCATCGTCTGCGCCGATCCGTATCTCGCCTTCGCACGCCTGACCCAATGGTGGGCGGCGCAGATCCGGCGCGCGCCGGCCGCCGGCGTGCACCCGTCGGCGGTGATCGAGCCCGGCGCCCGCATCGACGCTACCGCCACCATCGGCGCGCTCGCTTTCGTGGGCCGCGGTGCGCAGATCGGAGCAGCGGCCGTGGTCGGGGCGCAGGGCCACGTCGGCGAGGACGCCGTTCTCGGCGATGCGAGCGTGCTCAGGCCGCGTGTCGTGCTCAGCGAAGGCTGCCGCATCGGCCGGCGCGGCCTCGTGCACAGCGGTGCCGTGATCGGGGCCGACGGCTTCGGCTTCGCGCCCGCCGATGGCCGCTGGGAGAAGATCGAGCAGCTCGGGGGCGTCGTCATCGGCGATGACGTCGAGATCGGCGCCAATACCTGCATCGACCGCGGGGCCCTCGAGGACACCGTCATCGAAGACGGTGTCAAGCTCGACAACCTGGTGCAGATCGGCCACAACGTGCGCGTCGGCGCCCACAGCGCCTTCGCCGGCTGCGTTGGTGTGGCCGGCAGTGCACGCATCGGCCGCCACTGTACGGCCGGCGGCGGCGCCATCATCCTCGGGCACCTGGAGATCGTCGACCACGTGCATGTCACAGCGGCGACCGTGGTCACGCGCTCGATCCGCAAGCCGGGCCAGTACAGCGGCGCCTTTCCCTTCGATGACAATGCGTCTTGGGAGAAGAACGCCGCCACGCTGCGTCAGCTGTACGCGATGCGCGAGCGGCTGCGCGCACTGGAGAAGAAGGGCTGAACCCGATGGACATCCAATACATCCTGCGCAAGCTGCCGCACCGCTACCCCTTCCTCCTCGTCGACCGTGTGCTCGAGTTCCAGAAGGACGTCAGCATCAAGGCGCTGAAGAACGTGACCATCAACGAGCCCTTCTTCGCCGGTCACTTTCCGGCGCGCCCGGTGATGCCCGGCGTGCTGATGCTCGAAGCCCTCGCGCAGGCGGCGGCGCTGCTGTCCTTCGAGTCGATGGGCAGCGAGCCCGGTGACGACACCGTCGTCTACTTCGTCGGCATCGACGGCGCCCGGTTCAAGCGTCCGGTGGGCCCCGGCGACCAGCTCATTCTGGAAGCCTTCATCGATCGCGCCAAGTCCGGCATCTACCGCTACAGGACGCGCGCCAGCGTCGAAGGCCAGACCGCGGTGGAGGCCGAGCTGATGTGCACCATGCGCAAGGTCACCTGAAGCCATGACCAGCGTTCACCCCACGGCCATCGTCGACCGGACGGCCGAACTGGCCGCTGGCGTCAGCGTGGGCCCCTACGCCGTGATCGGCGCCGGCGTCACGATGGGCGAGGGCACGAGCATCGGGGCGCACTGCATCATCGAAGGTCCCACGGTGATCGGCCGCGACAACCGGGTCTTTCCCCACGCCGCCGTGGGCGGCGCGCCGCAGGACATGAAGTACCGCGGCGAGCCCACGCAACTCGTGATCGGCGACCGCAACACGATCCGCGAGTTCTGCACCGTCAATCGCGGCACGACGCAGGACAGCGGTGTCACGCGCATCGGCGACGACAACTGGATCATGGCTTACGTCCACATCGCGCACGACGTGCAGGTGGGCAGCCGCACCATCCTGGCCAACAATGCCACGCTGGCCGGGCATGTGCACGTCGGCGACTGGGTCATCGTCGGGGGCTTGAGCGGCGTGCACCAGTTCTGCAAGATCGGCGCGCACGCAATGACGGGTTTCCAGAGTCATGTCTCGCAGGACGTGCCGCCGTTCATGATGGTCTCGGGGCACCCCCTGGCCGAGCACGGGTTCAACGTCGAAGGCTTGCGCCGGCGCGGCTTCTCGCGCGAACGCATCGCGCAGGTGAAGCGCATGCATCGCCTGCTGTACCGCGACGGGCTGACGCTGGAGCAGTCGCGTGCCGCGATCGAGGCGCTGCGCGGCAGCGTGGAGGGTGGCGACGGCGACGTGCGCCTGCTGCTGGACTTCCTGTCGGAAGCCAGGCGCGGCATCGTGCGCTGAAGATGCGCCTGGCCCTGGTCGCAGGCGAAGCTTCGGGCGACCTGCTCGGCAGCCTGCTGCTGGCGGCGCTGCGCCGTCGCTGGCCCGACCTGCAGGCCGCGGGCATCGGCGGCCCGAAGCTGGTCGAGCAGGGCCTCGACGCCTGGTGGCCGCACGATCGGCTGGCGGTGCGCGGTTACATCGAGGTGCTGCGGCATTACCTCGAGATCGCCGGCATCCGCGACGCGCTCGCCGCACGCCTTCTGCAGGACCCGCCGGCGGCTTTCATCGGCGTCGATGCGCCCGACTTCAACCTCGGCCTGGAGGCGCGGCTGAAGGCGGCCGGCGTGAAGACCATCCACTTCGTCTGCCCGTCGATCTGGGCCTGGCGCGGCGGCCGGGTGAAGAAGATGGCTGCCAGCTGCGACCACGTGCTGTGCCTCTTTCCCTTCGAGCCCGAAATGCTGCACGCACACGGCGTGGAGGCCAGCTATGTCGGCCATCCGCTCGCCGACCACATTCCGCTCGTGCCGCCCCGTGCCGCGAGCCGCGCCGCGCTCGGGCTGGCCGAAGCCGAAGCCGTGGTGGCGGTGCTGCCCGGCAGCCGGCGCTCGGAGATCCGATACATCGCACCGGTCTTCCTGCAGGCCGTCGCCCGGCTGCACCGCGAACGGCCCGCGCTGCGCTTCGTGCTGCCGATCGCACCGGGGCTGCGCGGCCTGCTCGAGCCACTGGTCGCGCAGCACGCCGCCGGCGTGCCGATGCGGCTGCTGGACGGCCAATCGCACGCCGCGTTGGCGGCCTGCGACATCACGCTCATCGCCAGCGGTACCGCCACGCTGGAGGCGGCGCTGTTCAAGCGGCCGATGGTCATCGGCTACCGCATGCATCCCCTGAGCTGGCAGCTCATGAAGCGCATGGCGTACCAGCCCTGGGTGGGCCTGCCCAACATCCTGTGCCGCGACTTCGTGGTGCCCGAACGGCTGCAGTCCGATTGCCGTCCCGAGGCGCTGGCCGCAGCGGTGCGGGCCGGGCTCGACGATGCCGCCGGCGCGACGCGCATCGAGCAGCGTTTCATCGAACTGCACCACCTGCTGCGGCGCGACACCGCGCGCTGCGCCACCGATGCCATCGCGCAAGTCCTCGGCGCCTGAACAGCTCGGTCTGGACTGGCCCGAGCCGCCGCGCACTCGCGGCCGGGTGACGGCGCGCCGCCTGCGTGCGCTGCCCGCGCTCGTGGCGGGTGTCGACGAGGCCGGCCGCGGGCCGTTGGCCGGCCCGGTGGTGGCCGCCGCCGTGATCCTGGACGAGCTGCGGCCGGTGCGTGGCCTGGCCGATTCGAAGTCGCTGACGCCGGCGCGGCGCGAACGTCTGTTCGACGAGATCTGCGCCGCGGCGCTGTGCATCAGCATCGCCGAGGCCAGCGTCGAGGAGATCGACCGCCTGAACATCCTTCAGGCCACGCTGCTGGCCATGCAGCGTGCCGTGCAGGGCCTGCGCCTGGTCCCCAAGCAGGTGCTGGTCGACGGCAACCGCACGCCGACACTGGCGGTGCCGGTCCGGGCCATCGTCAAGGGCGATGCCAAGCTGGCAGCGATCTCGGCCGCATCGATCCTGGCCAAGGTGCGGCGCGACCGCCTGTGCCTCGAACTGCACGAGCGATTCCCTGGCTATGGCTTCGACGTCCACAAGGGCTACCCGACGCCTGCGCATCTCGACGCGCTGCAGCGGCTGGGGCCGTGCAGTGCGCACCGTCGCAGCTTCGCTCCGGTGCGGCTGGCCCTGGCCAGCGCGGGGGAGGGCGGCGCTTGAGCGAGCCGTTGCGCATCACATCACGCGACAACCCCTTGCTGCAGCGCCTGCGCCGGCTGGCACGCGACGGCGCGGCCTACCGTCGGCTCGGGCAGGTGTGGCTGGAGGGCGACCACCTGTGCGACGCACTCCGCGCGCGCGGCGGCGCGGCGGCGCAGGCCGTCATCAGCGAAGAGGCCTGGCACGCCCCGGCGCTGCGCGAACTGGCCGGTTGGGCCGAGCGCATCGTCGTCGTCCCGGCGTCGCTGTTCGCCGGCATCAGCGCGCTGGAGTCGCCGGCACGCATCGGCTTCGTCATCTCACTGCCGCCGCCGGCACCGTTGCTGCCCGAGGCCGCCAGCCTGGTGCTGGACCGGGTCCAGGACCCCGGCAACGCCGGCAGCATCCTGCGCAGCGCGGCGGCGTTCGGCGTCACCCAGGTGCTGGCACTCGAGGGCAACGTCGCGCTGTGGTCGCCCAAGGTGCTGCGCGCCGGCATGGGCGCGCACTTCGGGTTGCAACTGACCGAGGGGCTCGACGAGGACGCGCTGGCCGCACTGCGGGTGCCGCTGGTCGCCACAGGCTCGCACGGCGGCCGTGCGCTGCCCAGCGTCGACCTGCCCTGGCCCTGCGCCTGGGTGCTGGGCCACGAGGGTCAGGGCGTGGCGGGCACGCTGCTGGCGCGTTGCGCATTGCAGGTGCGCATCCCCCAGCCCGGCGGCGAGGAGTCGCTCAACGTCGCCGCGGCGGCGGCGGTCTGCCTGTACGAATCGGCGCGCCGGCGCTTTCAGTAGATCAGCCGGTCCGGCCGCAGGTCGCGCAGGATCGTGGTCGCGATCTCCTCGATCGACTTGTGCGTGCTCGACAGCCAGGCGATGCCCTCGCGGCGCATCATCGCCTCGGCCTCGTTGATCTCGTAGCGGCAGTTCTCCGGTGACGCGTAGCGGCTGCCCGGTCGCCGCTCGTTGCGGATCTGCGCCAGCCGGCCGGCGTCGATCGTCAGGCCGAAGCACTTGCGCTTGTGCGGGAGCAGCGCCGACGGCAGCCGGCCGCGCTCGAAATCGTCGGGGATCAACGGATAGTTGGCGGCCTTGATGCCGTGCTGCATCGCCAGGTACAGCGAGGTCGGCGTCTTGCCGCTGCGGCTGACGCCGACCAGGATGACGTCGGCGATATCCAGGTTGCGCGCCGACTGGCCGTCGTCGTGCTGCAGCGAGAAATTGATGGCCTCGATGCGATCGTGGTACTCCTGGCTCTGGCTGGCGTCCGAGAAACGGCCGACGCGGTGGTTGCTCTTGACACCAAGTTCCTGCTCCAGCGGTTCGACGAAGGTGCGGAACATGTCGAGCACCATGCCCTTGCAGTGCTCGCCGGTGACGATCGCGCGCACATCGTCGTCGACCAGGGTGATGAAGACGATCGGCCGCTTGCCTTCGCGGGCGTGCGACTCGTTGATCTCGGACACCACGCGCGTGGCCTTCTCGACGCTGTCGATGAAGGGCCGGCGCACGTGCCGCGGCTTGCTGGGGAACTGGTTGAGGATCGAGTTGCCGAAGGTCTCGGCGGTGATGCCGGTGCCATCCGAGACAAAGAACACGGTGCGTTCGGGCATGTGCGGCGAGGCGTCGGGACGCGCTGGGGACGAGCATCTCATGATAAGGAAGAACTCTTAGAATCGAAGGCAACATTCCGCCGCCCGGCCCGGACATGAACCCCAGCACCCGATCAGCAGAAGAACGCAGCGCCTCACGGCGCCGTTGCTGCGGTTCGGTCGCGCATGCGGAAGCACCGGTTTACCCACATCACGGAGCTTTCCCATGTCACAGGCCCCCCTGGCGACCACCCTGGTCGCACCGTTCGAAGCACTGAGGATGACCGACGTCGAGGTGGTCGGCGGCAAGAACGCCTCCCTCGGCGAGATGATCAGCCAGCTGGCCGCCACCGGCGTGCGCGTGCCCGGCGGCTTCGCCACCACGGCGCACGCCTTCCGCGAGTTCCTGCGCCACGGCGGCCTCGGCCAGCGCATCCAGGACAAGCTGGCCACGCTGGACGTCGACGACGTGCGCGCATTGGCTGCCACCGGCGCCACGATCCGCCAGTGGGTCCTCGACACGCCGCTGCCGCCAGCGCTCGAGGCCG
>Ga0105090_10001818_pt1 | contig 11636 bp, 8 predicted proteins | sample PPLLak3March2015_FD_79110 | JGI IMG/M metagenome (GOLD analysis project Ga0105090, IMG submission 79110) | Freshwater sediment microbial communities from Prairie Pothole Lake near Jamestown, North Dakota, USA - PPLs Lake P7 Core (1) Depth... | ecosystem: Environmental > Aquatic > Freshwater >... | reverse complement strand
GCCAGCAACGTCTCGCTGCTGGCCGAGCGCTACGGCGCCGACAACGGCCGCGTGGCGCGCATCATCATGTCGAGCACCGTGCTGGCCTTCGCCAGCTTCACGGCGCTGGCCTGGGCGTTCGGGGTGCAGCCAGGGTGACGGCGCGCCGCAGGCGCAGCGCGCGGCCGCCGCCGGCGGCGCTTCACTTGCCGGGGATCTTGCCCTCGACGCCCTTGACGTAGAAGCCGATGCCGCCGAGGAACTTGTCGTCGGCGACCTCGTCCTTCTTCAGCACTTCCTTGCCGTCCTGGCCGACGATGGGACCCTTCCAGATCGCGAAGCTGCCGTCCTTCAGGCCGGCCTTGACCTTGTCGAGCTGTTCCTTGGTCTCGGCGGGTACCTTGTCGCTGATCGAGACGATGTCGATGGCGCCTTCCTTCACGCCCCACCAGGTGTGGCCACCGCCCTGCCACTTGCCTTCGAGCGCCTCGCGCGTGGCCTTGATGTAGTACGGCGCCCAGTCGATGATCGCGCTGGCCAGGTGGGCCTCGGGCGCGTAGGCCGTCATGTCGCTGTCCCAGCCGAAGGCGAGCTTCTTGTTCTTGGCTGCGGTCTGCAACACGGCCGAGCTGTCGGTGTTCTGGAACAGCACGTCGGCGCCCTGGTTGATGAGGCTTTGCGCGGCCTCGGTCTCCTTGGGCGGGTTGAACCACTCGTTGACCCACACCACGCGCGTCTTGATCTTCGGGTTCACGCTCTGTGCGCCGAGGGTGAACGAGTTGATGTTGCGGATGACCTCGGGGATGGGGATCGACCCGACGACGCCCAGCGTATTGCTCTTCGTCATCTTGCCGGCGATGACGCCGGCCATGTAGGCGCCCTCGTAGGTGCGGCTGTCGTAGGTGCGCAGGTTGACGGCCTGCTTGTAGCCGGTGGCGTGCTCGAACTTCACGTCCGGGGTGTCGGCGGCGACCTTGAGCATCGGCTCCATGTAGCCGAAGGTGGTGCCGAAGATGAGCTTGTTGCCCTGTCCGACCATGTCGCGGAAGACGCGCTCGGCGTCGGCGGCCTCGGGCACCTTCTCGACGAAGCTGGTGACGACCTTGTCGCCGAACTCCTTCTCGACCGCCTTGCGGCCGTTGTCGTGCGCAAAGGTCCAGCCGCCGTCGCCCACCGGGCCGACGTAGGCAAAGGCGATCTTCAACGGCTCGGGCTTGGCCGGCGCCGGCGCGGCGGCAGGTGCCGGTGCCGGTGCCGGTGCCGGCTCCTCCTTCTTGCCGCAACCGACGAGGGCGGCGGTGGCCGTGAGGGCGGTCAGGCCGGCCAGCTTCAGCAGCGAGCGCTTGGCAACGAGGGTCATGGGTTCTCTCTCCTGTGGGTGGAAGCGCGGCCGGACCGGCCAGCCGGGATTATTGCGGCCGGTTCAGCCGCCGGGGAAGAACGGCTTGCCCAGCGAGGCCGGCATGTTGGCGCGGATCCACAGCGCGTTGCGCGAGATCAGCACCAGCACGACGATCGTCGCCACGTAGGGCAACATGCTGAGGAACTGGCTGGGCACCTGCACGCCTTCGCCCTGCAGGTGGAACTGCAGCATCGTCACGCCGCCGAACAGGTAGGCGCCCAGCAGCAGCCGGGCCGGGCGCCAGGTGGCGAAGGTGGTCAGCGCCAGTGCGATCCAGCCGCGGCCGGCGACCATGCCCTCGACCCACAGCGGCGTGTAGACGACCGACAGGTAGGCGCCGGCCAGCCCGCACAGCGCGCCGCCGGCGACGACCGCGGCAAGCCGGATGCGGCGCACCGGCATGCCCAGCGCGTGCGCCGACTCGGGCGACTCGCCCACCGCGCGCAGCACCAGGCCGGCGCGCGAGCGGAACAGGAACCAGGCCAGCGCCAGCGTCAGCGCGACCGTCAGGTAGACCATCGGGTGCTGGCGGAACAGGGCCGGACCGACGAACGGCAGCTCGGCGAGCCACGGCAGCTCGAAGCGCGCGCGCTCGCCGAGCTTGCCCTGCACGAAGCCGATGCCGACGAAGGCCGAGAAGCCACCGCCGAACAGGCTCAGCGCCAGCCCGGTGGCGACCTGGTTGGTGTTGAGCCAGATCACCAGCACGCCGAAGGCCGCGGCCAGCGCCGCGCCGGCCAGCGCGCCGGCGCCGAAGGCCAGCCAGTCGTTGCCGGTGGTGACGGCGGTGGCGAAGCCGGCGATCGCCGCCACCAGCATCATGCCCTCGGCGCCGAGGTTGACGATGCCGGCGCGTTCGTTGATCAGCAGGCCCAGCCCGGCCAGCGCGAGCACGGTGCCGGCGTTGAAGGTCGCGGCGAGCAGCAGCGCGAAGGCGTCCATGGCTCAGGCCCCCTTCGCCGTGGCCGTGACATCGGCTGCGTCCGGCGCCGCCCTGCGCTGCCAGCGCAGCCGGTAGTGGATCAGCGTGTCGCAGGCCAGCAGCGTGAACAGCAGCAGGCCCTGGAAGACGCCGGTCAGCGACTTCGGCAGCGCCAGGCGCGACTGCGCCAGCTCGCCACCGATGTAGAACATGCTCATCAGCACGCCCGAGAAGACGATGCCCAGCGGGTGCAGCCGGCCGACGTAGGCGACGATGATGGCGGCGAAACCGTAACCCGCCGGCACGTGCGGCGTGAGCTGGCCCAGCGGACCCGCGGCCTCCAGGGCGCCGGCCAGGCCGGCCATGCCGCCGGACAGCAGCAGCGCCGTCCACAGCGCGCTGCGCGACGAGAAGCCGGCATAGCGCGCCGCCAGCGGCGCCAGCCCGCCGACCTGCAACGCGAAGCCACGGTAGGTGCGGAACAGGAAGACCCAGAACGCGCCCACCGCGGCCAATGCGATCAGGGTGCCGATGTGGGCACGCAGCCCGCCCGCCAGACGCGGGATCCGGGTCTCGGGCAGGAAGGTGATGGTCTGCGGGAAGTTGTAGCCCTGCGGGTCCTTCCAGGGGCCGTAGACGAGGTAACTCAACAGCATCTCGGCGACGTAGACCAGCATCAGGCTGACCAGGATCTCGTTGGCGTTGAAGCGGTCGCGCAACAGCGCCACGATGGCCGCCCAGGCCATGCCGCCGAGGACACCGGCGAGCAGGATGGCGACGACGACGCCGCGGCCCATCCAGGCCAGCTGCGGGCCGGCCTGCATCGCCACCCAGCCGGCGACCAGCGCACCGACCACGAACTGGCCCTCGGCGCCGATGTTCCAGACGTTGGAGCGGAAGCACACCGCCAGCCCGAGCGCGATCAGGATCAGCGGCGTGGCCTTGATCGACAGCTCCGACAGCGCGTACAGGCTCTTCACCGGCTCGACGAAAAAGATCTGCAAGCCGCGCAGCGGGTCCTTGCCCAGCAACATGAAGAGGCCGACGCCGATCAGCACCGTGATGGCCAGCGCCAGCAGCGGTGACAGCATCGACATCCATCGGCTGGGCTGCGGCCTGGCCTCGAGCTTGAACATCGTCAGGTCCCCACCGTCGCCGTCGACCACAGCCCGGACATCCAGGCGCCGATCTGCTCGATGCTCGCCTGCGCCACCGGCACGCTCGGCGAGACGCGCCCCTTGGCGATGACGAGCAGCCGGTCGGCGAGCTCGAACAGCTCGTCGAGCTCCTCGCTGACCACGAGCAGCGCGCAGCCGGCATCGCGCAGCTTCAGCAGCTCGCCGCGGATCTGCGCCGCCGCGCCGACGTCGACGCCCCAGGTGGGCTGGCTGACGATGAGCAGCTTCGGGTCGGCGCTGATCTCGCGGCCGACGAGGAACTTCTGCAGGTTGCCGCCCGACAGGCTGCGCGCGCTGCTGTCCACGCCGCCGCCGCGGACGTTGAAGCGCGCGATGATGTCCTGCGCCATGCGCCGGACGCGATCGGTGTCCACCCAGCCGCCGCGCGACACCGCCTCGGTGCGCGTGAGCAGCGTGTTCTGCGCCAGGCTCAGCGTCGGCACGGCGCCGCGGCCCAGGCGTTCCTCGGGAATGAAGTGCAGGCCCTCGCGGCGCCGCCGGCGCGGCGAGCGGTCGCCGATGGGCTGGCCGAAGAGCGTGATCGCCGCCGGCGCGGCACGCGTGTCCTCGCCCGACAGTGCGGCCATCAGTTCCTGCTGGCCGTTGCCCGAGACGCCGGCGACGCCGACGATCTCGCCGGCGCGCACCTCGAAGCCGATGTCGTGCAGGTCGATGCCGAAGGCGTCCTGCCGCTGCAGGCTCAGGCCGTCGACCTTCAGCACCACCGCGCCGGCCTGGTGTGCGCGCTGCTGCAGCTGTGGCGGCTCGGCGCCGATCATCAGCCGCGACAGGCTGGCATTGCTCTCCCGCGTGGGATCGACCTCGCCGGTGACCCGGCCGCCGCGCAGCACCGTGCAGTGGTGGCAAAGGGCGCGGATCTCGTCGAGCTTGTGGCTGATGTACAGGATGCTGCAACCACGTTCGGCGAGCAGCCTCAGCGTGACGAAGAGCTTGTCGACGGCCTGCGGCGTCAGCACCGAGGTCGGTTCGTCCAGGATCAGCAGCTGCGGGTCGGTGAGCAGCGCGCGCACGATCTCGACGCGCTGGCGCTCGCCCACGCTCAGCGTGTGCACCGGCCGTTGCGGCTCGATGTCCAGGCCGTAGTTGTGCGCGACCTCGACGATGCGCCGCGTCACCTCGGACAGCGCGAGGCTCTTGTCCAGGCCGAGCCAGACGTTCTCGGCCGCCGTCAGGGTGTCGAAGAGCGAGAAGTGCTGGTAGACCATGCTGATGCCCAGCCGCCGCGCCTGCGCCGGGCTGGTGACGGTCACCGGCTGGCCGTTCCAGCGGATCTCACCTTCGTCGGGCTGCACGGCGCCGTAGATGATCTTCATCAGCGTGCTCTTGCCAGCGCCGTTCTCGCCCAGCACGGCGTGGATCTCGCCCGGCTTGACGCGCAGGTTCACGCGATCGTTGGCGCGCACGGCCGGGTACTGCTTGCTGATGCCGGTGAGTTCCAGGCGCAGGTCGGCGGTCACTGGGGCTTCCTTTCGTGGCGCAAGCGGCCACCGACCCAGGTGCGCACGAGGTGGCGCTCGTCGGCCAGCATCATCCAGGCGAAGACCTTCTCGTGCAGGTCGCGCGCCACCTGCTGGCGGCGGCCGTCGACGGCACCGACGGCCCAGTCCCACAGGCACAGGTCGGCCATGCGGCCGGGCTCGAGCACGCCGATCTCGTGGCCCAGCTGCAGCGCCTGCGCTGCGCCGCGCGTCGCTGCGTGCAGGGCGCACCAGGCCGTGAGGTCGTGACCACCCATCGCCTGCACCTTGTAGCCGTCGGCCAGCGTGCGCGGCAGCGCCAGGCTGGTGCCGCCGCCGACGTCGCTGGCGACGCTGATGTGCACGCCGGCCGCGGCGGTGGCCGGCCAGTCGAACAGGCCGCTGCCGAGGAACAGGTTGGAGCCGGGGCAGAAGGCGATCTGCGCGCCGGCATCGCGCAGCGCGGCGCGGTCGTCGGCGTCGAGCCAGATGCCATGCGCCAGCACCGCGCGCGGGTGCAGCAAGCCGGCGCCGGCGTAGACGTCGAGATAGCTGCGTGCCTGCGGGAACAGCTCGGCCACCCAGCGCACCTCGTCGCGGTTCTCGGCGACGTGGGTCTGCATGTACAGGCTCGCGTCGGCGCTGCACAGCGCGCCGGCCATCGCCAGCTGCTGCGGCGTGCTGGTGGGTGCGAAGCGCACCGTCACCGCGTAGGTGTTGCGCCCGCGCCCGTGCCAACGCTGGATGAGGTCGACGCAGTCGCGTTCGGCCTGCGCCACGTCGTCTCGCAGGCCGAAAGGGGCGTGGCGGTCCATCAGCACCTTGCCGCCGATCACGCGCATGCCGCGCGCGCTGGCGGCCTCGAACAAGGCCTCGGCCGAAGTCTTGTGCACGGTCGGGAAGACGACCGCGGCGGTGGTGCCGTGGGCCAGCAGCGCGTCGAGGAAGAAAGCCGACCCGGCGGCGGCCACGGCAGGGTCGGCCCAGGCGCGCTCGGCCGGGAAGGTGTAGGTGTGCAGCCAGTCGAGCAGCTCGGTGCCGTAGCTGGCGATGACCTCGAGCTGCGGGCTGTGGACGTGGGTGTCGATGAAGCCGGGCATCAGCAGCCGGCCGCGGTGGTCCTCGCGCTCCCATTCAGGGCCGGGGGCATCGGCCTGCACGCCGGCGATGCGCCCGTCGTCGCCGATCAGCAGCCAGTGATCGGGGCGCCAGCGCACACCCTGCGCGGCGGTGTCGCCCCAGGCCGGGGCGGCGGTGAAGTCCAACAGGTCGGCGCGCAGCGCGATCATGTTGGCTGGCGCCCGGCACGGCGCTTGCAGGTCATGCCATCGGCGACCCGCGTGCGGCGGGGCTGTGGGGGCTCGGAGGGCGCGCGCAGCACGATGCACGCGATCTTATCGGCACTATGCTCCCCCGAGCCTGCGCGTTCCGGCCGGCCGCACGATACTGTCCGGGTCGCCACCGCCAGCCGCTTCCGTCAACAGCCATCCACCGCCCATGAGTCCACGCCCCATCCGCTTCTTCCACCGCGGCGCGGTGACCGAGATCGCCGACGCCGCGCCCACGCGCACCGTGCTCGAGTGGCTGCGCGAGGATGCCCGCCGCACCGGCACCAAGGAGGGCTGCGCCGAGGGCGACTGCGGCGCCTGCACCGTGGTCGTTGGCGAGCTCGACGCGCAGGGCGCGCTTGTCCTGCAGCCGGTCAACGCGTGCATCCGCCTGCTGCCGACGCTGGACGGCAAGGCGCTGTTCACGGTCGAGGACGTGGCGGGCGAGGGCGGCGCGCTGCACCCGGTGCAGCAGGCGCTGGTCGACGGCCACGGCTCGCAGTGCGGTTTCTGCACGCCCGGTTTCGTGATGTCGCTGTGGGCCGGCTACCAGCGCCATCGCGCTGCCGGCACGTTGCCGACGCGGCAGCAGCTGGCCGACGACCTGTCGGGAAACCTGTGCCGCTGCACCGGTTACCGCGCCATCCTGGACGCCGCGCAGCGCGCCTTCGAGCTGCCGGCGCCGGCGTTCGACCGTGCCGCGGTGGCCGCCGCGCTGCGCGGCCTGCGCGCGTCGCCGCCGCTGCACTATGCGCCAGGCGGCGGCGCGCCGGACTTCCATGCGCCACGCACGCTGGCTGAATTCGCGGCGCTGCGCGAGGCGCGGCCGCAGGCCCGCGTGCTCGCCGGCGGCACCGACCTCGGGCTGTGGGTGACCAAGCAGCTGCGCGACCCGGGCGAGCTGATCCACATCGGCGAGGTCGCCGAACTCGGGCGCGTCGAGGTGAAGTCCGGGCGCATCGTCATCGGCGCGGCGGCGTCGCTCGAGTCCGCCTGGCAGGCACTGGTGCAGGAGTGGCCCGCGCTGCGCGACCTCTGGCTTCGATTCGCCGCGCCGCCGCTGCGCGCCACTGGCACCATGGGCGGCAACGTCGCCAACGGCTCGCCGATCGGCGACTCGGCGCCGGTGCTGATGGCGCTGGGCGCGACACTGGTGCTGCGCCGCGGCGAGCGCGTGCGCATGCTGCCGCTGGACGAGTTCTACCTCGACTACATGAGCAACCGGCTCGAGCCCGGCGAATTCGTGCAGGCGATCGAGGTGCCGCGCCGCGGCGGCCGGGCGCAGGCGGTGCAGGCCTACAAGGTCTCCAAGCGCTTCGATTGCGACATCTCGGCGCTGTGCCTCGCGGCGGCGATCGAACTCGACGGCGAGCGCATCACGTCGGCGCGTCTGGCTTTCGGCGGCATGGCCGCTACCGTGCGCCGGGCGGCGCACGCCGAGGCCGCGCTGCTCGGCCAGCCGTGGACCGAAGCCACGGTCTTGGCTGCGATGGCCGCTCTGCCGCGCGACTTCACGCCACTCACCGACCTGCGCGCCAGCGCCGGCTACCGCATGCAGGTGGCGCAGAACCTGCTGCGCCGCTTCTGGCTGCAGACGCGGTCGGCCGATCCCTTGCCCGAGAGCGCGGTCAGCGTGTGGGCGCGCGAGGAGACGGCATGAACCAGCCCGTGGTGGATCTGCCCGACGGCGCAGCCGCATTTGCCGAGGTGGGCGTGAGCCGACCGCACGAGTCGGCCCACCTGCACGTTGCGGGCGCCGCGCCCTACACGGACGACCTGCCGGAACTGGCGGGCACCTTGCACGCGGCGCTGGGGCTGTCGCCACTGGCGCACGGCGTCATCGAGGCGCTGGACCTCGACGCGCTGCGCGCCCTGCCCGGCGTGGTCGACGTCTTCTCGGCTCGCGACATCCCGGGTCGCAACGATTGCGGTTCGCTGGTCCACGACGACCCCATCCTGGCCGGCGAGGCCGGCGCGACGCTGCGCTACCTGGGACAGCCGGTGTTCGCCGTCGTCGCGACCACGCGTGGCGCCGCGCGGCGCGCCGCGGCACGCGCCAAGGATGTCATCCGCGCCAGCGCGCTGCAGCCGATCCTGACGCCGCAACAGGCGCACGCCGCGCAGCAGTACGTGGTGCCGCCGATGCACCTGCGCCGCGGCGACGCCGCCGCCGCCATCGCCGCTTCGCCGCACCGCCTGCGCGCGAGCTTCGACATCGGCGGCCAGGAGCACTTCTACCTGGAGGGGCAGGTTTCCTACGCGCTGCCGCAGGAGGACGGCGGCATGAAGCTGCTGTGCTCGACCCAGCATCCCAGCGAGATGCAGCAGCTGGTGGCGCACGCGCTGCACCGGCCGGCGCACGCCGTGCAGGTGGAGTGCCGGCGCATGGGCGGTGGCTTCGGCGGCAAGGAGTCGCAGTCGGCGCTGTTTGCCTGCGTCGCCGCGGTGGCGGCGGCGCGGCTGCGCTGTCCGGTGAAGTTGCGCCTGGACCGCGACGACGATTTCCTGATCAGCGGCCGCCGCCACGCCTTCCACTGCGAGGCCGAGGTCGGCTACGACGACGCCGGTCGCATCCTCGGCGCCGAGGCGACGCTGGTCTCGAATGCCGGCCATTCGGCCGACCTGTCCGGTCCGGTGATGACACGCGCGCTGTGCCACTTCGACAACGCCTACTGGCTGCCGGCGGTGGCCGTGCACGGCTACTCCGGGCGCACGAACATGCAGAGCAACACCGCCTTCCGTGGCTTCGGTGGCCCGCAGGGTGCGATCGCCATCGAGACCCTGATCGACTCGGTGGCGCGCGCGCTCGGCCGCGACCCGCTGCAAGTGCGGCGGGCCAATTTCTACGGCGTCGGATCAAACGATGTCACGCCCTACGGGCAGACGGTCGACGACAACGTGCTGGACGAACTGGTGGGCCAACTCGAGGCCGGCAGCGCCTACGCCGAACGCCGCGCCGCCGTCGCCGCTTTCAACGCTGCGAGTCCGGTGCTGAAGAAGGGCCTGGCGCTGACGCCGGTGAAATTCGGCATCGCCTTCAATGTCACCCACCTCAACCAGGCCGGCGCTCTGGTGCACGTCTACACCGACGGTTCGGTGCTCGTCAACCACGGCGGCACCGAGATGGGCCAGGGCCTGAACACCAAGGTGGCGCAGGTGGTGGCGCACGAGCTCGGCCTGCCCTTCGAGCGCGTGCGCTGCACCGCCACCGACACGCACAAGGTCGCCAACACCTCGGCCACCGCGGCCAGCACCGGCAGCGACCTCAACGGCAAGGCCGCGCAGGATGCGGCGCGCCGCATCCGCGCCCGGCTGGCCGCCTTTGCCGCCGCGCGCTGGGGCGGCGCGGCCGAGGCGGTGGGCTTCGCCGACGGCGAGGTCTTCGTCGGCGGCCAGGCAATCGCCTTCGCCGAGGTCGTGAGCCTGGCTTACCTGGCCCGCGTGCAGCTGTGGAGCGACGGCTTCCACGCCACGCCGGGCCTGAGCTGGGACCGCGAGACGATGCAGGGCCACCCCTTCCACTACTACGCCTACGGCGCCGCGGTGAGCGAGGTCGTGGTCGACACGCTGACCGGCGAGTGGCGCCTGCTGCGCGCCGACCTGCTGCACGACGCCGGGCGCTCGCTCAACCCGGCGCTGGACATCGGCCAGATCGAGGGCGCGTTCGTCCAGGGCATGGGCTGGCTGACGACCGAGGAGCTGGTCTGGCACCCGGCCGACGGCTCGCCGCGCGCCGGCCTGCTGCTGACACACTCGCCCAGCACCTACAAGATCCCCACCGCCAACGACTGCCCGCCGGTGCTGAAGACGCGGCTGTTCGACCGCGACAACCGCGTCGAGAGCATCCACCGCAGCAAGGCCGTGGGCGAGCCGCCGCTGCTGCTGGCGTTCTCGGTGTTCTTCGCCCTCCGCGACGCCGTCTCGGCGGTCGGCAGCCACCGGGTCGACCCGCAGCTGCGGGCGCCGGCGACGCCCGAGGCGATCCTGCGCGCCATCGGCGCCGTTCAAGCCGCCGCCTGATGCCGCCCGATCTGCCCGAGGCGGCGCGGCGCTGGCGCGCGCTGGCGAGGCCGGCGGTCGTGGTGCAGGTGCTGCGCACGCGCGGATCGGTGCCGCGCGAGGCCGGCACGCGCATGCTGGTGGCGGCCGACGAGGTGCTGGGCAGCATCGGCGGCGGGCATCTGGAATGGCAGGCGATTTCAGATGCCCGTGCGCTGCTGGCCGGCGGTGGCGCCGCCCTCGAGCGTCATGTCGCCCTGGGTCCGGCGCTCGGCCAGTGCTGCGGCGGCGCGCTCGACCTGCGCTTTTCGCGGCTGGTCGACGACGATCCGGCCGCCTGGCCGCTGCCCGCGCCGCGATTCGTGCTGCAACTCTACGGTGCCGGCCACGTCGGCCGTGCGATCGTGGGTCTGCTGTCGGGCATCCATTGCCGCGTGCAGTGGATCGACGAGCGCGAGAGCGAATTTCCCGCAGGCGAGTTGCCGCCGCATGTCGAACGCCTCTGCGTCGAGCCGGTGCACGCCGAAGTGGCGCTGGCGCCGCCGGGGGCGCTCTACCTCGTCCTCACGCACAGCCACGACCTCGACCTGGCGCTCACGCAGGCGATCCTGCAGCGCGGCGACTTCGGCTGGTTCGGTCTCATCGGGTCGACGACGAAGCGGGCGCGTTTCGAGCACCGCTTGCGTGAGCGCGGCTTCGACCCGGCGCTGATCGATCGCATGGCCTGCCCCATCGGCGTGCCCGGCATCGCCGGCAAGGAACCCGAGGTGATCGCGGTGGCGGTCGTGGCGCAGTTGCTGCAGCACGGCGGCGACGTGCTCAACGCCCCTTGAACACCGGCTCCCGCCGCGCGGCGAAGGCGGCCAGTCCTTCGCGCAGGTCTTCGCTGTCCGCGCACACCTTCTCGCGCGCTCGCAGGCGCGGCACTTTGACGTCGCCGCGCGCGATCTCGTTCAGCGACTGCTTCATGCCGCGGACCGCCAGCGGCGCATTGGCGGCCAGCGTCGCCACTACCGCGTCCACTTCGGCGTCCAGTTGCTCAGCCGGTACCAACGTGTCCAGGTAGCCGATGCGCAGCAGCTCGTCGGCAGCCACGGTCTCGGCCAGCACGAACAGCCGCTTCGCTGCTGTCAGCCCCAGCCGCGAGACATAGCGCTGCAGGCCGCTGGCGTAGTAGTGCAGCCCCAGCCGCGCCGCCGGCATGCACAGCTCCAGGCCTTGCACGCCGATGCGGAAGTCGCAGGCCAGCGCCAGGTCGGTGGCGCCGCCGAAGACGCTGCCGTTCAGGCGTGCGATGGTCGGCAGCGGCAGCGCTTCGAGCGCGTCGACGGTGTGCTCGAAGAGGCGCGG
>Ga0105090_10001817_pt1 | contig 11636 bp, 10 predicted proteins | sample PPLLak3March2015_FD_79110 | JGI IMG/M metagenome (GOLD analysis project Ga0105090, IMG submission 79110) | Freshwater sediment microbial communities from Prairie Pothole Lake near Jamestown, North Dakota, USA - PPLs Lake P7 Core (1) Depth... | ecosystem: Environmental > Aquatic > Freshwater >... | reverse complement strand
CGGCGGCGACGCGCTTGACCGGCAGGCCCTTCTTCAGCAGGGTCCGGGCGATGCCGAGCCGCCAGTCGGTCAGGTAGTCCATCGGCGTCGCGCCGGTCGTCTCACGGAAATTCACCGCGAAGCGAGCACGCGACATTCCTGCGGCCTGTGCGAGTTCCTCGAGCGACCATGGATGGCCGGGCTGGTCATGCATCGCGGTGATTGCCTTCGACAGCCTGGGATCGGCCAGGCCGGCGAGGACGCCGAAGTCGATCAGGCGTTCGGCCATCGCGTGACGCAGCAATTGGATGATCAGGTAGCCGACGAGCCGGTCGAGCGCCGCCTGGCGGGCGCAGCGCTCGCCGCCGGCCTCGGCGAACAGCAGATCGAGCGTCGGCTGCAGCGCCGGCGCGGCATTCATTGGCACCACCAGCAGTTCGGGCAGACCGCGCAGCAGCGGATTGCCCGCGGCGGAACCGAAATCCACCGATGCGCAAAGCACGTCGGCGACCGTGCCGTCGTCGATGACGAGCCGATGATTGCTGGGCGACGGGTAGAACAGCAGCGACGGCGTGACCACTTCGAGACTGGCCTGGCCGGAGCGACTGGTGCGCAGGCTGCCGCTGCGCAGTATGTGCAGATGCCCGACGCCGTCGGATTCGTCGAAGTCGGCCCAGCCGCACAAGGCGCCGGTGTGGAAGACGCGCGCCGACAGGTCGAATCGGTTCAACAGCGGACTGAGGCGGTCCATTCGGTACGAATTGGCAATAATGGCAGGCAATTTATATCAGATCGTATCGATTCGGGCGAGACGGATTGCGTCGATTCGGGAACGCAGAGTGGCTCCGGCCGGGTCCGCGCTCCCTAGCATCGAAGCTGGTTCATCCAACAGGGAGTCAATCCGATGTCCACGCAGGCCTTCATCAGCAGCCTCGGTCCGATCGACCATGCGACAGCCGAGGGGCCGTCGCGCGAGATCCTCGACAAGGCGAAGAAGCAGGTAGGCTTCATCCCGAACATGTACGCAATGATGGCCAATGCGCCGGCCGTGCTCAGTACCTACCTGCATGGCTATGCGCTGTTCCGGTCGGAGTCCGGGCTGGCCCCGGCCGAGCAGGAGGTCGTTTTGCTGGCGGTCAGCCAGGTCAACGGCTGCGACTATTGCACCGCGGCGCACAGCATGATCGCCGACAAGGTGTCCGGGGTTCCGGCGGACGTCCTGAAGGCGATTCGCGAGGGCACGCCGATTCCCGACCCCCGCCTCACCGTCTTGTACGCGATGGCGGCAGAGATGGTCAGGACGCACGGCAAGCCGGATCCGAAACTCGTACGGGCTTTCCTCGACGCCGGCTTCACCGAGGCGATACTGCTTTACCTGGTTCTGGCGATCGCGGTCAAGACGCTGAGCAATTTCACCAATCATGCGTTCGCGACGCCGGTCGACGAGCGGTTCGCCGCCTACAAGGTGGCCTGAGTTCCGGCCGCCGACAGCCGCCCCCGCGGCGGCCGGCGGCGGGCGGTGTAAGCATTCGGGGATCTCGCGCGTCGTAGTTCCCATTGCCTGAACGGAGATTCCTTTCGATGCGTCCCACGCTCGCCTTGCTGACGAAGACCGACTTTCCGGCGCTGCGCCGCCGCGACCTGACCACGCTGCAGGTCAACCTGGGATACCGATGCAACCAGAGTTGCGTGCATTGCCACGTCAACGCCGGTCCGAACCGGACTGAGGAGATGTCGGCCGAGACCATCGACGAGGTCATCGCCTGTCTCGCGCGCGAACCGGGGATCGGTACGCTGGATCTGACCGGCGGGGCACCCGAGCTCAATGCGCACTTCCGCCGGCTGGTGGTTGCGGCGCGCGCGCGCGGGGTCAACGTCATCGACCGCTGCAACCTGACGATTCTCGAGGAGCCCGGGCACGAGGACCTGGCGGATTTTCTCGCGGCGCAGGGCGTCGAGGTCGTCGCTTCGCTGCCCTGTTATCTCGAGGACAACGTCGACCGGCAGCGTGGCAAGGGCGTGTTCGATTCGAGCGTGCGCGGATTGCAGAGGCTCAATGCGCTCGGCTACGGCCGCGCGGGATCCGGCCTGCGGCTGAACCTCGTCTACAACCCGCAAGGCCCGGCGCTGCCGCCGTCGCAGGTCGGGCTCGAGGCCGCGTACCGTGAACACCTGTTCGAGCACTTCGGCGTGGTCTTCGACAAGCTGTTCACGCTGGCCAACATGCCGATCCAGCGCTTCGGATCGATGCTGGTGTCGAAAGGGGAGTTCGACGGTTACATGCAGTTGTTGCGCGGCGCGCACCGGGCGGAAAACCTCGGGCAGGTGATGTGCCGAAGCCTGGTCAGCGTCGACTGGCAGGGCTACCTGTACGACTGCGACTTCAACCAGCAACTGGGCCTGCCGATTCACGGCGCCGGCCCGTCGCGGATGCACATTGGCGAACTGTCGTCGGGTGCGTTCGTCGGGCGTTCGATTCGCGTCGCCGATCACTGCTACGGCTGCACGGCCGGGCAGGGTTCGAGTTGCGGCGGCGCGCTGGACGAAACCGCCGACCGGGCCACGCGCGCGGCATGAGCACGACGACAAGGGTCGTCACGCCAGCGGCTCGCGCCAAGTCGGACCAATCCTTCCGCAACGGAGTTTCCAGTGGGCAATGAATACGACCTGATCACCATCGGCGCCGGCTCGGGCGGCGTGGCCGCGTCGCGCCGCGCAGCGGCGCATGGCGCCAGAGTGCTGATCGTCGAGGGCGACCGGGTCGGCGGCACCTGCGTGATTCGCGGCTGCGTGCCGAAGAAGCTGATGATGTACGCGGCCGGTTTTTCGCAGGCGCTCGAGGAAGCCGCCGGCCATGGCTGGAAGGACGTCGGCGGGCGCTTCGACATGGCGCACTGGGCGGCATCGAAGGCGGCCGAGATCGATCGGCTCGAAGGCATCTACCGGCAGCTGCTCGACGGTTCGAAGGTGCAACAGATCGCCGGCTGGGCGAAGCTGGTCGCGCCCGATGCGGTCGAGGTGGCGGGGCGCCGTTACAGCGCGCCGAGAATCCTGCTGGCCACTGGCGGAACACCGGCGCACGACGCGTTGCCGGGGCTCGAGATGGCGATGACCTCGAACGACGTCCTCGACCTGAAGGCGGTGCCCGAATCGCTGCTGGTGATCGGCGGCGGCTTCATCGCGGTCGAGTTCGCGAGCATCCTCGCCGGGCTCGGCGCGCGGGTCACGCTGACCTTTCGCGACGTGCTGCCGCTACGCGGATTCGATAGCGACCTGCGCAGCCGGCTGGCCGATGCGCTGCGGGCGCGCGGCGTGACGATCGCAGCGGGCGTCGGATTCAGCGCGCTGTCGCGTGCGGCTTCGGGTTTCGAACTGCTGCGAGCCGACGGCTCGGTGCTCGCCGCTTCGGCGGTGCTGAACGCCACCGGACGGCGACCGAACACCGCCGGGCTCGGACTCGAATCGGTCGGCGTGGCGACGAACCGCGCCGGCGCGGTAGTGGTCGACGCGGACAGCCGCAGCACGGTGCCGGGCATCTGGGCGATCGGCGACCTGACCAACCGGCGCAACCTGACGCCGGTGGCGATCGCCGAGGGACGCGCCTTCGCCGACACCGAGTTCGGCGGCGTGGCGGCGCGCGTCGATCACCGCATCGTGGCCGCCGCGGTGTTCACCGATCCGCCGATCGGAACCGTCGGTCTCGACGAGGCGCAGGCGGCCGGGCTCGGCCCGGTCGACATCTACGAGTCGGATTTCCGGCCGATGAAGACCGCTTTCGCCGGCGGGCAGCAGCGCAGCTACATGAAGCTGGTCGTCGATGGCCTGAGCGGACGCGTGCTGGGTGTCCACATGATCGGAGCGGATGCGCCGGAGATCGTCCAGAGCCTGTCGGTCGCGCTGACTTGCGGCGCGACGAAGCGCGATTTCGACCGGACGGTCGCCGTGCATCCGACGGCCGCCGAGGAATTCGTCCTGATGCGCGAGCCGGCCCGGCGTCTGCCGGCCATACAGGGGTGAAGCCGATGTCGATCGACAAGCGCTGGATCATCGTCGCCGTGCTCGCGGCGGCGGTCGCGATTTTTTTCTGGTTCGATCTCGGCCGCTACCTGAGCCTGGAATACGTCAAGGCGCAGCAGGCGCAGCTCGAGGCCTGGCGCGCGGCGCGGCCGCTGGCTGCGGCGGGCGTCGCCTTTCTCGCTTATGTGCTGGTCACCGCACTGTCGCTGCCCGGCGCCGCGGTCATGACGCTGGCGGTGGGCGCGATCTTCGGCCTTGGCTGGGGCCTGCTGCTCGTCTCGTTCGCCTCGACGATCGGCGCGACGCTGGCCTTCCTCGCATCGAGGATCCTGTTCCGGAACTGGGTCCAGTCCAGGTTCGGTGATCGCTTGCGCGCGCTGAATGCCGGCATCGGGAAGGACGGCGCCTTCTACCTGTTCACGCTGCGGCTGGTGCCGGTGTTTCCGTTCTTCGTCATCAACCTGGCGATGGGCGTGACGACGATCCGCACGTGGACCTTCTACTGGGTCAGCCAGCTCGGGATGCTGGCCGGCACGCTGGTCTACGTGAATGCCGGCACGCAACTGGCGCGCATCGATTCGCTGGCCGGAATCGCCTCGCCGGGACTGATCGTTTCGCTGGCCTTGCTGGGAGTCTTTCCGCTGGTCGCCAGGAAGTTGATCGAGGCGTTCCAGGCGCGCAGGGTGTATGCGCGCTGGCAACGGCCGCGCCGTTTCGACCGCAACCTGGTGGTCATCGGCGCCGGCTCGGCGGGTCTGGTCACCGCCTACATCGCGGCGGCGGTGCGCGCGAAGGTGACGCTGGTCGAGAAGCACCGGATGGGCGGCGATTGCCTGAATACCGGCTGCGTGCCGTCGAAGGCGCTGCTGCGCTCGGCGAAGCTGCTGTCGCACATCGCGCGCGCCAGCGAATTCGGCATCCGGCGCGCCGAAGCCGAATTCGACTTTGCCGACGTCATGCAGCGCGTGCAGCGGGTCATCGGCGAGATCGAGCCGCACGACTCGATCGAGCGTTACACCGGGCTGGGCGTCGATGTCGTCGAGGGCAGCGCCCGCATCGTCACGCCCTGGGAAGTCGAGATCACCCGGCACGACGGCTCGGTGCAGCGGCTGAGCACGCGCAGCATCGTCATCGCGAGCGGCGCGCGGCCCTTCGTGCCGCCGATTCCGGGCATCGACGACGTCGGCTACCTGACATCTGACACGGTCTGGGACCTGCGCGAGCGCCCGCGCCGGCTGGTCGTGCTCGGCGGCGGGCCGATCGGCTCGGAGCTCACGCAGGCCTTCGCGCGGCTCGGCTCGAAGGTCACGCAGGTGGAGATGATGCCGCGCATCCTGGCGCGCGAAGATCCCGAGGTCTCCGAAATCGTCACCCGCCGTTTCGAGTCGGAGGGCATCGACGTGCTCACCGGACATACCGCGAAGCGCTTCGAGATCGCCGGCGGCGTGAAGACGCTGATTGCCGAGCACGAGGGGCGCGAAGTCCGGATCCCGTTCGACGCGGTGCTGGTGGCGGTCGGCCGCACGGCGAACCTCGCCGGCTTCGGGCTCGAGGAGCTGGGCGTGGTCACCGGGCGCACCGTCGAGACCAACGGATTCCTGCAGACCAACTTTCCGAACATCTATGCCGCCGGCGATGTGGCCGGGCCGTACCAGTTCACGCACACGGCGTCGCACCAGGCCTGGTATGCCGCCGTCAACGCGCTGTTCGATCCGATCCGCAAGTTTCGCGTCGACTACTCGGTGATTCCGTGGGCGACCTTCGTCGATCCCGAGGTCGCACGCGTCGGCCTCAGCGAACAGGAGGCGCGCGAGCGCGGCATCGCCCACGAGGTGACCGTCTATGGCATCGACGACCTCGACCGGGCGATCGCCGACGGCGAGGCGCATGGCTTCGTCAAGGTGCTGACGGTCCCCGGCAAGGACCGGATCCTCGGTGTGACGATCGTCGGCGAGCATGCCGGCGACCTGCTCGCCGAATACGTGCTGGCAATGAAGCACCGGATCGGCCTGAACCGGATCCTCGGCACGATCCACATCTATCCGACGATGGCCGAGGCCAACAAATACGCCGCCGGCGTCTGGAAGCGGGCGCATGCGCCGGCGACCGTGCTGAACTGGCTCGAACGCTTCCACGGCTGGCGGCGCGGCGCCGGCGCCGCGCCGGCCGGCGCCGCGAAGCCGCTGCCACCGGCGCCTGCGGCGAAGGAGCGATGAGATGAAACAGATGAAATCTCTTGTCGTGCTGCTGCTCGGCCTGTTGTGGGCGTTGCCCGGACTTGCGGCGTTCGATCACCAGCACCGCGCGTGGAGCGAACTGCTGGCCCGCCACGTCGTGTACGCGCCCGACGGCAACGCGTCGGGCGTTCGCTACGCGGCGCTGAAGGACGAGCGGGCGCAACTCGGCGCCTACCTCGCGACGCTGTCGGCCGTCACGCCCGCGCAGTACGAGGCTTGGAGCCGCGACCAACGACTGGCTTTCCTGATCAATGCCTACAACGCCTTCACGGTCGAGCTGATCCTCACGCGCTACCCCGAGCTGAAGTCCATCAAGGACCTCGGCAACCTGCTTCAGTCGCCGTGGAAGAAGCGCTTCTTCATGCTGCTCGGCGAGAGCCGCCATCTCGACGAGATCGAGCACGAGATGATCCGGGCGCCCGGCGTTTTCGACGAGCCGAGAATCCATGTCGCAGTCGTCTGCGCGTCGATCGGCTGCCCGATGCTGCGCAACGACGCTTTCACCGCCGAGCGGCTCGACGGCCAACTCGACGATGCGATGCGGCGCTTCATGTCCGATCGCTCGCGAAATCGTTTCGATGCCGCCGACGGCGTGCTGCGGGTCTCGAAGATCTTCGACTGGTACGGCAAGGACTTCGAGCAGGGGCATAGCGGCTACGACTCGCTGAAGACGGTTTTTGCGCGTCATGCCGATCAGCTCGCCGATTCCGCCGACGACCGGGCGCGGATCCGGGCCGGTTCGTATCGACTCGATTTCCTGAGCTACGACTGGGCGCTCAACGATGTTCGCTGACCGGTGATCGTGCCGTTGCGCGGGGCCATCTGATGAATTCGTTCTTTTCCTGAATCGGGAGCGGGCATGAAGTCCGGACATCGCTCGCTGATCCTGCTGGCGCTGCTGGCATTCCAGCTCATGCTGGTCCTGCTGCTCGGTGTCGATCCGAGCCGCTCGACCGAGGCGCTGCGCGCCGAGCACCTGGCGATGGCCCGGGAGTTCGGCAACGATCCGTTGCTGTCGCTGATCGAGTTCTTTCTCGTCTACGTCGCGTCCAGCGTGCTGATGTTGCCCGGCTCGGCGCTGCTGTCTCTGACCGCGGGCGCTGTATTCGGCATGGCCATGGGAGCGCTGATCGCGTCGCTGGGCTCGAGCCTGGGGGCGCTGCTCGCCTTCCTGGCCTTTCGCGTCCTGCTGTCCGACTGGCTGCGGCGCCGGGGGCCTGACAGGCCGATTGCGCTGCTCGATGCGATCGACCGGCTCGGCGTCGTGTGGCTGGTCGCTGCCCGCCTGATTCCGTTCCTGCCGTTCTTCGCGATCAACGCGGTGTTCGGCCTGACCCGAATGCGGGCGTCGACCTTTTTCTTCGTCAGCTGGCTGGCGATGCTGCCGGGAACGCTCGCCTATGTGCGCCTCGGTGTCGAGTTTTCGCGGATCGAGGCGCGCAATGCGATCCTCTCGCCGGCGCAGCTGCTATCGTCGCCGTCCTTGTGGGCCCTGACGCTGGCGGGCGTTGCGGTGATCGCGATCGGCTGGCGGGCGAGCCGGCGACTACGATGAGGCGCGAGCGGGGCGCGCGTGGCGGGGCGCTGGTGCCCCGATGCGCATCAGCCGATGTTGTCCGAGGGCCCGATCACCATCTCCGATCCGGGCTCGCAGATCAGTTTAAGGTCCAGGCCTGCCCAGGGAAGGGGATAGGGGTCGTTGTCCCGGCGCTGGTCCGTCGACGCGCGCGGCATGCCACTGATGGGCCCCGGCTCGAGAACGCGCGCTGCGCTGGCCTGAGGGATCGGCGAATGGGACTCGGCCGCGCTGGCGGCAAATGAACTGGCTGACGCGATCGTCGCGGTCGCGAGCAGCAGCAGGATCTTGCGCATTGTGCTGTCTCCGGTTGATGGAGACTCGATGTTCCCGCTTGCAGGTCACGGCTGCGTCCCGGCGCCATCTCATCGGCGTCGATTCGCGCACCGCCGGAATCTGGCGGCCGCGAGGCGGCGGCGAAGACGGACCAGTGCCAGGCGCTGAGATCGACATGCGCCTGTAACACGAATCCCTTACAAGACCTTGTCCGACATCGTCAGGCGGCCGTCCTTGGCCGCGGGCGCGTCCTGCCGTTTGCCGCGGACCGGCTGCAACGTTTACAGTCGATGATGCATAGTGCGTCGTAGTGCATTTCGCAGCCATCGGGGTTCACCCAGACTCAGCCGATCGTGACGAGTATATCCAGGGTCAGGCGCTGCCTGCATCTTCCGAGCAACACCAAGGGGCGGGACCTGGTGGTCGGCGACCTTCACGGTCACCGGTCGATCCTCGAACGGGAGCTCGACCGGCTTGGGTTCGACCCTGCCCGCGATCGCGTGTTGTCCGTCGGCGACCTCGTCGATCGCGGTCCGGAGTCGCTCGAGACGCTGTCGCTTATCGAAGAGCCCTGGTTTCACGCGGTTCTCGGCAATCACGAGCTGATGCTGCTGAACTTCCTGGGCTATTACGGCAGCCGGATCCACTCCCAGAAAGCGTTCCCGACCGGCGGCGGGCAGTGGATCGTCGAGGCGATGGCGAGGAAGCGCAAGACGGTCAGGCGCCTGGCCAACCGTCTCGCCTCCTTGCCACTTGCGCTGCATGTCGACGGAGAGCCGTCCTTCAACGTCATGCACGGCGACCTGCATCCGATCGGCTCGGTTCCCGCTAGCCTGTTCGTCGAAGAGACCGTCTGCGTGCACGAGGCCGATGCGGCCTCGTCGTCCAGGGTCAACATTGGCGAGGCGCTGAAAGCCGAACTGGTTTCGTTGCATTTCGCGCAGCATTCGGTGCAGGTCAGCGAGGTGCCCTTCGGCGAACTGCACGTCACCTACGTCGGGCATTCGCCTGTCCAGCACGTCACCGTGCACAACTCCTACGTGTACATCGACCAGGGTGTATGCGCCGCCCCGACGGCGCGACAGCCGGAACGCAGGCCGCCCACGGTGCTCGACCACTCTCAGTTCGCGAACTGGCTGAAGGGCGTCGTGGTCGCCCGCGAGCGCCTGTCGGCGGTCGGGTCGGAGGCCGCTGCACCTACCGCGCGGACGCTCGTCGGGCGGGCAGTGCTCGCAGCCCCCTGACGCATCGTCGCCCGACCGAATCGAACAGCCCCCGGCGTGCTCGGGCGCCACATCGTGACCGGCTTGGCGGAATTCGAAGTGAACAATTTTCACGCAGTTCCAGGCGCGCACCGCCTCCGATCCGGCCGCTTGGTTCGCGCTCGGCTGGCTCGCGGCGCGAATCGCCGAGGGACGCGCTCTTGCCAAGCCGGCGCTCGGGAAGCTCGCGGCGACGGAGCCGCCGCGGCCCTACCTGCGCCGCCCAGCGGCTCCGCGACGCTTGCGGTGGGCGGCGGCCCGGCATAGACTGGAAATGGTGCATACCATTTCAGGATTCCACTCCGGAGGGCAGATTCATGGCAACGACACGAGCGGCATCGGCCGTTGGAGCGGCCGCTGCGACAACGCGGCGAGCGGCCGCCAAGGCAGGTGCGGCGGCGCCGTCGAAACGCAGCGCAACCAAGGCAGCAGCGGGCAAGGCTGGCACGGGCACGGCTGTCAGCAGCACGGGGGCACCGAACAAGGCCACACTGAAGAAGGCCGCGACGGGTGCAACGCCGGCTAGCGCCAAGCCTGCTTCGCGGAAGGCGCCGGCCGTAGCGTCGGCGGCCAAGGCGAGCAGGAAACGCCAGAAGCCGGTGCGCGACAGCTACACCATGCCGCGCGAGGACTACACAATGCTCATCGCCTTGAAGGATCGCGCGCAGACGGCGGGGCGCCCGGCGAGAAAGAGCGAACTGCTGCGCGCCGGCCTGCATGCGCTCGCAGCGCTCGACGACGCGCAATTGCGAGTGCTGCTCGACGGCCTCGTCGTGCTCGAGAAAGGCCGTCCGCGGAAGGGCAGTTGAGGGCGACCGGGCAACGGTTTCGGCGAGACGATCTCGATATTTTTCGGATCCCCAATCGTCGCCCGCAGGCGATCCTTGCGTGAATTCGTGAATCCAGACTTCAGTCTGATCAAGTTCGCCCGCATCCTGATCCCCGCCGTCTTCGCCTTCGGTGCCGCCGGCGCGAGCGCCCAGACGATCGAGACCGACTACCCGGTGGTGACCGGCTCGGTCGGCGCCGGCGTCGCGGCGCCCGCGCAAACCGCGGCTGCGCCGGCCGGCAACGCCGAGCCCTTCCTGATCCAGTCGAACGCGGGGCCGGTGCAGGTGAACCCGGCCTACGAGCAGGCGAGCACGCTCACGCGCGCCGAAGTGCAGGCGGGCGCCGAGATCCGCAAACCGATCGGGCCGGCCTTTTCGGCCTGACGCTCCGGATTCCCGTTTCGAAAGCCGCGCGACCTTCCGGGTCGCGCGGCTTTCGGCTGTTTCGAGAAGCTGTCGCGATGACAGCAGGCAGAGGCGGGTGTGCTCGACAAGAGACGCTGGCAATGGACAAGGGCCTCGGCCTTGTCAACCTCTAACCGCCTGCGGGGGGCTCCGGAGCGGTTTGGTATTCTGGAGAGCGGTCCAGTGCGCCGGACCGCTCTCTGCGCGGTCCTGCACACCGGCCGCCCCGCCTCTCCTCGAGTCACGTTGCATGGACACCGTCAACCAGGTCCTGCTCGCCGGCGCGCTCGTCATGTTCGCCGGCATTCTGCTCGGCGCAGTGTCGTCGCGCCAGGGCATCCCGTTCCTGGTCGTGTTTCTCGTCGTCGGCATGCTGGCCGGCGAGGACGGCATCGGCGGCATCCAGTTTCACGATCACCGCACGGCGTTCTTCGTCGGGAACCTGGCGCTCGCGATCATCCTGCTCGACGGCGGACTGCGAACGAAGCTGGCCACCTTTCGCGTCGCGCTGCGGCCGTCGCTGGTGCTGGCCACCGCCGGGGTGCTGCTCACCGCGGTGCCGGTGGGGCTGTTCGCCACCTGGGTGCTCGGCGTCGACTGGCGGATCGGCATGCTGCTCGGTTCGATCGTCGGATCGACCGACGCCGCGGCGGTGTTCGCGCTGCTGCGCGCGAGTGGCGCCCGGCTCAACGAGCGGGTGTCGAACACGCTGGAGATCGAGTCGGGCGTCAACGACCCGATGGCGATCTTCCTGACCACGCTGATGATCCAGGTGCTGATGACGCCCGACACGTTCGGCGGCCTCGACCTGCTGCGCCAACTGGCCATGCAGTTCGGCATCGGCATCGGGCTGGGACTGCTGCTGGGCCGGGTGATGGCCTGGATCATGAAGCGGGCGCTGGTCGGCGAGGGGCTCAGCGCGCTGCTGCTTTGCTCGGGCGGCGTGGCGGCTTTCGCGCTGGTCAACACGATTGGCGGCAGCGGTTTCATCGCCGTCTACCTGGTGGGCCTGATCGTCGGCAACCGGATGCGCCGGACTGGCGAGAACCTGCTG
>Ga0105090_10001816_pt1 | contig 11638 bp, 8 predicted proteins | sample PPLLak3March2015_FD_79110 | JGI IMG/M metagenome (GOLD analysis project Ga0105090, IMG submission 79110) | Freshwater sediment microbial communities from Prairie Pothole Lake near Jamestown, North Dakota, USA - PPLs Lake P7 Core (1) Depth... | ecosystem: Environmental > Aquatic > Freshwater >... | reverse complement strand
GTAATCACACCTTCCAATCCGTCGACGAAAATTCGCTGCATGTGCTCGGTATCGTTGAGCACGCGTGACATGATTTCCCCCGTCGACCTGTTCTCGAAAAAACTAATAGACAGGCGCTGCAGCGCGCCGAACACCTGCACATGCAGGTCATGCACAACCTGCTGTTCAAGGGTATTGTTGAGACGGATGCGGAGTGAGCTGGAAAGATTTCTCAGGACATATGCCGAGACCAAACCTGCGAAGACCCAGCCGAGCAGATCCAACCGCTGGCCTTGTATCACATCATCGATGAGAATTTTGACCAGCCAGGCGGGAACCAGTTCAAAGCCGGTGGTCAAGCCGGCGAAGAGAAACGTGCCCAAAACCATGAGCCGGTAAGGCCGGAGATACTGAAGCACACGAAGCAGGATTTTCACAGGGACAGGCTCTATCCTGGCTCGTCAGATGACGGCGGCAGGATCTTTCTTCCAGTACTGGTCGAATTCGGCAAGTTGCGTCAGAGTCGACATGTCCGTCATCCGGTCAAGGAACAGCTTCCCGATCAAATGATCCATCTCATGCTGGATGCATACGGCAAACAGCCCGGTGGCTTCAAAATCAAGAGACTTACCATGCCGATCCAGCGCCGTCACGCGAATCAAGGAGGGACGCGTGACCTTCCCCCGCAAGCCGTCTACACTCAAGCACCCTTCCCAGTTATCCACCTGTTGCGGCCCATAGAAAGCGATCGACGGATTGATGAGTACGGTTTCAGGAAAGTCGCCCTCACAGCCCATTACCACCAGTTGCACCGAACGAGACACTTGCGGAGCGGCCAGCCCGATGCCGGGCTCGTCATACATGGTCTCAAGCATATCGTCGATCAGGTGTTGAATCTCACCTGACTTGATCTGACGAGGACCGATGGGAGCAGCCTGTCGACGCAGAATGGGATTGCCGAGCTTTGCTATTTTCAGGATCGCCATAACATTGAGACTCACCAGCTGAAGAAAGTGACGCGTTTATATCTTTAAACAATTAACACAGGCCGGTTTTAGCGTGCAACCCGCTCCTGTTGAGACTACCGATCAGGAACTCTTGCCGGAACGGCGCGGCTCGGGAATCTCAAACGCATCTTTCACTCCGGCCCACCATTCGACCCACTCCGTCACCCAGGCCTGACGATCCTGCTTCGTAGATGTGTCCCAGTCGTGGAACTCCGTTTCATGCCTGGTCAGAATCCAGAGGGAGTGCAACGCCGACAGCGCCACAAACCGCTCCTCGTCCGTAACCATCGGAATCAGCGTAGGGATCACGGCCTTCTGGCGAACATAGCGGGACTCAAACGCCGCCGCTTTCCGTACGGAGGGATTCAGATCCTTGGACATGACCTCGATCGCCTCGGGCGTTTTCGCCGAATCCAGACGAATTGCCACGCGCAGGGCATGCTCGCGGACGCGCGGGAGCTCATTGGGATCCTGTGCGGTAACCAGCAGAGCCGGCACCCCGGACACCGCCTTCATCATCGAAAGCGTCTCGATCGTGTTGTAGCGAATTCTGGGGCTCGGCATCGTGAGCCCTTTGACCAACGCCGGAACAGACGGCTCTCCCAGATGCACAAACTCCCCCATGGCCCAGAATTCCTGTTTTCCCTCCAGCAACGGAAGCAATGCCTCGGCCCGCTTTAATTCCTCAGCGGTGAGCGGACTCGTATTCGGCGGCACCGACACATCAGGCACATCCTGCTGCTTCGGCGGAGCCTCATAGGGAATCTGCACCAGGACAACAGGATTCCGCTCACCCGCCAGGAGATCCGCGGATAACCAGCTGCCCGCGCCCATCACGATTCCACCGACGGCCATCACAATACGTCTGAACATCGTCACGATCCTCCCCGCCTTACCATGGTTATTACTTCTCTTCGTTTATCTGATCCCCTTGATGGGCTAACTCATACAATACCGGTAACACGACCAAAATCAAAAAGGCCGCCGTCAACATACCGCCGACAACGACACGAGCCAGCGGCTTTTGCGCTTGTGATCCAATCCCTGTCGCTAACGCCGCCGGCAACAACCCGATGGCTGCCCCCAACGTCGCCATGAGGATCGGCCGCATTTGCACATCGGCACCCTTCCGGACAGCCTCACGAAGACTCAGCCCCGCTTGGCGGAATTCCTCGATTCGTGAAATCAGCAACACCCCGCCAAGAATCGCGACACCCAATGTCGAGATGACGCCGACGGCCGCTGAAATACTAAAATGCGTATCGGTGAGGACCAGTGACAACACGCCGCCGACCAATGCGAACGGGACCGTCGCCAAAACCAGCAGCGCGTTTTTGATCGAATCGAACGTCGTATAAAGGAGGAACAAGATGATCACCAAACTGATCGGCACCACCTTGGCGAGACGGTGCTGTTCATCCTTCAATTGATCGTATTGCCCGGCCCACTCCATGCGATAGCGCTCAGGCAGGACGATCTGCTTGGCCATCAACGCCTGCGCCTCTTCCACCGTACTCTGGAGATCCCGATCCCGCACACTGAACTTGATCGGGATATAGCGCTCGTTGTTCTCCCGATAGATGATAAAAGCCCCCGTTTGCGTCGTGATGCTCGCCACCTGCTTGAGCGGCACTCTGGCTCCGTCCGGCGTACTCACCAGAATGTTTCCGATCGCCTCGACATCCTGACGGAATTCCAGAAGGAATCGAACAACAAGGTCAAACAGCCGCTCTCCTTCATACACCTGCGTGACAGCCTGTCCCCCGACGGCTGCCTGCACCACCGCGTTCACATCCCCCACCTGCAATCCGTAGCGCGCGCTCGCCTCGCGGTCGACTTGAATCAAGAGATTCGGCTGGCCCACCAGACGGAAAATCCCCAGGTCTTTGACGCCTTGCACCCCTTGCATGACGCGTTCGATCTCGCCGGCCTTGGCCTCCATCGTCTTGAGATCCGCCCCGAACAGCTTGATGGAGTTTTCACCTTTGACACCGGACATCGCCTCTTCGACGTTATCCTGAATGACCTGCGAGAAATTGAAAATCACCCCGGGAATATCTTTCAATCGCCCCTCGATTTCCTCAATCAACTGATCCTTGCTGAGCCCGTGCCTCCACTCTTCCTGGGGCTTCAGGTTCGCGAGAAACTCCGCATTGAAGAAACTCGTCGGATCTGTCCCATCGTCCGGTCGGCCGAGTTGAGATACAATCGTGGAGACTTCCGGCGAATCCCTGAACATACGGCGAATGTCGCTGGTCAGCCGTGCCGCCTGATCGAAGGAAATATCCACTGGCATCGTCGCGCGGACCCAGAGATTGCCTTCCTCCAGGGCCGGCATGAATTCCCCGCCCAGGAATCGAAGTGCCACCATCGTGACGAGCAGCGATCCACCGGCGAACCCGAGCACCGTGACGCGATGATTCAATGCCCACTCCAGCGTCGCGGAATAGGTGCGCCGGATGCCGCGCACCACCATCGTATCGTCTTCGCTGATTTTCCCTTTCAGCAGGAACGAACAGAGCACGGGCGCGAGCGTGAAGGCCATAAGCAACGCGCCCAGGAGGGCGAAACCATAGGTAATCGACATCGGCGCAAAGATTTTTCCCGGCACGCCCGTCATCGTGAAGAGCGGGATGAACGCCACCACGATAATCGTCGTGGAATAGAATATCGGCTGGCCGACCTGCCGTGCCGCCCGCACGATCTGCTGATGCACGGTGAGGCCGGGCGTCTTTGAGTGCGCTAAGTGAAAGAAGATGCTCTCGACCATAATCAGCGTCGCATCGACAATAATGCCGAAATCGATCGAACCGAGAGAGATCAGGTTCGCTGACTGGCCGATCAGGATCATCATGGTGAACGTGAACAGGAGGGACATCGGAATCGTGAGCGCGACGATCAGTGCGGCGCGGAAATGTCCGAGAAACACGACGAGAATGACAAACACCAACACCATGCCGCTGATCAGAATATCCAGAACCGTTTCGACGGTCGTGTGAATTAATTTCGTCCGGTCATAGAACGTCTTGATCTTCACGCCTTCCGGCAGCTTCCACTTATTCAGCTCCTCGACTTTCGCGCGCACCTTATCCAACACCGGCAACGCTTTATAGCCGCGCTGCAACAGCACGACACCTTCCACGACGTCATCCCGGTCATCAATGCCCACTTTTCCCAGCCGCACTTGATGACCGACCGAGACCTTGCCAAGGGTATTCACAAAAATCGGCGTGCCGTCCTTTTCCGCGACGACCACATTCTCAATATCTTCGAGCCGATTGATGAGACCCAGCCCGCGAATGTTGTAGTTCTGTGCACCGACCGTCAAATAGTTCCCGCCGACGTTCGCATTGCTGTTCGTCAATGCCGTCATGACCTGAGACAGGCTCACCCCATAGCTAATGAGTTTTCCGGGGTCGATATCGACGTGATATTCCTTCGTGGTGCCGCCAAACGCCGTCACATCGATGACGCCGGGGACCCGTTTAAACTCGCGCCTGACCTGCCAATCCTGGATCGTCTTCAGCGTGGTGAGATCGGACTTTTCGCCGGTGAGTTCATACCGGTAGATTTCTGCAATCGCCCACCAGGGCGACAGTGCGGGGTCGGCTCCTTTGGGCAGCTGGACGCTCGCCAAACGATTGAGCACTTCCTGCCGGTCCCGGAACATGTCCGAATCAAAGTCAAAATACACTTTGATATCGCTGAGGCCGAAAATCGAGAGCGACCGGATATCGGTAAGGCCCGGCATTCCGTTGAGGGCCACTTCGATGGGAATCGTAATCTGCCGCTCCATTTCCTCGGCCGACCAGCCGGGATACTGGGTGATCAGTTCCACCATCGGCGGCGACGGATCAGGATAGGCGACAATATCGAGGAGATGGAAGGCGTAGAGCCCTCCAAAGAGCAGCATAAAGCCCAGGGCACACAACAGAAACCGCTGGACGAGTGAGACTTCAACCAGCCGTGCAATCATCAGCAGACCGGACCCGGAGAGACAAGAGCAGGAAGGAGTTGCGCTCGGTTAGCAGGCTGACGCCTCAGGATGCTCAAAAAGTCCACCGTTCTCACCCGCCCAACCCCGGCGCGCCGAGACGCGCCGTTCCACGGGCAAAGCCACAGCCAGCGAAGAGGCGAGGAGGTACATACCAAGCTTCGCTTGACCCGCTCGTTTCGATCACATGCGAGCGGAGAGGTCCTTCGCCTCAAGTAGACTTTTGTATACGTCGAGCCTTTGAGCGCCGCGACCTGCCTGCGCGAAGCGATTTGGCTGAGGCAGGGAACGACGCTGGCGGTCTTTTTCAGCATCCTGTTAGGTCCCTTTGACTTCCTGGCCCTTGATCAGAACGGCGCCCCTGATCACGATTCGCTGGCCCCGGGTCAGCCCTTCCAACACACGAACCTGATCCGTGGAAATATTCGAAACCTTGACTTCGCGTTTCACGTAGCGGTTCGGTTCTTCTACGACATAGACGAATTGTTTCCCGTCCGATTCCAGTACCGCTTCACGAGGAACCGCAATAAACTGAGTCGCGTCACCCACATCCAGATGCAGACGAGCAAACATCTCCGGCTTGAGCTTATGCGGATCATTTTTCACCCAGGCCCGGACCTTGATCGTGCGGGTGGCGGGATCGACGACGTCGCCGATGGCGGCGACTGTGGCAGGAAACTCGACACCGGGGTAGGCTTCCACCGTGACCATCGCAAACTGCCCTTCTCTCACAAGGGCCAGATCCCGCTCATACAAATCGGCCAACACCTGCAGCATGTCCAGGTCCGCCACGGTAAACAGCACTTGCGTCGGATCGCCTCCCACCGACTGGCCCGGTGTCACCGCCCGCTCGACCACGATCCCGGTCAAGGGGCTCTTCATCTCAAATCGCGACGTGATTTTCTGTTTATCCAGCGGCTTCGTCAGTTCATCGGCCGGCACACGCAGGGACAGCAACCGCTCTTTCGCCCGGCGATACTCCGCCCGGGCTTTGACCAGTTCATTCTCGGCCTGTTTCAAATCCTTCAGCGGCATCGCCTTGTTTTCATATAAGTCTTTCGCTAACTCGTAGGCCCGAGTCGCATACTGCAGATCCGAATCTTCCTTCACATACTCCGAATAGGCCTGGGCAATGTCCGGACTGTCGATGATCAGCAAGACATCGCCCGCCTTCACACGATCGCCGAGATGCGCACGCACCTCAACGACCCGGCCCTGCAACGGCGAGGATATTTTAGAATAGCGATCCTCCCCGTAGGCCACCTTTCCGGACAAGATCAGCGCCTGGAGAGAGGAACTGAATTCCACCACCGCGGTTTCAACCCGGGGCGACGGCGCCGGTGAAGACGGCGCGGTCTTGGCGGGCGGTACAGTGGCCGAATCAGAGGGCGATGGCTGGTCGGCCCGACCGCAACCAGTAAGCATGAGAAGCGCCATCGTGATTGCCAGCGGAGCCCTTCGAGCACTCATAACGAAATCTCCTGCCCCACGGCACTCTCAAGCTGAATCACATTGCGTTGATAATTGAAGAGGGCCTCGAAATAGTTCTGTTGAATCGTTCGGGAAGTCCGGGCGGCATCGAGCAAATCCAGAATCGTCGCTCCGCCCCGCTCATAGGCCCGTTCAACGATCGTAAAAGTCGATCGGGCGTCGTCTAACACACCTCCAAGAAACGCCTCGACTAGCCGCCGGCTTTGGAGCAGGTTCTTATAGGCAACATCGACCTCATTTTCAACCTGGTTCAGCGTCTTACTGAGCTCCGCCTCGGCCGTCTGCACCGCCACCTCTGCCTGCATGATACCGCCCTGATTCCGATTGAACAATGGCACCGGCAGACTAAAATTCAACTGCGCCTGCCCGGGATTATCCGGCCCGTTTGGTCCTTGCACCGCATATCCCGCTCCGACTGTCAGGTCCGGAATCCGGTAGGCCTTGGCCAGCCGGAGATCAGCCTCGCGCTGAGACATGATGAATCGCTTGGCGCGGACATCCGGTCGCGCGTCGAGGGCCACCGTCCGGAGCCGGCCGATATCCGGATCGATCCGCTTATAATCAAATTCTGAGGTCAATTCGAGAACGGTGACAGGAGAGAGCCGGAGCAGCTGGCGAAGATCCGCCCTGGCTGTTTCACCTTCTTGAACGGACTGGATCACTTGCGATTGAAAGTCGATGAACTGGAGGCGGATCCGGATCAAATCCACTTCGGCGATATAGCCCTTCTTGAAGCGGATGGTGTTCACATCAAGGATGCGCGAAAAGCGGTCCCGATTCTCTTCGGCCAACGCCAATCGTCGCTGGGCCAGTTGGGTCCGGTTATAGGTGTCCTTGACCGTGAAACCGAGTTGACGAATCGCATCCTCAAAGGCGGCTTCGACCGACTGTGTGCCGAACCCGGCACTTTCGATGCGATATCCCCGCTTCCCGGCCAATTCAAAAAGTTGTTGAATCTGGAAAAAAACCCCCCCGCTATTACTGGGAGTGCGTCCCTGAATAAAAGAAGCGAGCGTACCGGCTGATGCCACTGGATTAGGAAAGAGCCTGGCCGTAATTTGCTGTCCCTTGGCCGATTCGATCCCGAACTTGGCCATGAGCAGATCGAGGTTCTGGCGTAAAAAGAGCGCCACCGCGTCATCAAGACTCAGACGCAATGCCGGTACCGGCGCTGATGCGGCTGGAGCAGGAGGCTTTGCCGGACTATCAGCCGCCGCCGAGTGCGCAACGGCCGGCGGTATGAGCAGACAGAGACAGAGAACACTGATGCTGCCAGGAAGCAGCTTGATCAGCTCAGGCCGATAACATCGTCGCATTGTGATTCTAAGCACTCCCCACATATGTCCGGCGAGTTGCAACGAAAGAATGAATCAGAAGACGGAGTTTTACATTATACTGATTTGTCCAACGCTTGCAACGTGATCGCACTATCGGATCACTGCATTTTCAGCTCCGTCCAAGCCCGATCATAGATCCGCATCGCCTTTCCCACATCCTTCATCCACTCCATCCGCGGAATCAGTTCGGCCGGAGGATACACCGCCGGATTCTCCAGAATGTCCTTCCTAATCCATGCCCGCGCCTCACGGTTCGAGGCGGCAAAGAGCAATCGCTCGGATGTGCGGGCCGCCACCCGCGCGTCGATCAGAAAATTGATGAACTGCATGGCCAAAGCCTTATTTGGTGAAGCACGAAGGACCACGAGGCAATCGGCCCAAATGGTCCCACCTTCCTTGGGGACCACATACCGGATTGAGGGTCTATCCCGCATGGCCCGAGCGACCGGCCCTCCCCATCCTTGCGCCAGCACCACGTCACCGGAGGCCAACAGCTGATCGTAATGTTCACTCGCGTAGGTTTTCACCAACGGTTTCTGGGCGATCAGCTGTTGTTTGGCCGCTTCGACCATTGTGGGATCGGTGGTATTCATCGATTGTCCCATCGAGCGCAGGACGGCCCCGAACACCTCCCGCTGATCATTCAACATGCTGATTCTTCCGCGATACCGTCCATCCCACAGCACGTCCCAACTGTCCGGCGGCGGCGTCACCACCGCCGAATCGTAGCCGATTCCCACGGTGCCCCAGAGGTACGGCACGGCATACCGATGCATCGGGTCGAAGGCGGGATGCTGGAGATGCGGCTCCAGCGTGTTCAGATTCGGCAATGCAGCAGGATCCAACTCCGCCAGCATCCCTTGAGCTGCCATGACCGACACCATGAAATCAGAGGGCACTGTGACGTCGTACCCGGTGGCCCCGCCCTGGAGCTTGGCCAGCAACTCCTCGTTGCTGCTGAACGTGTCGACGATGACACGTGCGCCGTGCGTCTGCTCAAACTCATGAATCAACTCCGGGCTGACATAGTCCGACCAGGTGAAATAGTGCAGGGTCGCTATGGCACCGGGGCCGCCCTGTGAATGGGTCTCGCGCGACCGGTCGCAACCGCTCCATGCGAGAAGGCAAATCGTTGCAACCCCCAGAACGCTGACAACATATCGGGAGACAGGCATAGGCAGTGTTACCGCCGTTGAAACGCCAGAGACAGACCGACCAGTCCCATGGACGACAGAACCAGCACAGAAGACAGGGCATTGATCTCCGGAGAGATGCCCGACTTGATCATGGAATAGACCCGGAGCGGCAAGGTGGTGGAGCCGGGGCCGGCGACAAAAAACGTGACAATAAAGTCGTCGAGCGAAATCGTAAAGGCCAGGAGCGCAGCCCCCAGCACTGCGGGACGCACCAGGGGCCAGGTGATCCGGCAAAACGTCTGCCAGGCCGACGCGCCAAGGTCGCGCGCTGCTTCCTCCAATCGCGGATCGAGCTTCTGTACCCGCGCCCGCACCATTACAATGACCACCGGCAGATTGAACGCGGCATGACCGATGACGACCGTAGCCAGACTCAGCGGCCACCGGATCATCACGAAGAAGAGCAACAGCGCCACGCCCATCATCACTTCAGGGAGCACGAGCGGCAGCAAAAAGATCGTCTCCAACGACCGTCTTCCACGCCCTCTGAGGCGCTCCAATCCCATCGCCGCCGGTACGCCAAGTAGCACCACTATACTGGTCGACAGCGCTGCCACCCACAGCGAATTCGCCGCAGCGGCCAGCAAAGCGTCGTCATGCCGGAGCACCCCGTACCAGTGCCACGAAAACCCCTGCCATACCGCCGACAGGCGTGAGGCGTTAAATGAAAACACTACCAGCACGATGATCGGCAGATACAGGAACGCCAAACTAAGCCCGCTGATTCCGCGCAGCCACATCCCCGGTCCTCTCATCTGCCGCCCCCCGTTCCAGCCTGCAGCGCCTGAGCCCTGAAGTACCAGAGCAAACTCCCCATGACCATCAGCATCAAGACAAGCGACAAGGCAGACCCCAGCGGCCAATCCCGCGCCACCAGATACTCATGCTGAATCAGATTCCCCACCATCATGCTGCGCGCGCCGCCGAGGAGATCCGGCGTCAGGAACGCGCCCAGCGAGGGAATAAACACGAGCACGCAGCCGGCAATCATCCCCGGCTTCGTCAGCGGCAGCAACACCCGGCGGAACAGCGACCACCGGTCCGCATAGAGATCCCGGGCCGCTTCGATCAACGCCGGATCGACCCGCTCAATGGCGACATAAAGCGGCAAGACCATGAACGGTAAATACCCGTAGATCAGTCCCAGAAGCACCGCCTGATTGGAATAGAGCAGGTCAAGCGGGGTCGAGATCAGATGCAGTTGTATGAGCACGGTATTCAGCAGCCCTTCGGTTCGCAGAATAAAGATCCAGGCATAGGTGCGCACGAGGAAGTTGGTCCAGAAGGGAATCATGATGAGCACCAGCCACAGGGCCTGCCGACGCGGAGGCAGCCGGGCGATGTAATAGGCCAGGGGAAATCCCAGTGCGAGGCACAGCCCGGTGGTCATCCCGGCCATCAACAGCGATTGCCCGAAAATTCGACCGTAGAGGGGATGCAGCAGGTCGCGATAGTTGTCCAGACTGAACTCCCACACAACTCCCCCGTAGGTGCCGCGCGTCGCAAAACTCACCGCCAGAACAACGATCATCGGAAGCAGACAGAAAACGATGGTCCACAGCAGACCGGGAACGAGCAGACGGAATCCTGCGAAGCGGGAACGAGAACCGGCAGCAGACTCTACGGAAAATGACGATTGATTCATGTCAGCGGGATCACCACTCCATCCCCCGGATTCCACTGCAACGAAACGGGAGCCCCCAGCGCAACCGGGCGACTCCCGGATGTGGCATTCGACGCATGAATGGTCCAGCGCACCGACTCCCCGATCCGCACGACTCCCTGCCATTCGCTTCCGATATAGCGCATCGTCTCCACCACGCCATGCAGACAATTCATGTCGGCACCCGTGACATGACCAGGGCTGACGCGAATGCGCTCAGGCCTGACCGTCATCACAACCTGGATGCCGGACTGAAGACCGGCACGAACCGGCACTCGAATCCCCCGCGATAAGGAGACCTCATTCGGCAACAGACTCCCCTCACCGGCCTGCACATCGGCCAGGGTGCCGCGAACCTCATTGCTCACTCCGACGAATCGCGCCACAAACAGATTCTCCGGACGCTCATAGAGGTCCTCCGGCCGCCCGACTTGCATCACCCGTCCCTGCTGCATGACCGCCAGCCGGTCGGACAAGGCGAGCGCCTCCTCCTGGTGATGCGTCACGCAGACAAACGTGATCCCCACTTGCGCCTGAATGGCCTTGAGTTCGATTTGCATCTGTTGACGAAGCTGCTGATCCAGCGCCGCCAGCGGTTCATCCAGCAGCACGACGGCCGGCCGGTTGATCAGCGCCCTGGCTAACGCGACGCGTTGCTGTTCTCCGCCTGAGAGTTGACCCGGCATACGGTCACGCTTCTCGCTCAACCGCACCAGTTCCAGCGTGGCTCCGACCCGCTCAGCGACCTCGGCTCGGGGCACGCGCTTCATCTGCAGCCCGAATGCCACGTTCTCCGCAACAGACATGTGAGGAAAGAGCGCGTAGGACTGAAAAACAAGATTTACCGGCCGGCGATTGGGCGGAACCCCCGCCATCGATTGCCCATCGATGAGAATGTCACCGGCATCGGGCGTCTCGAATCCTGCCAGCATTCTGAGGAGTGAGGTCTTCCCGGCCCCGCTGGGACCGAG
>Ga0105090_10001814_pt1 | contig 11644 bp, 11 predicted proteins | sample PPLLak3March2015_FD_79110 | JGI IMG/M metagenome (GOLD analysis project Ga0105090, IMG submission 79110) | Freshwater sediment microbial communities from Prairie Pothole Lake near Jamestown, North Dakota, USA - PPLs Lake P7 Core (1) Depth... | ecosystem: Environmental > Aquatic > Freshwater >... | reverse complement strand
GTAAGTGCGCGTCATCTGCATCGACGTCGGATGGTTCCCCGTCGGTCAGTATCAACAGCAATTTTTTATCGCTTGGCTGGTGGGACAGGTAGTGACCCGCGTGACGTATGGCGGCACCCATGCGGGTCGAATAACCGGCCTTAATGGCGGCGAGACGGGATTTTACTTTATCATTCCATTTTTCATTGAAGCCCTTGATGTGCTGGTAGCGCACCTGGTGACGGGTGTTGGATGAGAATCCGGCAATGGCAAACGGGTCACCCAGTTCATCGATGGCCATGCCCAGCAGGGCCACCGCTTCCTGGCTGAGTTCCAGGATGGTCTGGTTGCAGCCTGCGGGGATGTCATCCAGCGAGGCGGAAAGATCCAGCAACAGCGTAACCGCGATATTGCGACCGTCGTGCCGGTGGCTCATGTTGATACGCGGGTCCGGCGTGACGCCGCTTTTATAGTCGATCAATGAGCGGATGGCGATGTCGAGATCGAGTTCGCTGCCTTCTTGCTGGTAACGGACCCGCACGGCATTCTGTGGTTTGAGCAAATCCAAAAGACGTTTGAGACGCTTGGCCAGGGCCGCGTGCTTTTTCAGTAAAACATCAATTTTTTCGGGTGAACCTGGCGGGTGCAGGTTTTCATACAGGCTCACCCAATCGGGGCGATAATTTTTTGCCCGGTAATCCCATTCGGGGTAATGACGGGGTGGAAGTTTAGCGATTTCATCATCAATGCACTGCTGTTCCTGCCGCTCGAACAAATGTTCATCATCACTTTCCTCGATGTAAATCCACAGGTGGCGGTTATCATCGCGGTAGCTGATACCGGTGTCCTTAAAGTGGATGTTCGGGCTTTGATCGGCCTGCCTGCGGGTGCGGGCAATGAATGACACGGCGAGCGCTGCCATTTCCTTGAGGCTGGCTTCACCCTCACGCATGATGGCGTGAAAGCGTTCGGAAAACTCGCTGATGTCGCTGTTTTTATAGGCGTGCCGCGGATTCATACAGGCAAACGAGAGCATGGCGAGGCGGTGGCGAATGCACGATTCATTCTCCTCATCGCACGCATCTTCAAGCGGTTGCGGATGTAGTGCCATGAACAGTTTGTATAGCCCGGGGTAACGCCTGCTGGCCAGCGTATCGACCCGGCAGTCCTCCAGGCACTCGATACCGATACGTTGGAAGGGGCTGAAGTTATCAACGATGATTTTGCCGCTCCAGCGACGGTGCGCGCACATGTGCGCCAGCGTTGCCCGGTAGCGATCCAGGCCCGCAACACCCGTGTCGCTGTCATCCAGCACATCGGGAATACGCATGCCGATGTCATCAAAATACGGTCGTGGTCTGTGCTGCTCATCAAAGCCGGTGGAGTAGGGTACCAGTGGTTGCCTGTCATTCCACAGCGACTGCAGGTACATATCGAGGCGGCGCTGGTTGTCGGCGAACAGCGTGCCGTGGCGTTCGCGCTGTAGAATCGCCCTGGAATCCGCCGAGCGCAGAGCAAAATAGTCCTTTTGCCGCCCGGGGTGGTTCGAGTAGTAGTTTACGCCGTAGTCAACCCAGTTTTTGAGCCCCTTGAGGGAAACCTGGTTGAGCAACAACGCTGTGTTGTCGAGCAGATCGCCCAGTGCCGGACTGGGAATGGTGGTATGAATGCCGTGGATCGAGCCCGTGGTGCGCTCCATGAAATCAAACACGATTTCAATGAAATGCTCGAACGCTGCCATACCCTGCAGACGGCGGGCGGCAGAGGGCAGCGCCTGCAAAAAAGACAGGATCGACACACCATTGGGTGTGCGGCTGATTTTCCAGACGGACTGTGCGATCAGCGCAGCGGCCTGCTCGCCGACCTGCCGGCAGATTTGTGGGACCTCCTCGAGATAGACCAGCACAGGCTCGAAGCCGCGACCGACCATGCATACCTTTGAGGCACCCTCGAGGTAGGCGTTGATGCCATCTGCGGAGAGGCTTTCAACGGCCTCCGTCATGCAGTCATCAAATACATCCTGCAGTTGCGGAAAATTGCATTTGAGCGCGGCACGATAGGCCGGATAACGGCATTCTGCGAGGGTTTTGCCGGCGTCTTTGCGCATGCTTACCCGGGCTGGTGTTGAATGCCTGGCCTGCCGGCCGAGGGGCTCATTCCCCGAACACCGCATCGATCGCATGATCGAGCGTACTGCGGATATCCGCATCATCGGTGATCGGTCTGACCAGCGCCAGGCGACAGGCCTCGGGTGCTGCAAGACCGGTTTCGATCAGGCTCGCGGCATAGACCATCAGGCGTGTTGAAATGCCCTCCATAAGACCGTGGCCTTTTAAATTGCGGGCTGCCTGGCCGATGCTGACCAGCTTACGGGCAATCTCCTCACTGATGCCCGTTTCCTGCACCAGGATGGTCGCCTCCAGGGCGCTGCCTGCATAGTCAAAATCCATACCTACAAAACGCTGCCTGGTGGATTGCTTGAGGTCTTTCATCAGGCTCTGGTAGCCGGGATTGTAGGAAATCACCAGTTGGAAATCCGCGTGGGCGGCCACGATCTCGCCTTTCTTATCCAGCGGCAGGCTGCGCCGGTGATCGGTCAGGGGATGGATGACCACCGTCGTGTCCTGGCGGGCTTCGACGATTTCATCCAGGTAACAGATCGCGCCGAGCCTGGCGGCAATGGTCAACGGACCATCGACCCAGCGGGTGCCGTTGGCATCCAGCAGGTAACGGCCGGTCAGGTCTGACGCGGTCATGTCCTCATTGCAGGCGACGGTGATCAATGGCTTGTTTAACTTCCACGCCATGTATTCAATAAAGCGGGACTTGCCGCAGCCTGTCGGCCCCTTGACCATCACCGGCAGCCGTTTGCTGTAAGCGGCTACGTAGCATTCGATCTCATTGCCCTGCGGGGCATAGAAAGGCTCCGCCGCGACCTTGTATTGCTCTGCGTTTATCATCTGCGAATTCCCTGCCACTCAGCGACTGTTACCCGTGGTGCAATGTCCGGCCTGGCCGGTTTACCGGTGTACGCCAAGCTTCTCCCGCCAGCCCGGATAGAGTTTATCGGCATCACCCGGGAAGGATTCAAACGCACGGGCAAACTCCCGGTGATGCTTGGCAAACTCGATGGGATCGGCGCCTTCGAGGTAGCACTGATAGGCCTGCTTCAACGAGATCGCGCCGGCCGCCGGGCTGTCGATGTGGCCGTATGAGCCACCGCCGGAGGTGTTGATGACATTGCCGTGGCCGAGGTTCTTGAAGAAACCGGGCAGCCGCAGGGCGTTCATGCCACCGGAAATGATCGGCGTCGTCGGTTTCATGCCGTACCACTCCTGGTGGTAAAAAGGACCATCGGCGCTGTCGCGCTCGATCATGTAGGCAATATTGCGGTCGTCCCTGCCGCCTTCCATTTTGCCAAAGCCCATCGTGCCCACGTGAATACCGGAGGCACCCATCAACCGTGATAGTTTCGCCAGCACGAAAGCCGTGTAACCCCGCACCGAGGAGGGTGAGGTGACCGCGCCGTGACCGGCGCGATGATAGTGCAGATATTGATCGGGATAGTTCCGGCGTGCCGTGGTGACCATGCCCGGACCGCCGACATAGCCATCCACTAAAAAGGCCACGCGCGGGGCATCTGCGCCGAAGGTTTCGAGCACGTAATCGGCGCGGGCGCACATTTCGTGATAGTCGTCGGCGGTAATATTGGCCGAGAACAGTTTGGCTTCGCCGGTCTCGTCCTGGGCGCGCTTCATGGCGTCGGCAACCAGCGGCATGACCTTTTTCATCGGGCAGAAGACCTGGTTGCCCTGGGGTTCGTCGTTCTTGATGAAATCGCCGCCGAGCCAGAACTGGTAGGCGGCTTCGGCAAATGGTTCGGGCCGCAAGCCGAGTTTGGGCTTGATGATGGTGCCGGCGATATAGCCGCCGTTGTTGTAGTCGCGGCCGAGCAGGCTCCACAGGTCGTTGATCGATTTTGACGGGCCGTCATAGAGTTGCAGCAACTTGCGCGGCACATAAAAATCCTGCATCTGCGCGCACTGCACATCGCCCATGCCCTGGTTGTTGCCGATGGCCAGTGTCAGGAAAGAAACCACCATGGTGCGGCCATCGGTGATGTTGCGGTCGAACAAATCGATCGGGTAGGCGATCTTCATGATGCCGTTGGCCTCGTCGATCTCATAGACCAGGGCGTCAACACCCCTGGTGAAGTCATCGGTGGTCGAAACCTCGACATTGGTGCCGGTCGATGACTCGGCCGCGAAGTGGGCCGCGGTTTCCAGGTAGCCACCAAAGCCCGGCATGGGGGTCATCGTATAGGCAACCAGCATGTGGTTGCCGCCTGCGATCAGGTCTTTTTCCTGCAGACTCAAGTCTGCATAACGGCCGGATTGGTCCATAGTTTTTTCCTCTCTCGATTAAATTTACCAGGCGGTACTCGGACCGCGTAAAACTCAATGGGCGGTATGTTCACGCCCCTGTCCCGCGGCCCGCATCAGCCCGGCTAAGCGGGTCGCATCGTATAGAACAAAATCCGCACCCAATTCCTCCACGGGTGCTGAGCGGTAACCCCAGGGGACCACGCCGATCAATACACCCGCCGCCCGCGCGGCCTGCACGTCATGCACGGAATCACCGATCATCAGGGCCGTTGCGGGTAGCGCGGCCAGGCCGCGTAGACAGGCCAGCACGGGTTCCGGGTCAGGTTTGCGCGCGCCGGTGGAATCACCGCCGATCACGCTGCTGAAATAGCCGGATAAGCTTAGACCTTCAAGTATTTGACGGGTAAAGGCTGCCGGCTTGTTGGTGCAGACACCCATGGGTATGTTCATGCCGTGGATTTCCTGCAGCGCCTCGACTATCCCCGGGTAAGGGCGCGTATTGTCGATCACACAGGTCTTGTATTCCTGCACAAACAGCGCGACCAGCGCATCCAGTTGCGCCGGTTCAGGGCGCACGCCAACGGCATTGAACCCTCTCTCGACCAGCTTGGGTACGCCATTACCGATCATCTTGCGGACCTGGTCGACGGGAAGGCTGAAAAAACCGCGCTTAGCAAGCACGCTGTTCAGCGCCGCAGCCAGGTCCGGTGCTGAATCAACCAGGGTTCCATCGAGGTCCCAGACAATCGCGGTTGGTTGAAATTCAAACATCGTCGCTCAACGTGTCCGGCGTTTGCGTTCCATCAAACGCAGGATCATCGGTGTCAGGATGAGTTGCATGGCGATCGCCAGTTTGCCACCCGGTATGACGATGGTGTTGGCACGCGACATGAAACTGTCCTTGATCATCGAGACCAGGTAAGGGAAATCGATGCCGCGCGGGTTCTTGAAACGGATGACGACCATGGATTCATCCGCGGTCGGTATGTACCGGGCAATGAATGCGTTTGACGTGTCCACCGTCGGGATACGCTGGAAATTGATGTCTGTCTCGGAAAATTGCGGACAGATATAACTGATGTAGTCGGGCATCCGGCGCAGGATGGTGTCGCGGATCGCATCGGTCGAGTAACCGCGATCGGACTTGTCACGTTGAATTTTCTGTATCCACTCGAGGTTGATGACCGGTGTGACGCCGATCGTCAGGTCGCAGTACTGCGCGACGTTCACAGTGTCAGTCACGACCGCGCCGTGCAGACCTTCATAGAACAACAGATCGGTATCTGCGGGGATCTCCCGCCACGGGGTAAAGGTGCCGGGGGGTGAACCGTGACGTTGGGCTTCGATTTCATCATGTACATAATTGCGGATCTGACCGGTGCCATTCTCGGCGAATTGTCTGAATACGTTCTCCAGGTCTTCCAGGCGGTTGGCTTCGGGTCCGAAATGACTGAAATGGTTATTGCCTTTCTCCGCCTCTTCCTGCATGACGATTTTCATATCGGCGCGGTCGTAACGGTGGAAAGCATCACCTTCGATGGAGGTGGCCTTGATCCCTTCACGTTCAAAAATGCGATCGAAAGTTTGCTTGACCGAAGTGGTTCCGGCGCCCGAAGAGCCCGTGACGGAAATAATGGGGTGCTTGACGGACATCATCTTCTCCTTGCTTCAGTTGCGCAGCAGGCTGCGGTTTTTGAAAAGCTGGGGGCGTTCGTGATAGGGGTTCAGGCCGGCGTAGTACTGTTCGACCAGTTCCACCTCGTGCTTTGATCCAAAGATCATCGGCACCCGTTCATGGATGTTGGCGGGTTGGATCTCGAGAACGCGTTGTACGCCGGTGGTGGCGGCACCACCGGCCTGATCGATCAGAAAGGCAATCGGGTTACATTCATAGACCAGGCGCAAGCGGCCCGAGGCATAGCCTGTACGCACGTCGCCCGGGTATAGAAAGATTCCGCCACGCGACAGGATGCGGTGACACTCGGCCACCAGCGATGCGATCCAGCGCATGTTGTAGTTGGTGCCGTGCGGTCCTTCCTCACCCTCGAGGCAGTCATCCACGTAGGCCCGTATGTGGCCGTCCCATTGGCGTGAGTTTGAGCTGTTAATGGCGAATTCGTTGGTGTCCGGCGGAACCGCAACGCTGCGGCTGGTGAGACGGAATTCTTTCGAGCGCGGGTCCAGCGTGAATATCATCGTGCCCTCGCCGAGGGTCATCACCAACGCGGTCTGTGGGCCGTAAATGACGTAACCGGCTGCCAGTTGGGCGTTGCCGGGTTGCAACAGGCGGCAACGGTTATCGGCATTTTCTCCGTCTTCGATACCGGCAGAAGGCAAGATTGAGAATATCGTGCCTACCGAGACGTTGCTATCGATGTTGGAAGAACCATCCAGCGGATCGGTCGCGACGAACAGCGGTGCGTCCTTGTTGAGTGGGCAGGGTTCTTTCAGTTCCTCCGAAACCAGGCAGGCGACCGGTGCGGCGTGCAGGGCTTCGATGATCAGGTCGTTGGCGATCAGGTCGAGTGCTTTCTGGGTGTCGCCGTCCTCGTTGTCACCCTTCGCCGCACCAAGTTCGCCGGCCAACGGGCCGCGGGCGACCAGCGCGGAGATTTCGATACAGGCTTCCGCGATGGCCTCGATGGTCCGGGAAATGTCGCGACGCATAGCCGATTTTCCAGTCCATTTATCCAGGTAATTCTTCAAGCCGGGAAATTTGCTCATGTGCCTCTCCTGTGCTTCTCATGTGGAGATGGTTGGGACGCCGGGGAGCACGCCGTGCTCGCCTGGGTGAAAGTTTAAAACCCCCGGGGCCCGTGCGTAATATGCATAAGGGGGGTAAGTCAGGGTTTTTTGGGTAGGGAAATACCTACCCGTGAGCAATATGACCCAATCCGGCGATACGCCTGCCGGCCGTCAGCTCTTCAGGTAAAGGGCGATGGCCTGGCCGCGGTTCCTGACACCGAGTTTTTCGAACAGGTTGCGGACGTGATATTTCACCGTATTGGTTGAAACCGCTTTTTCGGATGCGATTTCCTTGTTGGTGCGGCCTGCGGCCAGGGATGAAAGGATTTCCAGTTCCCGCCTGGTCAGCGTGCTCAACGGGTTGGCATTGAGCTGGGTCACATCGAGGTAGGGGAAAACCATGCTGCCAGCGGCCACCTGGGCGATGGTATCGAGCAGGCAGGCCGGTTGGTCATTCTTGGAGACAAAGGCGGCGCCGCCGTGGGCCATGACCTGCAATGGCACGGTATCGCTCTCGAAACCCGTGTAAACGATGACACGCGGCGGGTGCTTGCGGGTGTGCAGGCGGTCGAGAATAAAACGGGCATCGGCCGGGGGTATGATCCAGCCGACTACCAAAATGTCCATCGGGGTGGTTTCCAGCGTATCCAGAAAGTCATCGGAATTTTCGCTGGCGCTGACCAGTAAAAAACGCTGGTCCTCTGCAATCAACTGCTTCAGCGCCGCCCGCATCAGCGGGCTTTTATCGGCGATTCCAACGCGAATCGGCTGGCTCGGATCCTGCTTTCTGACCATGTGTACATGGTACCGCAAGCGCCGTGGTGGCAACAGCGCCGGCTGCGGTTTCTGGTTGGAAAAAGGTGATTTGGCTAAGGCGCCGGGGAAACTCTTCAGGGGTTAACCGTGCTTCATGATGCGGGCTTTTTGCCGGCCCCAGTCGCGCTCCTTCTCATCGGCACGCTTGTCGTGGGCTTTCTTGCCCTTGGCGGTGCCTATCTCAACCTTGACCTTGCCATGCGACCAGTACATCGCGGTCGGCACGACGGTAAAACCCTTGCGTTCCACCTGCCCGGTCAGCCGGTCGATTTCGCGGCGGTGCAACAGCAGTTTCCGTGTCCGGACGGGGTCGGGGCTGATGTGTTTGGATGCGGTGGGCAGCGGATCGATCCGGCAGCCAAACAGGAAGGCCTCGTGGTCTTTCAGCAACACGTAGCAATCGGCAAACTGCACGCGCGATTCGCGCAGCGACTTGATCTCCCATCCTTCCAGGCTCACACCGGCCTCGATGCGTTCCTCGATGTGATATTCAAAACGGGCGCGCTTGTTACGCGCAATCGTTTTGGTGCCTTCGCCATGGGTGTCTTTCGTGGTCTTTTTGTTCATCCGGGTTTTCCTGCCAATCGGCTATATTACTGCGTGTGGTGTTTAAGCTCCATGCCGTGACCACGCAAGCGGGCTAATCGTGTAGAATTTTGCCTTCGCCGGAACCCGAGTCTCATGAAAATATTACGCTCAGCACTGGTCACCTACAGCGCACTGGACATGTACAAGCTGGTGGAGGATGTTCCGCATTATCCGCAGTTTCTGAGTTGGTGCACGGCCGCGCAACTCCACGAGCGCAGCGAGGGGTTTCAAAAGGCGACATTGACCGTCGTGGTCGCCGGCATCAGGCAGAGTTTCACCACGCTGAACACACTGCACAGTGGAGCAAGGGTTGAAATGCGATTGTTTGAAGGCCCGTTCAGGAACCTGCAGGGGGAGTGGCGTTTCATGCCACTGGGTGAGGCTGGTTGTAAAATCAGCCTGGAACTGGATTTCGAGGTGAATGCCGGTCCGATGGCCAGCCTGTTTGGCAAGGGTTTTGGCAAGATTGCGGACCGCCTGGTCGATGATTTCTGCAGACGTGCCGAACAGGTCTTTCCCGCGTGACGGAACAGGAAGCAACAACAATCCGGGTGGAAGTCGTGCTGGCCATGCCCGGGCGGCAGGAACTCGTCGCCCTGGAAGTTGCGGCCGGTACGACACTGGCTGAAGCGATAGCTTTATCGGCTGTGCCGGAAATGTTCAAAAGTTTTGAACTGGATCTCGACAGGGTCGGTATTTTTGGCCAGAAAGCCAGTCCTGACCAGGTCCTGCGGACGGGCGACCGGGTGGAGATTTACCGGCCTCTGCTGGCCGACCCGAAGGAAGTGCGCCGCAAACGGGCGCTTGAACAGGCCAACTCCTGAGCGATCCCGCAGCGCTACCCGCAGGCGACGGTGACGGCTGTGGTCAGGGTTCGAGCGGAGCAGCGACCGGCACGGTGATACCAGCCACCTTCAGCGCTTTTTCCATGCTCCTCAGCTGTGCCTGGGCTTCGTTAAAGGTGTCAAATCGACCGGAGCGGACCTGGTGGCGCGTGCCCAGTCCGGGCACGATCTGTTGCTCGATGTTTGCCTGAAATCCTTTTGACCTGACTTGCTCAGCGAACGCTTCCGCTTCCTCGCGGTTGTTGAACGCACCCAACTGCAGGGTCCAGTTAATGACAGCATCATCGGTGACAAGCTGGGTCTGTTTGGCGGTTTCGAGGTCCTGGATCGCTGCAACTGCGGACTTGGTTTCCGCCAGTGCCTTGATATCGCCGCCCGTCGAACTGCCGATACCATCGGTTGCCACCAGCAGGTCATTTTCAAAGGTCAGGGTCACCAGGCGTCTTACCGGTTCTCCGCCACGGCGGCTGAACGTCGAAATATAATCCCAACGATCCCTGTTGAAAGGGTCCTGAACAGCGGGCGTACCCAGCAGATAGGCCACCTGCTTCTTGCTCATCCCGAGTGTCACCTGGTCCAGGTCCGCCTGTTCATGGGCATTGCCCTGCTGAACATTTTGTCTGTAGATAAGCTTGCAGCCCGTGTTTAATGTAAGCACGGCCAACAGTGCTAAAAACAAATACCTGGTCATCTGGTTCCTTTCGACATGACGGCTTCTAAAGATTGAGGCCGTGAATGATACAATAGTAAGATGCCCTGCAGAACAGGCGATTTCAATTTAATGACGACAGGACAAGACAGTGGATGATGGAAATATTCGAAAAGCAGGTCTGAAGGTCACCCAGCCGAGAAAACGGATACTCGAGTTGCTGGATGAGTCGGGCAACAAGCACGTAACAGCGGACGATATCTACCGGGTCTTGATCCAGGCGGGCGAAGACATTGGCCTGGCGACGGTTTACCGCGTGTTGAACCAGTTCGAGGCGGCCGGGTTGGTGGTCAAGCACAACTTCGAGGGCGGCCAGGCTTATTACGAACTGGATTCGGGTAATCACCACGACCACATGGTGTGCGTCGAAACCGGCAGGGTCATCGAATTTTCGGATACCGAAATTGAACGGCTACAGGCCGAAATCGCGTCTCAACACGGTTATGACATCGTCGACCACAGCCTGGTCATTTACGTACGCCCCACGAAGAAAAAGTGACACGGCTGACCGTAGCGGGCTAGCCCGCTGCGGCGCCGCTTTTGAGCAGTTCAAGCGCGTGGGCACGGCTCTGTGCCGAGATTTTTCCACTGAGCATCCTGGCGATCTCATCGATCCTGCCAGCCTCGTCAAGCAGGTTTGTAGCGATCTCCGTGGTTTCGTTTCCGGTTGCCTTGCGCACCAGCAACTGGTGGCGCGCGCAAACCGCGACCTGCGCCAGGTGCGTGACGCACAGGGCCTGGCCGGCGCCTGACAGGCGTTTCATCAACTTGCCAACGGCATTGGCGGTGGCGCCACCGATACCGGCATCGACCTCGTCAAATATCTGTGTCACGGCTTCGCTGCCGGCGCTCGCGGCGACCTTGATGGCGAGGCTGATGCGTGACAACTCACCGCCCGATGCAATTTTATGCAGTGGTCCGGGTGGCAGACCGGGGTTGGCGCTGATCCTGATCAGTAGTTGGTCATCACCGCGCGGACTGGGCCTGGCCTGCGGATCCAGGCTTACCGTCAGTTCGAATATGCCGCCGGCCATGCCCAATTCCGCCATTAGGCCGGTCACCCGCCTGGACAATTCGGCGGCTTGCTGTTTGCGCTCCTGGTGCAAGCTTGCGGCAGCGGACCGGTAGCGGTCGAGACGCTCCCGCAGAGCGGCCTGCAACTGGCCGCGGCGCTGTTCGGAACTGCCTGCCCGTTCACTGCGTGCCGCCAGCGCGCGCATGACCTCCTCGAGACCTTGCATGCGGACATGGTGTTTGCGCGCCAGGTCGTGCAAGTCGCCAAGGGTCTTGCTGAGCGCTTCAAGACGGGCCGGATTCAGGTCGATCCGGTCGCGTGCCGCGCGTAATGAGTTGAGCGCCTCCGCACAGTTGACAGCCGCTTCCTGCAACATGCCGCAAGCCTCCCGGATATGGCTGTCCAATGCAGTGAACCTTTGCAGGGCGCCGAGCGCGGCATTGAGGCTGGAATTGATGCCTGCCTGGCCCTCTGCAGACTCCGGGTCAAGCAGTTCCAGGCCCTGGTTCAGCGCATCGAGCAGGGCGCCGCCCGCAGCCAGGCGGTCGTGTTCGGTTTGCAG
>Ga0105090_10001813_pt1 | contig 11645 bp, 9 predicted proteins | sample PPLLak3March2015_FD_79110 | JGI IMG/M metagenome (GOLD analysis project Ga0105090, IMG submission 79110) | Freshwater sediment microbial communities from Prairie Pothole Lake near Jamestown, North Dakota, USA - PPLs Lake P7 Core (1) Depth... | ecosystem: Environmental > Aquatic > Freshwater >... | reverse complement strand
TGCTGATGCCGCTGATCATCGTCGGCGGCATCTGGAGCGGCAAGTTCACGCCCAGCGAATCGGCCGCGGTCGCGGTGTTCTACGGCCTGGCGGTGTCCTTGTTCTATTACAAGGACCTGAGCTGGCGACACATCCCGCAGCTGATGCTGAATGCCTTTTCCACCAGCGCCACGGTGATGCTGGTCATCGGCGCCACCGGTGCGATGGCCTGGCTGATCACCGTCGAGCAGGTGGCGGTGCAGATGGCCGACTGGATCCATCTGGTGGCCACCGAGCAGTGGATGTTCCTGATCCTGTTCAACGTCTGCCTGCTGCTGCTGGGCATCTTCATCGAGCCGCTGCCGGCGATGCTGCTCTCCGCGCCGCTGTTCCTGCCGCTGGCCAAGCACTTCGGCATGGACATGGTGCACGTCGGCGTGATGATGACCGCCAACCTGGCGATCGCGCTGTACACGCCACCGGTTGGCGGCACGCTGTTCGTCGCCGCCAAGCTGGCCCACGCCGGCATTGGCGAGATCACGCGTTACCTGTGGCCGCTGATGGCCGCCACCTTCACGGTGGTGCTGCTCATCACCTACATTCCGTGGCTGTCGCTGTGGTTCCCGCGCTTCCTGCAATCTCTTTGAACATGATGCAAGCCCTGGTCGTCGAGTTCCGCATCAGATCCGAATTCGTCGGCGACTTCGCCGTCGCGATCGAGGACAACGCCAGAGCTTCGCGCGAGACCGAGCCCGGCTGCCGCCAGTTCGACGTCTGCCGCGATCCGGCAGACCCGTCCCTGTTCTTCCTGTACGAGCTGTACGACGACGAGGCGGCGATCCAGGCGCACCTGAAGAGCCCGCATTTCCTGCAGATGGACCAGCGCACGGCCGGCTGGGTGCAAAGCAAGGTGGTGCGCAAGCTGCAGCGCACGGCGCCGTGATACCGTGACCGGCGTCGCCTCGAGAACTCGCGGCGCACGCATTGAGCACAGCGCATGAAACCTGTCGTCGGCGTGATCGGACTGGGGGCCATGGGCCTGGGCATGGCGCAGTCGCTGCGCCGCAACGGCTTCGCACCGCGGGTGTTCGATCTGCGTCCCGGCGTGGCCGACGGTTTCGCCCACGACGGCGGCAGCGCCTGCGCCAGTGCGGCCGAGCTGGCCCGGGGCTGCGAGGTGGTGGTGTCCGTGGTGGTGAACGCGGCGCAGACCGACGACCTGCTCTTCGGCAGCGGTGACGTGGCCGCCTCGATGCCCGCCGGCAGCGTCTTCGTGATGTGCTCCACCGTCGACCCGAACTGGTCGGTGGCGACGGCGCAGCGCCTGGCGGCGATGGGCCTGCTGTACCTGGACGCGCCCATCTCCGGCGGTGCTGCCAAGGCCGCCAGCGGCCAGATGACGATGATGACCTCGGGCCGCCCCGAGGCCTATGCCAAGTGCCAGCCGGTGCTGGACGCGATGGCGGCCAAGGTCTACCGCCTGGGCGACCAGGCTGGCGCCGGCAGCAAGGTGAAGATCATCAACCAGCTGCTGGCCGGCGTGCACATCGCCGCCGCGGCAGAGGCCATGGCGCTGGGCCTGCGCGAAGGCGTGGATGCGGCCGCGCTGTACGAGGTCATCACGCACAGCGCCGGCAACAGCTGGATGTTCGAGAACCGCATGGCCCACGTGCTGGCCGGCGACTACACGCCGCTGTCGGCGGTGGACATCTTCGTCAAGGACCTGGGCCTGGTGCTGGACCTGGCGCGGGCGAGCAAATTCCCGCTGCCGCTGTCGAGCACCGCGCACCAGATGTTCATGCAGGCCTCGAGCGCCGGCTTCGCCAAGGAAGACGACAGCGCGGTGATCAAGATCTTCCCCGGCATTCAACTACCCCAAAGCAAGCCATGACACTCAAGCTGGGCTGCATCGCCGACGACTTCACCGGCGGCACCGATCTGGCCAACAACCTGGTGCGTGCCGGCATGCGCACGGTGCAGGTCATCGGCGTGCCCGAGGGTGAAGCGCCCGACTGCGACGCCGCGGTGGTAGCGCTGAAGTCGCGCACCGCGCCGGTAGCCGAGGCGGTGGCGCAGTCGCTGGCCGCCGCGCGCTGGCTGCGCGCGCAGGGCGCCACGCAGATCTACTTCAAGGTCTGCTCCACCTTCGACTCCACGCCGCGCGGCAACATCGGCCCGGTGACCGAGGCGCTGATGGACGAACTGGGCGGCGACTTCGTGGTCATCACGCCGGCCTTCCCGGAAAACGGCCGCACGATCTTCAAGGGCCACCTGTTCGTCGGCGAGCTGCTGCTGTCGGACAGCCCGATGAAGCACCACCCGCTGACGCCGATGACCGACGCCAACCTGGTGCGCGTGATGCAGGCGCAGCTGGACCCGGCCAAGGGCCGCCGCGTCGGGCTGGTCGACCACCGCGTCGTCGCCCACGGCGCCGAGGCCATCGGGCAGCGCATTGCCGCGCTGCGGGCCGAAGGCGTGGCGATGGCCGTGGTCGACGGCGTGGGCGACGACGACCTGCGCACGCTGGCGCGCGCTGCCGCCAAGCTGCCGCTGGTGGTGGCCGGCTCGGGGCTGGCCATCGGCATCCTGGCGCTGCACGGCCTGCAGCCCGATGCGCGCGCGGCGCTGCTGCCGCCAGCCGGCGGTGCGTGCGCGGTGGTCTCGGGCAGTTGCTCGGCGGCCACCAATGCGCAGGTGGCGTCGTTCCTGAAGGCCGACGGCGAAGGTTTCGTCGTCGACCCGCTGCGCCTGGCCGCGGGGCAGGACCTGGCGGCCGAGGCGCTGGCCTGGGCACGGCCGCGCCTCGGCGCCGCGCCGGTGCTGGTCTATGCCACCGCCGAACCGGCCGCGGTGCGCGCGGTGCAGCAGCAGTTGGGCGCCGAGGCCGCGGGAGCGCTGGTGGAACAGGCGCTGTCGCGCATCGCGCTGGGCCTGGTGCAGGCCGGCGTCGGGCAGCTGATCGTCGCCGGCGGCGAGACCTCGGGCGCCTGCGTGCAGGCCCTTGGCATCACACAGCTGCGCATCGGGCCGCAGATCGACCCGGGCGTGCCATGGTGCCATGCGGCCACGCCGGCACGCGCGGCCGGGCTGCACCTGGCGCTGAAGTCCGGCAACTTCGGCGGGCCGGACTTCTTCCACCACGCGTTCGAGCGGCTGTGAGCGCGCATGGCCGCTCCAAAGCGCGCACACCGGAGCGCGCAAGCGCGGAGGTTGCCTCATGAGCGACGAGGCCCACCAGCGCGACGAGATCTGCCGCGTCGGCCGCTCGCTGTACGAGCGCGGCTACGTGCATGCCACGGCCGGCAACATCAGCGTGCGGCTGGACGACGGCTACCTCATCACGCCCACCGATGCCTGCCTGGGCGCGCTCGATCCGACGCGCCTGGCGCGCATCGACGCCAGCGGCCAGCAGACCGGCGGCGAGCGCGCCAGCAAGACGCTGGCGCTGCACCGGCGCATCTATGACGCCGCGCCCGATGCGCGCTGCGTCATCCACACGCACAGCACGCACCTGGTGGCGCTGACGCTGCAAAGCGTGTGGAGCGGGGACGACATCCTGCCGCCGATCACGCCCTACTTCGTGATGAAGGTCGGCCACGTGCCGCTCATCCCCTACCACCGTCCCGGCGACCCGCAGGTGGCGGAGTTGGTGGCGCAGCGCATCCAAGCGATGGCCGCGCGCGGCACGGCGATCCGCGCGGTGATGCTGGAGCGGCTGGGGCCCAACGTCTGGCACCGCAGCCCGGCCGAGGCCAGCGCCGTGCTGGAAGAACTGGAAGAAACCGCCAGGCTGTGGCTGCTGTGCCAGCCGCGGCCGCTGCCGCTGGACGAAGGTCGTATCGACGAACTGCGCCGCCAGTTCGGCGCCGTCTGGTGAGCAGCCGGGCGCTGTCATGGGCCGCAGCCTGAGACGGCACCCGGCGCGGCGCGCCGCGTTCATGGCTGGCGCCCGTGCGGTGCGCCCGAGCCTTCCGGCCATGGCGGTGTGGGGCGTGGTCACCGGCGTGGCGATGATGAAGCTGGGGCTCGCGCTGGCACCGGCGCTGGGCATGACCTTCATCGTCTATTCCGGTACCTCGCAGCTGACCGTCATGCCGCTGATGGCCGGCTCCACCGCGGTGCTGACGATGGTGCTGGCCGCGGCGCTGGCCGGGCTGCGCTTCGTGGTCTACAGCGCGGTGCTGTCGCGCCACCTGTCGCGCGTCCCGCTGCCGCTGCGGCTGGGCACCTGCTTCCTCACCATCGACGGGCCGCTGGCGGTGCTGACGCAGGCCCACTTGCAGGCCCGTTCGCGCGGGCCGCTGGTGCAGCGCGTGGCGCTGCTCAACGGCGCCAACGTGGTCACCGCGGCGGTGTGGTGCGGCAGTTCGCTGCTCGGCATTGCGCTGGCCGCCTGGCTGCCGGCGGGGGCCGAGCTCGGCTACCTGGCCGTGCTGGCGCTGCTGGCCTTCACTGTGCCGATGCTCGCGGGCCGGCCGGCCTGGGCCGCCGCCGCGGCCAGCATCGCGGTCGCGTTGCTGGGGGCGGACTGGCCGCACAGGCTGGGCACCTTTGCCGCGGTGCTGGCCGGCGTGGCCGTGGCCATGTGGGCCTCGCCCCGGCCGCCTCGGAAGGCTTGACGCCGTGCAGTACAGCCCGCTGGAACTGTGGCTCCTGATCGCGCTGCTGTCGCTGCTGACGCTGGTCTCGCGCAGCTTCTTCGTGCTGCTGCCGCGGCGCTGGCAGCCGCGCGGCCGCGTCGAGCAGGCGCTGCGCTATGCGCCGCTGGCGGCGCTGCTGGCCATCACCGTGCCCGAAGTGGTGCGGCAGCTGCCCGCGGCGCTGCTACAGCCCGCGCCGGCCCTGGCCATCGCCACCGATGCACGGCTGCTTTCGGCACTGGTGCTGGCCGCCGTGATCCGCCTGACGCGGCACACGCTGTGGGGCTTGCTGGCTGGCACGGCCACCTACCTGATGCTGCTGCAGCTGGCGAACTGACGTCGCTCGCGGACCGCGCTGCGGGGAAGCCGGCTGCCTCGCGCCGCCGGGCCTTGCACGGCCCGGAGCTGCCAGGGCTCGTGCGCCTCACACGGCGCTGCGCTGCACCTTGGCCGACAGGGCCTGCGACAGCATGTCGGCGCTGAGCTCGAGGTGGGCTCGCGTTTCGGCGGCCATCGGGCCGCCACGCTTCAGCGCCTTGTCAAGCCTTGCCTGCAGCTGCAGCGCCTGGACGCGCTGCAGGCTGCGTGCGTCGGCCCGCGTCGTGCCGGACGGACGCAGCAGCGCGTTGGCGATGCGGGTGACGTGGTCGCGCTGCAGTTCGCGGCGCGAGGCGCTGATGTCACCCCCCTTGGCCAGCTCGCTCCAGACGTCGCGCGTCAGCCGTGCGTACAGCTCCGAGAGCTGGAAGGCTGTCTCGGGGCGGTCGGCCTTGCCGACGCCGTCCAGGATGCGCTCGGCCACCGCGTCGCTCATCAGCTGCGCCAGCACGCTGCGCTGCAGGTCGAGAAGCCGCTGCGGCACCGGGTAGTCGGTGCTCAGAGCCGGGTTGTCGCCACGCTCGTCGAAGTCCGGCGCCAGTCGGCGCTGCAGCCCGGGCGTCACCGCCAGGCTGTCGATGGACAGCACGTTCAGCGCGATCAGGTCCAGCGCCGCGCGCTGCGTGCGTGCATCGGTGGGCTGCAACGGGTCGCGGCCGCTGCCGGGGTGATCGCGCAGCGTGCGCATGCCGCCGATCTGCCGCACCAGCACGCCCACCGCACGTCCCGCGTCGGCAATCGCGTAGGCCAGCGACCGCCGCAGCACCGCGTAGCTCTCGTCGGGCTTGAGCTCGCGCCGCTCCTGGCGCGCGAACAGGTCGCGCGCGATCTCCAGCCGCTTGGCGGCATAGGCGATCGGGTCGGCACCCAGGTCGAGCTGGATGGTCTCGGGATCGATGCCGATCGCCGCGTCCTCGTCGGTGCCGTACGCCAGCAGCGGCTCGCCGCTGCGGGCGGCGATGCGCAGCAGCTCCTCGCGCTCCTGCTCTGGGGGAATCGGCTTGTAGGCGTACTCGATGGCCCAGTAGTCGTAGGGGCCGAGCGTGGTCATGAACGGCGTGCCGCCGCGCTGGCCGGGGCGCGGCAGGTTGATGGCGTTGTACTCCATCACCGAGCCGGTGGTGCCGTGCGCGCGCGTGAACTCGGCATCGGCCAGCTGCGCCTCGGTGTAGGCGCGCGAGGCGCGGAAGTTGTGGCGCAGGCCGAGTGCGTGGCCCACCTCGTGCATGATCGTGTCCTTGACGTAGTCGCGCACGAAGCTCTCGGTGAGCGGGCTGTCCGGGGCGAGGACGCCACGCGCCTGCAGCACGTCCAGCGCGTAGCCCAGCTGCTCGGCCGCCAGGTCGGCATGCTGGCAAAGCTCGTGGCCGGCGTGCGCCGCATGACCGCCGCCGAGCACGGCGCCGAACGCCGCCACGCCGCTCAGCGTCTGCGCGCGCAGGCTGCGCAAGGAGCGCGAGCTCAGGCTCTCGAAGCCGATGTCGGCGTCGAGGATCTCGCCGCTGCGCGGATCGACGTGCTTGGGTCCGATGGCGCCGAAGCCGGCGGCGGCCGACATCATCCAGCGCACCGACGCGTAGCCGATGTCCAGCGTGTCGAAGGCGGCGTCGTCGGGCTGCTGCTGCACCACGATGGCGTTCCTGAAGCCGATGCGCTCGAAGGCCTTGTTCCATTCCAGGATGCCTTCGGACACCGCTTCGCGGTACTTCAGCGGCACGTTGCGGTCGATCCAGAAGGTGATCGGCTTGGCCGGCTCGGAGAGCTCGGCCTGCGGGTCCTTCTTCTCCAGCCGCCAGCGCTCGATCATGCGCACGCGCGGTGAACGCTGCAGGTCGTCGCCCAGGTCCAGCACCGAATGCGTCATCAGGCCGATGCGCGCATCGGAGCGGCGCGGCGCCATCGCCTGCGCGGGCAGCGCCGCGATCGAGAAGTGATGGCCGATGAACAGGCTGCGCGAATCGGGCACGTAGCGCGGCACGGTCGGTACCGGCGTGCCGGGGGTTGCTCCAGGCTGCGGGATGGCGATGCTGCCCGACCAGTAGTGGTGCTGCGTCTGGATCTCGAGGGACTGCGGCGAACCGCGCACCGCGGTGACGACGCTGTTTCGCGGGTCCAGGCTGTAGCCCTGGCGGTAGGTGCGCTGCAACTGCATGCCCACGCCCAGCAGGTCGGACAGGAACAGGCCGTTGGCCTCGATCAGCACCGACTTGCGCTGCGGGTGCGGCTGGCTGGCCACGGGCGCAGCGCCCAGCAGGCTCGCGGAGTACGAGTCGCGCACCGCGCGCGCCTCCGGCGTCCCCGGCGCCGCCAGTACGTCGGTGTTGCGCGCCTGCATGCGCACGAGGTTGTGCACGCGCACGAACTCGATCAGCTGCGGCCCGCCGGCACCGCTGACCTGGTAGGCCATCAGCCCGCCGATGAGCGGGGTCTCGCCGATGCCGGTGGCCAGCTTGGGCGACAGCATGAACGCCTTGCCGAAATGCTCCGGCGCCAGTTCCAGCCACACCTTGTCGTCCTTCTGCCAGGCCGTGATAGGCCCGTCGATCTGCTTCGCGTCCTTGGTCACCGCGGCAAAGGGCGGCGGGCCGCCAGGCGGCGCCGGGGGAGCTGTCGCGGGCGCAGACGGCTGCGCAGAAGGCTGGGCAGAAGGCTGTGCCGGCCGCACCGCTGCCTGGGGAGCCGAGGCGCTCGGCGCCGTCGGCGCCGGCGGCGTGCCCGACGCGCCCGGCGCGAGTGGCGTGGTGGCAGGGGCCGCGGCCGCCGCCGTGGTCGGCTTGGGCGGCGCCGCACAGCCGACCAGCCCGGTCAGCAGCAGGACAGTGGCGAAGGCGTGGCTCGAAGGCGGCATGGCGGAATGCGGTCTGGAATCCGGCCTGGGCAACGGCCCGCGGCGTCGGGAGTTGGGAGTACGCGAGCCCGGTTTTGGTTCAGGGTCCTGCCGCCCGACTATTGTCGGCCAACCCGCCGCATGCCGCTCGGCGGTGCAGCAAGACCGCGATGCGCCGGGCCAGCAGCAACCCGGCCAGCGAACAGGCCCCGGTGGCCACCCAGGTCCATTGCCAGCCGCCGGCTCGGCTGGCCAGCCAGGCCACCAGCGGAGGGCCGGCGAACTGCCCGAAGGCCGACCACTGCTGCATCCAGCCGATGCTGCTGGACACGGTGCCTTCGCTGGGCGCCAACCCGAGGGCCAGCGTGAACAGCGTCGACGGAATCAGGCCGCCCACCGCCGAAAAGGCCAGCACCGCCAGGTAGCGCAGCGGCGCCGGCAACCCCAGGCCTTCGAACTCGGCAAAGGCCAGCAGCGTGGCCACGGCCATGCCGACGAAGCCCAGCCGCAGCAGGCGGGTCGGTGCCGTGCCGGCCTGCAGCATGCGGCCGGCCGTCACGTTGCCGGCGATGTTGGCGGCCGCGGCCAGCGCGGTGAGCACGCCCGTGGCCGCCCCGGAAACGCCGCTTTGCAGGTAGATGGCCGGCAGGAAGCCGATCACCGCCAGCCACTGGCCGGCATAGGCCGCGAAGCTCAGCGCCACCAGCCAGGGTCCGGGCGCGGCCAGCGTCGCGTGCAGGCGCTGGCGTGCGCCGTCGGCCGCAGCCCGTGCCGCCGGGCGCGCCGCGGCGCCGGGCACGGCCCGCGCCACCCACAGCAGCATGGCCAGCGACAGCGCGGCCATCAGCCACCACCATCCTCGCCAGCCGAAGGCGCCGATCCAGGCCGGCCCCGCCAGCAGCGCCAGCGCCGCGCCGAAGGGCATGTAGCTGCCCCAGAGCCCCAGCACGCGGCTCAGGCGTTGTGGCGGCACCAGCTGCCGCACCAGCGCGGGCGCCGGCAGCACCACCAGCAGGAAGCCGAAGCCCTCGACGGCGCGCAGCGCCATCAGCAGGGGCACGGACGCGGCCAGCGCTCCCAGCGCGCTGGCCGCGCACAGCAGCGCCAGGCCGAGCAGCATGCTGCGCTTGAACCCCAGGCCTTCGGCCAGCACGCCGAAGGCCACGCCGGCCGACATGCCGGCGAACTGCACCAGCGAGAGCAGGAAGCCCGCCTGCAGCAGCGAGATGCCCAGCGTGGCCTGCAGCGCGGCGATCGCCGGAGGCAGCTTGGCCACGTGCAGTGCCGCGCTGACGCCGGCCAGGATGACCACTGCCGCCGCGCGCTCGGCCGTGGCCTGCGGGCTGTGCGCGTCAGTCATGCGATGCCCGGGCGCGCCGGACGCGGCTAACCTGCGGCATGCCGGGCAGGCGCCGCGCATCCGGCTGCGTCGGCCCGCTGGCGGCGCCAGCCGCCACGGCGGCGCCGGCGCTCGCGGAGGCAGAACCGTCCGCAGGGACTGCTCTTCGACAGACTGGCCCGCAGGAGGGGGCGGCCAAAGGCCGAAGGCGGAGGGCTATTTCAGCGCCTTGAAACGCAGGCGGTGCGGCCGGGCGCCTTCCTCGCCCAGGCGCCGGACCTTGTCGGCCTCGTACTCCTGGTAGTTGCCGGTGTAGAAGACCCATTGGCTGTCGCCCTCGGCGGCCAGGATGTGCGTGCAGATGCGGTCCAGGAACCAGCGGTCGTGGCTGATGACCATCACGCTGCCGGCAAACTCCAGCAGCGCGTCTTCCAGCGCGCGCAGCGTTTCCACGTCCAGGTCGTTGGACGGCTCGTCCAGCATCAGCACGTTGCCGCCCTGCGCCAGCGTCTTGGCCAGGTGCAGCCGGCCGCGCTCGCCGCCCGACAGCTGCCCGACCAGCTTCTGCTGGTCGTTGCCCTTGAAGTTGAAGCGGCCCAGATAGGCGCGCGACGGCATCGTGAACTTGCCGACGACGATGTTGTCCAGCCCGCCCGACACGTCTTCCCACACCGTCTTGTCGTTGGCCAGGCTCTCGCGGCTCTGGTCGACGAAAGCCAGGCGCGCAGTCGCGCCGACCACCACTTCCCCGGCATCGGGCTTTTCGATGCCCTGGATCAGGCGGAACAGCGTGGACTTGCCGGCGCCGTTGGGGCCGATGATGCCGACAATCGCGCCCGGCGGCACCTTGAAGCTGACGTTGTCCAGCAGCAGCCGGTCGCCGAAGCTCTTGCTGACGCCATTGAAGTCGATGACCTGATTGCCCAGGCGCTCGCCCACTGGGATGAAGATCTCGTTGGTCTCGTTGCGCTTCTGGTATTCGACGTCGCTCAGTTCCTCGAAGCGCGCCAGGCGCGCCTTGCTCTTGCTCTGCCGGCCCTTGGCGTTGGAGCGCACCCACTTCAGCTCCTCCTTCATGGCCTTGGTGCGCGCGTCCTCGGTCTTCTGTTCCAGCTCCAGGCGCTTTTCCTTCTGGTCCAGCCAGTCGGAGTAGTTGCCCTTGTAGGGGATGCCGCGGCCGCGGTCGAGCTCCAGGATCCATTCGGCCGCGTTGTCCAGGAAGTAGCGGTCGTGGGTGATGCCGACCACCGTGCCCGGGTAGCGCTTCAGGAAGATCTCCAGCCACTCCACGCTTTCGGCGTCCAGGTGGTTGGTGGGCTCGTCCAGCAGCAGCATGTCGGGCTTGCTGAGCAGCAGCCGGCACAGCGCGACGCGGCGCTTTTCGCCGCCGGACAGCGTGCCGATCGTCGCGTCCCACGGCGGCAGCCGCAGCGCGTCGGCCGCGATCTCCAGCTGCAGGTCGGTGTTTTCGCTGCCGGCTGCGGCGATGATCGACTCCAGCTCGGCCTGTTCGGCCGCCAGCTTGTCGAAGTCGGCGTCGGGCTCGGCGTAGGCGGCGTACACCTCGTCCAGCCGCGCCTTGGCGGCCAGCACACCGCCAATGCCCTGCTCGACCGCCTCGCGCACGGTCTGCGTGGGCTCCAGCTGCGGCTCCTGCGGCAGGTAGCCGATGTTCAGCCCGGGCATCGGTACGGCTTCGCCTTCGATGTCCTTGTCGAGGCCGGCCATGATCTTCAGCAGCGTGCTCTTGCCGCTGCCGTTCAGGCCGAGCACGCCGATCTTGGCGCCGGGGAAGAAGGACAGGCTGATGTCCTTCAGGATCTGCCGCTTCGGCGGCACGATCTTGCCGACGCGGTTCATGGTGTAGACGTACTGGGCCATGGGCTTGCTCTGGGGTCGTGGAAGGCGCTTGCCGATGCGGCGCGCGAAACCGGCTATTGTCGCCGCTTGGAGGAAGCGACGTGACCACAGCCCCCGATGCCGCCCGCCCCACGGTCCGCGAAGCCACCTATGCGCTGCTGCGCGCCTTCGGGCTGCGCACGGTCTTCGGCAACCCCGGCTCCACCGAACTGGCGCTGTTCCGCGATTTCCCGGCCGACTTCCGCTACGTGCTGGGGCTGCAGGAATCGGCGGTCGTCGGCATGGCCGACGGCTATGCCCAGCACACGCGCAACGCGGCCTTCGTCAACCTGCATTCCGCCGTCGGCGTGGGCCATGCGATGGGCTCGATCTTCACCGCCTACCGCAACCGCACGCCGCTGCTCATCACCGCCGGGCAGCAGGCACGCGGCATCCTGCCCTACGACCCCTTCCTTTCGTCGGTGCGCGCCACCGAGCTGCCGCAGCCCTATGTCAAGTGGGCGGTGGAGCCGGCGCGCGCCGCCGACGTGCCGCAGGCCATCGCCCGCGCCTACTACCTGGCGATGATGCCGCCGCGCGGCCCGGTGCTGGTGTCGGTGCCGGCCGACGACTGGGACCAGCC
>Ga0105090_10001812_pt1 | contig 11646 bp, 13 predicted proteins | sample PPLLak3March2015_FD_79110 | JGI IMG/M metagenome (GOLD analysis project Ga0105090, IMG submission 79110) | Freshwater sediment microbial communities from Prairie Pothole Lake near Jamestown, North Dakota, USA - PPLs Lake P7 Core (1) Depth... | ecosystem: Environmental > Aquatic > Freshwater >... | reverse complement strand
CGCGGACCTTGGCGACGATGGCTTCGGCGGCTTCGTCGTCCACCTGGACATCGGCCACGAGGCGCTCGCCGATCTCTTCATTGGTGACCACCGCATCGGGCAAGGTGCTGGCAGTCCTGACAATCGATACCGATGCGCTCACATGCACTCCCTGGGACAGGCACTGGATCCAGCGATCCTAACCCATGCCGTCGTGGTGATCGCGGGCAGGAGCAATCACCGGACGACCGGGTGGTGGGCGAGTGGGTCGTTGCGATCGCTTCGCCGTTCGGTTTCGACAACAGCGCGCGCGCCGGGGTAGTCGACGGCCCCGGCCTAGCGCCGTCCGCCCTTCACGAAGTCGATCGAGGCCTGGAAGAGCTCCAGGTCCTTCTCGTATTCCGTCGCGTCGGCGCGATCGATCTGGATCCATTCGCGCGTGCTCGCCACGCCGCCGGGCTGGAAGGGGACGACGTTTTCCCTGGCGAACTGGAGCTCGGTCGCGACGGCCACCGGCAGGCGCAGGCCGACCCCCTTGCCGCTGATGCAGGCGAACATCCTGTCGCCGACGACGTATGCATCCATCCCGCCGATCTTCCTGGCGCTGGCGCCGGGGAGCTTGAGGAGCACGGCGTCGATCAGGGTCTTGCGGTCGGGGGTGGGCGTATCGGCGCTCATGTCGGGCGCTCAGGGGATCGTGGAGGGAAGGCTCGATCCTATAGGCGAGCGCGGTTTTCTGCAGCCTCGCGGCACCCTCCCCGCCTCGACGGCTCACCACCCCGCAATGTCTTTTTCAATATACACTGCATGTTTTACCATACATGATGCCCATGCTCTCCCGCCAGATCGGACGCGAGATCAAGAACCGCCGCGCGGCCCTGCAGCTCGGGCAGGAAGCCCTTTGCGCCAAGGCGCGCGTCTCGCGGGCGGTGCTCTCCAAGCTGGAGAGCCAGCGCGGCGAGCCCGTCCAGACCGACGTGATCGATCGCCTTCTGGCGGGCCTGGACGCCAGGCTGACGGTAAGCCTGCGTGAGCCGGCGAGCGGCCAGGCCGAGGAGCGACTGCGCCAGCGGCTGCGCCAGGAGGACCTGCGCCAGCGCCACCTGCGGCTCGCGCTCGACCTGTGCGCCAATCCCCGCGGCGCCAAGCCGAAGATCCGTCGCGCCCTTCGGCAGGTGGACCTGTGGGCCGAGCGCAAGTCGTGCAGCCCGCCCTACATCGAGGGCTGGCGAAAGGCGCTCGCCGGGGGCCCGCGCGACGTGGCCCTCGCCATGACGTCGTTCGGCGACTGGGAGAACGCGATGTTCCAGAACTCGCCCTGGTCGTTCCTGTGGACCTGAAGGACCTCCACAGGCTGTTCGCCCAGGCGAGCAAGCTCAGCCGCCAGACGGAATTCGTCGTGGTGGGCAGCCATTCGGCGCTGGGCGTTCCCCGGGACCGCGCCCTGCCCGCGCGCATGACGATGTCGATCGACGTGGACGCCTGGACGCGCAATGACCCGGAGCGCATCTTCGAGCTGCAGGGCGCCCTCGGACAAGGCAGCGCCTTCGAGCTCGAGAACGGCTACTACCTCGATCCCGTTTCGCCCCGGCTGCCGACGCTCCCCGAGGGATGGGAATCGCGCCTGTACAAGGTGAAATTCGAGGACGGCATCGTGGTGCATTTCCTGGACCCGAACGATTGCGCGGTGTCGAAGTACGCACGCGCAGAGCCGCGCGATCGCGAGTGGCTGCAGGCGGGGCTCTCGGCCGGCATCCTGTCCGCGGCCATCATCGATTACCGCTTGCGGGAGACGGCTTTCGCGGATGACGGGGAACGCACGCGGGCGGTGGCGGCGTTCGAGGAGGATCGCACGCGCAAAGGACCGTCGAAGCGGCCTAAGCGATAGCGAAAGGAAAACGGGGACGGATCGAAAAAGGAACCTGACCCCTTTTCTAACCGCGCCACCCCGCGGTGCGCTCGAGCGCGGTGGCGAGCTTCGCCTGCTGGCGCAACAGGCCCGTGAGCGCCGCGAGATCCAGCTTGGCCCACTCGTCCCCCGCGATGTGCTGGAACTGCCGATCCTGCACCCATACCGGCCCGGTCGCCGCCGGTGCGTCGAAGAACGTGATGATGGCGGCGCGCGTCGGCGCATCGAGCCAACCGTCGCGTACCGGCACCCCGTCCTGGATCACGAGGAATCGCTCGTCGAACTTCGCATCCCCCGTGGACAGCGTCGGTCGGCGGAAGAGCGCGGGCACCCTTCCGGGCGTGATGTCGATCTGGTGCATCTCCCAGCGGCTGCCGGAGAGCGGCGTGGAGGTCACGAGCAGTTGGCCGGTGGGCCCGCGATAGCTGCTGTTGCGCACGCGCAGTTCGCGTCGCACCTCGAACGTGCGCCCATCGACGGTGATCGTGAACCATTCGGTGAACTCGTCGCGGCGGGTCGTGGGCGCGCCGGCCGCCTTCGCCAAAGCCAAGAGCTTCGCGGCGTAACGCCGCTGCGCAAACCCCGGCCCGAACAGCATGACGATGAAGGTCAGCGCGAAGAACGCCAACCCGATCTGCGCCCAAACCGGGGCGACAAGCAAGGCGGCGATGGCATCGTCCATGGTGGCCGCCAGTATGGTGGGGGACAGGTGAAAAATACACCTGTCCCCAGCAAAACCCGGCAACCGCAGCCGCACCGCACCGCACCGCCGTCAGATGGGAGCGCGAAAGCGTTCCAGCCTTCCGAGATCGGGCTCCACGCCGAGACCCGGCCTTTCCCCGAGCGTCACCCAGCCTTCTTCGGGAACCACGGGACACACTTCCTCCCGCAGCGGGTTCGGATTGGCGTCCACCTCCGCGTAGCCGTCCGGCCCCATGGCCGCGCGAAGGTGCAGCGACGCGGCAAGCCCCACGCCACCGCCCAGCCAGTGGGGACAGAACGACACGCCGTAGCGCCGGGCGATCTTCGCGACCTGCAGGCAGCCGGATAGGCCGCCCCACTTGGCCACGTCGGGCTGCACGAAGGCGAGATGGCCCGAGGCGAGCGCATCGCCGAAAAGGTCGAGTCCCCGCAGGTTCTCGCCCGCGGCAAGGGGTACCCCGGTACCTTTCGCCAGTTCCCGCCAGGCACCCGGCGGCTCATCGGCAGCGATGGGCTCCTCGACCCACAGGGGATGGAAGCGGGCCAGCTCCCGTATCCGGTCCACGGCTTCCTGGGGAGACCATGCCTGGTTGGCATCCACCATGATCACCGCGTCGTCCCCGAGCGCCTCGCGAATCTCGCTGAAGTTCGACTGGTCGCGCTTCGCGTCGAAGCCCACCTTGAACTTGAAGGCGCGATAGCCTTCGTCGCGCTTTTGAACCGCCGTCTCCGCCACGCCGGACGGCCCCAGGCCGCTCGCGTAGACGCGCACGCGCGCTCCGGCATCGGAGCCTCCCAGGAACTTCCAGAGCGGCATGCCGGCCCGCCGGGCGGCCATGTCCCACAAGGCCTGGTCGATGCCCGCCAGCACCTGGGCGAACGGGCCCGGCTCGCCGCACTGGATGGCGAGGGTACGAACCTGCGCCTCGAGGCGTTCGTGGACGAGCGCCGGGGTGTCCGTCCGCACGCCCTGCAGGAGAGGTGCGACCACGCGCTCGAGAAGCCGGGCACGATGCTCGGCGCCCCCGGGCGGAAAGTTGCAGAAGACTTCGCCCCAGCCCCAGGCCCCGTCGATCGCCGACACGCGCAGGAAGAGCGCCGGCCGGTCGGCCATCACCCCGAATGAAGTGCGCACGGGCTTCTCGACCGGAGCCTGGAACACCCAGCTTTCCACGCGGCCGACGCGCATCGCGTTCCCTCAGTTCTCGAAGACGGGATGAGCCGGATCCAGGGCGATCCCGAGCCCCGGCCTCGAGGACAGGAGCAGGTGGCCCTCGTCGATCGTCCAGGGCGGCTCGGCCAGCGCCTCGAAAAGCAGTTGGTGGATCATGTGGTATTCGACGGACTCGGCGTGCGGTGCCGCGGCTGCCACGTGCACGTTGGCCGCGAGGCACACCGCCGACGAAGCCGCGTGGAAGGAGATCGCGCGGTGATGGGCCTGCGCGAGATCCGCCACGCGCAGCGCCCCGGTGATGCCCCCGCAGAGGATCGCATCGGCATGGACCACGTCGACGCCGGCGTCGATCAACCGAAGGAATGCGTCGTCACCGTAAGCGAACTCGTTGCCCGCGACGGCGATGGGGCTGGCGGCGCACACGCGGGCAAACCCGCTCACGTCGTCGGGATGCACCGGTGCCTCCAGGAAGTGGATGTCAAGGGGCTCCACGGCCCGCGCGAAGCGTAATGCGTCTGCGGGACTGTAGGCATAGAGCGCGTCCACCATCAGGCGCACACCCGGACCGATGGCCTCGCGCACCGCCCTCACCCGATCGGCATCCTCCGCGATCGTCGCTCCGCCCACCTTGATCTTGACGGCGCGAAAGCCCTTGGCCACGTAGCCGGACATCTCGGTCGCGAGATCGCCGGGCGTCTTGCCGGTTCCGTACAGCCCGGCACTCGCGTAGGCGAACACGCGATCGCGCCCCGCGCCCAGCAGGCGGTGCACGGGCAGGCCCAGCTGGTGTCCCGCGGCATCCCAGCAACCGATGTCGATCGCGCTGGCGGCGGCGAAGCACGCGCCCCCCTTGGCGCTCACGATGGCCGCATCGATCATCGTGTTCCACCGATGGCGCGCGGCGAGGGGCGACTGGCCGATGACCAGGGGCGCCAGGTCGCGCTCGATCAGGTCGATCACCGACTGCGCGGAGCCGCCGTCGCAATACGCCTCGCCGACCCCGAGCGTGCCGTCCTCGAGTTCGACGAAGGCGATCACGACGCGCTTCTCGGACCACCGCGTGCGCGGGTTCCACTGCGGCCGATCCGAGCGCCGGACCGCGGTGCGGGTGAATACGCGCCGGATGGGCGAGAGGGAGGCCGTCACGACAGCTCCACGCCCCGGCTGCGAAGTTCCGCGCGAATCGTCGTTCCGGCGAGCGAGCGCGGAGCGACTTTCTCCTTCACGCAGATCGACGCCGCGAGCCCCACGGCCTGACCGTACGCGAAGCACTGCGCCGTGACCCGCGCCGAGGCCATCGCCTCGTTCTGGGCCGACAGGCAGCGACCCGCCGCGATGATTCCCTCGCCTTGGCGCGGGACGAAGCATTCGTAGGGAATCTCGTAGTAGTCCCGGAGGAGCCAGGAAAGGCGAGGCTTGTCGCCCGAGTGCAACTCGACCGGCCAGGGCGACCGCGCGATGGCGCCGGGCACCTTCCGTCCGGCCACGATGTCGTCGTTCGTGAGCGTGGCCAGGCCGTCGACCTGCCGCGTCTGGCGAACGCCCACCTGGACGCCCGTGTCGTTGAGGAACGCGCCTTCGCATCCCGTGAGGTTCGCGCGGAAGAAGCGCACGTAGTCGCGCACCTGCAGGCGCCCTTCCATTTCCGCCTCGGTGAGGTCATCGCGGACGAGGGGGTTCAGCTCGCGGCCGTCCCGCCCGATGATGCGCGTGGCGTTGCACAGCAACTCGCCGGGACGTGGCGTCGGGAAGAGGAAGATCTTGCGCCGGGGGAGCCGGTAGCCGTTCCCGTCCGCCTTCGCGATCTTCTCCGAAATGTCGGCGCCCATGATCGTGTCCGGCCCGTGCGCCGCCATGAAGCGATCCACATCGACACCCTGGATGCGGAAGATCATCGTCGGGTTCTGCACGTGCCCGTCCTGCCCGACCGTGAACGGCAACCCCGCCATGGCGACGACGTCGGCATCGCCGCTCGCGTCGATCACGAGCGGGGCGCGGATCTCGAGCTTGCCTTGCTTGGTGTAGAGGCGAACGCCCTGCACGCGATCGCCTTCCGCGAGCGCGTCCGTGACCACCGCGTGGAAGATGACGCGTACGCCGGCCCGACGCAGCAGCGCATCGGCCGAATCGCGCCAGGCCATCGGGTCGTGCACCCGGCTGAACGAGAGGCCGTAGCGGATCGGGGGCGCGAGGCCGTTCCGGGCTTCCATTTCCGCGATGAAGTCGTCGACGAAACCGTGGACGATCTTCTCCGGGCGCCGGTCCGGCGAATCGTCGGCGAGGTAGAGGCCGCAGATGGTGCCGGAGAGGCCGGCGACGGCGCCGCCGCCGCAGAACCCGTAGCGCTCCACCAGCGTCACCTTCATGCCCTCGCGCGCCGCCGTGACCGCCGCCGCGACTCCCGCCGCACCGCCGCCCACCACCAGCACGTCGGCCGTTTCCTGGTCGATGCCTCTTTCGTCCCTGAGTGCCATGGCCCGCTCCCTCGAATCGCGAATCCGCTTGAAAAGCCTAACATACTAGGTTTAGGATGTTTAGACATCACCCAGGACCACCATGCCCAATCCCGCCCCCCGTGCCGGCACGCAGCCGCGCTACCTCCAGCTCTACGAGGTGCTCCGTGCCCGGCTGGAAGCCGGCCGCTGGCGCACGGGCGATACGATTCCGTCCATCCCCGAGCTGATGGCCGAATTCGGCACCGCGCGCGTCACGGTGCGTCAGGCGCTCGAGATGCTGGAGACGCAGGGCGCAATCCGCAAGCGCCGCGGCATCGGCACCACCGTCGAGCGCGACCTCACGCGCGGCCGGTGGGTGAACCTGCCCACCTCGCTGGAAGAGCTGATGGCCACGATCGACACCATCAAGCCGCAGGTGCTCAATCTCGAGCTGGGCGCCACGCTGCCGGAAGTGCCGATCCCGTCGGACGAGCGGGCGGCACCGTCGTATGTGCGCATGCGGCGCGTGCACCTGCGGGACAACGAGCCCTACTGCCTCATCGACCTCGCCCTCGACGAGCGGATCTACCGCAAGCGCCCTGCCCGGTTCCGCCGGCATCCGGTGCTGTCGGTCCTGAAGGAGGTGCGCGGCCTCCAGGTGGCCTCGGCCCGGCAGCAGCTCACCATCCGCAGCGCGGACGTGGACGAAGCCAGGCACCTCTCGATCGAAACGGGCGCCCCGGTGGCCGACGTGCGCCGTTCCCTCACCGACGACCGCGGGGTGGTGATCTACGCCGCCGTGGTCCTCTACCCGTCGCGAAGCGTGCGACTCGACATGAACCTGATGGTCTCCCACAAAGGCTGACACCATGGAACGACGCCAGTTTCTCTTCACCGCCGGAGCAGGTCTCGCAGGCCTTGCCGCTCCCTTCGCCGTGCGCGCGCAGTCCTGGCCCACGCGGCCCATCACCTTCATCTACGCCTATGCGGCCGGCGGCGGGGGCGACCCCATCGCGAGGCAGCTCGGCGAGGGAATCGGCAAGCGGCTCGGCCAGCCGATCATCGTGGAGAACAAGACGGGCGCTGCCGGGATGATCGGGGCCACGGCCGCGGCGAAGGCGCCGGCGGACGGCTACACGTTCCTGTTCGGCGTCTCCAACGAACTGGTGATCAACCAGTCCATGTACAAGACGATGTCGTACAACCCGGAGAAGGACTTCGCGCCGGTATGCCTCGTCGTGACGTTGCCGCTGCTGCTCGTCGCCAGCGCCGGCTCGAAGATCACGAGCGTCGCGGACCTCGTGGCGCGTGCGAAGGCGGAACCCGGCAAGCTCAACTACGCCTCGCCCGGCAGCGGAACGCTGCAGCACCTGGCGGCGGAACTGCTCCAACGCACGGCGGGCATCAAGATGGCACACGTGCCCTATCGCGGCGTCGCTGCCGTCACGACGGATCTCCTGGCGGGAACGGTGGACGTCGGATTCGTCGGCCTGCCGACGGCGCTGCCGCATGTGAAGGCGGGCAAGCTCGCGGCGCTGGGCGTATCGACCGCCAAGCGTTCCGCCGCGGCCTCGGACCTTCCGGCACTGGCCGAATCGCCGGCCCTCAAGGGGTTCGACCTCACGCAGTGGTTCGGCATCGTGGCGCCCTCGGGGACGCCCGCCCCCATCATCGAGCGGATGCAGAAGGAGGTCGCGGCCGTCATGGCTGACGATGCGTTGCGCGCCAAGCTACTTTCCCAGGGGGCCGAGCCGGCCGTGGGGACATCCGCCCAGTTCGGCGATTTCATGAAGGCGCAGCGCGAAAGTTTCGCGCGCATCGTGAAGGAAGCCAACGTCACGGTCGATCAATAGCCCGTTTCCGGCGGGCTACCGACTTCCTCGCTCCATAGGCCGGCGCCTTCGACTCGTGAGCCGCGGGGGCGAGGAAGGGATTGCCGACCTCAAGGCTCCCGAATCGCCGGCCATGCTGCAGGTCCTCGCTCAGGAGGACATCGCAGCGCGCATCCAACGCCGCCTGCACGATGAGGCCGTCCCAGATCGCCAGCGAGTGGGCCTGGTGGAGCTCGATGCCGCGCGCCACGAGATCGGCGGTGTGCGGCACCGTGTCAAGCGCCCCCCAGAAGCGGACGAGCTCGAGCGCCTGGGCCGGCCCCAGGAGCCGGCGTCGCACGGCAGTGGCGTAGAACTCCACGAGGACCTGCGTGCTGACCACGAAGGATTCTTCCTCGATCGCCTGCTCGATGAGCGCCCGGGCCCGCGTACGCTTGGCCGCGTCGCCGGGATCGCGCGAGTACACGAGGACGTTGGTGTCGAAGAAGCGCCTCACCGCCGGGCGCTCCGTTCGGCGAGCAGCGCCTCGTAGAGCGCCTCGCGGCTTTCCTTGCCGAGCCGCTTTCCCTTGACGCCCGGGTCTGCGTCGAGGCGCGCCTGAAGCTCCCGGTACCGGGCAGGCCGGTCGTTCTGGCGGCGCGCGTAGACCTCGATGGCGCGGCGGCAGATCTCGTTGACGCTCGTGCCCTCCTTGATGGCGCGCACGCGGGCGGCCTGGAGGAGCAATTCGTCGATGGAAAGAGTGACGTTGGCCACGGCGGTGCCTGCCTATTCTGGTTGCACGTAATCAGTGTAGCACGGGATACGTGCCCAATCGGGGGACAGGTGAAAAATTCACCTGTCCCCGATTGGTTACTGCACCGGCGGGATCTTCGCCTGCTTCACCACGCGCTCCCACTTGGCCACCTCGGAAGCGACGTAAGCGCCGAACTGCTCCGGCGTGCTTGCGACCGGCTCGGCGCCGGAAGCGGAGAGGCGCTCCTGGATCTCCGGCAGGTTCACGATCTTCTCGATCTCGCGCTGCATGCGGGAGACGATTTCCTTCGGCGTGCCGGCAGGCGCCAGCAGCCCGATCCACGTCACCGCCTCGAAGCCCGGCACGGTGTCGGCGATGGGCGCCACGTCCGGCATGATCTTAGAGCGCTTGGCCGTGCCCACGCCCAGGACGCGCAGCTTGCCCGCCTTCACATGCTGGGTGGAGGTGTTGATCGTGTCGAACATGAACGAGATCTGGCCGCCCAGCAGGTCGGCAAGCGCGGGGGCACTGCCCTTGTAGGGGACATGCGTGAGTTGCGTGCCGAGTGAGCCCGCGAGCAACTCGCCCGCCAGGTGGTTGGAGCTGCCGTTGCCCGCGCTGCCGAAAGTCAGCGTGCCGGGCTTGGCCTTGGCGGTGGCGATGAAGTCGTTCAGGGACTGGATCGGGCTCGAGGTGGGCACCACCAGCAGGTAAGGCACCGTGACGATCTGCGTGACCGCCGCGAAATCCTTCACCGGGTCGAAGTCGAGTTTCGAGTAAAGGCTGGGCGTGGTGGTATGGCTCGCCGCGGGCGCGATGAAGGTGTAGCCGTCCGGTGCGGCCTTGGCGCCCTGTGCCGTGCCGATGGTGCCGCCCGCCCCGCCCTTGTTCTCGATGACGATGGGTTGCCCGAGCGCATCGCCCAGCTTGGGGGCGATGGTGCGGATCACCACGTCCGTCACGCCCCCCGCCGCGAACGGGATGATGATCCTGACGGGCTTCGTGGGCCAGGCCTGCGCGGCCGCGCCGGTGCTGATGCAAAGGCCGGCGACGAGCGCGCCGCAAAACTGCGCGATTCTCGAACGGGAAGTTGAAGGCATGGGCGTTCCTTTCGGGAAATTGAATGGGGTCAGGATCGAAATGGGGTCAGATACCGTTTTGCTCATCAGGCCGCCGAGGCCAGCCGGTCCAGCATCGCGAGCGTTTCGTCGCTGAGCAGTATCCCCTCAGCGAGGGATTTCGCGCGGCGACGGTAGCGGCGGGAACCGGGCAAGTCCGGCGAGCCGGCCGCATGCACGGCATCCACGAGGCCCTCGACGCGGGTGGCGACATCCGCGCCCGCGCGCCGAGGGTCGATCAGCATCAGGAACTGCCCGCCCTTGGAAGGCAGCGTGCCCTTGGCCGGCGACTCAAAGCCGAACGCGCCGCCCGAGAGCGCCGCCGCGAGGACCTCCACCATGAACGCGATGGACGCGCCCTTGCGGCCGCCGAACGGATGCAGCGCCCCGCCCTCGAGGATCGCGTTCGGGTCGTCGGTGGGCTCGCCCTTCGCGTCGACGCCGACATCGAGGGGGATCTTGCGGCCTTCCTTCACGGCGAGGAGCAGGTCGCCTTGGGACATGATGCTCGCGGCCTGGTCCCACACCACCGGGTCGTCGTGCGCGCGCGGGCAGGCGAAGGCCGAGGCGCTGGTGCCGAACACCGGCCCGCCGCCGGACCACGCGGTGAGGCGGGCGCGGGAAGTGACGCAGGAAAAGGCGATGAAGCCCTCGCGCGCGAAGCCCTCGATATCCGGCCACAGCGCGGAGAAGTGGTGGGCGTTGCGGATGAGGAGGATGGCGGTGCCCGTCTGCGAGGCCATGGCCATGAGCTCGTCGCGCGACACGTCGAGCGCAACCTGCGCAAAGCCATTCAGCGCGTCCATCACCCGCATCGAAGGGCTTTTCGACACTTCCACCGGCAGCGCCTTCCCGTCCGCCCAGCCCGTGCGCACGGCCTCGACGAAGCCCGGCAGCCGCAGCAGCCCGTGGCCCAGCGTACCGTCGCGCTCGCAAGCCGCGATGGACTTCGCTATGGGCGCGGCGACCACTTCTGCGAAACCGCTCGCGACGAGCGCGCGGCAGATGCGGCCTTTCAGCTCGTCGGGGGTCATGCCGTAGCCTCGCTGTTTCGACATGGTCGCGGTTCCATGGCGGTCAGAGGGAGCCCTTGCCGAGGCCGGAAAGCTCCGACATCAGCGCGGCATCGGAGTGGCGATCGAACGTGAGCGCCCGGGCGTAATCCGGCACGGGGTTGTCCGTGACCCACGCGGCACAGAGCGCACCCGTGGCGCACGCGGCCATCGTGCCATAGCCCGAGAGCGCGCCCGCGATGAACGCCCCGGGGGTCTTCATGGGGCCGATGAGGGGCCAGTTCTCCTGCGTCATCGTGTACCAGCCGCCATAGTGGTGCGCGCCGCGAGGCAGCCGGCCGATATACGGGGCAAGCTTCGGGTGCAGCCGGCTCGCCCCGCGCAGCACCGTGTCGGGGAACTGCGGGTCCACGGGCTCGGGCCCGTGCGGATCCGTCGCCGCCTCGTTGTACGCCCAGCCGAGCTTGATCCAGGTGCCGTCCACGGGGCCATCGGGCCGGCAGTGGATGCCGCCCTGCATGGGCTGCGTGAGGTGACGGGTGGCCGCATCGCCCGCGAGAACGGCGCGGTCCTCATCGCTCCAGGCGAGCGATTGCCCGTCCAGGTCGATGGTGAAGGGCATGGTGCGCGGGATGGCGCGCTCCTCGTCCGGGAACGCGATCTTCTGTTGGTAGACGCACCTGACGGGGATGTCCTCGCCCAGCAGCGCGCCCACGTCGCGCAGGTACGGGCCCGCGGCATTGACGAT
>Ga0105090_10001810_pt1 | contig 11652 bp, 9 predicted proteins | sample PPLLak3March2015_FD_79110 | JGI IMG/M metagenome (GOLD analysis project Ga0105090, IMG submission 79110) | Freshwater sediment microbial communities from Prairie Pothole Lake near Jamestown, North Dakota, USA - PPLs Lake P7 Core (1) Depth... | ecosystem: Environmental > Aquatic > Freshwater >... | reverse complement strand
TGGGAGCGGCTGCGGCCACCAGTGGCACCGCGGCGCCGATCACGGACAAGGCGCCGGCGGCGAGCCAGCGGCGGGCGAAAGACGCAATATGGGGCATGGGTACTCCTGAGGTATTTGGTCGGTTCCGGTGGACCGGCGTGCCGGGTCGAGGTGGGTGATGCGCACCGCCGGGTCGAAACGAACTCGGTTCCAGCGGCAAGTGAAATTTAGACGTTTCGGTTTCCATCGTGACCTGTAAGGTCATTACGTCACCGAACGGTCATGATGTGTCGCCGCCGTCCTTAGCCCGGCGAGGGCGCACCGCCGCACTCAGGCGTTGCGGTAGCGCTGGGCCAGCACGCCCGGCGGCGTCTTGGTGACACCGAACGTGCCCTTGAGTTGCGCGCGCTCGAAATTCGACAACGACGACGGCCGCAGGTCGTTGTCGGCCGCGAAGCCGCCCTCGATCGGGTTCGCCTGGTGGCAGATGCGCAAGCCGGACAGGGGTCCCAGCGCCTCGCGCAGTTCGTGCCCGCTCTGCGGGCTGATCTCGCCGCTGTCGGCGGCGTGCGCGAGGCGGTCGCTGGCTCGTCGGTCGACGTTCGTTACCTGAGTCACTCTGGGCTCTCCTTTGAAGGAGTGCCCCGCAACGCGAGTGTCGGACGGCTAGATCACTTTCAGGATCAAGCAATTACCGAGACATGGAGCGGGTGAAGGGAATCGAACCCTCGTATGAAGCTTGGGAAGCTGCCGTTCTGCCATTGAACTACACCCGCGACAGGGGCCGCATTCTAGCGCCGTCGACCCCGGGTACGATCGCGGCCCCATGCCCGACGCCGACCCCGACGCCCCCTCCGACGGCCCCGCCGGCACCCCGGCCGAGGCACCGCGCGCAGGCACCCGCACGCCCATCCGCAGCTTCGTGCTGCGCGCCGGCCGCATGGGGCCGGGACAGCAGCGCGCGCTGGCCGAACTGGGGCCCCGTTTCGTATTGCCCTTCCAGCCGCGACCGCTGGACCTGGACGCCACCTTCGGCCGCCACGCGCCGCGCGTGCTGGAGATCGGATGCGGCATGGGCGATGCCACGGCGAAGGTGGCGGCGGCGATGCCGGACACCGACTTCATCGGCATCGAGGTGCACGCGCCCGGCGTCGGTGCATTGCTCAGGCGCATCGGCGAGCAGGGCCTGAGCAACCTGCGCATCGTTCAGCACGACGCCGTCGAGGTGCTGGCGCAGATGATTCCGCCGCAATCGCTGGCCGGCGTGCACCTCTGGTTTCCCGACCCCTGGCACAAGAAGCGGCACCACAAGCGACGCCTCGTGCAGCCCGGCTTCGTCGACCTGCTGGTGTCGCGGCTGACGCCCGGCGGCACCCTGCACTGCGCCACCGACTGGCAGCCCTATGCCGAGCAGATGCTGGACGTGCTCTCGGCCGCGCCGGGTCTGCGCAACACCGCCGCCGGTTTTGCGCCGCGGCCGGCGCGGCGGCCGCTGACGAAATTCGAGCAGCGCGGCCTCGAACTCGGCCACGGCGTGTGGGACCTCGTCTTCAGTGCTTCCACTCCAGCACCCCCGTGTACGCCGTGAGCAGCACGACGGCGCCGAAGACGATGCGGTACCAGGCAAAGGCCGTGAAATCGTGCGTCGAGACATAGCGGATGAGCCAGCGGATGCACAGCAGCGCGCTCACGAACGACAGCGCCAGGCCGACGGCGAACAGCGGCAGGTCGGCGGCGTTCAGCGCCGCGCGCTCCTTCCACACCGAATAGGCGCCGGCGCCCATCAGCGTCGGGATGCCGAGGTAGAAGCTGAATTCGGTGGCGCACTTGCGCGAGAAGCCCAGCATCATGGCGCCGATGATCGTCGCCCCCGAGCGGCTGGTGCCCGGGATCAGCGCCAGGCACTGCAGCAGGCCGACCTTCAGCGCATCCATCGCCGTCATGTCGTCGACGCTCTCGACGCGGGCGACGCGCCGGCCCTCGAGATCGCGCTCGCCGTAGAAGCGGCGGTGCCGGCGCTCGACCCACAGGATCACGAAACCGCCCACCACCAAAGCCACCGCCACCGCCACCGGGTTGAACAGGTGGGCCTTGATCGTCGAGCCCAGCGCCAGCCCGAACACCACCGCCGGCGCGAAGGCGACGAGCACGTTGCGCGCGAAGCGCTGCGCCACCGCGTCGTGCCTGAGGCCGACCACCGTGCGGCGCAGGCGGTCGCGGTACTCCCAGACGACGGCGAACATGGCGCCGGTCTGGATCGCGATGTCGAACACCTTGACCACCGGCCCGGTGAAGTCCAGCAGCGACGCGGCCAGGATCAGATGCCCGGTGGACGAGATCGGCAGGAACTCGGTCAGCCCCTCCACCACGCCCATGATGGCGGCCTTGAGCAGCAGGATGGGGTCCAAGGGACGAGCTCCGAAGCCAGGCAAAGGGACGGATGATAGTGAGGGCGTGCGGTCGCCGGCCGTGTGCGAGTGGGCATTCCGCCCGCAGGTTGACCGGGCCCTCGCCGTCGCATAGCATTACTGACTGGTCAGTCATTAACAAATGTCACCCTCTCTTCGCCCCGCCGATACCGGACCACGCCAGCGCCGCAAGGAGGCGCGCCCGCAGGAACTGCTGGAAGCCGCGCTCGCCCTGTTCGTCGAGAAGGGCTTTGCCGCCGCCCGCACCGAGGAGGTGGCGCGCCGGGCCGGCGTATCCAAGGGCACGCTGTACCTCTACTATCCGAGCAAGGAAGAGCTGTTCAAGGCGGTGGTGCGGCACAACCTGTCGAGCCTGATCGCCGAAGGCGAGGAACTGGCCTCGCAGTTCGCGGGCAGCAGTTCGGAACTGCTGTCGCTGCTCATGCACACCTGGTGGCAGCGCATCGGCAGCACGCCGGCGGCCGGCATCCACAAGATCGTGCTCGCCGAGGTGCGCAACTTCCCCGAACTGGCGCAGTTCTATACCGACGAGGTCATCATCCCGGCCGACCGGCTGTTCAGCGACACGGTGCAGCGCGGCGTCGACCGCGGCGAGTTTCGCGCCATGCCGACGCACGAGGTGGCGATGATGCTGATGGCGCCGCTGATCTTCATGGCCGTGCACCGCCACTCCTTCGGCGCCTGCCCGGTGCACGGCGGCGTCGAGGTCGACACGACGCAGATGCTGCAGACCCACCTCGACCTCGTGCTGCGCGGTCTGGAGGTGCGCGCCGGGCCGCCGGCATGACCCGCCGTCAGGGCTGGCTCGTCGGCCTCGTGCTGGCGCTGCTCGTCGCCGCGGTCGTCACCGGTGCGCTGAGGACGCGCCGGGCCGCCGGCGATGCGGCCGCCAGCGTCACGCCGGCGGCAGCGATCGAACTGGCCCCCGGTGACGTGGCGCGCGCCGAGATGGCCGAACTCGTGGCCCGGCTCGAGATCTCGGGCGGCCTGAAGGCGGTGCGCAGCGCGATCGTGAAGGCACGCGTCCCGGGCGAGGTGCAGACGCTGACGGTGCGCGAAGGCGACCGCGTCGCTGCCGGCCAGCTGCTTGGCCGCCTCGACGCGACCGAATTCGAGTGGCGGCTGCGCCAGGCCGAAGACCAGGCGCGGGCGGCGCAGGCGCAGCTGGACATCGCCGAGCGCACGCTGGCCAACAACCGCGCGCTGGTCGATCAAGGCTTCATCTCGCGCAACGCGCTCGACACCTCGAGCAGCAGCGCCGCCGGCGCGGCGGCCTCGCTGCAGGCGGCGCGCGCCGGTGCCGAGCTGGCGCGCAAGGCGGTGCGCGATGCCGAGATCCGCGCGCCGATCGCGGGCCTGGTGTCGCAGCGGCTGGTGCAGCCGGGCGAGCGTGTCGGCCTCGATGCACGGCTGCTCGAGATCGTCGATTTGTCGCGGCTCGAACTCGAGGCTGCCGTCGCCCCCGAAGACGTGGTCGCCCTGCGCATCGGCCAGGCGGCGCGGGTGCACATCGACGGCCTGGCCGCGCCCGTCGCGGCGCGGGTGGTGCGCATCAACCCCAGCGCCAGCGCCGGCACGCGCTCGGTGCTGGCCTATCTGGAGCTGGCGCCGACGGCCGGCCTGCGCCAGGGCCTGTTTGCGCGTGCCAGCATCGAGCTGCAGCGGCAGACGGCGCTGGTGGTGCCGGCATCGGCGCTGCGCTTCGACCAGGCGCGGCCCCACGTGCTGGCGGTGGAGGACGGCCGCGCCGTGCAGCGCCCGGTGACGACGGGCGCCCGCGGCGAGGTGCTGATCCAGGGCCGGCCGGAGAGCGCCGTCGAGATCACCGGCGGCCTGGCCGCCGGTGCGACCGTGCTGCGCGGCACGGTGGGGGCGCTGCGCGACGGCACCCGGCTGACGCTGCCCCCGGCCTTGCCGCCCTCCCCGGCATCGGCCGCAGCCCTCGCAGCCAGCCTGCGCTGATCGGGCACCGCCACCATGTGGTTCACCCGCGTCTCGATCCACAACCCGGTGCTGGCCGTCATGGTCATGCTGGCCTTCGTCGTGCTGGGCCTGTTCAGCTGGCAGCGGCTGTCGGTGGACCAGTTCCCCAACATCGACGTGCCGACCGTCGTCGTCTCGATGGACTACCCCGGCGCCAGCCCCGAGATCGTCGAGGCCGAGGTGACGAAGAAGATCGAGGAGGCGGTCAACACGGTGGCCGGGATCAGCGCGCTGTCCTCGCGCAGCTACGAGGGCACGGCGCTGGTGATCGTCGAATTCAACCTCGACATCGACGGCCGCAAGGCGGCCGAGGATGTGCGCGAGAAGGTGGCGCTGATCCGCCCGCTGCTGCGCGACGAGGTCAAGGAACCGCGCATCTTCCGCTTCGACCCCGCCAACCAGCCGATCTTCAACGTTGCGCTGCTCGCCACCGACCCCGCCGTGACGCCGCAGGATCTGAGCACCTGGGGCACGCAGGTGCTGCAGAAGCGCCTGGAGAATGTGCGCGGCGTCGGCTCGGTGAGCCTGATCGGCGGCGTGCAGCGGCAGATCAACGTCTACCTGCGCCCGGCGGCGATGGAGGCCGCCGGCGTCAGCACCGAGCAGGTGACCGCGGCGCTGCGCAGCGAGAACCAGGAGTCGCCGCTGGGCAGCATCCGTTCGCTGGAGCAGGAACGCGTGGTGCAGATCAACGCCCGGCTGCGGACGCCGCGGGATTTCCGCGACATCGTGGTCGCGCGCAAGGGGGGATCGGGTGCCGGCTCTGCCGGCGCGGGCGGCACGGTGGTCAGGCTGTGGCAGGTGGCCGACGTCGTCGACGGCCCGCAGGAGATCGAGAGCCTGGCCCTCTACAACGGCCAGCGCACGGTGCTGCTGTCGGTGCAGAAGAGCCAGGGCGAGAACACCATCGCCGTCGTCGACGGCCTCCAGCGCGCGCTGGCCGAGGCGCAGCCGCTGCTGCCGCCTGGCGTGAAGACCGAGGTCAACCGCGACAATTCGCGCGCCATCCGCGTCTCGGTGGCCAATGTGCAGCGCACGCTGTTCGAAGGCGCGGCGCTGACGGTGCTGATCGTCTTCCTGTTCCTGAATTCCTGGCGCTCGACCGTCATCACCGGGCTGACGCTGCCGATCGCGCTCATCGGCACCTTTCTCGTCATGTACGTCTTCGGCTTCACCATCAACATGATCACGCTGATGGCTTTGAGCCTGTGCGTGGGCCTGCTGATCGACGACGCCATCGTCGTGCGCGAGAATATCGTGCGCCACATCCGGATGGGCAAGTCGGCACGCCAGGCGGCGCTGGAGGGCACCGACGAGATCGGCCTCGCCGTGCTGGCGACGACGCTGTCGATCGTCGCCGTCTTCCTGCCCATCGGCTTCATGGGCGGCATCGTCGGCAAGTTCTTCCACGAGTTCGGCATCACCATCGTCGCCGCGGTGCTGATCAGCATGTTCGTCAGCTTCACGCTCGACCCCATGCTGTCGTCGGTGTGGAACGATCCGCAGGCGCACGGCCACCCCGCCGGGCCGCCACGAACGCTGTACGACCGCACGCTGGGCCGCGTCACCGGCTGGTTCGACCGCCTCACGCAGCGCCTGGGCGACGGCTACCAGGCGCTGCTGGCGTGGTCGCTGGTGCACAAGGTCAAGACCGTGCTCGTCGCGACCGCCACCTTCGCCGGCGCCATCGTGCTGCTCGGCTTCATCGGCAAGGAATTCGTGCCCAAGGCCGACTTCTCCGAGACGCAGGTCAATTTCTACACCCCGGTGGGCTCGTCGCTGGAGGTCACCGAGATGCGCGCGCGCCAGGTCGACGCCGCGCTGCGCGAATTTCCCGAGGTGCGCCACACCGTGACCACCATCAACAGCGGCTTCACGCAAGGCAAGATCTACGGCTCGGTGTACGTGCGACTGACCGACCGCAAGGATCGCGAGCGCAGCATCGACCAGCTCACGACGCCGCTGCGCGAACGGCTGGCGCGAATCCCCGGCATCACGGTCACCAATATCGGCGTCGTCGACCTCGGCGGCAGCAAGAGCATCCAGTTCTCGGTGCAGGGCAGCGACCTCGCCGAACTGGAGCGACTGGCGACGCAGATCATGGACCGGCTGCGGCAGATTCCGGGCCTGGTGGACCTGGACAGCTCGCTCAAGCCAGACAAGCCGACGCTGGCGGTGGACGTCAAGCGCGACGCCGCGGCCGACCTCGGATTGAATGTGAGCGCGATCGCGGGCACGCTGCGCACGCTGCTGGCCGGCGTCTCGGTGGGCAACTGGCGCGCCGCCGATGGCGAGAACTACGACGTGCGCGTGCAGCTGGCGCCGCTCAGCCGCAACAATCCGGCCGACCTCGCACAGCTGCCACTGGTGCTGGGCACCAACGCCGACGGCAGCGCGCGCATCGTGCGGCTGTCGCAGGTGGCCGAGGTGACGCCGTCGACCGGCCCCAACCAGATCAACCGCCGCGACATGAGCCGAGAGGTCAACATCGACGCCAATGCACTGGGCCGCAGCAGCGGCGAGGTCTCGGCCGATATCCGCGCCGTGCTCGACGCCATCGCCTGGCCGCCGGGCTACCGCTACAGCTTCGGCGGCAGCACCAAGAATATGCAGGAATCGTTCAACTATGCGGCGGGTGCGCTGGCGCTGGCGGTGGTCTTCATCTACATGATCCTGGCCAGCCAGTTTCGGAGCTTCCTGCAGCCGCTGGCGCTGATGAGCTCGCTGCCGCTGACATTGATCGGCGTCGTGCTTGCGCTGCTGGCCTTTGGCTCGACGCTGAACATGTTCTCGGTCATCGGTATCGTCATGCTGATGGGCCTGGTGACGAAGAATGCGATCCTGCTCGTCGATTTTGCGATCCGCGCCCGCGAACGCGGTCTGGACCGCACCGCGGCGCTGCTCGAGGCGGCGCGCGTTCGGCTGCGGCCGATCCTGATGACGACGCTGGCGATGATCTTCGGCATGGTGCCGCTGGCCTTCGCGCTGACCGAGGGTTCGGAGCAGCGCGCACCGATGGGACAGGCGGTGATCGGCGGCGTCATCACTTCGTCGCTGCTGACGCTGGTGGTGGTGCCGGTGATCTATTGCTGGCTCGACGATTTCGCGGTCTGGGCGCGGCGGCGCTGGGGCGCGGCGCCTCCGCCGGCCGTCGAGGCCGGCGCCTAGAATCGTCGCAAGCCCGGATCTGATACCCTATACCGTATAAACCATGAATCTCGAGACCGCCCGCTTCAACATGATCGAGCAGCAGATCCGCCCCTGGGAGGTGCTCGACCAGAGCGTGCTCTCGCTGCTGGCCACCGTGCGCCGCGAGGATTTCGTGCCGCCGGCGATGCGCGCGCTGGCCTTCGTCGACACCCAGGTGCCGCTGCTCGCCGGCGAGCCCGAGGGCCCGCACATGCTCGAGCCCAAGGTCGAGGCGCGGCTGCTGCAGGAACTGCAGGTGCAGCGCCACGAGAAGGTGTTGGAGATCGGCGCCGGCTCGGGTTTCATGGCCGCGCTGCTGGCGCACCGCGCGATGCACGTGCACACGCTCGAATGCCGGCCGGCGCTGGTGCAGATGGCGCGCGACAACCTGCGCCGCAATGGCCTGGCCAACGTCACGGTGCATCAGGTCTCCGCGGCCGAGGGCGCGCACGGCCTGCCCGGCGAGGCGCCGTTCGACGTCATCCTGCTCTCGGGCTCGGTGGCCGAGGTGCCGCCGGCGCTGCTGGCGCAGCTGAAGGTGGGCGGCCGGCTGGCCGCGGTGGTCGGCGAACTGCCGATGATGCGCGCCCGCCTGTTCAAGCGCGTGGGCGATGCCGCCTGGTCCGACATCGACCTCTTCGACACCGTGGCGCCACGCCTGCAGGGATTCGAGGAGCCGACACGCTTTCACTTCTAGATGCCGTGCCGCCCGCCCAGCGCCGCAGCCTGTCGCCCGTCACCGCCCTCCCGGACCTCGCCGGGCGCAGGTCGTCGCATGGCGACCGCACCCACCCACCGCCACCGCTATAACCTCGCCCGCGGCACAAGCGTCGGGACCGGGCACGCCGGTCCGCCGTGACCCGGCCGCCCCCTTCGAAGGAATCCGCATGCGTTCGTTGATCCACCACCGGGCCCGCTTCGCGCCCGCTTGCCTGAAGGCCCTGACCGCCATCGCACTCGCGATTCCCGGCCTGAGCTTCGCGCAGAGCCTGCAGGAACTCTACGAGGCGGCCCGCGGCTACGATGCCACCTACCTGGCGGCGCGCGCGCTGGCCGAATCGGCCGAATTCCGCGCCGCGCAGGCCGAGGCGCTGAATCGGCCATCGGCCAATATCACCGCCGGCGCCAATGCCGAGGTGATCGACGTGCCGACCTTCGGCACCGGCGACAGCTACACCACGCAAACCTCGATCAACGGCCGCTACCCGCTGTTCAACCGTGCCAACCAGCGCACCATCGACCAGGCGCGCAAGGCCTACGAGGCGGCACGCGCCGACCTCGAAGTGGCCGAGCAGGATCTCGTCGTGCGTGTCGGCCAGGCCTATTTCGACGTCCTCTACGCGCAGGATGCAGTGTCCGCGGCCAACGCCGACAAGACGGCGATCGTCGAGCAGCTCGCGTCGGCCAAGCGCAATTTCGAGGTTGGCACCGCCACCATCACCGACACGCGCGAAGCGCAGGCCCGCTTCGACCTGCGCAGCGCGCAGGTTATCGGGGCCGAGAACGACCTTCGCAACCGGCGCCTCGCGCTCGACCAGTTGGTCGGCCGCCTCGGCGTGGCACCCAAGGGGTTGGCCCTGCCGGTGCCGCTGCCCGAGACGGTGCGCGGCGACGCCGAAGTCTGGGTCAGCGAGGCCGACGCCTTGCACCCGGCGGTGCGCAAGGCGCGCCTCGCCCTCGACGTGGCGACATTGGAAACCCAGAAGGCACGTGCCGCCGAACTGCCCACCCTGGACCTGGTGGCCACACTGGGGTCGAGCCAGGGCAACGGCACGGCGGTGGCCATCGGCGGCCTCACGACGCGCAGCGGCGTGGGCGTGCAGCTCAACTGGCCGATCTACACCGGCGGCGCAACGCAGAACCGCATCAAGGAAACCCTGTCGCTGGAGGAGAAGTCGCGCAACGACCTCGAATCGGCCCGGCGCGGCGTCGCACTCAATACACGCGTGGCGTACAACAGCGTGCAGTCGCTGCTGGCGCAGGTCACGGCGCTGGAAGCAGCCGAATCGTCGACCAAGCTCGCGCTCGAGGCCACTCAGCTCGGCTACAAGGTGGGCGTGCGTGTCAACCTCGACGTCCTCAACGCACAGACTCAGCTCTTCGCCACCCAGCGTGACCTGGCCAGGGCACGCTACGACGTGCTGCTCGGCTACCTGCGGCTGCGCCAGGCCTCGGGGCAACTGTCGCTGGCCGACGTCGACCGGGTCAACCGTCTGCTGCTTCAATAAGGATCCGGGCGCCGGCCAACCCGGCACTCAGGCCGCCGGCAGCAGCGCCGTGATGGCCGCGGCCAGGCGTTCGGCCGCTCCCCTGTGCTGGGTGGCAAAGGCCAGCGCCTGCCGCGAGACGAGCAGGCGCGCCTCGTCCACGGCCAGTGCAGCGGCGCATCGCACCCCCTCGTCGATGCCGGCAACACGCCGCGCTGCACCCGCGGCCAGCGACATCTCGGCCGCCTGCGCGAAGTTGAAGGTGTGCGGACCCATCACCAGCGGGCAGCCGCAGGCCGCGGCCTCGATCAGGTTCTGGCCGCCGAGCGGCGCAAAACTGCCGCCGAGCAGCGCCACGTCGGCCAGCGCGTAATACAGCGGCATCTCGCCCACCGAGTCGCCCAGCCAGACATCCGCCGTCGCCGCCATGGCGGGCGGTACATCGGCCCAGCCACTGCGGCGCAGGCCGCGCAGGCCGGCAGCGGCAATCATGGCGCCGACCGCGTCGAAGCGCTGCGGGTGCCGCGGCACCAGCAGCAGCAGCGGCCGCGGCTCGCGCAGCTCGCGCCAGGCGCGCAGCAGCGGCTCCTCCTCACCTTCGCGCGTGCTGGCGGCCAGCACGACCGCGCGGCCGAGCGTCTGGCGCCACTGGCGGCCACGCACCAGCAGATCGGACGGCGGCGTGACATCGAATTTGAGATTGCCCATCACCTGCACCGCGCGCGCGCCGGACGCGCGCAGCCGGCGCGCGTCGTCCTCGGTCTGCGCCAGCACCTGCGTGAAGCGCGCTGCCGCCGGGCGCATCAGCGCGCGCAGGCGCTCGCCCCTGGCGCGGCTGCGCTCCGACAGCCGGGCATTGGCCAGCACCAGCGGCACACCGGCTGCGTGTGCCGCGTGCAGCAGGTTGGGCCAGACCTCGGTTTCCATGATCACGCCGGCGGCGGGCCGGTGATGGCGCAGGAAGCGCCGCACCGCGCCTGGCGTGTCGTAGGGCAGCCAGGCCTGGGCGTCGCCGTCGCGCAGCAGCGCCGCGCCGGCCTCGCGGCCGGTGGCGGTGCCGTGGGTGAGCAGCAGTCGCAGCCCCGGACGCTGCCGGCGCAGCGCGTCGATCAGGGCCGTGGCGGCGCGGGTCTCGCCCAGGGAGACGGCATGGAGCCACAGCCTGCCCGGCTGCGCGTCGCCGCGGAAGCTGCCCAGCCGTTCATGCCAGGCGCAGCGGTACAGCGGCTCACGCCTGCCGCGCCACCACAGCCGCGCCAGATACACCGGCGTGGCCAGTCGCAGCAGCGTCGAATAGGCCAGCCGCGCCAGCCTGGCGCGCAGGGGAGGTGCAGCGTCGGACGGGCTCAATGCGCGGCCAGCGCCACCTGTGCGTCGGCCTTCACGCTGCGCAGCGCGGCCATGAACTGGGCCTCGATGCGGTGCAGCGCCTCGGGCGTGTGGCCCTCGAAGCGCAGCACCAGCACCGGCGTCGTATTGCTGGCCCGGATGAGGCCGAAGCCGTCGGCGAAGTCGACGCGCAGGCCGTCGATGGTGCCGACCTCGCCGCCGTCGAAGGTCAGCCGGCCGTCTGCCGCGCGCGCCAGCAGTTCGGCGACCACGGCATGGTGCTCGCCCTCGGCACAGGGCACGTTGAGCTCGGGCGTCGAATGGCTGGTGGGCAGCGCGTCGAGGAAGGCGCTGGCGTCGTCGTGCTGCGACAGGATCTCGAGCAGCCGCGCCGCGGTGTAGGTGGCGTCGTCGAAGCCGTACCAGCGCTCGCCGAAGAACAGGTGCCCGCTCATCTCGCCGGCGAAGGGGGCCCCGGTCTCCTTGAGCTTGGCCTTGATCAGCGAATGGCCGGTCTTCCACAGCACCGGCACGCC